>WNFI01023930.1_pt1 | contig 15975 bp, 14 predicted proteins | sample 5400471 | NCBI WGS metagenome assembly WNFI01 (sample SAMN13153348, study PRJNA577476) | soil metagenome | isolation source: 100 cm saprolite on Douglas fir-dominated hillslope | place: USA:California | collected 2013-09-17 | reverse complement strand
GCGATGGCGAACGATAAGAAATCCGTCGGCGGCGCCACCAAATGGGTTTTGCTGGAACGCGTAGGCCGGGCCCGCATCGTTGATGGACGCGAGATTTCTGCGCGAGTTCTGCGTGCTTCGTTGCGCTCCGGTTTGCGATCACTTCACTAGGTCGCTGTCGCGCCAGAGACTTTATGTTACGGCAGAGACTATTGATCCCAAATCCCTCGGATGAGGTTTATGCGAATGAAAAATAACGAACGAGGCAGCGCGCGAGCCAAGCTCATAATCTTTATTGCGGTTGTCGCCGTCTTAGTTTACGTGGGTTACCTCTATATCCCCGTGTCGATTGACGCTTACTATTTCAAGGATGCCATGCAAAACACCGTCAACCTTGCAGTCACGCAGGGCTATGACACGGCATGGGTAACAGACCAACTAAAGAAGGCTGGGCGTGAATACCACGTGCCCGATGATGCCCTTATCACACCTGCACAGAGAGATAACCGGGTCGAAGCGCGGGTCCAGTTTACTCGTCCGATCTCAACCCCGATCTACACTTACAATTACGATTTCGATTACACAGCGAGGAGCACGGCTTTTCTAACAATCAAGTAAAGCAGGATCAAGCAACTCCCGGAGTTGCGACCGCGTATGCCTGCAGTTGGACGAGCCCGGCGGGCGCTTCTCCCAGCCACGTTGTAGGACAGACTCCGCAGCGGGTGCATTGATTGACGGAAGGACAGGGAGCAGTCGAGCGGGCCTCATGGGCGCGTTCGTCTTCACGCTGCATGAACTCACGCGAGAGGCCTGAGTCCACGATTTCCCACGGAAGAATTTCTTCGTAACTACGGCGGCGACTGGTGTGAAAGTGCGGATCGACTTGCGTTTCGCGCAACGCCGCATTCAGATCGCCTTTCAAACGCGCCGTGGCTTCGATGACGCGTCCAATGCGTCGATCGCCAGAAGAAAACAGTGCCTGTTCGTGCGCGATGCGCGCGGACATGGCGCGTACTTCGACGTTGGGAATGCGCGCCAGGTTTTTTGAAACCCATTTCAAACGCCGCTTCAATTCCTTTTCGTCGCAGATAGCTTCCCATTGAAACGGTGTGTTCGGCTTTGGCACCAGACCATTAAGCGAAGGAATGATCTTGCCCGCTCTGCCGAAACGCTTGCCTGCTTCCAGCATACGGTCCTTGATACGCTCGACCAGCGTTATCATCTCCGCCAAATCTTCATCGGTTTCAGTCGGCAAGCCCACCATCATGTAAAGCTTCACGGTCAGCATGCCGCGGTCGAAAACTGCGCCGCAGATGTCGACGATCTCGTCGTTGGTCAGGTTTTTGTTAATGACCCGACGCAGGCGATCGGACCCTGTGAAGCCAGGCCGATCTTGTCTGTCTTCCCGCGCCATTCCGCGGCCTTCGCCAGAATGTCGCGCGCCGGCACCACCCGCGGCGGCCAATAGTTGTAACCCGCCCAGCAGAATCGGCAGCCCTGTGAACAGCCGCGTGAGATCTCGATCAAAAACCGATCGCCCATCTCGGCCTGGGGCGCCCAGATAGTTGTTGAGGGCGCGAAAACTTCGTCGCGCTTCAGTTGCGCCACGATCTCAGTCTCGCCACGACGTATCGCCCGGCGCAGGCTTCCTTCTTTCGGACTCTCGGCGGAAATCGCGCGACCAACTCGCGCCGGAACTCCTTCGGCCAGCGGCGTGTAAGCCGCGATGGTTCCGTCTTCGTTGTAGCTGACGTCATAGAGCGACGGCACATAGAAGCCGCGACCTTGTTGCGCCAGCGCCAAAAGCACTGCGTCCTTCGTTTCATTTTCCAGAATCACATCGACGAGTTTCGGTCCCAGGATTTCGCCTTCGCCGACGGCAATCAAGTCGGTAAACTCGGCGATGGGTTCCGGGTTCAGAAACGACGCAGCTCCGCCCATGACTATCAGCGGATCGTGTTTCGTTCGATCTTTCGCCCAGACCGGCACACCGCTCATTTGCAGCATACACGCCAGGTTGACGTAATCGGTTTCGAATGAGATCGAAAACGCGATCACGTCAAAGTCGCGCAGTCTCGTTTGTGATTCAAGGGAGAGCAGCGGCGTGCGGGTCCGCTCGTATTCCTGCATTTCATCAACTGTGTCAGAAGCCCGCGCGTTAGCAAGGGCCCGTTTACCAAAGGAGCCCTCCCTGACGGTCGGGCTTCTGACACTGTCGGGTAAGAACGCTCGTTCACAGGAAACCTCGGGAATCCGATTGAACAGTTCGTACATCGCCTGAAAGCCGAGGTTGGCCATGCCGATGTTGTACAGGTTTGGATAGCAGAGTGCGATGCGCAATTGCGCGCCGCGCTTTAGCACCCAGCCTTCTTCGTTGGCCAGCTTCTGTTTGTAGCTTTCGACGATTTTTTTCATAAACCTTCTAACTTTTTCCCTCTCCCAGAGGGAGAGGGCATTATCCGTGCTGAACAGTTTCGAGAAAAGCCTTGAGCTTGCGCGAGCGTGACGGATGGCGCAGTTTACGCAGCGCTTTGGCTTCGATTTGGCGAATACGTTCGCGGGTCACAGCAAAGTGCTGGCCTACTTCTTCCAACGTGTGCTCCGAACCGGTCGTGCCCAGGCCAAAGCGCATCTTGATCACTTTCTCTTCGCGCGGCGTCAAAGTGGCCAACACTTCGTCGGTAATCTCGCGCAAGTTCGACGCGACCACCGCATCCGAGGGATTCAAGATCGATTTGTCTTCGATGAAGTCGCCCAGATGAGAATCTTCTTCCTCGCCAATTGGCGTTTCCAGAGAGATGGGTTCCTGGGCGATCTTCAGGACCTTACGCACCTTCGAAACCGGAATGTCCATCTTCTTGGCGATCTCTTCGCTGGTGGGTTCGCGACCCAACTCTTGCACCAACGCGCGCGAAGTACGAATCAGCTTGTTGATCGTTTCGATCATGTGTACCGGGATGCGAATCGTGCGCGCCTGATCGGCGATCGCGCGCGTGATGGCCTGGCGAATCCACCACGTCGCGTAGGTCGAGAATTTATAACCACGACGCCACTCAAACTTGTCCACGGCCTTCATCAAACCGATGTTGCCTTCCTGGATCAGATCGAGGAACTGCAAACCGCGGTTGGTATATTTCTTCGCGATCGAAACGACCAGGCGCAGGTTGGCTTCAACCAGTTCTCGTTTGGCCTGGCCGGTTTGATGTTCACCGGTAACGATGGCCTGGAGCGAGCGTTTGATCTCGATCGGCGGCAGATGATGGTCCTGCTCGACGGTCTGCAAACGCTTCTTCCCGTTTGAAACGTGCTTTTTATAGGCCTTAATGTCGTCGGCCTTGAGGCGCTTCTTGCTCAGGCGGTCGGTGTAAGTGTCGACTTCGCGTTCGGCTGAACGCACTTCCTTCTGCACGTTTCGAATGGCATTGATCAAGCGCTGGCGCGAGCGCTCTGTCATATTCAAGCGGCCAATTTCGTCGGCGATTTCAATTCGCAGCCTGGCCACCTTGCGGCGCAGACGCAAGAGTTTTTTAGTTTTCTTGCCGCGGGTGATTTTCTGTTCCGAACGCAGCTTGACCCACTCTTTAAGTACGTTCTTGAACAGCCTGCGAATGTTCTCGATGCCTTCGATTGTCCACTCGCGGTACTCGTCGGCCTTGTCTTCCTCGCCGGCCAGTTCAGCCTGTTCGGAAAAGTTAACTACTTCGCGGATGTTAATGGTATGGGCGGCCAGTTCGTCGCCAATCTTCAACAGCTCAGCCACGGCAATGGGCGAGCGGGCAATGGCTTTTTGAGTTTTGATCTGGCCACGCTCGATGCGCTTGGCGATGGCTACTTCACCTTCACGGGTCAGCAGCGGCACCACGCCCATTTCGCGCAGGTAGAGGCGCACCGGATCGTTGGTTTTCTCCAGGGCTCCGGCCGAGAGATCCAATTCGAGATCTTCTTCGCCGTCTTCTTCGTCAGTGGCGATGGCCGCCGCTTGTTCTATCAGGCGCTCGTCGGAATCCGCTACATGGATATTTGAGGCATCCAGCTTCTGAAGCACATCTTCGATGTCGTCGGGTGAAACTACATTCTCCGGCAGTTCCCGATTCAAGTCGTCATAAGACAGAAATTTCTTATCTCCGCCCAATTGCAGCAGTCGATCCATTACGTCGTCCCTGTCTTTTTCTTCAATAGCCACTATTATTTTTTCCTAAGCTACCGCCTGCGCGGCTGTCCTTAATTCATCAATGTACCGTCTTACTCGTCTGCGCTTGCGGCAAAAAGTCAATGCGCTGTTTTGCCAATTGCAAAAGCTCCAGCGCCCGACGGTCGCGGCGTTCGGCTTCGCCGGCCCGCTTAGCTTCAGCCACTTCAGAACTCAATTCGTCAATCCGGCGATCAATCTTCATCAAGCGCAATGCGTCGAGACAGCTATCGGCGGTCGTCATTGACTCGTCAAAGGATTCAGTCGTTTCGTTCATGATCAGCCGCGGCAGCAGTTCAGCAGCCACAGTGTCGCCGGCGGTTTCCTGACTCATCGAATCAAAGTTGATTTCACATCTCTCGCCGTCAAGCTTTACCAGCGCGCGAAAAATCGGGGTAGTTGCGAGGTCTTCGTAATCTGTCACTTCCAGACGCGGCAAAACGATCCTTCTCATCTCTTCATTGGCCAGCAGGATATCCAGAAGCTTTTCTTCCGCCACCGTCGGCCGGCTCGCCGAACTGCGCTTAACCATTTCCTGAACGGCGGCCGCGTCCGTGCTTGCGCCACTGCGGATCCTTTGCCAGAGTTCGCGGCGTTGATCAGGCTGAACCCGCAAAGCATCCATGGCAATGTCAAAATATTCGCGCTTCTGAATCCGGCTCCGGACAGCGCGAACAAACGGGAGCGTCTCCTCAACTGCCGCAGCCTTATCACTGGGGCTGTGAAGGTTACGATCCCGTACCGCTTGATCGATCACAAATTGTATGTGGGGCTGTGCCTCGCCTCGGCGCTTTTGATACTCCGTCACGCCGCATTTTCTGATGAAATCATCAGGATCGGCGTTGTCCGGGAGAACCAGTACCTTGACTTCAAGATCTTCCGCGAGAATCGTTTCAATCGCTCGTTTAGCTGCCTGCACGCCCGCGCGATCACCATCATAGTTCACCACTACCTTACGCGCAAACCGACCGATCAGTTTCACCTGCTCGGGTGTCAGCGCCGTACCCAGGCTGGCCACTACATTCCGCACCCCAAACTGATAAGGAACGATCAGATCCAGATAACCCTCGACGAGGATGGCAAAGCCGTTGCGGCGGATTTCGTCCCGGGTCAGATTAAGACCGTAAAGATGGCGCCCTTTTGTATAGGCCGGAGTTTCCGGCGAGTTGAGATACTTGGGTTCGCCTTCGGGTTCCAGAGTGCGTCCGCCAAACGCGATGGGTTTTCCCTGGGCGTCGAACACCGGGAAGATGAGCCGCCCGCGAAACCGATCGTAGGATCCGCCTTCATCTTTCTTCACCACCAGTCCGCTTTTTTCAAGCTGCTCCTGGGTTGCGCCTTTCTGACGAAGATGAGTTGAAAGTGCATCCCAACTGTCGGGCGCAAAACCAAGCCCAAAAGTCTTAATCGTTTCTTCGGTGATCCCTCGGTCTTTAAGATATTCGCGGGCTCCGCGCCCGGACTTACTCTTGAGTTGATCCTCCCACCAAACGAGCGCCCACTGATTCAACTCGATGACCTGATCCGAATCGCGCAGGCGCGCTTCAAAGCGACTGTCGTCAACCATCTTCGGCAGCGGCACGCCGGCTTTCTCGGCGACGATTTTGATCCGGAGCGACCCAGTTGGCGCCGGCCTTCTTGAGCGTCACATAGTCCTGCACGATGCGAACAATGTCCGCCTGGCGGCGCAGGTCATCGATGAAGGTTTGTGGAAAACGCATCTTAATTGGGACGTCTAACTCTTAAGTTCTACTGTAGTGGCGCCGGCACCGCCTTTCTCCTGAGCTGCCGGCGCAAATCGCGCGACGTGCGGATGGTCTTTAAGCAATTCCGTGATTGCTCGGCGGAGTGCGCCGGTGCCGTGGCCGTGGATTATGCGCAGATCGCTAAGACCATTCAAGAAGGCTTCGTCGAGAAACTTGTCTACCAGATCTACAGCTTCGTCGGTTTTCTTGCCGATCAGATTCAGCTCGGCGTTTGTTGCCATGTCAGAGCCCTTAGTAGACGAATGAAGATGAAGCTCAGTCGACGAAGCCCGGCGACGCGTCTCTTCCAACGATGGTTTGACCCGCCCGCTATCCCGAGCGGTACTGACTTTATTATCGCGCTCGCTCGCTCCGCCACTGGTGCTGACTTCATAGACAAGCTCCAGATTCTCGAGCTTTTCGCGCATTCGGAGCGAACCCACGCGCACTTCGGCTTCATCGTCCCTAATGTGATTGACAATTCCAACTGAGCCGAACGAAAGCAGCCGCACCCTGTCCCCAACTTTCAGATCGCGTTGCGGACCGCGAATGTCCTGTCGCCCAGAGTTCGCCACCCGCTCTTGAATCGGTTTTGTTCTGTCAGGGTCGGCTGAAAGATCACTCACCTGGCCATCACGAATTACGCGAACGCCGCGGAGATCCGGCCCCGAACTCTGAGACGATGAACGTCGAGAACTCTGCTCAGTCTTACTCGGGACCAGCGTCACGCGTTGAGCTTCGCGTTTCAGCTCCGCAGCGCGGCGCGCGGCTTCGCGGTCCACCTTTAGACGCGAGGCGCGGTCTTCAATCTTGGCTGCGAGCTCCCGGCTACGTTCTTCAAATTCCTTGATCGCCCGAGACAGTTCTCTTTCAAATTGAGCCTGGCGTTCTGCTTCGTGCTTCGCGGCCTGCGCATCCAGCGAGGAAAACTTCTCAGCTACTGCTGCCCGCTCTTCTTCCAGCGCCTGGCGCAAACTTTTAGCTTCTTCGGCTTCACGTTTGATGCGACGCAGGTATTCGACCGCGTCGCGGGAAGTCTTCCTGACCTGTTCGCTCGCTTTGCTGATCACTTCACTGGGAATGCCAAAGCGCTGTGCAATTTCCAGCCCCGAAGACGAACCAGCCACCCCGACCAGCAAACGATAAGTCGGCCTCAGAGTCTTTTCATCAAACTCCACGCTGGCGTTTAGCACCCCAGTTTCGTTGGCCGCATACATCTTTAAGCCCGCGTAGTGCGTCGTCGCCAGCACCTGTGCGCCGCACTTTCGGAAGTGATCTACCACTGCCACGCCCAACGCCGAGCCTTCTTCCGGATCGGTTCCGGTGCCCACTTCGTCGAGCAGAACCAGCGCCGGCGACTCGCACGACTCGATGATCTTTCCAATGTTCGCGACGTGTGAAGTAAACGTCGAAAGGTTAGCGGCCAGCGATTGATGATCGCCGATATCTGCCAGAATCGATCGATAGAAGGGCACGCTCGCGCGTTTTGCCGGCACCGGCAAGCCTGAGAGCGTCATCAATGATAGCAAGCCGGCGGTTTTCAAAACCACGGTTTTCCCGCCGGCGTTGGCGCCCGAGATCACCATGACCGAATTTTCACTATCGAGCTTAAGCGAAACGGGCACAACAGAAGCACCACCGGCGCGGAGGCCTTCTTCGAGTAGGGGATGGCGAGCGTCGATGAATTCGAGAGTGTTATTTGTGTCAGAACCCCGAGCGGTAGCGAGGGGATCATGCCGCTCAACTTGAGTCTGTGATCCGGTCGCTACCGCTCCCGGTTCCGTACCAATCTTCGGAACCACGCAGTCGAACCTCTCCGCAAAGGTCGCCTTGGCGCTGATGAAATCCAGTTCCGTGATCGCGTTGGCCGCCTGTTCAACCGCCGGCAACTCTAGGCGTAGTTCTTCCGATAACGCAAACAGGATCTCGGCAATCTCTCGCTGTTCCGTTTCGCGCAGAGTTTGCAGTTCGTTATTCGCTTCGATTGTTTCCAGCGGTTCGACAAAAATGGTGGCGCCTGAAGACGACGAACCGTGCGCTACTCCTTTAATCCGGCCCTGATGATCTGAGCGGACCGGAATCACGAATCGATCGTTGCGGATCGTCACCAACTCTTCCTGGATTGCGTCGCTCGAACGACGCATGAGATTTTCCAGCGAGCGCGTAATGCGCGAGCGTGCCCGGGCAATCTCATGGCGAATCGTTGCCAATTGCGGGCTGGCGCGATCGTCAAGTTCGCCGCTTGGCAGTATTTTCTGGTGAAGGCGCGCCGCCAGTTTGTTTAATTCGGAAGTCAACCCGGCAACGATCTCAAACAACGTCGGACACGCCTCGCGCTCAGCCAGGACCGCTGCCCGGGCGGCCATCGCGCGATCACATAACCGTGCCAAATCGAGGATCGCCAAAGGGTCAAGCGCTGTTCCCTCGATCCGCAGACGCGCAAGTGAATCGCGGGTATCCGCAATGCCGTCGAACGACAAGCGGCCCCCGCGCTGGCGCAACTCAACGAATTCCGCAACCAGACGCAGGGCGAGTCGTAACTCGTCCGGATCAGCAATGGGTGCAAGGGCCTCGATGCGCGTGCGGCTATCGTCGGTTTGCGCGCCGCGGCGCAACAGCGTCCGCAGCGAGTCGAATTCGAGAATGCCGAAAGCCTGATTGTTCATCTGGAAGATTCAATCTTAACACTAACGCTTGGGTTAACCGGTGTTTAGAGTACCAACTTTAGTTGGGGTTCTTTCTTGGCCATAACAACCCGACTGAAGTCGGTACTCTGAACACGCGTTATCCCTGAGTCTCTGCCCGCGTTGCTCCCTTCCACCTTTTGGCTTATATTCGTCAACTTCTCAAATCGGAAAGAAAGGCACTCATCTTATGCCCTCCGTACCAATCACGGTCGCCTATGGCGACGGCATCGGTCCTGAAATCATGGAAGCCACGCTCCACATCCTGAAAGAAGCGGGCGCCAAGCTGGACATCGAAAAAATCGAGATCGGTGAAAAGGTTTATCTCTCTGGAAATACTTCCGGAATTGATCCGAGCGCCTGGGACTCTCTGCGGAACACCAGAGTTTTTCTCAAGGCCCCGATTACGACCCCGCAAGGTGGGGGTTACAAAAGTCTCAACGTCACCGTGCGCAAAACCTTCGGCCTCTACGCCAACGTGCGGCCCTGCGTTTCTTATCATCCGTTCATCGAAACAAAGCATCCCGACATGGACGTCGTGATCGTGCGTGAAAATGAAGAGGACCTTTATGCCGGCATCGAATATCGCCAAACCGACCAGGTAATGCACGGTTTGAAGATTATTTCCCGGCCCGGCTCGGAAAAGATTGTGCGCTACGCTTTTGAATACGCTCGCCGTCACAACCGCGAAAAGGTTACCTGCTTCACCAAAGACAACATCATGAAACTAACCGACGGTCTGTTTCATAAAGTCTTTGACGAGATCGCGGCTGAATACTCCGACATCGAAAACGAACACTGGATCGTGGATATCGGCGCCGCCAAGATGGCCGATACGCCCAATGCTTTTGACGTGATCGTAATGCCGAATCTTTACGGAGACATCTTGTCGGACGTGGCTGCCCAAATAGCCGGATCGGTTGGTCTCGCCGGTTCAGCAAACATCGGCGAGAACATCGCGATGTTCGAAGCGATTCACGGCTCGGCGCCGCGCCGTGCAGGGCAAAACCTGGCCAATCCTTCTGGACTCTTGCTGGGCGCGATCCTGATGCTGGTGCACATCGGCCAGACTAATAACGCGGAGAAAGTTCATAATGCCTGGCTACGCACGATCGAAGATGGAGTTCACACCTACGACATCTACCAGGAAGGTATCAGTAAGCAAAAGGTGGGAACGAAGGAATTCGCGCAAGCCGTGGTTGAGCGCCTCGGTAAAAAACCCCGGACGCTAAAAGCTGTCGCTTACAAGCAAACAGATGTCGAGGGAGTTTGTACCGAGTCTATCGTCAAGGAGCGCTCAGATACAAAGAAGGACCTTGTGGGCGTGGATGTCTTTCTGGACTGGTTGAAAGGCTCACCGGACAACCTGGGGAACGCGCTTACAAAAGTTACGCCCGCGGATTTGCGGCTTTCAATGATCAGCAATCGCGGCGTAAAAGTCTGGCCGGGTGGCGCCTCCGAAACGTTCTGTTCTGATCAATGGCGCTGCCGCTTCATGTCGCAAGAGAAAGGCGCGCCCATCTCGCATCAGCAGATCATCGATCTGCTCGGCCGCGTTGCGGGCGCGGGCTTTGACTTCATAAAGATCGAGAACCTTTGCAACTTTGACGGCGAGCGGGGGTATTCACTGGATCAAGGCGAATGAATTGCGGAGGGAAGTCGCCCAAGATAGGAGAGAAATGGCTAAGAAACATCGCTCTAAGAATTCGAAATCCAAAATTCGAAATTCGCAATCTCTCGTCGCTGTACTGATGGGCAGCAAGTCGGATTGGGACACGATGCGCGCGGCCGCGGATACTTTGCAGCAGTTCGGCGTTCCGCACGAGAGTCACGTCATGTCGGCGCATCGCACGCCGGCGCTGGCTTCTGAATTCGCCGCCACGGCAGAGTCGCGGGGTATTGAAGCAATCATCGCGGCGGCCGGCGGCGCCGCTCATCTGGCCGGTGTCATTGCCGCGCACACGACGCTGCCGGTGCTGGGCGTGCCGATGAAGAGCGACGCGCTCAACGGTTTGGATTCCCTGCTCTCAACCGTGCAAATGCCGGCCGGAATTCCGGTGGGTACGTTGGCCATTGGAAAGCCGGGCGCGACGAACGCTGCGTTATTGGCAATCGCGATCCTGGCCAATAGTCGACCGGCCTTACGAAAGAAGCTGCGTGAGTTCCGCGCCGGGCAGGAAAAGAAAATTCGCGAGACGAAGTTGGATTAAGGGATCTTGGTTTAGAGTTCAACCTTCAGGTTGCTTCTGATAGCAAAGCGAAGCTAAAGCTTGAACTCTGAACTAGCCACCCCCTGAATCCCTGGCCAGCAACGCCGCTCCGATGGCTATTCCATCTACTCCCAATTCCGCCGCGACAATTTTGGTCGCTTCAAAGCACGGTTGAAACGAGCGCTTGCGGGCCTCTGCAATGATCGGTTTCACAATTAAGTCCCCGGCTTCCATGATGGTGCCGCCCAAAACGATTCGCTCAAGGCTGAGCAGGTTGATGATGCTGCCCACCGCCGTGCCGATGTATTTTCCCGTGCGTTCGATCATCATGACGGAAAAGTCGTCGCCGTTAAGGGCTTCGCGCGCCAAATCCCCGGCATTAAAATTTTTCTCCATTGCCAAACGTGAAAGCGAGGACGTCGAATCGCGACCCAGACGCTCGCTGGCGCGTCGAACGATGTTGGGCGCTGAGGCAACCGTTTCCAGACAGCCACGGTTTCCACACTCGCATTCATTGCCTTCGGTATCGATGGTGATGTGCCCAATTTCGCCCGCACAGCCCGAGGCTCCGATCCACAGTTTGCCGTCGAGAATGATCGCGCCTCCGATGGCATCGCCAATTCCGATGTAAAAGAGGTCGCGCGCATCGCGGCCGGCGCCGGCTTTGTACTCGCCGTAGGCGGCGGCGTTGGCATCGTTCTCCAACTCGACTCTCAAGCCTGTCGCCTTCATCAGCTCGGAATGAAGGTCGTCACGGACCATCGAAGGCAGTCCGGTGGAAATCAAAACGCGATCTGTTTCACGATTGACCAGGCCCGGAATCGCTATCCCCACAGACTTAAACGGACCCCGTTCGCCGAGGCTGGCCACCAGATTCCTGGTTACCGAGATCAGATCTTCCGGTCGATATGCGGCGTCCTGCGCTCCGAGGACTTCCCCGGCGGCTGAGATGGCGACGGCGCGCATAGTTCTTGCAGCAATATCGATTCCGATAAAATTGTTTTCAGAGTCTGGTGGCATGCCGCAAGCCTTTCACACGTGCTTCGGGGATTTGGGGCAGGAATTTCGTCGCCATCTTATTAGAGGGCCGAGGGGCTGTCAAACCGCGCCTTCAGCGTGTAGAATGCCCTCCGAATCAAGCCATGCCTGACACGAGTAAAAACCAGGCGGCGCTGCCGCGCCTGCGCAAGATTCTATTACCTACGGATTTTAGCGGCTGCGCGAATTATGCGGTGCCTTATGCTGCGGCTATCGCGCGCGCGACCCACGCCACGATCATATGCTTGCACGTAGTCGAACCGGTTGTGCCGGCGGTCGGCTACACGGGTTTGGCCGATCCGATGCCGATTGCGGACATCAGCGAACAGTTAGAAGACTCAGCCGAACGCGAATTGCCAAGACTTACAGATTGCGAGGAATTGAACGGCCTCGAAGTCGAGGAAGTAATCGGCCATGGCGATGCGGCCGCCGAAATTGTGCGGGTGGCCGGCGAACGCGACGCCGATTTGATTGTGATTTCGTCGCACGGTCGCACTGGTCTGGGACGAATGATCTTCGGCTCAACTGCAGAGGCTGTAGTACGTCATGCCGGTTGTCCCGTACTGGTTGTAAAACCCCCACAGGAGGAGGCCTCGGACCAGTGAGCAGTCAGGGGTGGGCAGTGCGCTGTTTCGGCAAATGCGCGCTTGCTGCTCTTCGGCCTCCGTTCAATAACTAAATTCTGCTGACTGCTTACTGCTCACTTATGAACAGTCTTCATTTTCTGTCCCACTTGATCGAGCAGTTCGGCCTGGGGGTGTTGTTGTGGGGCACTTTGGGCGGTGTGGCGAGTGATAACTTCGCCTATCTGGCCGGCCGGGTATTCGGCAAGACTGTGCGCGGCTTTCGCTTTTATCGCAGCGCGAAGCCGCGCCTCGAACGGCTGACTAATCGCTTTGGCGCGCTGTCAATCTTTCTTTCAAAATATATTTACGGTTTGCGGTGGGCGTCATGCACTTTTTATGGCGTCGCGCGCATGCCGTTCCTCCGGTTCCTGCCGCTTTCGATGGCCAGTTGTTTCCTCTGGGTTTTCATTCTCAGCGGTGTTGGCTATTTTTTCGGTAGCGCGGTTACGGGACTGATTGGCGATTTTCGCCATGTCGGGAAAATCCTCCTGGGAATTGTAATCGGGGGAGTCGTAGGTTTCTATTTGTTCAAGCGGATGTGGATTTCCAAAAAGGTTGAAGAGGCGGCACCCGAGCGCCTGCAGGAGATTGAAAAAGCCGCGATCGGCAGCTTAAAGGAGTTCAAGGAAGAAATCCGCGAAAAGATTCATTTGAAATAGCGGGCTTTCTGAAACCTGTAGTCGTTTGTAATCTGCAACCTCTAATCTGTAATCTGAAATTTGTAATCTGTAATGATCTGTAATCTGTAATCTTGGACTTAATCCTGTGATCATCGAATCATCTGCGCCAACTCGCGTCGATCTTGCCGGCGGCACGGTGGACATCTGGCCGCTCTATCTATTTCATCCCGGCGCCATGACCGTTAATTTTGCGCTGACTTTGCGCGCGCACGTGCGAATCAAAACCCGCAGGGATCAGCGCGTCATCCTCGAGTCACGCGACCGCAAAGTGAAGTTTGAAACGAACCTGAACTGCCTTGACGAACTGGCGCGCGACCAGCGGCTCGAACTGGTTTCGAAAATGGTTCAATTCTTTGGGCCCGAGACCGGTTTTCATTTGGTCGCCCACAGCGAAGCTCCGGCCGGCGCCGGCATTTCAGGCTCGTCAGCGCTGGCCATCGCGCTGATCGGCGCGCTCAACCGTCTGGTCGGAGAGCGTTATGAAGATGGCAATTTCATCGGCATCGCGGCGAACATTGAAACCACCGTAATCAAAGTTCCCGCCGGTATCCAGGATTACTATCCGGCATTCTACGGCTCGGTCTCGGGCATTCATTTGCGCGGCGACGGAGTCGAGCGAGAGCATTTGGAGATAGACGAAACCGAGCTTGAGCGCCGCTTTGTCATCTGCTACACCGGCGAGCCGCGCCTCTCAGGAATCAACAATTGGGAAATTTTCAAGCGGCACATCGACGGCGACCCCGAGTTGTTTGCGATCTTCGAAAGCATTCGCGACGCGGCGGTCGAGATGCGCGCGGCGCTGCTCGGAAATGACTGGGATGCAGTGGCTGGGATCATGCGGGCCGCTTATCCGAATCGTAAACGCCTTGCGCCAAACATCACGACGCCGCATATGGACCATCTGGTTGAGAAGGCGCTGGCGAACGGAGCGCTGGCGGCCAAGGTTTGTGGCGCCGGCGGCGGCGGTTGCATCGCGTTTTTGTGCGCGGAAGGACGGAAGCAGGACGTCAAACGCGCTTTGGCCAAAGAGAAGGGCGCGGAAATTTTGGATTGGAAGGTAGCGCGCGAGGGTTTGGTTGTGAAAGAGAGCTGACCCCGATTTATCAAAACCGCGAAGCGTCTTCGCCTTCAACCAACGTTGCCGAAGGCTACCAACTAAACGTCCTTACCTCACCCGCCTTCGTCCGCACGCTGCTTCGCAGCTGCTGCCAGTTTCGTCAGCCGCTCGATCTTTTGTTCTGGAGTCTCGCCGGGTATCGGTCCCGTATCCATCACACCGGCATAAGTCGATCGCTTCATCAATGTTCGATTGGCTTCGCCACTGGGCGCGTGCGATGTAGTAGAAGTCGGTTCCGTGGCCGCCGCGACTTTGTCCGGGGCCAGGTCGGCCGGAGTTTCGGCCCCCGCCACCGGGGAAGCATTTGCGGCGGCGGCACTCAGTGGTGCGGCCGAAGCGGCGCCAGTCTCGGCTTGCGCTTCCGCAGCCGGGCGATGAGCATCCGCTTCCGGCGAAGAATCGACCACGGTCACGGCGGCTGCTGGCTCTGCTCCGCCTTCCTCGCTTCGCTGTTTCGCTCCGGCGACAACTTTCTGTAAGCGCGCGATTTTCTGTTCCTGAGTTTCTCCTTCCACTGGTCCCGTATCAACCACGCCTGCGTAAGTAGATCTCCGATTCAATTGCCGGTTCGGTTCAGCCGCCGGTTTCGGACCGGCCGGCGGAGTCATCGACTTCTCAGCCACCACAGACGCTTGCGCTGCGGCGGGCGCTGGCTGCGCGGGAACTGCGGCCGGAGCCTTTGCCACCGGGGCCGCCGCCGGTTTTGCGGCGGTCGCGGCGTGGCCGTGTTCGCCTTCCTGCTCGACGATCACATAGACGCCTTTTTCGTTCTTCTTGATTACCGGCAGCGTCCCACCCGCGGCCTGCAGCAGCGCCGAGAGTTCCGCTTCGACAAAACGGCTTTGCTTTTCCGGATCGCGCACGTGCCCGAGCGGTGGTCCCATGTAAAGCGTGCCGCAAATCTGACACTTGAAGAGGACGTCATCTCCGCGCAGATGGACTTCAGAAGCTTCGCCCGCGGTCTTTAATTGCTTCAGGTGACCGTTGCAGAGTTTTTTCTTTTCGTTGCGCTCGTTACAGACGGTTTGCGCGTTAGTGATTCGCTTGGGAACCGGAGGCGTCGCTGCCGCTTTTGTTTCCGGCGCGGCTGATTTAGCTTCTGCGATACTGGCTGACATGATTCGCTTTCGCGTTGCTGATGTGCCCTGGCTGAGCACCACGGATATTAGCGACGAATGGAAGGCTGGTCAATCCTGGATTGGTAGGCGATAACGTTTCAGCTTGTCGTGTTGAGCGACAAACTGAAGTCTGTCGGACATGATATTGTTCTCGACTAATGCTCATCGAATTTCTTGGCGCAGTATGGCGGCGACTGCCGGGCAGCGTACGCCGTCGCCTGGTGCGGACCGGCCAGCGGCGTTTCACGGTTACCGCGGGCGCAATCATCTTTGACGATGATGGACGAGTTCTCTTGCTCGAACACGTTTTTCGCCCCGATGGCGGTTGGGGTATTCCGGGCGGATTCCTCAGCAAGGGCGAACAGCCTGAGACAGCTTTGCGCCGTGAAATGCGTGAAGAAATCGGCATCGAACTCGAACAGGTCGAAGTGTTGTTTGCCCGTACGCTGCCCAGGCCACGCCAAATCGAAATCTATTTTACCGCCAGAGCCATCGGCACGCCGCGGCCGTGCAGTTTTGAAATCAGGACCGCGGCATGGTTCAAGATCGATGATCTGCCGGCTGAACTTTCGCGTGATCAGCGTCGCTT
>WNFI01139703.1_pt1 | contig 15979 bp, 11 predicted proteins | sample 5400471 | NCBI WGS metagenome assembly WNFI01 (sample SAMN13153348, study PRJNA577476) | soil metagenome | isolation source: 100 cm saprolite on Douglas fir-dominated hillslope | place: USA:California | collected 2013-09-17 | reverse complement strand
TCGCGATACCGCGGATAGCGGTTGATCAGGTTGTCAATATTGGCCTGGAAGAGATACTGCACGGCGAAACGCTTTTCTTCGAGCGTGAGATCGCCCGCCGGAGTGGCTGCGACCTCGAAAAACGGATCTCGGGCCGCTCCTGACACGTAGTCCTGGATCTGCGCCACTAGAGACGGCACCAGATTGAAGGTCTGGTGCAGTCCGGGAAACTCGTCGAGCATCTTGACCATGCCGTAATAGTCTTTGAGCGCGTGCAGACGCACCCACGGCAGCCGGTACTGGCCTGTAACCAGGTCCTTGTAGTACGGCTGATGCATGTGCCAGAGAAAAAGCAGGCGGATCGAGGACATAGCAGTGCTTCCATTAATACCACACCGGCCACCTGTTAGACTCTATAGCAATAAGACCCATGCGCATTTTCACGCGCTACATTCTGAAGGAAGTGCTCTCCCACGGCCTGATCGGGGCCACGGTATTCACGTTCGTGATTTTCATGCGCGACGTGAGCCGAATCCTCGACCTGGTGGTGCGCAACAGCGCCCCGCTGCCTAGTGTGGCGGAACTCTTCTTTCTGACCTTGCCGACCGCGCTGACGGTGACCATCCCCATGTCGGTGCTGGTGGGAATCCTCATTGGACTGAGCCGCCTGGCAGCCGATAGCGAAGTCACCGCAATGAGGGCCTCGGGTATCGGCGTCTCCCGCTTCGTCAAGATCGTGGGTATCTTTGGAATAGCCGGCTGGCTCATCGCCCTGACGAACACAGCCTTGGTGGCGCCGCGCTCCGCTGCCGCTTTGGCCGACTTGGCGAATAAACTAGCGACGTCACAAGCGTCGTTTGAAATCCAGCCCAGGGTCTTTTACGAAGATTTCAAAAACTACGTGCTCTACGTGCAGGACGTATCCACCGCATCCGGCGCGTCGGTGTGGCGCAACGTCTTCCTCGCCGATATCAGCACTCCGGACGCGCCCAAGATCATCCTGGCCCAGGAAGCGGTGGTGACCAGCAGCGGCGACAACACTATCCACCTGCATCTGACACACGGCGAGCAGCACGATACCAACGTGCGCGCACCCGATCAATACACCATCTCGACCTTCAATGAGACGGACATGCTGCTGAACCTGCCCTCGCATGCCAAGCCGCCCCAGGAAACCATTCCCGTGGCGCAACTCAGCACGCCGGACCTGTTGCAGCACACACACGTCGCCAACAAGGAGTTGGCGCGCTGGTATTGGATTGAACTCAACCGGCGCTTCGCGCTTCCCACTGCCTGCCTGGTGCTGGTGCTGATCGGAATTCCCCTTGGACTCTCCGCGCGAAAAGGCGGCAAGGGCGCGGGATTTGTTCTGACCATTGTCCTGGTCTTCATCTATTACTTCATCTCGATCACGGGCGTCTCGCTCGCGCGCAACGGCAAAGTGCCTGCGGTCCTTGGCGTCTGGCTGGCGAACATCGTGTTTGCCATCATTGGGATAATTCTTCTCTGGCGCGTCGACAAGATGCCGATTGAGATTGGCCTTGGACCAGCCGTGTACGGCCGTTTGAAAGCCCGGATTCAATCGCTGCTCTCCGGACGCGAAGGTGATCGTGGCTGGCGGCCCCGACAACGTTTATTCAGTACGCGCTTCCCTCTGCTTCTGGACGATTACGTTCTGCGCACTTTTGTCAGTTACCTGCTGTTGATCTTATCCAGCTTCCTCGTTTTGTTTCTCATCTTTACTTTTTTCGAGCTGCTTTCAGACATCGTTCGAAACCGCGTTCCGCTGGTGACGGTGGGCGAATACCTGCTCAACTACATTCCTTCAGTGCTCTATACGGTCACGCCGCTCAGCGTTTTGCTGGCCGTGCTCATCACTTTCGGGCTATTGCAGAAATGGAATGAGATCACCGCCATGAAGGCCACCGGCATCAGCATTTACCGCACGCTGGTGCCGATTCTGGTGATTGCCGCCGCAATTGCCGGTGGAATGTTCCTGCTTGAGCAATGGTACGTTCCCTACACCAACAAACGAGCGGAGACGCTGCGCAACTCGATCAAAGGCCGGCCGGCCCAGACCTACCAGCGCCCTGACCGCAAATGGATCTTTGGCCAGGACAAAAAGGCCGCCGGTCAGCAACCGGTCCAGACAATTTACTACTACGAGTTCTACGATCCTGACCGCGACCAGTTCGCCAGGATTTCCACTTTTGAGATTGATCCTCGCAGCTTCGAAATTACAAAACGCGTTTTTGCCGCCCGGTCCCACTGGGAGGAGAGCTTACAGAAATGGGTATTCGAGAGAGGATGGGAGCGGTCATTTAACGGAGACGCGGTCAACGACTTCCGCCAATTTGAAGTTGCGACTTTTGCCGAGGTGGACGAGCCGCCCAGCTATTTCAAGAAGGAAGTAAGACAATCGGCCGAGATGAATTATGAGGAATTGCAGAAGTACATTACTGATCTCCAGCAGAGCGGATTTGATGTAGTGCGTTTACGCGTGCAGCTCCAGAAGAAACTGGCGTTCCCGTTGATCACGCTGGTCATGGCCGTGCTCGCATTTCCCTTCTCGCTCTCGGCGGGACGTCGCGGCGCGCTGACGGGAGTTGCCGTGGCCGTGGGCATCGCCATCACTTACTGGGTCACCGCCGGACTCTTTGAAGCCATGGGTAACGTAAGCCAGCTCCCTCCCTTGCTGGCGGCCTGGGCCCCCGATGTGATCTTTGCGTTGGCCGGCGGATATATGATCCTGAAAACACCCTCGTGAAAAAATGAGCAGAATCGGCTGATAAAATCATCTATTGATCTTCATGTTCAAGAATCTCCAGCCGCTTCGGCCTTATCTATGGAAATACAGACGCACTCTGGTCTGGGGCGCGCTGAGCGTCCTGCTTACGAACGGAATATGGGCGCTGTTTCCCCAGGTCGTTCGCCGCGCGGTCGATGCCCTCAATGGCGGCGTTACCCGGGAGAAGATCATCACGTACTCCCTTATGCTGGTGGTGATTGGCCTGAGCAAGGGGATTTTCCAATTCCTGACGCGCTGGCTGATGATCGGCGTTTCGCGGGATATTGAATACGAGCTGCGCAATGACCTCTTCGCGCACCTGGAAGCGCTTTCTTACCCTTATTACCAGAGAAACCGCACCGGCGACATCATGGCCCGCGCCACCAACGATTTGAATGCCGTCCGCATGCTGCTGGGGCCGGCGATCATGTACACGGCGAACACGCTGGTCTTCACCGTGCTGGCCTTGTTCTTTATGTGGAAGACCAGTCCGAGGCTGACGCTTTATGCCTTCGTGCCTCTGCCTCTGGCCAGCATTGTAGTGCAGTACTTTGGACGACGGATTCAAGAACGCTTTGAGAAGATCCAGGCGCAATTCTCTGACATTTCGGCCCGCGCACAGGAAAACTTCTCCGGAGCTCGCGTGGTGCGGGCCTACGCTCAGGAGAACTCGGAGACTGCGTTGTTTGAGAAATCGAACCAGGAGTATGTGGCCCGCAGTCTGCCCCTGGCGCGTCTCATGGGCATGCTGTGGCCGGCTTTGGAATTGCTGCTGGGTCTGGCGATTGCTCTTATCCTCTGGCTGGGACCCCGCGAAGTGCTGCTGCATCACATGACCGCGGGAGAATTCGTCGGCTTCATGACCTACATTGTCATGCTGACCTGGCCGGTCATCGCCGTGGGCTGGGTGATCAACATCTTCCAGCGCGGCCTGGCTTCCATGGGGCGCATCAACGAAATCCTGACTACCAGGCCTGACATCGCTGACGCCAAAGCCTCACCCGCTCTGGCCGGTGTCTCTATTCGCGGAGAGATTGAGTTTCGCGACCTCAGCTTCAGTTACAACGGAAGCCACGTTTTGAAGAACATTGATTTGCGAATCCCGGCAGGCAGCAGCCTCGCGATCGTGGGGCCGACTGGTTCAGGAAAGACGACGCTCGTCAATCTTCTGCCACGGATATATGACGCGCCTGAAGGTTCTCTGCTGATTGATGGCCGGCCCATCCGCGAATATCCTCTGGCGACACTGCGGCAGAGCATTGGCTTCGTGCCTCAGGAAACTTTTTTATTTAGCGATACCATCCGCAAAAATATAGCGCTGGGCGTAGACCAGGCCACTGACGAGCAAGTCCATAGCGCGGCGGAAGCCGCCAACATCGCCGCTGACATTGAGGGCTTCCCGTCGCAATACCAGACCATGGTGGGCGAACGCGGGATCACGCTTTCCGGCGGACAAAAACAGCGCACCGCGATTGCACGGGCCATCATCCGAGACCCGCGAATCCTGGTTCTCGACGACGCGCTTTCCAGCGTCGACACCTATACCGAAGAAAGAATCCTCAACCATCTTCGCGAAGTCATGCGGGACCGGACTACGATCTTCATCTCGCATCGCGTTTCCACCGTCCGAAACGCCGACCGAATTGCCGTTCTGCATGAAGGCCAGATTGTGGAAATGGGGACCCATGAGGAACTCCTGGCGCGCGACGGCTATTACACCGGACTCTACAACAAGCAACTGCTGGAAGAAGAACTGGCCAGGGTCTAAGCCATGAAGCGCGTGGTCATCCCCGAGCTTCTGGACACTGACTCCGGCACTCCACAAGAAATCGCGGACTCACTAGCGGACCTGCGCATGTTCAACCGGAGGTTCGGCGGCGCCCGCGCCACCACTGAGTTGTTGCGAGAGGTCGCGGTGCGGCGCGGACTCGAGGCACTTTCATTTCTCGATGTTGCCGGGGCTTCTGGCGATGTTGCTATGCTGGCAAGTCGTGCGCTGCGCAAGTCAGGGATCGAGATGGAAACGGTCTTGCTCGACCGCGCACAGACCCATCTGAACCGCGCCTTGCCCGGAGTCTGCGGCGACGCCCTCGCCCTGCCCTTTCCCGACAATGCTTTTGACGCGGTCGGATGCGCGCTCTTTATTCATCATCTGGAGCCGGATCAGATCGTGGCATTTGCCAACGAAGCCCTGCGCGTGGCGCGCCATGCCTTTATCGTCAACGATCTGCTGCGTAATCGGCTGCATTGGGGCTTTGCGCGCGTGGGCTCTCTCATCTATAAGAGCCGTCTTACTGTGCACGATTCCGCCGCATCCGTGCGCCGGGCCTACACTGTAAAAGAAATGCGCGAGACCCTGACGCGAACAAAAGCGTCCGGCGTGGACATAAAGACGTTCTACTTCTTCCGCATGGGAGTGATTGCTTGGAAGCAGCCGAGTACGATCTGATCGTGGTGGGCGCCGGTCCCGCGGGTTCGGCCTGTGCCATCACCGCTGCCCGCGCGGGAAGCAAAGTGTTGCTGCTGGAGAAAGACCGTTTCCCGCGCCATAAAGTCTGCGGCGAATTTGTCTCTCCTGAGTCGCTGCGTTTGCTGGACTGGCTGCTCCAAAGCGCATCCTTCCGTGACAAGCCTGAAATCACCTCGTCCCGCGTATTTTCCGGCGGGAAGATCATTACATTGCCAATCTCTCCCTGTGCGCGCAGCATTCCCCGCTATGACCTGGATTTGGCATTGCTTGAGGCGGCGCAAGACTCGGGTGTCCGTGCCGCGGAAGGCATGAATGTGCGCGAGGTTGACCACCAAGCGGCCTTTCGCGTGAAAACAACAGGGGCCAGTTTTGCGGCACGCGCTGTCGTGAACGCCACTGGACGGTGGTCACAACTTACGCAACATCCACCGCAGGGCGAGAAATGGATTGGCGTGAAGGCGCATTTTCGTGAAGACAATCCGCCGCGGTCGGTTGACTTATATTTCTTTGATGGCGGTTACTGTGGCGTCCAGCCGGTAGGCCGGAATGCGGTCAACGCGTGTGCCATGGTCCGTTCCGACGCTGCGCGCTCGCTGGACGAAGTATTTCCCAGGCAATCCGATCTTTATCGCCGAAGCAGAGAGTGGAAGCCGCTCTTCCCTGCAATCACCACCTCACCACTCTACTTTCGCAGGCCGCAAACCGAATCGCGCGGAATGCTGCTGGCGGGCGATTCGGCCAGCTTTATTGATCCCTTTGCCGGCGACGGCATCTCGCTGGCCATGCATAGCGGGACCTTGGCCGCGCAATCGCTTCAGCCATTTCTCTCCGGCAAGACGTCCCTGGCCCATGCTCACGACGAATATCGCAAGAGCTACATGAAATGCTTTGCTCCTGTCTTCCGCAACGCTGCGCGAGTAAGGATGGCGCTCTCAGCACCCACTCTGATCAGGTCCATGCTGCTGAGCCTTGCCGCCACGCCGCGGATTAGCAGAATCATTGTGAAGGGAACAAGGGTGCGGTTTCCGAATCCGGAAACGGGCCCTTAGTGGCTCTGCGTTGCCGCAAGGGACTTTCGCAGCAGGCGCCGCGCTACGGTCAGCAGATCGGAGACCTCAAAAGGCTTCACCAGGCAGCGCAGGCGGGTGGCATCGACGAAGGAGCGAATCGCGGGATCGGAAACGTCGGAAAGCACCAGCACCGACTTGGCTACGAGCTCAGGCCGGTTTTCCTGAATCCACTCGAAGACCTGGATACTGCTAAGCGCGCCAGGCACCTTGCTATCGAGGAAAACGGCGTCAAACGGCTGTGACTTCAAAATCTCCAGGGCGTCGGCGCCGGACGATGCCGTCACCACGTCCAGGCCCGCAGCGGTCAAGACTTCACGCTCAAAGTCGAGCACATCTTCTTCGTCGTCCAGGAGCAGGACGCGGCCGTCGAGCTGCGAACCACGGCGTGCGACGATGCGTTCGCGCTCGGTTATAGGCTTTTCGCCGACTGCCACAGGAAGACGGAGTTGCACCACGGCGCCGCCCTGAGGATGGTTCTGCACGGAAATTTCGCCGCCATGTCCTTTGATGATTCCGTAGCAGATACTCAGTCCCAGCCCCGTTCCCTTGCCGACGTTTTTTGTGGTGTAGAAGGGATCGAACACGCGTTTGGTATCGGGAATGCCGGGACCGGAATCGTGAAACTCGGCAATCACATGGCCATCCTGTACAGACACCAGAATTTTTAGTCGCCCGCCCGCAGGGCTTTCGAGAATGGCGTCCGCGGCGTTGTTGATGATATTCAGGCAGACCTGCTCGAGCTGAAATGGATCGCCCATCACCGACGGCAAAGAAGGATCGAAGTCTCTCTCAACCACGATGTTGTTGACCTTCAGATCGTAATCGCGCAGAGCGATGGCTTCTTCCACTACCGTTCGCAGGTCCACATGCAGCTTCTGGGGCTGATGCTGGCGCGCGAAGGAGAGCAGGTTTTGCACGATCTTCTGGGTGCGCTGCGTTTGCTTTAGCAGCTTCCTGACGAATTCGTGGAGTCGTGGTTCGAGATGCTCGCTCTCCAGCAACTGGGCGTAGCCCATGATGGCCGTGAGCGGGTTGTTCAACTCGTGCGCCACGCCGGAAATCAACTGCCCGACCGCCGACATTTTTTCACTCTGCAAAAGCTGTTCCTGCGTGCGCCGCAGGTCTTCGTATGCTTTGCGGGTCTCGTTATAAAGCTGGACCTTCTCGACGGTAGTGGCCAACTGCCGGCCTACAGCGATCATTACGCTCTCATCTGACGGGCTGAATTCGCGCGCCACGCGGCTGCTGGTCCCCAGCAGGCCCAGGATCTTCTCTTTGCGCCAGAGGACTACCCAAAGCCACGCCACCAGCCCCTCCAGTTCGACCATTCTCTTGATGATCTCCGGCAGCCGCGGCAGATCTTCATGGCTGATGATCTCCGCCCGCGTGGTCCTGACGGTGTCGATAAAGTCCTGAGGCAGTACAAAGTCCTCGTTTTCCGTCACCCATGAGCTGCGGTGCCCGTAGGAAGACTTCTTCTGCATGACATTGGTTTCGTCGTTGAACAGGTAAACCGCCGAAGTGTCGGTGGAGAAGTGCTCCACCAATTGCAGCATGGTGAGCTGCAGGATTTCATCCAGGTCGAACGACTGATTGAACGTGACGGCAATGTTATTGAGGACGTAAAGCTCGCGATTGCGGCGGCGAATCTCATCTTCCACCCGCTTGATCTCCGTCATGTCGAGCAACACGCCCTGGAAGCGCTGGATCTTGCCGCCGGCGCCACGCGTGGCAAAGCTGCTTTCGATCACGTTGAGGTCCCGGCCGTCTTTGCGGCGCAGGCGATAGTCGAAGTTGCGCACAAACCCCTGGCGTGACAGCTCGCCGAAGAATTTTTCCCGGTCATTGGCGTTCATGTAAATCTCGTCCGCGGCGTCCAGCTTCAGTATCTCTTCCTTGCTCGAGTAGCCCAACATCCGCACAAAGGCCTCGTTGCAATCGATCACTTTGCCTTCCGGGGTGGCAACGAACACTCCCTCCTGCATGTGGCTGAACAGCGCTTTATATCGCTCTTCCGCCGCTTTGGCTTCGGTAACATCCTTGATGACGTGCACGGTAGCGCCTTTGGAGACGTCCTCGCCCGCGTAAGCTGAGGTCGAAACCATGGAGTATCCGCCAAAACAGGGATCGTATTCGCTGGCTGTCTCGGTCTCGGCTATGCCGCAGTACGGGCATGACTTCCAATTCGTCCCCGCGCCGGGCAGCACAGCCTCGCACGACTGCTGGATCACCTGGGTGCGCGGCAGCCTCAAACGGTCCAGCAGCGCGCGATTGGCGCGCAGGATGCGATATTCCTGATCGTGCACCAGAATGTAATCAGGAATCGAGTTGAAAGTGCTCGCCCACTCGTTTCTTGACCGGACAAGTTGCTGCACCAGCCCGCGGTTCTCCGCGGCAAGAGCAAGTTGGTTGGCAGCGGCTTTGAGAAAGTTCTTGTCATTCTCGGTGTAGGCGCGGTATCCCGGCATTCCCAAAATAACCACGCCCACTTTGGAGGTCTTGCTCTGCACCGGGACCACCACCAAATGGCGGATGCCTTCCGGAGCAACCGCCTCTCGCACCGCCGGCACCAAATCGGGAGAACGCAACACTCTGACTGTGCCGTCCTCTAGGGTCCGTCCCGCGGGGGTGTCAGCGCTGATCTTCTGTATCTCCGCGGCGGTCTGGGGTGACAGCCCTTTCTGCGACGTCATGGAAAGACTGCCTCCTTCCCTCGTCCTGAACCATACCGCCTTCGCGCGAGTGATGCGCTTAAGTTCATCCAGCACAATCTCCACCATCGGTCCGAATTGGGTAGCGCCAGAAATTTCGTGGGTAATGGTATTGAGCACATCCAGCCGCGCCACTTGAACGCGGGAGTCGTCCAGCACCACGAGCATGACGCCAATGCCCAGGAGCAAATCAATCAGAATGTCAAATCCCGCGACGCCGTGCGGCTGGCGAGACATATCGGGATGGAGCAGGAGAAGACTGACCGCGAGAATCCAATGACCAATGTTGTGCCGTCCCAGCGCGAAATGCACCAAGCACGCCGCCGCCAGGGCCAGCGCCAGAAACAGGCTTCCACGAAAGGCCCATTCCAAAATGGAAGCGTTTGAAAAGCCCAACGCGCTGAAGATACCGAGGACCAGTGCGACGCCGCTGGCGCCGGTGGTGTAGGAAATAAACTTCCCTTTATAGACGTAGCGAAGCACCGAGGCCGCAAACAGGGCGATGGCAACGCTGAAGCACACATTGTCCAGCACAGCCCACAATCGCGCGTCGGTCTGCGTGATGGCCAGCGCGGCAAAGAGTCTGGAAAGGCCGTAGACGGTCCAGCCGGCAATCCACCACACCAGATATTTGTCGCGAAAGCTGCGGTACAAAAGTACAGTGCCCGCCAGCAGGATAAGCAGGGTGGAGGCTTCAGCCAAAAAAGCGGATTGCAACGCCAAATCCATTCAGTTCAGCGGGTCATTTCTACAAGTTGTCCAGGAGTGGCATCACTGTAATACCATGAAAGTCCGCTCCTGTAGCGCTTTTTTGTGAACTTGGCATTGTATTTCGAGAGACTCTAGGGTACATTGAATTTCTTCCTCAAAGGAAAGCAGCACCTTACCCATGACCGTAGAGCGCATTTTGGTCGTTGACGACGAAGAATCGATCCGGGAAATAATCTCGTCAATGCTAAGCGCCGCCGGCTACGAAACCGAACAAGCCGCATCCGGAATGGAGGCCCTGGCCGTGCTCAATGCCCAGGGTGAATTTGAGCTCATGCTCTCAGACCTGATGATGGCGGAGCTTGACGGTATTGCCCTGCTGGAGCGCTCGAAAGAGAAATATCCTGACATGCCCGTGATCATGGTGACCGCGGTGCATGACATTTCAGTGGCGCTGGCGGCCATCCGCAATGGCGCTTACGACTACCTGCTGAAGCCGTTTGAACGCGAGCAGCTTCTGGCCATGGTACGGCGGGCACTCGAGCACCGCCGGCTCAAGCTGGAGAACCGGGCTTATCAATCCAATCTGGAATCGCTGGTTGCCGCCCGGACCGAGCAGCTTCGCCAGGCCATGACCGACCTGGAGCGCTCGTATGACATTACCCTGGAAGCCCTGGGCGACGCTCTCGATCTGAAAGACGCCGAAACCGAGGGACACTCCAAGCGGGTGACCGCGTTCACTATCGCTATCGCCCGCGCCATGGGCCTTTCTGGTGAGCGCATCCGCGTGATTGCCCGCGGGGCGTTCCTCCACGACATCGGCAAGATGGCGATCCCCGACGCCATCCTACGCAAGCCTGGCGCGCTTACGCCGGAAGAGACCGCAATCATGCGCGAACACTGTTTCCGCGGATACCAGATGCTCCGCAAGATCCCGTTTCTGGCTGAGGCATCAGACATCGTCTATGCTCACCAGGAGAAGTACGATGGAACCGGCTATCCGCGGGGATTGCAGGGCGACGAGATTCCGCTTGGCGCCAGGATATTTTCGGTCGCCGACACGCTGGACGCGATTACTTCTGACCGTCCATACCGCGCCGCCCAAACCGTCGCGGCAGCCCGCGAGGAAGTGGTCCGGTTCTCAGCCCGGCAGTTCGACCCGGAGGTCGTTCGCGTGTTCATGCAGATGCCCGAGACCATCTGGGAGGACCTGCGCAAAGAGATCAACTCGCAGATTTACCGCTTCACCTATCCCATTAAAGCTGCCCCGGCAATGGCGGCCACCAGCCGTCCCAGCTAGCGTCCGCGAATTACCAGCCCCGCACCGGCCGCCACTGCGCCGCGATTTTTCCGTTCTCCAGCACCTGATATGAGTCATACATGGCTGCGGTCAGGCAGGAGTGATTGGGAATGATCCGCAGCCGGGCGCCCAGCCCGAAGCGCGCGAGAGTCTCCGGTCTGCCCTCGATCCGCCCATGTTCTTGTGACAGTACTGTCAGCTTGACCGGAAGCAGACGCAGATCAAGATCGCAAACCGTCCCGAATCCCGGAAACGGGTTCAGGTGGTCCGCGCCGCGGTCTTTCGAGAGCGCCAACGCGCCGGCGTCAATCAGCAAGTGCGAAGACTCCGGATAACTGCCAATCACCGTTGTCAGGACTGACATGGCGCATTGCGACAACTGGCATGCGCCAATCGCCGCCTGAAAGGCGTCGTAGAACACATAGTTTCCCGGACGAATCTCGTCCGCTTCCGGCAGTTCCGCCATCACGGAAGTAGTCGGCGTCGATCCCACGCTGCGGACCATCTCGGCCTTGACTTGCTTGCTGACGTCGCCGCGAAACCGCGTGAGCGTGGCCGCCTCTTCCTGAGCGATCTTGCGGATCTCGTCGACACTGCTGGTGTGATAAGAGTGTCCTGCGTGTGTAAGCAGTCCGCGAAAACGGACCGCCTTGGATCCAGCCAGCGCCGCGGCCAGGCGAAAGCTTTCCGGAGCACTGGGATCGACGCCGGCGCGATGGTATCCGCAATCGACTTTCAGAAAAACGTCAAACGTGTGTCCATGGGCCCGATGAAACTCTTCAAACGCGGCAACAGCGGAAAAGCTATCGAGCAGAAGATTGAGCCGGTGAATCCTGGCGGCAAGGGCCGCGGCGCGCGGCAGTTTGTCCGGACTGATTGGCACCGCGTAGGTGATGTCGGTGAATCCGTGCGCCGCGAAGAACTCGGCTTCGGCGAGAGTTGAAACCGTAATCGGTCCGGACGCCGCGCCTACCTGCATACGCGCGATCTCAAGTGTCTTATGCGTCTTGACGTGCGGACGCAGGCCCACGCCGGAGCGCCGCGCCTTCTCGCGCATGGCGTCACAATTTTTCTCGACCGCCGCGCGGTCAATCAGGAATGCGGGAGTCGTAAGTTCGCTGCTCGTCAGAATGGATGGCATTTCAGAATGATAACCCGCCCTTGTGTCCTGCAAATATTCGCGGGCGGAACTACAATCAGCGGGTCGGAGAAATTATGGCAAGGAGCGTGTACGGTGGCCGTCCTCAATGATTCGGAAATTCAGCAGGCGCTGGCTTCACTTCCCGGATGGGAGCGTAACGGAATCGCGATCCAACGGGTCTTTCAGTTCCCGGACTTCAAAGCGGCCATGGCATTCGTCAACCAGATTGCCGAAGCGGCCGAGCAGGCCAACCACCATCCTGACATTGATATCCGCTACAACAAGGTGGTGATGGCGCTGGTGTCGCACGATTCCGGTGGGGTAACGCAAAGGGACATCCGCATGGCTGGACGCATCAACCAGCTTGCGCCTTAGGAGTTTACCTGCGGCGCATCCAGCGCTTCGGAGAGACGGTCAAGCGTGCGCTGAATCGTATCCAGTTGCGATTCAACCGCCTTGTTGAACTCGCCCAGAGGATCGCTGGTCCGGGTGATCCGGTCAAAAAAGCTTTGAATTTGGCGGCGTCCACGCTCGCTGGCGCACATGAGTCCCACGCCACTCACGCCAAGTACCGCTATCGGTAAGAGCCAATTCTTCATGGTCGGTTGCTCCAGCAACTTTCACCAACTATGATGCACCCAAACTCGTACTAAGCATAATAACTTAATGAGTTACCTTGGTCTGTGGACTTTTGCGCACGCGAGAAAATCTTTGCGGATCGTGCAGCTTTTCTGCTTCCAGCTGGCATCTCACTTTGCAGCATTTCTAACCATTTGAGGTGAACCGCCATGAAGATGTCGTGGACCGTCTCCTTGTGTGCACTGACCCTGGCCCTGACTCTTGGCGCCGCGGCGCAGGACAGCGAAAACTCCAACAACCCTAAGCCCGAGCTGAAGACGCGGCCTAACGACCGGCCGCAGCAGCAACAGCAACCGCCCTCGGGATCTAACCCCAACTCGTATCCTGGCTACGGAGTTCCGCCTAATGTGATTCCTCAGGGCACACGCTTCATCGTCAAGCTGAAAGACACGTTGGATACCCACGATATGCAGCCGGGTAAGCGCTTTAAAGCGGAGCTACGCGAAGACCTGCTCACACCCAGCGGACTCATCATTCCTAAAGGACGCACTGTAAAGGGCCATGTCGGGACATTCGAGCGCGGCTATACCGGCTCCCGGATTCAGTTGGCCATGGACGAGGTTGAAACCCGCCACGGCTGGGTGCCGCTTATCGCTACTGTCACCGGCGTCCCCGGCGATTCTTCCATCAAGTCAACCGACAACGAGGGCGAGCTCTCCCGCAAAGGTCCAGACAAGAAACGTGTCATCACCAACGCCGCTATTGGCGCCGGTGTTGGCGCGGCCAGCGGCGCAGCTATTGGTGGCGGCAAGGGTGCAGCCGTTGGAGCGGCGGTAGGAGCAGGATTGGGCACGGGGACTTCGTTCCTGATTCGCGGCAGCGATATGAAGCTGAGCAAAGAGACGCAGTTGGAAGTCAGGCTTGATCGCGACTTGGTGGTTCCAAGCCACTAGCCTTTTTCTGCAATCCGAATCCCGCGGGTTTTGCGAAAAAGAATTTCAGAACAAAGCGTCTACTTGAAGCACTTCGCCAGCGTCCGGGCGATGGCAACCAGCTTTTGCAGGTCGGCGGGCGTAAAGTCCGGTCCAGCGTCCGTTTGAGTCGAGCCTTTGCGCGAAATCTGGATTACGCCGACTGCCTTGTCGTCGGCTATGACCGGGCACGACATCAGCTTCTGAATCACCTGCTTTTCCCTTTTCTCCTTGTTGGGCTTGGCGCCTGAGACCGGTTTCTCGACACCAATCATTTCGAAGAAGGTCGTGTGTTTGGCTTGCGCAAAGCTGTTGCTGACCTCCGCGCGCTTGCTGTTGAAGTTGCGTACCGCGACGGAGCTTGAGTTGTTCAGCGGGAGCCGGCCTACCTGCCGGAGCCGCACCGGATGGACGAAAACCAGACTGTCTTTCTCCGCGCGAAGCAGGCCTACTTCGTCAGGCTGAACGTTGAAGGCGGTCGCGAGTTCGGCGGCGAGGCGCTCCACGTTTTGATCGTTGAGGCCCCCGGCCTGGCACTCCGCCGCGATTTGCGCCAGCGGGACTGGAATGGTCGACATAGCGCACAATTATATGGGTAGTTTGCTCATCCGCGAAGGGACTTCTGCGGTTTGCCCTTTTTCCTCTCTGAAACTACACTCTCATTTCCATTCCGGAATGCAATCCATTCGCCTGGAGCCACATGACACTTCGCCGCCACTTCCACGTTTTTATCTGCCTGATCGCTCTTTTTTGCTCTGCGGCTGCCGCGCAACGGCGTAACCCTGACGCAGCACCCACACCAGCCCCGGCGCAAGAGCAGGCGCCAAAGCCTGCAGCGCCTGAACCAAAGAAGGAAGCGCCCGAGCAGCCTCCCGTGGTCACGCATCATGAGGTCCATGTCGGCGGAAAAACCCTGCGCTATACCGCAACCGCCGGCATGATGCCGCTCAAGAACAACGACACCGGCGAGGTCGAGGCTCACATCTTCTTCATGGCGTACACGCTCGACGGCCAAACAGCCGAGCACCGTCCACTTACGTTTTCCTTCAACGGCGGTCCCGGATCGGCGTCGGTGTGGCTGCACCTTGGCGCCATTGGTCCCAAGCGCGTCCGCATGCAGCCCAACGGCATGATGCCGGCGCCGCCCTACCAGCTCGTGGACAACGAATACACGTGGCTCGATCAAACCGACCTGGTATTCATTGATCCAGTCGGTACTGGCTACAGCCGCGCCGTAAAGCGCGACCAGACCAGAAAATTCCTGGGCCTGCGCGGTGACATCGAATCCGTCGGCGAGTTCATCCGGCTGTATCTCGGACGCTATGAGCGCTGGTCGTCACCGCTCTTCCTGGTCGGCGAAAGTTACGGCACTACCCGCGCCGCGGGGCTCTCCGGATATCTCGTCGAACACGGCGTCGCGTTCAACGGGATCGTGCTGATCTCCAGCATCCTGAATTTTCAGACGACCGATAATTCCCCCGGCAACGATCTTCCCTACATTCTCTTCCTGCCGAGCTACAGCGCGGCCGCGTGGTATCACAAAAAGCTGCCCGCCGATCTGGAGCAGAATTTCGATAAAGCGCGCTCAGAAGTGGAGCAGTGGGCGATAGGACCGTATCTTGATGCGCTGGCCAAAGGGGACCGTCTCACGCCGCAGGAACGGCAGGACGTAATCGATCATCTCGCCCGCTACACCGGACTCAGCAAGAGCTACATCGACGAGAGCAATCTGCGCATTGAAGAGTCCCATTTCACCAAAGAGCTGCTGCGCGACCAGAGAAAGACGATTGGCCGTCTCGACAGCCGCTTCACCGGCACCTCGCGCTCCGATATTTCCGAGACCGCCACCTTCGATCCCAGTATGTCTGCCATCCGTCCGCCGTATACCGCCATGTTCAACCAATACGTGCGCACCGAGTTGGGCTACAAGTCCGACCTCGAGTACTACATCCTGGGCGGCGGCTTCCGCTTCGACGAATGGGATTGGGGCGTCCAGCGCGGCGGCTTCCCCGACACCGCTCAATCACTCAAAGATGCCTTCGACAAGAATCCATACATGAAACTGTTCGTAGGCTCGGGTTACTACGATCTAGCCACGCCCTACTTCGCAACGCAGTACACCCTCAACCACATGAACCTCGACGCCGACCAGCACAAACGAGTCAGCCTGGGCTACTACGGCGCCGGACACATGATGTACATCCAGGACGAATCGATCGCGCTGTTGAAGAAGGATGTGGCGGCGTTTATGGGGAACGCACT
>WNFI01217607.1_pt1 | contig 15980 bp, 19 predicted proteins | sample 5400471 | NCBI WGS metagenome assembly WNFI01 (sample SAMN13153348, study PRJNA577476) | soil metagenome | isolation source: 100 cm saprolite on Douglas fir-dominated hillslope | place: USA:California | collected 2013-09-17 | reverse complement strand
ACTTTCGCTTTCAACTGATTACGTGCACTGAATCGAAGTGCCATTTGAAAATCTCCTTCTTCGCTTACTAACAAAACCCAAACCAACCGAGATTAGATTATGAACATTGACAAAATAATCCAGCTAGCAGAACAGCCAGCGAGGTCGATCAATCGGCGCTGGGCGCGATAAATCGGCCCCTCCGGCTGATCGGATCATTTTGTTAATCTGCATTATCTCGTTCAATTGCTATTAATAGTATACATTGGCCTGACAATCATATCAGACAGCCGAACTATGAACAATCAATTCTAGTATAGATGTGGAATCAGTGGTTGCTTGACCTAATCAGTTTTCTTACCAGCATGGAGCACCTCGGTAAAAATGAACTCTCAGAACAATTAGCTTATCCAATTAGACCAGTGACTCTAATAGGTAGTATTACCTATTAGACTACTCTTCCATCCGGATTAAATTTATGTTATATTCAATTTAATATTTTCTTAATATTCATAATGTTATATTAACACAAGAATACATAAATAAATACAAAATAACATATCATGAAACATGATAACACAACATGGTATACGGTGAGAATAGAAAGCGGAGAGTGAGATGCATTTTTGTTTTATCATTGAAGCTCAATATCGTAATGAGACGATGCCTCTGGCTGTTGCACGCCAACTTGTAGAATATGGACACGATGTCGACCTGTTGGAGCCTGAATCAACAACCATTCGCCTTTCGGATCTTAATAGAGGGAACTATGATGCATATGTCTTGAAAACGGTATCAGATGGACCCGGCTTGAGTATTTTAGAGGCGGCAGAAGTAGCAGGTATTCCTACGATCAATCATTCGCGCTCCATCCGGTTGGTGCGCGACAAAGCTGTAGCTACTTCCTATGCTTCCTCTCATGGCCTTCCTATTCCATTGACCTATTTTGTTACACATCCTGGTCTGCTCAAACAGATCCCATGGGAGGATTATCCCCTTGTTGTGAAGCCGAATAATGGCAGTTCTTCTCGCGGCATTTATCGGGTAGATAGTCCGGCTGAGCTTGGAATGGTGAAGATAGCCGAACCAAAATCCAGGTTTTTCCTGGCACAGCAATATGTACCCAATAGCGGATTTGATATCAAGCTGTATGTAGCTGGCACAGAGGTCTTTGCTGTTATGAAGCGGTCCCCGCTTCATCCTCATGTAAAGGTAGAAAAGCGTCCTATTCCACTGACACTGGAATTACGGAATATGGCGCTGAACGTCGGAAAACTCTTCGGACTCGACATCTACGGGCTTGACGTTGTTGAGACTCCACAAGGTCCCATGGTAGTAGACATCAACGACTTCCCGAGCTTTGGACAGGTACCACACGCCGTAGCGCTTCTTTCTTCTCATATCGTCCATCTTGCTGCTCATCGTCCTGGGTCTCTTTCCCCTCCTACAGCACGAGAAGTGTCAGACACGCTGACCGAGGTGGCCATCTAAGTGTCACATGTGATGAGGAGAAGATCGTGGTTTTCCTAGCTACCTTTCTGTACCGGAACCTCAAGGGCTTTCGGTTCCTGGCGATCCTGGTGACCTTCGCGCAGGTCGGGTCTGACTGTTCGTTCGATCTCTTCGGCCACAACCCTGCACCTCCCAGCGCTGGCCTCTGCAACAGAGCCTCTCATCCCAGCGACTACGGGCGATACGACAATACGCATGCCAGTAGTAAGACACTCGAAGCAGGGAGCTAACATGCACACAATTGCTGTTAACGAGGAAACGCATGAAATTTATCTGCCGCTGACACGCGTGGGCAACAGGCCCGTACTGCGCATTATGCGCTACAATGCAAACGCAATAGATTGATTGGGTCAAAGTCATAACGTACTGCGCCCAATGCTCAAAAAGATGTCCAGGTGGTGTCTGGACATCTTTTTGAGCATTGGGCGCAGCAGCTAAAACAGCTAGAGATGTAGGTCCTCTACGGTCTCCAGTACTTCGTTGGCGTGCTCTTCTGGCTTAACCTTATGCCAGATCTTACGCACTACACCATCCTTATCAATCAGGAAAGTGGAACGCTCTACACCCATGTAATTTTTGCCGAACATGTTTTTCTCTTTGTAGACATCGTACAACTGGGCGACGTGGGCATCGGTATCGGAGAGCAGAGGAAAGGGCAGACCGTACTTGTCAGCAAATTTCTTGTGAGAGTTCACATCATCTGTGCTCACTCCCAGTACAACAATACCGCGCTTCTGCATTTCGTGATTAGCGTCGCGGAAGTTACAAGCCTCTTTTGTGCAACCAGGTGTGTCATCCCCTGGACAACTGGACACCTGTGCGAATTACGTTCTCCCTTTCAAATTCCTGCACACAGCAATCCCATAATCTGAAAGTGAATGTCCATACATTTAGCCTGACTTCATAAGCAGTACGAACCAGGCAGTTACTAATCCATCGCATCTCTCTAGAGAAATCAGGAACCTTTCAATCCTATTTGAAAAGAAAAATTCCTGATTTCTCTCTAGCCAGCTCAACTAAGATTAGAGCCCTAAGGACTCGATTGTTTCCAGAACCTCTTGAGCGTGCTCGGCTGCCTTGACTTTGGGCCAGACTTTACGAACAATCCCATCTTTATCGATGAGGAACGTCTCGCGATTAACGCCCATATATTTCTTGCCGAACATGTTCTTCTCTTTCCACACGCCGTAAAGCTGCGAAACAGTTGTATCTGTATCAGCCAGCAGAGGAAAGGACAACCCGTATTTGTCGGCAAATTTTTGATGCGATGAGAGATCGTCAGCACTGACGCCGAGCACAACAACTCCCCGTTTTTGCATCTCATGGTTGGCATCGCGAAACGAGCACGCTTCGGCAGTGCAGCCGGGGGTGTCGTCTTTTGGATAAAAGTACAAGACAATAACGTGGTTGCGTAATGCGCTTAATTGCACTTGGCCGTTTTTCACCACATCATCGCTCCCAATGGCTGGAAGCGTGAAATCAGGAGCAGGCTGTAGCTCCTTGACCTCTGTATTACTCATATAACCTCACTTCAAAGCGGTTTTCTTAAACGTTCAACCAATCCGAACGTTGATTAGTGTACCACAAGAAGAAGTCTGACCGTGCGAAAAGCCTCTATGAGCCGGTTGAGCCCAGTACATTCAAAAACAGACAGCCATCCCACGGAGGAGACGGCTGTCACTATCCATCAATTCAGTTCAGTGTAAATGCTTGCTCCCGGTGCTATTCCTTTCTTTCGTGAGCGTGCTGGATAGTAGATTGAGGAGGTTCGATACCCAGAATCTCCTCAAATCTCGTTAATAGGTCGAGAAAACCAATAGTACCGAAGCGATAGGCATAGAGAGCATCAGCTTCATACAGTTCCTTATGTTCCCTTATTGTAGTGTCTATTTTATCGGGTACTGGACACCATGCTCATGTTCAGCTCCTTTGATTTGGCAAACTTACTTTTGTTACTTTTGTTGATGTAATCTCACAGGTTACCGCTCTTTTTCTGGGTTTTCCTTCATGAGGAGGGTGACAATTTGCTCTACTAAATCGTAAGGGATAGGTTTATCTAAGGGGAACTGTATGGTGCCCTTGGCTCTTTTATAGTGCGCTAGTTCTTGCTGGAAAGCTTCATCGCCTGCTGGTAGCGGATACAAGGAAATATGATGTTTCCAACCAGCGAAGAACACTACATGTTTGCCATTGAGGTTGAAGGTAGGTATACCATAACTAATTGTCTCTATTGCATCAGGCGCCGCTTTTTGTATTGATTGTCTCACTTTTTCAAGGATGGTTTGGATATCCGCCGGAAAGGTACTGATGTAGTCGTCAATAGTCGTGAAGAGCTTTTTGTCTGTCATATGTTTATCTCCTCCATCGCTAGGATATTCGGCCTCGCCGCCTGATTGCCTTTTCCACCCGTAGTAACACGCGGTCCTTGAAAAGCATTCCATGAACAATTCGCTCTCACTGGTCCGCAAACGGGCCTCTTCTATTTTGTGTTAAGGTGGCCGTACTGTGTTGGGCTGCGCCCAACACAGTACGGCCACCTTAACACGTTTTTATAGGTTGCGACCCGAGGGTCGCAAGTTGTCATTAGCCAGAAAGTTTACACATCCCTCAAGCACCCAGGCGAGGTAGGCTGGATGGATGCGGTACATGGTGGAGCAAGGGCAGACAACCGGGTCGAGACAGAAGATGAATTGCTCTGGATGTTCCTTTGCCAGGCGATGTACGAGGTTAATTTCGGTAGCTACGGCCCACTGGCTTCCCGCCGGGGCACGCTCGATTTGCTGTATGATGTACTCGGTCGAGCCGTAGAGATCGGCAGCCTCGACCACTTCGCGGCGACATTCAGGATGTACCAATACTTTTATGCCTGGATACTCGGCTCGCGCTTTGGCGATTTGCTGTACGTTGAAACGCATATGCGTAGTGCAGTAACCTTTCCAGAGGATAATGCGGGAACGCTCGATCTCCTCGTCGGCATTATCCGAGGCCATAGGGTCTTTAGGGTCCCAGACTACCATCTGCTGCTCCGGTATGCCGAACTTGAGCGCGGTGTTACGGCCCAGGTGCTCGTCGGGGAAGAAGAGTACGCGCTTGCCACGACTGAACGCCCACTTGATCACGGCGGGAGCATTCGAGGAGGTACAAACGATGCCGCCATTGCGCCCACAAAAGGCCTTGAGGTTGGCCGCCGAGTTCATGTAGGTGACCGGGATAATACCAGCATCATCGCCCAATGTATCTATGAGCATTTCCCAGCATTCTTCTACCTCTGCGATATTTGCCATATCAGCCATCGAGCAGCCGGCGGCGGGATTGGGCAGGATCACTTTCTGGTGCGGCGCGCTAAGAATATCAGCGCTCTCAGCCATGAAGTGCACACCACAGAAGACGATGTAGTCGGCCTGGGGGCGTGCCGCTGCCAACTGGGCGAGCTTGAATGAGTCGCCACGAAAATCGGCGTACTTGATGATCTCATCACGCTGGTAGTGATGCCCCAGGATGACGAGCCGTTCAGCAAGGGCAGCCCTGGCAACGGCGATACGTTGATCTAGCTCTTCGCCCGGCATTTCCGCATAGTATTGCGGAATGGTATCGATACGATTTGCATGATTATGTCGAGCGCGTGAAGTTGGGTTTAAGAGTGGTAGAATTCGCTCTTCTTTACTTGATGCGCATGCTGATTGTAGAGCCATGTTTTTTCTCCTTGTTCAGATCAGGCGAACTCCAGGGATACGTCGAAGTTGGGAGCTGAATGTGTTATTGCTCCGAGTGAGATGAAGTCTACGCCTGTGGCTGCAACTGCAGCCAGTTTCGTTGTGTTGGTACCGATGTTGCCGGAAGCTTCGATTAGTACATGTGGAGCGACGCGGCGCACTAAATCTACGGCGCTGCGCATCGTCTCTACAGGCATGTTATCCAGCAATAGCACGTCTGCTCCCGCTTCCAGTGCTTCCTGCACCTCGGCGAGCGATTCGCACTCCACTTCGATCTTGAGCAGGTGGGGAGCCATGCGACGCGCAAGGGTGATAGCAGGCACGATGCCTCCTGCTGCTTTTATATGGTTATCTTTGATGAGCACACCATCGCTTAGATTAAAGCGGTGATTGTGCCCTCCACCCAGGCGAACTGCCTCTTTTTCCAGGCTGCGTAGTCCCGGCGTGGTCTTACGCGTATCGAGTATACGCACTTCTGTTCCTTCGAGAGCACGTACGCACTGGGCCGTAATGGTGGCTATGCCAGAGAGGTGTCCAAGGAAATTCAGTGCAACACGCTCTGCGCTTAAAAGTGAGCGGGCAGGGCCACTGAGATGGGCCACTACCTGGCCAGCCTGAACGGTTGTGCCATCCTCCACCAGCAGTTCAACTGAAACCTGGGGATCCAGTTCGCGAAAGGTTGCGGAAGCGACAATCAGGCCGGCGATTACACCTGCCTGGCGGGCAATGATGCTGGCCTTAGCTTGATGGTCTGCTGGAACTGTACATAGCGTGGTGATATCGGCCTCGGCTCCATCTTCTTCCAGAGCATGCCGGATAAGGTCTAATGGTGGTTTAGGCATAGGAAATTAGCTCCTTGTGCCCCACATCGAGGCGGTCAGGATGATCCCCCCCGCCCTTACGATGATACGATGTCGGCATTGGTTGAAAGGCGTAATGGTAACCTGCCAGTCTATCGTCGGGGGCGGGATAGTCGAGGCGGAAGTGGCTGCCGCGACTTTCGCGTCGTTGCAGGGCGGCGGATATGACGAGGTCGGCTACTTTGAGCATATTGACTGTTTCTAGCCAGTCGGCTACTTTGAGCATATTGACTGTTTCTAGCCAGGCAGTCTCGATTTTTTCTTCATCTTGCTTTGCTGATCCATTGGCTATGGTACGATCGCACAAGCCATGTAGTTGATGCCTGGCTTCGAGCAGCCCTTGTTGGTCGCGACGGAGCGAGACATGCCGCCACATAATTTGCTGCACCTCGCGCCGCATTTGCAGGATACTCTCGCGGTCGAGTTTGATGTGTAATAGCGCTTCCTCGCGTGAAAGGTCGTCATAGACGGGAATGGTGATGGCTCGCCTTGAGGGAAGGATATCTTGCTCGGCAGTCGTTCCAGCCAATCCATCGGCCAGGCGCAGGCCAAAGACCAGTCCTTCTAACAGCGAGTTGCTGGCCAGCCTGTTGGCCCCATGCACACCTGTACAGGCAACTTCACCAACAGCGTATAGCCCTTTAAGCGTCGTGCGGCCATACGTATCTGTCATCACACCCCCCATACAATAATGAGCCGCCGGTGCTACCGGAAGAAGATCTCTTGCAAGGTCGAAGCCATACCTGCGACAGATAGAGGAAATGGTGGGGAACCGCGCATATATGTGTGCTGCAGCGAGATGACGCAGATCGAGATACTGGCATTCGGTGCCCTCTGATAGCATCTCGCTGAGAATGGAACGGGCGACGACATCTCGCGGGGCAAGCTCAGCCAGGGTGTGGTACCTGGGCATGAAACGCTCGCCAGCGTGATTGAGAAGATAGGCACCTTCGCCGCGCACAGCCTCGGAGATCAGGTGAGAACCTCCGCCGGCTACCAGCACAGTCGGGTGGAATTGCATAAATTCAAGATCCGTCAAGGCTGCACCGGCACGCCACGCCAGGGCAAGTCCGTCAGCAGTTGCTCCAGCGGGATTAGAGGTATGCAGCCAGAGACCTCCCGCTCCACCATTTGCTAAGATCGTCGCCTGTGCTTCAACAGTAAAGGCCTGACCATTTCGATCAAGAGCCTCCAGGCCTGTACAAACACCATTCTCTACTTCTAGACTACGTACATAAGTTTCTTCATACAACACTATCGAGGATCTTTTACGTATCGCGGTCATGAGCGCTCGCTCTATCTCGGCACCAGTGGCATCACCACCCGCGTGCAGGACACGCCAGCGGCTATGCGCTGCCTCACGGCCGAGCAGCAAGCCATCTTCAGTGACATGCGCGTCGCTTCCAGGCTGCGCTCGATCAAACTGCACGCCCATCGAGATGAGCCAACGCACGGCTGCGGGTGCCTCTTCTGCCAGGATGCGCACGGCTGCATCATCACACAGGCCTGCTCCCGCGGCAAGGGTATCCTGGAAATGCAGTTCGGGGCTATCATCCGCGCCTAAGGCGACTGTGAGGCCACCCTGGGCATAACGCGTGTTGCTTTCCCCAAGTTGTCCTTTGGTGAAGAGGGCCACGCGCATGTGTCCTGGAAGGCGTAATGCAACCGAGAGACCCGCGATGCCACCGCCTATGATAGCGACATCATACGATTGGCTAAATGCCATCAACTGTTCTCCTTTGTAAGTGTACAAAATACACTTACTAAAGTGTAAAAAAACATTTTGTCCGAAGACAAAAAAGGAAAGGTGGTGTTTTTTATACACTAACTCTTGACTGGAAGTATACCAGAGAATTTTGGCAAAAACAAGGGTAAAGCTTCCCCCTTGGATGACTATTTCTTCTGTATAAAATCGTCATCGAAGCTCTCGCCTGCTTTGTAGATTGTAGGCTGGCCATTGCGATACAGCGTTACCGCACCCTGACCATAGACGCGCCAACCGATTTTCCTGCCCCCATCACCATCATCGAGCATACCTGTCTGTTCGTCGATACCGAGCAGTACCGCGTTGGGAAGGTATACTGTCATGCGTTGTGCCCAGCCCTTGCCGAAGGTATTGTGGTGGGGTAATACACAGGTATTCGGTAGCAGCCCAAGTCCTTCAACGATCTGAGATCTGCCAGGGTCATAATAATATTGGCACAAGACCATTGCTCCGGCGCTGCTACCGGCGATAACCGCTCCATTGGAGTAGGCGTTGAGCATCGCCTGCCAACTGGCACTATCCTTCAGGGTCTCTGCTAGATAACCAGTGAAGCCCCCTAGCAAATAGATCAAACGCGATTGGCTAACCTGGTTCGCAATGGCGGGGTCATTAGCCGAGGCTTTGTCGATGAGCGGGAGAGACTCGACGTCAGTAGCACCGAGACTTTTAAACCAGTTTACGCCATTACGTCCCGCTCGCTGGTCGTTATTATCGGGGGCAGCTGCCGTGGGGATAATGCTGATGAGTGCATCAGGGCCACCAGCAAGCTCTATGGCACGGCGGTCCGGTTCGGACATTTGTCCGCCGAATTCAGCGCCGCCTTCTAATAGAATGTAGCCTTCCATTTTTGAGTCCTTCGATTACATGGTGAACTGGTATCCGCGTGCGAATAGGCGGTCACAGCTAGGGCATGTCATGTGAATGATATATGGACTGTACGTTGGCGTGGGCCATCCAGTTCGACCAGTACGATACGCTGCCATGTTCCTAAGAGCAGTTCGCGGTTTCTGTATGGAATAGCAAGAGATGGGCCAATTATTGATGAGAGGATGTGGTCGGGTGTATGAGAGGGATCATGAGGGTGCCGATAGGAAATGCGTGGCAGCATACGCCGCAGGGCGTCGAGGAAATCTAGATCGGTTCCCGGGTCAAGGTCTGCTGTGGTGAGAGCACAGGTGGTATGGGAAACGAAGAGGGCGCAGGTGCCGTCTTCGGTTTTGGCGTCTCGCAAATGTGTTTCTATGCTTTCGGTTATATCTACTATTTGATCTTTCTTCTTTGTTGTGACGGTGATCGTTTTCATTGGTGGCTCCTATTTGCCTGTCAGATTCGTTTTACTCCCAATGCTTTTTGCCTCATCAGGGCTACCAGTAGTGATATAGGCGCGCTTCTCATCTCCCCGCAGGGCGACCGCAAAGGTCCTATCCCACTCCACACCACTCCCGCCCTTACTATATGACACAGCGAGTACCGATGATTCATATTCTACTACGGATTTATAGATCCTGCTGTTTTGGAATTGCTCCAGTCCGTGGCATTCCTCTGCTCGAGCTGTTCGTACTCCTCCAGTTTCTCATCGGTGATGAGCGGTTGATGCGGTTTCTCCCACCTTCTCTCCGTGAAAGGCGTGGCGATAGGGCTGGGGCGAGATGTGCAGGAGACGATGAAAGTGCAGACGAAGCGTGGCTGCCGAACTGAAACCACAGTACGTAGCGATGCGCTCAATGGACTCGTTCGTTGTCTCCAGTAGGCGCTGAGCCAAAACAATGCGTTGCTGGAGGAGCCATTGATAAGGGGTGGTGCCACAGGTCGCACGGAAATGGCGCGCAAAGGTCCGCGGACTCATCATGGCCCGAGCCGCCATCTGCTCGACCGTGAGGTCTTCATCGAGATGAGCCGCCATCCATGCCAGTGTCGCGCCAAACGGTTCGTCCTCATCTGGGACAGGAAGCGGCTTTTCGATATATTGCGCCTGTCCGCCATCACGATGCGGCGGGACGACCATCCGTCGCGCAATAGCGGCAGCGATCTCAGCTCCGTAGTCCTGGCGCACGATGTGGAGCGATAGGTCAATCGCGGCAGCCGTTCCCGCAGAGGTCAGCACCTGACCATCGTCAATGTAGAGCACCAGTGGATCGACCTGCACCGTGGGATAGCGTTCAGCCAGTTCCGCCGCCCACGCCCAATGGGTGGTAACGCGACGGCCATCCAGCAGTCCCGCGGCTGCAAGCAAGAAAGCCCCGGTGCAGAACGAAATGATGCGCGCCCCTCGCTGGTAGGCAGCACGTAGGGTATCCAGCAGCGTGTCTGGCACAGGAACGATGCCGGGGCGGGAACTGGGAACGATCACTGTATCAGCCTGAGCCGCGTGCTCCAGGCAATAGGGGGTGGTGAGGAAGATGCCTACGGCGGTCCGAATGGGGCGTGGCTCCACGGCACACACTAGAAACCGATACCAGGGCACCCCAAGTTCGGGACGTTCGAATCCAAAAATTTCCGTGGCCACCGCTAGTTCAAAGGGATTGACGGCGTCGTAAGCAATGGTCGCTACTGTATGCATGGCAGTTTTTTGATGCTCCCTGTCTTTTCTGCCACTGGCAGAAGTTAGCAATTCATGGCAGAATTCTAGCATACAGATAGTTTTTTGCCAAGAGGAGTTGCTTGTATGTCATTTGAAGCACGTATCAAAGAACTGGGTCTTATTATCCCTGAGACACCCAGACCCGTCGCCAATTACGTCCCCGCAGTCCAGGTAGGAAACCTGATTTTCGTCTCCGGCCAGACCCCTACAGTGTCGGGCCAGTTACTGATGAAAGGTAAACTCGGCCGGGACCTCTCGATTGAGCAGGGACAGGAAGCCGCGCGCACAGCCATACTGAACACGGATGCCGGCAAGCACGCGCGCGCCGCCATTGGCGTCGCCGAACTGCCTTCGGGAGCGCCGGTAGAGCTTGAGCTGATCGTTGAGGTGCAGCCTTGATAACCCGGCGCTTCAAGCTTCTCCCCGTAGTGAGAGTCAAATCAACAACGTTCTTTATGCCGAAGAAAGAGAGATCTATATGGGACTGAGTATTGTGCAGGTGGATGCCTTTACCGCTACTCCGTTCGCGGGTAACCCAGCGGCGGTGTGTGTCTTACCGGAACCAAGAGATGACCGCTGGATGCAAGATGTCGCACAGGAAATGAATCTCTCCGAGACTGCGTTTCTCACTCGCCAGGCTGATGGCTTCAACCTGCGCTGGTTTACTCCTGTCGTCGAAGTGGATCTCTGTGGTCACGCCACCCTTGCCAGCGCGCATGTTTTGTGGGAAACAGGACATCTTCAGTCGGGCGAGCAGGCACGCTTTCACACGCGGAGTGGCTTGCTGCTGGCTGAGCGCAAGGGAGCATGGATCGAGATGGATTTCCCCGCCCAAGCCGCGGAAGCTGCGAGTCCGCCTCCTGGTTTACTGCCAGCATTGGGTGTGACTGCGATCTATGTGGGCAAAAATCAGTTCGATTACCTGGTCGAGGTGGAGTCGGAGGAGATTGTGAGAGGCATACAGCCCGATTTCTCGCGGCTCGTGACGGTAGAGGCTCGCGGCGTTATAGTCACCAGTCGGGCCAGGACTCAGGGCTATGATTTCGTCTCGCGGTTCTTCGGTCCGCGCGTGGGCGTGAATGAAGACCCCGTCACAGGCTCTGCACATTGTTGCCTCGCCCCCTACTGGTGTAGTAAGTTTGGGAAGGACCAGCTGGTGGGCTATCAAGCCTCACCACGCGGCGGAGTGGTGCGCGTACGTATAGACGGAGATCGTGTCTCTCTCGGCGGGCAGGCCGTGACAGTCTTGCGTGGGGAACTCGTCGAGTAGCAGTCCACCGCGCCTATGGTTGAGAGGACTCGCACTAACTACATCCGGCACACCCCTCTGGTAGAGGCAAAGCCCGTCAAGCAATCGATATGCCAGGCCCAGTCACTCTACCTCAAGCTGGAATGCTTGCAGATTTGTGGCTCTTTTAAGGCACGAGGCGCTGTGAACAAACTCCTCAGCCTTCCCTCGGAACAGCTTCAGCATGGGCTTGTCGCCGCTTCGGGTGGAAATCATGGATTGGGAGTCGCCTATGCCGGGTGGCTCGCTAAAGTCCCTGTGACCATTTACCTGCCACATAGCACGCCTCTTGTGAAAGCGCAAAAGCTGGAGAGCTGGGGTGCCCGGGTAATCTTCGAGGGGGCAGTCTGGGACGAGGCGAACCAGGTAGCCCTGCAAACTGCCGAACAGGAAGGCTTGAACTATGTCCATCCCTTCGCCGACCCGGCTGTGATTGCCGCTCAAGGGACGATTGGCCTGGAAATGCTGGAAGATGCGCCAAATATCGATCTGCTGCTGGTAGCCATCGGGGGCGGTGGCCTGATCAGTGGAGTGAGTAGAGCAGCACGGAGTGTAAAACCAGGGATAAAGGTCATAGGGGTTGAACCGGTTGGGGCACCGACGCTGTACGAGAGCGTGCGAGCAGGCAAAATAGTGGAATTGTCTCAGATTACGACAACAGCCGGTACGCTTGCTCCTCGCCGCAGTGCTGTCATCAACCTGGAGATCATTCAGCAGAATGTGGATGATATCGTGCTGGTAACCGATGAAGAGATGCGGGAGGCGGCTCGCTGGCTTTGGTTTGAGATGGGTGTGGCAGCCGAACTGAGTGGAGCTGCGGCTGTTGCAGCACTCTTGTCAGGGAAAGTATCCCCTGAGCCGTCGGAGAAGGTGTGCGCGTTGGTATGCGGAGCAGGAAAGGATGGGATACAGTAAGGAGAAGCCTAATCGAGGCGGCGGTCGAGGTGCCGCTCGCCTTGCTCAAACGCTTTCGGGCCACGGATTTATTGATCCTGCTGTTTTGACCTATTAGGCCTGCGACCGAAATTTACAACGATAGCGTTGGCAAATCCCGACCAGATCTGCACGGTGAGCGGGAAGCCATGCTCTTCCAAGGTTTTGCGCACGAAACGTTGTAAAGCTCTCGGCAGGGCCTAAGGCCGTACTGCGACCATGCGCAAAGATCCTTTCTTAAGACAGCGTACTTAGCCGAAAGACGGGATGGCGCGGTGCCTCGCGTTCAAAATCAGCCAGCGGGGAGTCCGGCGTGACCTCGAAGTAGTTGGTCACGAACGACGGGGCGCCGGCCAGCGATTTTTTGAGGATCGGCGCGGCCTCCTGGATGCTTAGTTCGACGGCAGAGACGCGCTCGCTGAGGCGACCCCGCGTCAGGGTCGCCTCGCCAGCCGCGCGCAGATTGCGCACCCAGTTGACCGTCCCAAACGGCGCGATAAGCAAGCGATCTCCATCCAACTCGACCAGCGTGACCGGGGTTGTGCGCGGTTGGCCGCTTTTGCGACCCCGCACGATGAGCAGGGTCATGGTTCCCATCTTCACGCCCATGCGAAGCAGAAAGGTGGTCATTGCATTGCTGATGCGCACAAATGCGTTGACACGATAGGTTTTTGCCATGTAACATGTATCTCCTTTTCTCGGGTTTGGCTCGCAGTTCTCTGTGAATCCAGAGGGAACAGCGAGCAGCAGTGGGAGTTCTTCCAGTGTTTTGAGCCAGGTGGCGATAGCTACCCCAACCTCATCCTTTTTTACTGGAGGGTTTGCACCCAGTTCACGAGCGCCTGCCCAACCTCATCAGGAGAGTCCTCCTGGGGATAATGGCGCCCTCGCACGGTCATCTCCCTTTGCGCTGGAAAGGCTCGGCAGAACGCTCGTGCGCTCGGCAGCATCGTGCCCGGCTCGCTCTGAATGAAGAATTTAGGAATGGAGCTGCTGGAAAGCCACTCTCCGTAGGCCGTGACAATCTCGGTCACATCGGCTGGCTCTCCATCAAAGGGAAGCTGACGTGGCCAGGTGAGCGTAGGACGACGCCCTTCGCCCGGCTCGGCAAACGGACGCCGATAGTGGGCCATCTCTTCCTCCGTCAAACGGCGCAGAAGAGTATTGGGGAGGTTGACCTCGATGAAGCGGTTTTCTTCCAGGATCATCTGTTCCCCGGCTTTAGATCGCAACGCCTGGAAGAGCTGGCGTGCGGGTTCCGGCATCTCGCTCCAGGTGCCTGGTTTGACGATCGCTTCCATATAGGCGATGCCGCGCACCGCGTCCGGGTGGCGATACGCCCAGTCGAAGCCCAGGGCCGATCCCCAATCATGCAGCACAAAGGTGGCGCGCTCCTTGACGCCGAGCAGGTCAAGGAGTGCATCCAGGTAGCGACGATGCTCGACGAAGGTGTAGGAGCCAGGGCCGCTGTCGGGCAGCTTCTCCGAATCGCCCATACCAATGAGATCAGGCGCGATACAGCGGCCCAAGCCTTCCAGGTACGGAATGATATTGCGCCAGAGGTAGGACGAGGTCGGATTGCCGTGCAGGAAGACAATCGGATCGCCACTTCCCACCTCCACATATGCCATCTCCTGCCCCAAAACCTCTTGACGCTTTTTTTGATAAGGAAATGTTGCGCTAATCATGTTGTTCTCTGTTTCTTTCTGAAAGCACACGGTCATGCAGTAGATCTGTAGCAATGTTGTCAGTAGCTCTTTTCTAACGGAAGAATTCTTCTTGCATCCTCTGCTGAAAAAGGCCGGTTTCCCGCGCGATCTCCTTGGTGGTCACCCGCGCCAGCCCTTTCATCTGAAGAAGCCTTGCGGTTGCCTCCAGGATCTTCTGTCGTGTCTCCCTGGACATCTGTTCTACTACCCTTCTCTGTATGTGAATAATCACTCACATTGAGAAGTATAGTCGGAAGAAATGTCTCTGTCAACTGGACTTTCGGACAGGATAGGGCTATGACTTTTCTTTGATCTACCGAGGTAGCGCTCGAACAGCCAGTCCAGGAATGTTTTAGCGAATTCTGGGTCGTCGTTGACCTGCTTGAAATTTGAATTTGTCAAGTAAGGAAGAGGTTATGCCTGTAGTATCTGTTCTGGGGATGCTTTTTTCTACCCCTCCTTTCCACAACCAGGGCTTGTGAATGAGTGCCGGGTAACCTCCTTGAGAAGAAAAGCGAAAGCGTGAGCGGGATGAGTGGTGAAATACTGGCGAGAAGCGGCAATCTGAGAACAGTCGGAGTGATGAAAGCGAAGGAAGCAAAGCGGAGGAGTATTTTTCACGGTCACGCATATCTCATACCCCGACAGCCAGACACTCTTGACGAGGATATATATGGAGACTACGCTGATCGGCCTTGTGCTTCATGTGCTTGCCTCGCCAACATTTGCCTGCCAGGCCCGCGCACCATGTGCTCCTGGCACAAGGCGACCAAATGCTGAAGGCCACAAATGAATACCACTCGCAATGGTGGCTGGGTGCGCCAGTTCCTGCAGCATCCGCTGGCGCGTCTGCACCGCCTGGTTCGCGTTTTCGTCCAAGGCATCGATCCACTCTGGATGGTCAATACCGATCACATTATGAAAGATGTCTCCCAGAAGCACGACTCTCCTCCCGGACGAGGTGATCACAAGCGACGAGTGGCCTGATGTATGGCCTGGTGTTGCTTGCACACGCACATCAGGCGCTAGCGCTTGTCCATCCTCAACCCATTCAATCCGTGAGGTGAGCACATCCAATGCTTCTTCCACCCCAGCGCGACTTGCTGCTGGATGCTCAAATTTGAGCCACTCTTCCCGTCTGACAACGTAGCGGGCACGAGGAAAGGTCAGTGCTTGCTTCCCGTTGACTTTGTGTCCTGTCCAACCCACATGATCAGGATGGAGATGGGTGTAAAAGACCATATCAATATCGTCGGGCGAAAGTCCTGCCTGCTTCAAACTCTGCAAGAGTTCACCACCACGCAAAGAGGCTTGTAGTTCATCTCTATCGATCGCGCGAGGCCCCACGCCTGCATCCACAAGAAGCGTCTGTGCGTCTGTCTGAATGACATGCGCTCCCACATTGCTGATGAGGCGTCCATCCTTTCCTATCAGATGCGCATACGCGCTCCAATGCTCAGCGGACGCTTGTGGATAGAGAACCGAAGGAGGGATAGAAAATTCCCCATCCGGCAGATAGGTAATCCGTATTGCTCCCAGCAAGAGACTTTGCTGCGGCGCTAACCGAACCATAATGAAACCCGTCCTTTCCCTTCTCGTGTCAGATGAGACGACTGAACACCTGATTTCGCCGGTCATGA
>WNFI01707278.1_pt1 | contig 15981 bp, 14 predicted proteins | sample 5400471 | NCBI WGS metagenome assembly WNFI01 (sample SAMN13153348, study PRJNA577476) | soil metagenome | isolation source: 100 cm saprolite on Douglas fir-dominated hillslope | place: USA:California | collected 2013-09-17 | reverse complement strand
GAGCGCGAAGGCTCCGAATACTCACGGCGGCGTCTCCTTCTGAGATCTCTCGAGAGTTGCCATTCCGGTCTCGATTTGCCTCAGTTCGATCGCGCGCAAATGAGTCTCGATCGATCGCATCACCTCGACTGCTTCACTCGGCGACAAGGTCCCCGCGGCGCAACTCTCCAAAACTGCGCCGGACGCAGCGACTGCGTCCGCGGCCGATTCTATCTTGGGCAGATCGAAAACAACTCCTCGATCACGTCGTGGCGGCAGTAACCGTTCGAAACAAAGTCGAATTGCAGCCATATTGCCCGCTAAAGCCAGGTCAATCACCTTGCGGGTGAGCGCTTCCGCCTCGTTATCAAGCAGAGCTTCGACCGTAATAGTCGTTTTATTGCGAGCGCCCTTGGGGCGTCCACTCGGGTTGCCGCTTTGGCCAGGTTCGAATGGGCGACCGCGCGCTTTTACCGGCTGCACAGCCGCGTCCGAAATTTGCTGTGATTCCATGTGGCCCTCCCAATCGCAGAACATTTACAGAACGGATGTTGGCAGGTCAAGTATATAGGTATATATTCCTATAAATAATCAGTCTTTTCAATTGAATGTGAGTTTGTGGTTGCACCGGCATTACTCCCTCTTAAGAGAGACTTGTCCGGGTGTTCCGAGCCTCGAATTCGGCAATGCGCTGTATTTTTGCTGTATTTTCAGCGGGAGCTTTGGACTTCGAGGTGAGCAGGGAGTCCCCAGGACCTTGCTGATCACAGGTTGAGGGATGGGAGGGGGCTCAGGTTGTCCGTGCGTATGACAAAAGGACCGGAGCCGTCTTGTCTGAACTGAGTTTTCCCGGGATGACGGGGAGTCTCCCAATGACATATATGGTGACAAGCGGTACATCGCCTTCACCCTCGACACGCTGGGTGAACCCCGCGGAGGTGATTTCGTATTTCGGCCATCGTGCAGCGAGATGATTGCGCGGGCGAGGCTTTGTGCTCGTCCTTCATCCACGGACAAGTTGGTTAACCGGAAGGGTCGAGGTTGAGCCGATCGACTAACCTCAAATCTCGCCGCCACAAGGCCGGCTTCACGTTGATCGAAGCGCTGGTTGCGCTCGCGGTTGTCGCCGTGTCGATCACCGCCATCGGCTCCGTCGTGGCGACCAACATCCGTGGCACCGGGGCCCTTGCTCAACGGCTGGCATTGGTTGAGACAACGCGCGCCATTCTCACGGACCTGCCCGATCGTGAACAACTCGTCTCGGGTAGTTTGCGCGGTGAATATGCCAATCACCGCTGGCAAGTCGACGTCCTGCCGTTCGTGGCTGATTTCATCGATCCCCGCCACCCCGGCCCGTGGATGCCGCAAGCTGTCGTCGTCAACGTGCGCTCCCCGAGCGGACGGGTGCTACGGATCGACAGCGTTCGCTTGCATCATGAGCAAGGGAGCAAAAAATGAGGCGTATCGCCTCCCGATCGCAGCGCGCGGGCTTCACGCTGATCGAGGCGCTGCTAGCGACGTTGCTGATGGCGATCATCATGGGGGCGCTCGCCCAGATGACATCGCAGTGGCTGCGCAGTTGGGACCGCGGCTTTACCCGCATCCAGAGCGTAGACCTGTTGGCCGTAGGGCTGGACCGGCTGGTGGCGGACATCGCTGCAGCTGAAATCATCGGTGGTGCTGCGAGCAACGTGCCGATGTTCGACGGCAGCGAATTCGCTGTCATGTTCGTCCGCACGCCGCTCGGCCCAAACACCTTCACGGGTCTCGAGGTCATTCGAATCGAGGAGGCAAGCGATAATCGCGGCCCCGCGCTGGTGAGGGGCACGGCGCCGTTTACGCCTCTCCTCCGGGACCTCGCGCAAGTCAATTTCTCCGATCCGGTCGTTCTGCTTCGCGCGCCGTATCGAATCTCATTCTCGTACGCTGGCCCGGATCGCATGTGGAGGGACACTTGGCGCGGCGCGGCGCAGCTTCCCCGCGCGATTCGCGCGAGCGTGCGTGATTCCGCCGCCTCCAAGGTCTTGGCGGTCTCCACGAGCACGGTCATTCGCGCGGAGCTTCCGGCACGCTGCGCGGCCGCGAAGGCGGTCGGGGAGTGTGTTCTTATCGAGCCGGCATCGAACTCGCGTCCTGACGGCAGAAAAACTTATGTCGGTGCGGCCGCCGAACAATTCCCGCCCCCAGATGTCGGGGTGGGCACTGAGCGATTGCCGTACCCAGATGTCGGGGTGAACACTGGGCGATTGCCGCATCCATAATATGCGATCATTCAAGATGCCCTCTCGTCAACACTCCTCGGACGGCTTCATCGTGGTTGCGGTCTTGTGGATTCTGGCCGCGCTGGCGACGCTTGCCGCGACCTATGGCGTCTATGTGAACGCGACCGCGTTTTCATTGGCTGGCTACGACGTCCGGCTTCAGGCACAGGAATTGGCAATGGCCGGAGTTGAGCTCGCCGTCTACAAATTGACGGAGAATCCCGAGGCACAGCCCGCGCGAGGCAAATTTGCATTTCGGCTCGGCAATGCCGACGTGGCAGTCGACTTTCGCTCCGAGAGCGGACGAATCGATTTGAATTTTGCCCCCAAGCAGCTGCTGGTGGGATTGTTCACTGTGCTCGGTACCGAACCCGAAGCTGCAGAGGACTTCGCGGACCGAATCATCGCTTGGCGGACGCCGGCGTCGGGAAGCGCAGACAGCGAGACATTTCTTTATCGCACTGCCGGAAAGAGCTATGGCCCGCGGCATGGCCCTTTTCAGCACGTCAATGAGCTTGGGCTCGTGCTGAGTCTAACATCTGACGTCGTCGACCGGGCCTTGCCGTATTTGACAGTGTATAGTGGCCAACCGGAGGTCAACGTGTTCAACGCTGCCCCGGAAGTGCTCGCCGCATTGCCTGGATTGACGCCTGAGCGCATGCAACTCCTGCTCGCCCGCCGTGAGGGTGCGCCGCTGGATATTCTAAAGGCACAGCTTGGCGTGGCGGCGCAATACGTCACGGTGCAATCCAGCAAGGCGAACCGCATAACGGTCGATGTACGATTCGACAGCAACCGCCGCATGCGTTCGCAGGCCGTCGTCCTCCTCCTCGATGATGACGTCGACCCATTTCGCATGCTGTCGTGGCGCGACGACGTCGGGGAAGCGGTTGACTGACGAGCGTCTCAATGCCAGCATGCGATGACGCCAAAGTCAGGATGCGGATCTGATCCGGTCATTGAGTTCGGCCCCGGGGTATGTTATCGCCGTTGGCGGCGGATTCGCCGTCTTCATAAGTTTGCGGCGCGCGTTATTCTTCGTTTGGATGCCGGGGAACGCGACGTTTTACTCCATAAAAATGATTGGACACGATAGCAGCACCAGCACTTGCGGGGGATCAAAAATTGACCAGCTCAGCAACCGTCCCGGTACGCACCATCGGCTCGCTTTATTTCGGCATGCAGGCTGCGATCTTACTCGGTGCCGCCTTGGCAATTGCTCCGACGCCGGTGCTCGCCGAAATGCAGGTTCGCGGCAGCCCCGACGCCGTCAGAATCGAGGCGCGGGATGCCCCGGTCGAGGAAATCCTTGCGGCTTTAAGCCGTGCATTCGGCATGCATTACCAGTTGTCGACCAATCTCGATAAACGGCTGACCGGGACGTATGTGGGATCACTGCGGCGGGTGGTGACGCGCATTCTGGACGGCTACAACTTCATTCTGAAGACTGACAACGGAAGTATCGTTGTCACGGTGCTGGGAACGCCGAGCGCTGCCGCCGCGGCTCCGGTGTCGTCCGGCCCCAAGGTTGTTGGGCAGTCGGCTGCACAGCCGCCCTCTGTCGGGGAGGATCGCGCGCGACCCATAGCCTCTACCTCAACGGCCGCGCCGTCGCCCGCAGTCGGCCCTGCGGAAGGGTCTTCATTCCCGACGCCGGCACTACCGAAGTCGGGCTCCGCGCCGGCCCCGGTGCCTGAATTGAGGCAGTCGGCAGCGCCGGCTCCAGCCCCGCTGGCGTTGGGCTCGAAGGCCGCTCCCGCTCCTGAGCCAGGACCATCCGCTGGCATCCCTCTGCCCGTCCCAGCGGTGACACAGCCTCCGGCGCCGCGCCGGCCGCAGTAGCGCTCATTGCAAGAAGGCGACGTGCCAGTTTCGACAAAACAGAGGTATCAATGGGCTGCCCACAGCAAAGTTGCGCTTGGCGATGAATCGGCGCAAAATAGCGCCTCTCCTCGCCCACCTTTCAAGCTAAGTAAGCTTGAATTTCGCCATTAATTGCCCGTAGCCTCGTAACCCCTTATGCTGCAACTGAGAGATTTGGCAACTTCTTATGTTGCAACCGGGAGATACTGGGGAATGGGGATCGTATCCGGAAACGCTTCGTCGCCGCACAGCAGGGGCCGCTTTTTGCCGGCCCGCAAGTCGCGACGCTTACCATCGGCGACCAGCCCCGCAGTTACGATTCTTCTTTGCACGCTCAACGGTGAGCGTTTTCTGACCCAGCAACTCGCTTCGCTCGAAGGGCAAACTTTCAAAAACTGGAAGCTGATAGCTTCCGACGACGGCTCCCGCGATCGCACCAAGTCTATTCTGCTTGCCTTCCAGAAATCTTGTCAGCCCGGTAAGGTCGAGATCATCGACGGCCCGCGGCGTGGGGCGACCGCAAATTTCCTGTTTCAGGCCTGCGCGGAAAATCTCGTTAGCGAATACTACGCCTTTTGCGACCAGGATGACGTGTGGGACGCGGACAAATTGGCGCGCGCGATCGATGCGCTGGAACGGACCAATTCGAGCACTCCGGCGCTCTATGGCTCGCGCACAAGGCTGATCGATGAAGCCGGCAGCGAGATCGGTTTTTCCACGCTCTTCCACAGAAAGCCTGAATTCCGAAGCGCGCTGGTGCAAAGCATCGCCGGCGGAAACACCATGGTATTCAATCAAAAGGCCCGCGAGCTCCTTGTGTTCTGCGGCGCCGACGTGGACGTGCCTTCACACGACTGGTGACTCTATCAGGTCACTTCCGCGTGTGGCGGGCAGGTGCATTATGATGCGTACCCTTCAGTGCGCTATCGACAGCATGGGCATAACGTTATCGGCACAAATATGGGCTGGACTGCGTTCATGCACCGGCTTCACATGCTGCGACAAGGGCGTTTCCGCCATTGGGAGGACCTTAACGTGGCGGCGCTGGCGCGCCTTCGGCCGCGGATGAGCGCTGAAAACCGGCGAATCTTCGACCTGTTTCGCAAGGCTCGCCACGAGCCGCTGTTGCGGCGCGCCACCATATTCGCACAAACCGGCGTTTACAGGCAGACCACGCTTGGCAACCTGGGCCTTGTTGCCTCCATGGTGCTGAACAAGATTTGAAACTCTTACCGTTTCCGAGTCATGGCCGGGCTTGTCCTGGCCATCCACGTCTTGCTTGCTTTAGATGCCCTAAGAAAGACGTGGATGCCCGCGACAAGCACGGGCATGACGATGGATGGGCGATTCGATCCGATCGGAATCGCACTCTAGAGACGCAAGCAGGGCACATCCCGAAATGCGAGACACTATAAATCAACCCTATCCGGCGTCGCCGCGTGCACTGTTTGCGAGCCTTTGGCACAACCGTGAATTGATTGTGCAATTGACGCAGCGCGAGGTGATGAGCCGCTACCGCGGCTCGGCCCTGGGTCTCGCGTGGTCGTTCTTCAATCCGCTGCTTATGCTCGCTGTCTATACCTTCGTGTTCTCCGTCGTATTCAAGGCGCGCTGGGGGGTGGGCGAAGAAAGCACCACCGATTTCGCCATCGTGCTCTTCGTCGGGCTGATCATCCACGGGCTGTTCGCCGAGTGCCTCAACCGGGCGCCCGGCCTCATCCTCGCCAACGTCAATTACGTCAAGAAGGTCGTATTTCCGCTCGAAATCCTACCGTGGGTGGCAGCAGGCTCGGCGCTGTTCCATTCGGCTGTCAGCATCGTGGTGCTGCTGGCAGCGCAGCTCGTCTTTCAACACGCGCTGGTCTGGACCGTCGTTTTCCTGCCGATCGTGCTGGTCCCGTTGTTGTTTGCCACGATGGGCCTTGCCTGGTTTCTATCTTCGATCGGCGTTTACGTGCGCGACATCGGGCAGACGATCGGGATCTTCACCATGGTGTTGCTGTTTCTGTCCCCGGTATTCTACCCTGCTGACGCGCTGCCCGAAAATTATCGCTTTTTGCTTCTCTTGAACCCGCTGACGCCAATCATCGAGGACGCGCGGCGCGTCCTCATCTGGGGTCAGGCGCCCGACTGGGCCGGATTGATGCTCTACGCGGCCGTGAGCTTCGGCGTGGCGTGGCTCGGCTTCTGGTGGTTCCAGAGGACACGCAGGGGATTCGCCGATGTGGTCTGACCGCGGCGTAGGGCGGGCAAAGCCAACGGGTCCGGACGGAGCCTGCCATCGGGCCGGCCAGGGGCCGGACCCGGTGGGCCGGCCCGATGGCAGGCTCCGCGTGCCCACCGCGGCCGAGCCCCGGTGGGCACGGCGCGACGAGCGCGCCTTTGCCGACCCTACACCTACGCCGCCGCAGCAAGCAGGCGGCGAGCCCGTGATCCGGGCTCACAACCTTTCCAAGTGTTACCTCATCTATGACCGTCCGCAGGACCGGCTTAAGCAATCGATCGTGCCGAGACTGCAGCGGCTGATCGGCAAGCCGCCGCACGCCTATTATCGCGAGTTCTGGGCGCTGCGGGGCGTCTCCTTCGAGGTCCGCAACGGCGAAACTGTCGGCATCATCGGCCGCAACGGCGCCGGAAAGTCGACGCTATTGCAGATTCTGTGCGGCACCTTGCATCCCAACGGCGGGGCGGTCACGATGACTGGGCGCATCGCGGCGCTCCTCGAACTCGGCTCCGGCTTCAATCCCGAGTTTTCCGGTCGTGAGAACGTCTATCTCTATGCGAGCGTGCTCGGCTTAAGCCGCAAGGACGTGGCCGATCGCTTTGACGAGATCGCGGCCTTTGCGGATATCGGCGATTTCATCAATCAGCCGATCAAGACCTACTCGACCGGCATGGCCGTACGTCTCGCCTTTGCGGTGATTGCTCACGTCGATGCAGATATCCTCGTCATTGACGAGGCCTTGGCCGTTGGCGATGCATTCTTCGTACAGAAATGCATGCGGTTCCTGCGCCGGTTCATGGAGACCGGAACGGTTCTGTTCGTGAGCCATGACACCGGCAAGGTCATCAACCTGTGCGATCGTGCGATGTGGTTGCAAGACGGCGCGATCCGGGCTCTCGGCCCGCCCAAGGAGATCGCGGAAGCTTATCTCGCCGATCTTTATGAAGCGCAGCAGGGGCCGAGCGCCGTGCGCGACGGCGCCGCAAGGCCGCCACCCGACAAGCAAACGTCCCCGCCAGAGGTGCGGGATCAGCGACTGGCCTATTTGAACCATTCAAAACTCAGAAACGATATCGAAGTGTTTCGTTTCGACCCGGCGAGCCCGGGCTTTGGCAAGGGCGGGGCGACCATCGTCGACGTAGAGCTTCGAGGCTCCGACGGCCAACGCCTGGCCTGGTGCGTGGGCGGCGAAGACGTTGCGCTCGGCGTGCGTTGTGAGGCCCACGCCGACATCTCCAACCCTATCATCGGATTCTACGTCAAGGATCGGCTTGGCCAGCCGCTGTTCGGCGATAACAGCTACCTCACCTATATGAGCAGTCCCGTGAGCGTGAAAGCGAGGGAGCAGTTTGAGGCCCTGTTCAAATTCCGCATGCCGATACTTCCAATGGGCGACTACAGCATCTGCGTTGCCATCGCAGAAGGCACGCAGATGGAGCATTTACAGCATCATTGGATACATGACGCCGTTTTGTTCAAGTCGCACTCCAGCAGCGTCTCGACCGGGTTGGTGGGAATCCCAATGCAGCACGTCGGGCTTCGCAAGCTATGATCAAGACGGGAGCACGCCTTGCAGTGGCGAGCCATATTTTTGACCGTATCGTTGCCAATTCTGGTGCGGAGTTTGCCAATTTGACGTGAGCGGCCCTTGACATTTCGTCATCCTCTCGCATGGATTCGCGTCGCTTGGGGGCAAGTCGGATGACACAAACGCATTTTGATCTTTCGATTGTCGCGATCATTCCACTCTACAACGGAGCTCGGTGGATCGAGCAAGCCATCAAGAGCGTGCTTGCGCAGACACTCGCACCGGATGAATTCATTGTGGTCGACGACGGTTCGACGGATGGCGGGGTGGGAGCGGCCATCGTCGAACGGTTCGCGCAGGAACATCCGATCATCACGCTGCTGCACAAGCCGAACGGGGGCCAGTCTTCCGCCCGCAACTTCGCTGTCAGACATTCGACAAGCGCACTGATCGCGCTGCTTGACCAGGACGATGTCTGGTACCCAACGCACCTGGAAGAACTGGTCGAGCCATTCAAGAAGCCCAACGGATTGCCGATTGGGTGGGTCTATAGCGACTTCGACGATATAGACGGCGACGGGAGGATGGTCAGTCGTTCGTTCATCGACAGGTCGCGACTCGAAAATCCAAAACGTCATCTCACGACCTTATTAGGACAAGGGGCGATTATCCAGCCGTCCGCTACTCTCATAAGCCGTCCCGCCTTCGAGGCCGTCGGAGGCTTCGACGAACGCATGTGCGGATATGAGGATGATGACCTGTTCCTGAGAATTTTTCGCGAGAACTTCGACAACGTGTTCATTGACCATTCGACTTCGCAATGGAGAATTCACGAATCATCCTGCGGCGCATCGGACCGGAATGATGAGTCGCTCCGGTACTACATCGGCAAGCTCCTGAGATCGTATCCGGACGACAAGTGGCGAGGTTATTACTACGCCAGAGACGTGATCGCGCCGCGTTTCATTAATATCTGGCTTCAAATGTACATCAGGGCGGGAAGGTATAAAAACCGCACAAAAATGAACGAGTACATAGATGACGCCATGGCCCTTGTGCCGTTGCTCGGATTGCGCAGGAGGATATTCTATTCCGCCGTTCTTCCACTCATGAGAGCGTCAGTGATGGGTCGAGCGGTCATTGCCGCAGGACCGGTGCTGCACCGCGTCTATCGGGCCATCTTCGCATAAGGGGAGACGCTATGCTTGAAATGGTGAACACGAGGTAGCGATCACGGCAGAGCGCATCCGATTGAGGGGACCGCTACCTCGATCTCACGCCTGCGGCAGCCTGTTCGACCTGCCGAGCACAAAGTAGAGAAAGTCCGAGGTGATCAAGCGTCCCCGAATGAGTTCTCGCTCCAGAATTGAAGTGAGCCGCAGGATGCACAAATCCTCCTCAGTTTGGAAGTTGCCGGCCCGATAGGCGAGCAGCGGGCGAAGCAGCGTGCCTCCCATCGGGAGCACGTCGATGACCGGGAACGTTGCAAACAGCAGCGCACGCAGATCCGAGCTGCGGGGCGCCTCGCTCGGATCTCCAGATCGGCACTCGGCAATCGTGGGCACGCTGAAGGTTTCATCGATGACGCCCATGGAGCAGAGATTGGCCCGCAGCCGGTCTGGCAGCGCAGCGAATATGTCGTTGATAATCTTAATGGTCTCAAATGCGATTTGGAGACGTGGCGGTCCGAAATAGTCAGCGCCTAAGATCATGCCGTCGTCCTTGACCACCAAGTTCAGGTAGGCCAGGAACCGCTCGATATCCGTACAATGGTGCAAAGAATGGCAGAAAAACGCCACGTCGAATTTCTCAAACCCATTTTTCTCTGGGTTATTAAAGTCGAACTGCTCAAAATCCTTACTGATGGCGAACTGGTCTAAATTATCTCGCGCTCTGGACAAGAGATCGGTATCGTACTCCCGGCACACAATTCGGTCGATCGGCCAGCCACGCCGTAGAAACTCTTGTTCTATCGTACCTGGTCCGCAGCCGAAAGAGACCAGCGACAGGCCTTTGGCTTTCGAACCCTGCTGATCGCGCTTCTCCTGCAATCTCCGAAGATGTGAGCGTAAAGAATAGTCAATCCAGTCGCCGTTCTCAGCCCTGGTACCGCCGGTCATGACCTCATTGACATGGTCGTGCATCTGCGGGATGCCCATCCAATCGATGCGTGCACGCCGCTCCGACCAATCGTCGGCAAGGACTTGCCTCCAAATCGTCTTGCACTCAGTCATATTCGGCCTCGGAAAGATCGGGCTTAGTCTTTCGACAAGCCCTCCGCGCAAGACGCGATCGGCATCAATTGACAATACGACAGTCGCATGCGGCCAGCAACTCGATGACGTCCTTTGACCGAGCCACAAGAGGCTGGCATCAATCCGCCGCTCGACGGCGCCAGCGTCGCGGCGGTGAACGCCGGTCGTTGACGGTCAGCTATTCCGGCGTTGCGTCTCCGAGAACCTCGCGGCCAGGAATTCTCGACATTTTCATTTGCGCCCGCCAGTGTGGGAAACGAGCAGGAACAGGTCCACCTTCATCAATAATCTCGGCGAGATAGGTCAGGTCAAGCAGATGAGTCCCCTGTGCCCGCAGCCGGATGCTCAAGAGGTGCTCGTTCAGAATGGCGACTGCTTTATTCTGAAACAATGTCCGCGTCGTCTCGTCAAGCTCGAAGCGCGAGTGCCACGTCGTTCCCTGGCCCGTTCCCTGGCTCGTCGTCAACCAATCATGGATCAACCGCTGGTACCCATACGACAATTGTGCGGTTTCGGCGAATGGCCACTGACCCTGGACCGAGAAAAACCCGTCCGTGTTATCGAGCGAGACCAAGCTGCGTAGCCGAAGCAGCTCGAACGTGTTGATCAGCCAGAAAGACGAACGCATCCAATGGCGCGATACAAACGATCCGACTCGGACGGGATGCGGATAGTAGTCGATGTGCCCCACGGCGACCGGACGCTCAGCGGCGAGCTCTGCGATCTGAGGACAAAAGCGGTTCAGGTAATCCGTATAAAGCGTCCCAAATGCGGACGTGACCAAATGCACAACGTCGTATTTCCTGACCTCGCTTCCAAGCTGGTTAATGGCACGTTGCCAGCCGGAGAATTCCCACCACGTGTTATCACCGCCGATGAGGAGGCTGTCAGGTCCAAGTTCCCTCGACAATTCTGCCGGCAGAGCATTGTCTATCACAATTGTTGATCGTGTCAGTCCCGGTGCGCGGCGCTCATACAGCCGAGTTAGCTCATCAAGCGCATTGCTGTATCTTTCTCCACCATGGCGGACGAAAAGAACTAGAACGCGCATCGGAAACTCCGCCAATCAGCGAGGTCCGAGTATATAGCGTAGCGCACGATCTCTCCGCCGCCATCGGTCGGGATTTTCCGAAGCCTTCAAGCGCTTCGCAAAATCCAAAATGCGTTCACCGCACGTTGACCAGCTGTACGTGGGCCGACCCGCAACTAACTTGTCGCCCAACGGAACGGCGGGATGGCAATTGCCGCGCAGCACCGACGCGACAATCGGCAGAAGGTCCATGCTGTTCGTGAATTCGATCAATCGGCCTACGTTGGCGCACATTGGGGCAACTTCATGCAGCAGGCGAGAACTTCTCGCAACGACGGTCTTGCCATGCGCCAATCCTTTCACCACCGGCAGGCCGAACCCCTCATAAAACGACGGAAATACGATGCATTTTGCGTTACGATAGAGATTATCAACCGCGCCGGCGTCGAGGTCGCCACTAGCGAATCCCTCTACGTTTGCCACGCCTTGCATTTCGCCGCCGACGACTTTGAAGCTTTCGAACGGAAACGTAGACGCGAGAATCTCGACGGTTCGCGGCAGGTCTTTGTGATCATACGGATTTCCCAACAGAAGAATCCACTCCTCCGTTGACGGCGTTTTATGCCCGGGCCGGCCCGACATAGGCGATATCGGGGCCTATGACATCAAGAATCGTGATGCCAATCGAGCGTGCCCGTCGATTGAGGTCGCTGATCTGAGACAGCGACCACGCCTGCGTAAGGTGAAGTGCGACATCATACAAACGCGATTCCGACGCCGGTACAAATGAGATAGCGGGAAACCGTGAGTTCAGGTTATGGTAGTCACGCGCTTCGTCAGATGTCATTGCGCTGACGGCACAACCGAAGCGGTCCGCGTGATTGATACCTCTCAAAGCTCCCAATATGAATTCCGTGGTGCCGTTGTGTATTCGCCCCAGCGGCGTGCAGTCGAGTAGCAGGGAGACCTCGCCGGGGTTGCGGGGACTGGCGGGTACCTGCAGTCTTCGCTCGTCGTTGACAGCCGGATGCCTTTCTAGCCGTATCTTGACCGCGTCATAGTCTGGCCAAAGCTGCATCTTGGCGGTCTCGCAGAGGATTTTACGCTTGTCGAAATCGTAGTGCAAAACGGATAGCACTGCAGCGTTGTCCACCAGAACCGAAAACCCCCGACGGCGCCCGGCCCGCAGAAATGCCAACACCAGGTCGGGAAATAAGTCGAACTCATCAGGCACGCCGACGTTGCCGACCATCGTGTTCTTGATGCACATGCAGGGAAATAATTGTTCCGGCGAATAATATACGGAAGGAAGTGCAGCCGATTCTTTGCGATCAAGAAGAAGCGGCGAATCTGCGCAACCGTCGCCGCCGATAGCGACCACGTGTCCCTTGGGCTCGATCGCAATTCTCGGGGCAGCAGCAGACACCATGACGTCCTGATGCAACGTCCTGCGTAACTGGCCGATGACATCGGCTGATGGCAGGAAGGCACCAAAGCAAACAACGATATCGCGCGGGCAATTTTCAAGTTGGCGACATCGCAGACGAAACGCCTGCGCAGCGTGGGATGACCGCAGGAGGCTAACTCCTGGATCGGCAAAGCCTCGGCAATTGAAATCGTCAGCAACGATTATCGAGGTATCCGCAGACAAGTAACCGATATCTAATTCAACAAATGCTCGATCGATCAATGAGCTTAGATCAGTTTCAGAAAGCTGCAGATGTGCGGCATAAATGTAAATGTCCAATTCAGCTTGCCGCCCATCGCATGGGGGGGTGGGCGACGAATGTCGAGACAATTGGTCCATATGATTTTCTGATTTATGATCTGAGATTTAGCTTAAGATGCGAAAGCCACGCCGATAGCTCACTATACACCACGTCCGGACTGAGCCCGCGTGCGATCGACGCGCGGTCAGCTCCCGACTCGGTCCGTTGTTCTCCGTCCCTCAACAACGCGATCGTCTGCTCCGCAAAGTCATACCAATTCTCCGCCACGCGGCAAAGGTCACGCATAGGTGGAAGAACGCCGTCCACGCCATTTGGCCAGGCCACCACCGGCCTAAAATAGGCAATAGCCTCAACCGTCTTGATCTTTAGACCCGTGCCGGCCACCGCAGGATTTACCACCACACGGGCATTGCGATAATATGGCTCGAGTGAATCAACCACCCCGACGATTTTAACTTGGCGATCCCCGCTGGTGATGGCCTGCCCGATCTTGCCGACGACGACAAATTGCGCATCTGGAATAGCTGTTTTGACGCGCGGCCAAGCAAATCGGAGAAAATCCCTGATGCCCTTGATATTCATCTGATTGAAGTGCGCGACGAGAAGGATATTGGGAGCGCGCGAAGGCGGCCCAACATCGATCGGCGGAAAGTCGACGCCGACGTTAATGACGGTTTTGCCAGGCACAAGGCGCTTCAGCGCCTGTGCGTCGTTATTGTGGATGGCAATGACGGCATCCGCGCGCCGAAGCATTCGTTCCTCTTCCTCGGCGGTTACGATGACATCGGGAATGCCATAATTACGAACTTGAGTCGTTTTATGCGAAAAAATATCGATCGTGTCGACAAAAGAAATCGCCTTACGGGGCAAGTGCTGAAGAAAACGAGTCATGAACCCATAGTTAATGTGATAGATCGCATTTGAGTCTTGCCTTGCGATGTCTGATAGAATCCCGATCAGGGCATCGTGACAATAATGTCGCTCGAAATGGTGAAAGGCGTCGTCAGTCGCAGGGGCCCTCCGCTTGATCTCCTCAAAGACCTGAGCAACGGGGCGTCGGTCAAGTGTCGCGAAAGAGAGAGGGAGTGTCTTGATGGAGGCGAGGACGCGGCCGTCCCGATAACAGACGATGGCGTTTGCGTACTTGGCGAATAGCTCGCCGCGGCGTTTCTCGACGAGATCATCCTCCTCGGTAGGGGCAACCACGACCAACAGGTCGTGCCCGCGCGTCGAAAGCCAATCAAGCATGCGGGCGATACGATACTCATTTCCCGCGCGCGGCAGCCATGGGAAAACATGGCAGATGCAGACAACAAGCGGCGCTTTCGATCGGGCGTCTTGTGGGCTGCGAACGGCAAAATTGCTAACTCGGTATGTGGCGACTGCGCCCTGCCCTTGCGGATGGGGGGCCGCCGGAGTGGGTCGGGTCTCGCGTGCGCCGGCAAAGTAATGAACCAAGGGGTTCATGCCGATTGCGACGATTCCGGGATTATTGGCGAGATAGTCCCGCGTGCTGAACGACCCACACGGGTCGCAACCCTCTGCCACGCCGTCGCGCAGGTAGTGCACCAGAGGGTTGGCGCCGGCGGCGCGGACGGCCGGATAGCGGTTGAGATACCAGTCGCTATCGAAGAGCGGGTTAGGATCGCGGCCTTCGTTCGCGCCATAGTCGAGATAATGCGCAAGTGGATCGATACCGAACGCCCGAACGTCCGGATATTGCTCCAGATACCAATCGCTATCGAGTAAGCCGGATGCCGCGATCAATTTGATATTTGCCCGTCGCCGGCGATCCTGGCGAGCGCGGGCCCAGAGCTGAAAGGTCCACCAAGGCAGCCTGACGATCTGCGAGGCATATCGCGCGAATCGAGAGCGTGCGGCGATCTGTCGAAGCGGTTGGGTGATGCGCCAGCTGGTACTGCGGCGGACGGCGTCAAGCTCCTTGCGGGCGGCCGCGGAGGCCGCTTCGGCACATTCGGCCCGGATGTGAACCGCGGCGAGCTCCGTCGCCTTCGTGTCCAATGCGGCTTGCTGATCGGCGCCCTCCTGACGAGCGGTAGCAAGCGCGTCACTCAGCCCGGCCTTCTCGCTGCGCGCCGCCTCGAGCGCGCTGTCGAGTCGGGCCGTCTCGCTACGCGCCGCCGTAAGCGCGCTTTCGAGTTGGGCCTTCTCGCTGCGCGCCACCGCGAGCGCGCTGTGGAGTTGGGTCGTCTCGCTGCGCGCCTCAGCGAGCGCGCTTTCGAGTTGGGCCGTCTCGCCGCGCGCCTCAGCGAGCGCGCCGTCGAGTTGGGCTATCTCGCTGCGGGCCGCCGCGAGCGCTCTGCCGAGTTGGGCCGCCTCGCTGCGGGCCTCAGCGAGTGCCATGCCAAGCCCGGCATTCTCACTGCGCGCCGCGGCGCACTGCGCCGTCAACTCCGCTGCCTGGCGCTCCTTTTCCTCAAAAGCCGGGCGCAGACCCACCAATTCAGTGGTCAAGCGGGAAACTTCGACTTCGCACTCGCCTATCGTTACACCCAGCAGGGTCGCCAGCCTTGCCCTTTCCTCGCCGCTGGCTTTCAGGTCTATTCTGGTTTGGACTGCGCTTGCGAGCCGCCAGAACGTTGAGCGCACCTCGCCGGTCAAAGCTGCATCGTTGGCAGCAGCGAACAGCTCGCGCACGGGTGCATCGAGCGCGGCGCCCACGCCAAGCACGCCGAGGCCGTGCTCGTGCAAAAATTCGAAATGCGGGTAGCGCTCGGTGAGTTCGGCCCACAGCCGGTGCACGCCGAAGCCACGCTCGCGCACGTTGGTGTCGTGGAACAGTACGATCGCGCGTCGTGACAGCTTCGGCAGCCACGACTCGAAATCGTGCCTGCAGGCCTGGTAGGTGTGCAGGCCGTCAATGTGCAAGAGATCTATCGAGCCGTCGAGGAAATGCGGCAAGGCTTCGTCGAAGCTCGATCGCACCACGCGCGAGAAGCCCGCATATTTAAGCTCGTTGCAGGCATTCACGCGAGCAAACACGGATTTATCGTAGAATCCGGTGTGCTCATCCCCTTGCCAGGTATCGACCGCGAAGCACCGCGTTGGCAGCCGCAGGGCTGCGACCGCCTGACAAAATGAAAAATACGA
>WNFI01348052.1_pt2 | contig 15983 bp, 18 predicted proteins | sample 5400471 | NCBI WGS metagenome assembly WNFI01 (sample SAMN13153348, study PRJNA577476) | soil metagenome | isolation source: 100 cm saprolite on Douglas fir-dominated hillslope | place: USA:California | collected 2013-09-17 | reverse complement strand
TGGCGCGTTCGCGCACAAAGGTGGCCAGCACGTCGCGGCAGTGCTCAAGCACAAGGACTCCTACCAGCACATCGATCCCGCGGTGGTTGGCAACGAACCCCGCGTGCTCGTCTCGGAGCTTTCGGGCCGCGGCAACGTGCTCGCCAAGGCGCGTGAATTCGGTTTGGAGCTCGACCGCGACGACCCGCAAACAAGATGGCTCGTCCAGCACCTCAAGGAGCTGGAGCATCGGGGCTACTCATACGAGGCCGCCGACGCATCGTTCGAGATGCTGGTGCGGCGCCTTCAGCCCGGCTACAAGGCCCCCTGGACGGTGGCGGACTTCACGGCACAGGTCCGCAAGAGCGGCACCTCAGTCAACGCCGAGGCGACTGTTCAGGTCGCGGTTGGTGGAACCGTGTATCACACCGCCGCCACCGGCAACGGTCCGGTCAACGCGCTCGACGCCGCCCTTCGCAAAGCCCTCAGTCCGCGATTCCCAGGCCTTCGCGGCGTGACGCTGCATGACTACAAGGTCCGCATCCTCGACGGGGACGCGGGCACGGCAGCGACCACGAGGGTGCTTATCGAATCGGGCAAGGGCCTCAAGCGGTGGACGACGGTCGGCTGTTCGAGCAACATCATCGAAGCCTCCCTGCTCGCGCTGGTCGACGCGCTGGAGTTCGCCAGCCTCAGCCGCTAGACGATGCTTCCATGGCACCGGTTGACCGCCGGACAGGATGCGTCGCGAGGGCTTGCTTAAGGTGTCTGATTGCCCCGGCGAGGTCGCCCCGCGCTTCGAGGATGTCTGCGTAGCTGCTATGAGCGCGACTCAGCCGGCGTGCGGATCCGGCAACCGCGTCGAGTCCGTCGAAGGCGTGAGCAAATTCCCTGTCCGCTGCGACCTGATCGCCGCTCGCAGCTGCGATCGTGCCGAGCCAGATGTGTGCGTCGGCGGCCGTGGCACCTTGAGCGACTCGGAGTGCCAGGTCCAGGGCTTCGCGCGCCAGGCGAGCAGCCTGATCACCGTCGGACTCGGCGAAGGCCGCCTCGCAGAGACTCAGCAAGACCGCGGGCTTGTCTGACTCGACACCAGTCTCTTCGAAGATGCGCAGTGACCGCTCGAGGTGGCTTCGAGCTTCCCGTGTCTTACCTTCCATCAAAAGCAGGAGTCCCAGGTTGTTTTCGGAGCGGGCCAGGGACACACGATCCTGAAGCGTCTCGTGTATGGCAATCGCCCGCTGCGCGTATTGAGCCGCCCGGCTGAACTGCCCTGTCTCCTTGTAGGCAACGCTGAGTCCGCTGTAAACGAGAGACAGCCGCCGCAGGTCCTGCACCACCTCTCCTGCCGCGATCGCCTGCTCATAGGTCTTGATGGCGGCCTCCCAGTTCTCGTTCGTGGTGTGGACGCTTGCCAGCACTCCCAACAGTCGGCTTTCAGTGAGAACTGGAACCGGCTTCAGGGTTCGACAAGTGGCAAGAGCTCCCTCAGCCAGTGCGAGTGCGCCCGGGTCTTGCATCAGGTAGGCCGCGGACGCTTCGCTGCCCAGGCACTCGGCGGTCATGAGGACGTCTCCCGACTGTTCGAAATATGCCCGCGCCGCCGAGGCCAGCCGGCGCGCCTCGAGGGGCTGAGCCAAACGGAGGTGCGCAGTCGCCATCAGGAATTTGATCCGGGCCGCCATGTCGGGATCGCCTTCACCCGCCAGTAGGCCCAGACCTGCGGCGATGGCGCCGGCGGGGTCGCCGCTCGTGATCGAACGTTCCATCTCCGCCGTGCCGACCGTGGCACGCGCTTCCATCGTGCTCGGGTTGCTCAGGAAATAGTCGAGCGGCCGTCCGGTCCGGGCCGCGATGAGCTTGAGCGTTTCCATCGACGGCTTGGCCTTGCCGGTCTCGACGAAATAGATCGCGGTCCGGCTGATCTCTGTGCCGGCGACCTGGCCGAGACTCAGGCCTGCCTCGAGCCGTGCCTGTTTGACGGTTCCTGCCTTGATCTCGACCCCGCGTCGGCGGCCGCGACGGCCCGAGGTTGCCCGTCCGCTCTCTCTCGGGCCGTCACCAGGCGCCGGGTGCGATCGAACCTCTGGCACGTGGCCAGCTTAGCTGAGTAACTGTTACTTGACGGAAGTGACTTGACGGCCGGTACGGTGCCGGGTGATTAGAAGCAGCAGGGCGCGATATCCGAAGCCCCCGCGCTCAGCGACAGGACCATCAGGAGGATCGTCGCCATGGTGGCGGCGAGAAACAACTTGCGCATTCAAATCACCTCCTCCGCGGCACAGACCAGCGCCGCCAGAGGCTTCGCGAGAAACAAGGAGGTTTCAGGCGGTGTCACTGACTACCGGGGCCGGGTACGCGCTCCACAGGTGCGCCAGCACGCCCCATGCTCCGGCGGCCAATTTGAGGCTGAAAATGATGCCGGCGAAGCTGCCAAGGCCCGCGGCAACCCATTCCACAGGCAGCGCGGGAGCCCGGAGGGCGACCGCCGCGGGCAGCGCGGCCAGCAGCCCGCAAACGACAGCCACGACGACGATGGCAACCGCCGAGCCAGAGCCAATTTCTTCGGGTTCAAGGCCTTGTTCGTCGACCGCCGCCGGCCGGTGCTCCAAGTCGCTCTCGACGCCTGCTTGCTCGATGGCGCTGCCTCCTTAAGACCCGACTCACCCCTCGCAGCTGGGTTTAAGTGGCCCTGTGTGCATGTTAAGTGATCCCAGGTTGAATTAACACAGGTACGACGAAGGCTTAAGGAGGGATCGCTTCGGTGCGACCCAGCAGGATGCCGGCTTCAGTCCGCCAGGTAGGTTCTGATCATCCGGCCAAGCTCCTCGAGCTTGGCCAACGCCTGGTCCCTGCCGTCCGCCGGCACCCAGTAGATGCACCGTTCGACGCCTGCCTTGGCCATCCGCTCGATCTCGCTGGCCACCGGCTTGGGATACACGGTCACGGGGATGGGTCCACGGCCTGCCGCTCGTGCCATCTCCTGGAGCTCGGGTATGCGTTCAATGGTGTCGCCGCGGTTTGGCATCCAACCATCCGCGTAGCGGACGACGCGCTCGAGGATCTTCGGTCCGCTGCCGCCGAGCAGAATCGGCGGGTGCGGTTTCTGGACAGGCTTCGGCCAGCTCCACGTCGGCCCGAAATTCACCATGTCCCCGTGGTACTCCGCCTCCTCCTGGGTCCAGATCGCCTTGAGTGCCTCGACCCTCTCGCGGAGAAGCTTCCACCGCGTGCTGAAATCGGTACCGTGGTCGGCCATCTCCTCTCGATTCCAGCCCGCCCCGATGCCGAAGATGACGCGGCCATTGGAGACAAGGTCCAAGCTCGCGACTTCCTTGGCGGTGTGGATGGGGTCGCGCTGGATCAACAGGCAGATGCCGGTGGCGACCCGAATCCTCTTTGATGCAAGGGCGGCGACGGTGAGGGCGATGAATGGATCCATCGTGTGCCAGTACTGCTTGGGAAGGTCCGCGCCACCGGGCCGCATGGACAAACGGCTTACGGGGATGTGTGAGTGCTCGGCGACCCAGAGCGACTCAAAACCGAATGCCTCGGCGGTGGGCGCCAGCTCTGACATCGAGATCGCGTAGTCGGTGGGAAAAATCGCGACTCCGAACTTCACTCAGTCATCGTGACTGATCGCGGGAACGCCCTAGGCGAGGAGGAACTTCCGTGAGGCCGGCTGCGCTGGTCGGTTCACGTGGACGTCGATGGCGTCGAACATCGCTGACACCACCCTGGCGTCGAGACGGCTTCGGGCCTCATCCAGAAGCACTCGGCGCGCTTCCCACGGCGTCCGAGCTTTTCGGTAGGGCCGGTCGGAGGTCAGTGCGTCGTAGGTGTCGGCGACCGCGACGATGCGGGCTTCGATCGGTATCGCTTCCGCGCCGAGCCCATATGGGTAGCCGCTGCCATCGAGACGCTCGTGGTGGTAGAGGACGCCGAGGAGAGCCCTTCTCGATTGACCGTCACCCAGAATGGACAAACCAATTTCCGGGTGCGCCTTCATAAGCGTCCACTCGGACTCATCGAGCGCCGCCCGCTTGTCCAGGATCTCGTCCGGGATCGCGAGTTTGCCGATGTCGTGCATAAGGCCCGCCCGCGCGAGCACGCGGAGCTCAGCGGTGGTCATCGCGAGCTGGCGTCCGATCTGCACGCATAGCTGCGCAACTCGCTGATTGTGGCCGAGCGCTTCGCGGTCCTTCACCATGAGACCGAAGACCGCGACCGCGTCCAACCAACCCTTGACTTGAGAGACCGGATGTGGAACCACAGGGAACCCCTCCCAGAGGCTTACCGGCGCCTGTTACGGATTACTCGTTCAGCAAGGACAACGGTCCATCGATCCGTTCTGGTCGCTGGATTTACAGTTGATTTGAGGCTACTTTGGGTAGCTTCGACTCGGTCAGCTGGGCGCCATGAACTCCAGGCAGCGCGTGCCCCTCAGATCAACCCAGTAGCGCCCGCGCCCTCGCACGATGAGCATGAGGACTTGCTCGCAAGCCGGACACCGCACGACCACGCCAGGCGCGTTGACGTAGACGTCGACCTGTCCCACGGCGTGGACGGCACCGCAGCCGGCACAGGTCGTCTCGGCGGTCGTCATCTCCGTCGTGAAGATCTCGCGCAGCAGCCCGCCGATCGCGTTTCCGTCCACCTTCATCTCGGAAGTGTCCATCGTCATCCTCCTGTGGCTCCAAATCGCTCGGTCTTGATCCATGACGGGTCATATCCCAGGTCCACGAGCAATCCCCCCGCCGCCTCCACGAATGACGTGGGCCCGCAGACGAAAACCAGAGGCATTTGCTCTTTTGGCCACGCGACCTCGCGCACCATCTCGCGATCGATTCTCCTCGCGTAGCCCTTCCAGCCCTGCGGCTGGGCTCGCGTCAACGCGTGGGCCACGACGAGCCCGTCCTCCGCCGCGGCGAGCCGGTCCAGCTCCTCCTTATAGATGACGTCCTCGATATTGCGCGACGAGTAGAGCAGGCGCGCCGGCGGTTTCACGGCCGAAGCGGAGCGATGCCGGATCATCGCCATCAGCGGCACAACCCCCGAGCCCCCCGCCACCAGAAGAAGCGGCCGCCTATCACCCGCCTTCCACACGAAATAGCCGCCTATCGGCCCGCGCAGCTCGACCCTGTCCCCCACCCTCAACTCGCCCACCAGGTATGGCGAAACCTCACCGTCATCCAGCCGTTCGACCGTGATCGCCAGCCGGGAATCTTCCGGTGGCGACGCGATCGAGTAGCTGCGCTGCGCCTGGTAGCCGTCCTCAGCCGTCAAGCGGACGTCGACGTGCTGCCCGCGGGGAATTTCAGTCGCCCCAGTACCGCTGCTCGCGCCAGGGGTCACCACGAATGTGATATCCGTTCGATTCCCAGAATCCCGGTAGCTCCTCGTTCTGCAGCGTGATGCCCCGAACCCATTTCGCGCTTTTCCAGAAATACAGGTGCGGCACCAGCAGTCGGGCCGGCCCGCCGTGCTCCGGGTGCAGCGGCTGGCCGTCGAATTCGTACACGACCCACGCCTTGTTGCCCGTCAGGTCATCGAGGGCGAGGTTAGTCGTATAGCCGCCGTCGGAGAAAACAGTGGCGTAATCGGCGGCGGACTCCACGCCTTCGAGGAGAGTGTCCACCGAGACGCCTTTCCAGGACGTATCGAGCTTGGACCATTTGGTGACGCAGTGGATGTCCTTGGTGACCGTCTCGCTGGGCAAGGCGCGAAGCTCCTTCCAAGTCCAACTTTTCGGCTCGTCGATCTCGCCGGCGACGGAAAACGTCCACTCGTCCAGCGATACGCGCGGCGTCGGCCCGGCCGACAGGACCGGGAAGTCGGAGACGACGTGTTGCCCGGGCGGCACGCGTGCGCTCGAGACGTTATCGCGACGCTTGCCCCGAAACCCTCGCGAGATGAACCCCATCAGGTCGACCTGTCTCGCCACTCGAGCGCGGGACCAAGTTTCTTTTCGAACAGCGCGGCCACCTCACCCGGCTTGGGAAATCTACCCGCCGCCTTCTTGCTGAACACCAACTGGCCGTCCAGTGAGATGGCGAACGTGCCGCCGCTGCTGCTGATCAGCTCGACCGCGCGCATGATCGGCGCCCAGCGGTCAAGCACCTCAGAGGCCAGGCTCACGGCCCGGTCGAGATAGTCTCAAGGAACGCAGTATTCGATGCGCGCCTCGTGAACTGGCGTGATCACGCCCCGATGATACTTACCCCTCTAACCGGGTGCGCGCACGCTCTAGGCGCGACGCCAACCACGCGGGTTGGGACGGCGTGCTGGCGCCCTACAAGGCGTCGTGCTACGTGGGTTGATCAGAAGGTAACTCGGGTCAAGCGCCACAGTCGACCGGGCGGGAACAGGGGGTCGGACGTGACGAGCGGGACGTCCAGGTTGTAGTCGCCGAGGACGATGTGAACGTTGCCCTTCTTGGTCCCCGCTGGGATCGGCCGGTCGACCACGATCGGGAGCACGTCCAGCCTCTGCCGCAGCACCATGCCCGGCCAGGCCAGGACAATGACGTCGACCGGCGAGACCAGGTCGGACTGATTGCCCCAAGCCGTGACGTAGGTGGCGATCGTCTGGTTGCGGGTGATCACCTGCCGAATATGAAGAGTCGCCTGCAGGGATGCGATCAGGACCTTTGCGGTCGCGAACGCCACATCCAGAGTCGGCTGTCCCATGACACATCCGAAGACGACGATCGGCTTTCCGTCCACGGTCACGGTCGCGCCGAAGAGGAAGTTAGCGCCCGTGGTGCTGACGCTGCCGGCATCGGCGCCGCTGGTGTCTGCGAATCGCGTGTGGGTCAGTTTCAGCGCCGCGGTGCGCGCGTTCATCTTGGCGACGAACGCATCGATTGAGCCTGCATCCCAGCGCGCCAGAGTTTCGGCGAAGTTGTTCGCGGAGGGAATCAGCATGCCTTGCAGCAGTTGGAGTTCCGTGAGCTGCTCGCCCACGCGGACCTCGAGCGCCGACTGATTGTCTGCCACGTCGGCGGAGTAGGCCTGCACGTCGGTGTTCGTGATCGTGATCGTCGGGCCCTGCTCGTCTCTCTTCAGCGGCTTGTCCTCGAGGATCACCAGCGCGGTCATCACCTTGGTGACGCTGGCGGCTGGTATGGCCTGCTCATTGCCCGAGCTGCCGATGAAGCCGAGGTTCTGAGCACTGACCGCCGCGGAGCCTCGCGCCGGCCAGGGCAGCGCGGGCGGCGTGCCCGCGATCACCTCCGATGCCGGAAGCGATCCTGTGGCGGCTACCGTCGGAATCGGGCGAAAGTAGCTCCAGGCCGCCACGCCGGCGACCACCAACAGGAGCAGCAAGATCGCAGCCCGAACCCGCATATCTGAAAGAACATAACGGACCGCAAGGGCGGTTCAGGCGGAAGCGGCCTTCCTGTGGACTCTGTTTATGCCAAGGCTCACGATGAACGATCCGAACGCCAAAGCTGTGATGAAGAAGCTGGCCGGGTACGCGATATAGAAGGCGAGCGTCAGTCCCAGCCACACGGCGAGCACCGCCACTGCGGCCGACAGCACCATCCCCGTGTATGGGCTGTTCGTCAGGTTCTGGGCCACTGCCGCGGGCGTGACCATCAAAGCGAACACGAGCAGGGCGCCGACCGCCTGGACCGACTCCGCGACCGTGATCGCGACGAGGATGAGGAAGAGCACGGTCAGCACCCGGATTGGCACGCCGCGTGACGTGGCCACTTCCGGATCAAGGCTCACGAACAAGAGCGGCCGCGCGATCACGAGAAGCGCGATACAGGTGAGCAACCCTGCCCCCGACGCGATCAAGGCCTGGGCCGGCTGCATCCCCAGGATGGACCCGAACAGCACGCTGATTCCAGTGTTGCCGGCGGACGCGCTGTGGGAGGACGTGAAAATACTGAGGAAGAGCAGGCCCAGCCCAAGCACCCACGCGAACACGGTGCCGATCGCCACGTCGCGACCTCGCCCACGCCCGCCGAGCGATCCGATCGCAAGCGCTACGGCGACGCAGCTGCCGAAAACGCCGACCAGCAGGTTGAGACCGACGAGGAGGCCCCCCATGCCGCCGGTGAAAGCGACATGTCCGAGAGCGTCGGTCGTGAACACCTGGTTGCGGAGGACCACGAAGTATCCGACGAGGCCCGCCGCGGCGGCGATGCAGCCGCCGGCGATGAAAGCGTTGCGCATGAAGTCATAGGCCAGCATCGCCTGCACGTCCTGGAACGGGTTGAGCGAAAAAGAGGTAGCCGCGAACATCACGCGGGTTCGCTCTCAAGCTCAGCATGCGCTGCCTGTTCGCGAGACAACGCCTTCGCACCGCGGATCAGGACGTAAGCGGCGAAGGCCAGGGTCGTGATGAAGAAGCCGACCGGGTAGATCGTGAAGTAGGCCACCGCAAGGCCAGTCCAGGTGAAGAGCAGTGAGAAAGCGACGGTCAGCGCGAGCCCACGAGCAGGACGCGCCGTCAGCTGCAGAGCGCACGCGCCCGGCGCCACCAGCAGCGCGAAGATCAACAGGGTGCCGACGATCTGCACGGTCACGGCTACGGCCAGCGCCGCCACCAGCAGAAATGCGATGGCAATCGCGCGTACCGGCACACCACGCGCCTCGGCGACGTCGGGGTCGACGGATGCGAACACGAGGGGTCGCGCGATAGCCGCCAGCGCGACAAGGCAGACCGCCGTCGTGACCACGGTGGCGGCCACGTCGCGATCGGAGATGCCCAGGATGGTGCCGAAGAGAAAGGCATAGACCGCCTGGGCGCTTCCGGTGTAGAGGCGGAAGAAGAGCAAGCCCAGGCCTAGCGAAAAGGCGAGGATGCTTCCAACGACGGCCGACTCCATCCGGTTCCCGGCATCGAGCCGCCGGCCCAGCAAACCGACGCCAAGGGCGGCGGCCGAGCAGAAGGCGGCGAGCCCGATGACCGGTGGCAGGTGAAGAAAGACGGCGGCGGCCGCACCCGGAAAGCCGACCTGCGACAGCATGTGCGCCGCAAAGCTCTGGCCGCGCAGGACGACGAAGTAGCCCACCATGCCGGCGAGCAGTGCCACGAGTGTCCCGACGATGAAGGCGTTCTGCATGAAATGAAACCTCAGCAGCAGCTGCAGGTCGGCCAGCAGGTCCCAGGTGGGCGAGTCAGCCATTACGCGTCGTGGTCATGCGCGTGATACGTGACGGGCTCGTGCTGGCCGACCACCACCACGCGGCCGTCGCTCGTTCGAAGTACCTCGACCGGCGCTCCGTACAGGCGGGTGAGCGTTTCGGTCTGGATCACTTCCTCGGGACGGCCTGACACGACGTGGCCATTGGCTGCATAGACGACGCGGTCGATGAACGGCAGGATTGGATTGACGTCGTGCGCGACGAGTAGAACCGTGACCCCCTGCTGCTGGCAGATGTCTCGGACCAGCGCCGAGATCGATTGTTGGTTGCTCAGGTCCAGGCTGTCGAGCGGTTCGTCGAGGGCCAGCATCTTCGCCCCGGTGACCAGCGCCTGCGCGATCAGCACGCGCTGCTGCTCACCACCCGACAGCTCGCCGATGGGCCGGTACGCATACTCTTCGGCACCGACCAGGCGGATGACAGAGTCCACTTGGCGGGACCTCGCGTCGCTGCCGGCAAGCCAGGAGGGGAGTGGAACTCCCCAGCGCGCGCCATCGAGCCCGAGGCGAACCAGGTCGGCCGCCCGGATGCGGAGATCGGGATCGAAGCGCCGCCTTTGCGGAAGGTAACCGACCTCGTCGTTTCCACGGCGGACCGGCTTGCCGAAGATCCGCGCCTGTCCCTCCGCCAGCGGCACCACGCCAAGCAGAGCTTTCAGCAGGGTCGACTTGCCCGCTCCGTTGGGCCCCAGGATGGCGACGAACTCGCCGGTGCTCACCGTGAGGTCGACGCCACGCCAGACGAACCGCCCGCCAAGGCTCACTCCGGCGCCCTCGAGTCCGACAGCCTCCTCGATTGCGGGCCGGGTGCGCTCGGATGCTTCGGGTTCAGCCACCGAGTGCCGCAAGGAGTTCCTTCAGCTGGTTGGTCTGCCAGTCCTGGAAGGAGACGTTGGCAGGAGCCAGCGTTTCAGTGACGCGCGCGATCGGAATGCCCTGTGCTCTGGCCCTGTCCACCAGCGACCCCACGTCCGGGGTGGAGTTCTGAGTGTTGAACACGAACACCTTGATCTTTTTACCAGCGATTTGCTGCAAGACCGTTGCCTTGTCGGAAGGGCTTGGGTCGGTGCCTTCGCTGATCGCCTTCAAATAATCGCTGGGGGTGATGAGGTCGAGGCCGGTGTCCGTTGCCATGTACGAGAAGATGCTCTCGGTTGCTCCGACGGGGGTGCCCTTGTACTTCGTCTTGATGGCGTCGATCGTGTCGTGGTACGCCTTGAGCCCCGTCGTCTTGTAGGCGGTCTTCTGCTGCTCGAAGTACGAAGCATCGCCCGAGTCGAGGGCGGTCAGGTCCGAGGCGATTCTGTCGACGACCCTCTCGACGTACTTGGGCGAGTACCACATGTGCCGGCGTGGGCTCGTAGTCATGGGGGTCGGTGGCGGGGTTGACGATGACGCTCGTCACGTGGGCGTGGTCGCCTCCGACCTGGGTGGCGATGCTTCCCCAAAAGTTTTCGACGGCCACCACCTCCACCTTCCCGCCCGACGCCGACGAACCGGTGCCAAGGCCGCATGCGCTTATGGCCATCGCCACCAGGGCGCCGACAACCGCTACCAGCCACCCCTTGGCCGCCAAGCTCGACCCCGCTTTGACCACCCGCCTCACCTCCGATCCGGTCCGACTGTGATGCGCAAGAGTATTGCACAACTGACTTGCACAAGTGGTGTGCGTATAGTTGTCATGTGGCCAGGCCGAGCCCGGTGAGCGACCAGGTACAGCTCCTTTTCCGCGCGACCGACAGCAAGCACCTGTGGTCGATCGACGAGCTTCATGTGACCGTCGTCAAAGTGTTGGGCGCCGCGGATTACTCCACGGTTTTCAGGGCTGTTTCAAGCCTGGAGCGGGACGGGTTCATCAAGCGCGTCGAGCTGGGCGACGGCAAGGTGCATTACGAGCTGAGCGACCAGCACCACGAGCACATCCGATGCGACGAGTGCGGCCGCGTCGCGGAGGTTGCCGGCTGCGTCCTCGAGGATGCATCGTCCGCGGTTACCAAGAGCACCGGCTTCACGGTGACGAGCCACCAGCTTCTGTTCAGCGGCGTCTGCCCAGGCTGCGTTTCCGCACGCCTGGCTTAGCACCTCACCGAGGACCGAGTACCGACCAACTGGACGTTCGATCAGCGGCGCTATCCTGCCCGGAGTGAAGGCACTCGTCAAAGCCAAAGCGGAGCCAGGCCTGTGGCTGCAGGATGTGCCGGATCCGGTTCCCGGTCCTGGAGAGGTCTTGATCCGCGTCCTGCGCACGGGCATATGCGGCACCGACCTCCACATCGAAAGCTGGAACGAGTGGGCCCAAGAGACCATCCACCCACCTCTTGTCGTCGGACACGAGTTCGTCGGTGAGGTGGTACGCCTGGGCGACGGTGTGGCGTCGGTCTACCCCGGCGAGATAGTTGGCGCAGAAGGACACATCGTGTGCGGGCGCTGCCGCAACTGCATGGCCGGACGCCGCGCGCTGTGTGCCAACACTGTCGGCATCGGGGTCCAGAGAGACGGCGCCTTCGCCGAGTTCATCGTCATGCCTGCAGGCAACCTATGGCCGCACCTGACCAAGATCGACCTCGACGTCGCCGCGATCTTCGACCCGTTCGGCAACGCCGTCCACACCGCGACGCAGTTTCGCGTCGTTGCGGAGGACGTGCTCGTCACAGGCGCAGGGCCGATCGGCATCATGGCCGCCATGGTCGCTCGTCACAATGGCGCCCGCTTCGTCGTCATCACGGACGTCAGCGACTACCGGCTTGACCTTGCGCGCAAAGTTGGGGTCACACGCGCGATCAACGTGCGGACCACGACCCTGGCGCAGGCGCAGGAAGAGCTCGGCATGAAGGAGGGATTCGACGTCGCCTTCGAGATGTCCGGCCAGGCAAGCGCCCTCCGCGACATGATCGCCAACATGTCGCACGGTGGTCGCATCGCGATGCTCGGGCTGCCGGACCATGAATTCGCGATCGACTGGACCGAGGTAGTGCTCAAGATGCTCACCCTAAAAGGCGTTTACGGCCGCCAGATCTTCGAAACGTGGTACGAGATGTCCGTGTTCACGCAAACCGGCCTTGATATCTCGCCCGTCATCACGCACCGCTTCCCTTACCGCCAGTTCCAGGAGGCGTTCGCGGTTGCGCACTCCGGCAAATGCGGCAAGGTCGTCCTCGACTGGACGGTGAATTAGTTCGATGTTCGACAGCATGCGATCGCACCTGATCGGCGAGCTGGACGAGATCCGTCGGGCCGGCCTGGAGAAGCAGGAACGCGTCCTGATGGGGCCGCAAGGGTCGGTCGTCACGGTCCTTGACCGTGACGTCTTGAACCTGTGCGCCAACAACTACCTCGGGCTGGCCGACCATCCAGCCGTCGTGACAGCGGCGAAGGAAGCGCTCGACCGGTGGGGCTACGGCATGGCGTCGGTTCGCTTCATCTGCGGCACGCAGGAGGTGCACAAGGAGCTCGAGTCCGCACTCACGGATTTCCTCGGGACCGAGGACACGATCCTCTATTCATCCTGCTTCGACGCCAACGGCGGCATCTTCGAGGCTCTGCTCGACGAGCACGACGCGGTTATCTCCGACGCCTTGAACCACGCGAGCATCATCGACGGGATCAGGCTTTGCAAGGCGCGGCGCCTGCGCTATGCCAACCGCGACATGGAAGACCTCGAGAAGCAGCTGAAGGACAGCGCCGACGCCCGCTTCAGGATGGTGGTCACTGACGGCGTGTTCTCGATGGATGGATACCTCGCGCCTTTGCCGGAGATCTGCGCGCTCGCCGAACGCTATGACGCGCTCGTCATGGTCGACGATTCTCATGCAGTTGGCTTCATGGGCGCGAATGGGCGTGGCACCCATGAGCACCACGGCGTCATGGGCCGGATCGACGCCATCTCCGGTACGCTCGGCAAAGCGCTTGGCGGCGCCAGCGGCGGTTACGTGTCCGGACGCAAAGAGATGGTCGCGATGCTCCGGCAGCGGTCACGACCCTACCTGTTCTCCAACTCCGTGCCGCCTCCAATCGTCGCCGCGAGCCTCACAGTCCTGGAGCTGATCAGGTCTGCGGGCGAGCTGCGCCGGCGTCTTCGCGACAACACCACTTTCTTCCGCAAGCAGATGACCGAAGCCGGCTTCGACATCCTGGCCGGCGAGCATCCGATAGTGCCGGTGATGGTGGGCGAGGCGGCCCTGGCCGCCCAGACGGCACAGGCCATGCTGGAGAAAGGCGTGTACGTGGTCGCGTTTTCGTATCCGGTCGTCCCCCGGGGCAAGGCGCGGATCAGAACTCAGGTGTCGGCGGCCCACTCGAAAGCGGATCTCGAGCGGGCGGTCAAAGCTTTTGTCGAGACTCGAGAGGCGATGGCCCGTTAGGGCGCGCAAGCGTAGCCTGTCGCCGACATGGCGCGAACCTGGAGCGACACCACCGAACGTGGCCTGACGCCTGACTCGGCTGCCGAAGCCGCTCAGGAGGCTGGGCTCGTCTACGCGTCCGACTTTGAACCCGGCATCCGTCGCGTGCGCAAGGGCAAGGGATTCGTCTACTTCGATACACATGGCCGGCGGGTGACCGACCCCGACACGCTGGATCGGATTTCGAACATCGCCATTCCACCCGCCTGGAAGGACGTATGGATCTGCATTCGCCCGCGAGGCCATCTGCAGGCCACAGGGCGTGATGCCCGGGGGCGGAAGCAAAACCGCTACCACGAGCGATGGCACAAGATTCGCGACGAGGACAAGTTCGCGCGCCTCCTGGGCTTCGCCCGCGCGCTGCCACGATTACGCCGGCGCGTAACCCGTGACCTGAGGCAGCCCGGCCTGCCACGCGAAAAGGTTGTCGCGACCATCGTCAGGCTGCTCGAGATGACTTTCGCGCGTATCGGCAACGAGGAGTACGCGCGCGAGAACGGGACCTTCGGCCTCACGACCTTGCGCGACCGGCACGTCAAGGTCAGCGGATCGACGGTGCGCTTCCTGTTCAAGGGCAAGACCGGCCGCGAGGTTGAGGTCGGCGTCACCAATCGCCGCGTCGCGAGTGTGGTGAAGCGGTGTGAGGAGCTGCCGGGCCAGATGCTCTTTCAGTACATCGACCCTGCGGGCGATCGCCGCACTGTCACGTCGGACGACGTCAACCAGTACCTTCGCGAAGCAAGCGGCGAGGACTACACCGCCAAGGACTTTCGCACGTGGGGCGCCACGGTTCTGGCCGCGAGCGCACTGCGCGATGTCGTGAGCTTCGAATCCGACACCGAGGCCAAGCACAACGTGGTCGCCGCCATCGACAGCGTCGCACGGAGGCTGGGACACACACGAGCCGTGTGCCGCCGCTCCTACGTCCACCCAGCGGTGATCGACACCTACATGGAGGGGTCGCTCGAGAGCGTGCTCAGCCTTGTGGACGGGAGGTCCCACCGCAACCTGAAAGCTGAAGAGGCGGCGGTCATCGCCTTGCTGAAACAGAACGTGGCTCGAAGGTAGCGAGCCTCAGCTAGTCGACGCGGACTTCGGTGCCGTCCTGGGCCCAGCGCGTGTGAAACGAGCCTTCGCGGTCCACGCGGTGGTAGGTGTGCGCGCCAAAGTAATCGCGCAAGCCCTGGATGAGGTTGGCTGGACCGCGCGCGCGCCGGTAACCATCGTAATAAGCCAGTGATGAGGCAAAGGCCGGGATCGGCACGCCCTGGTCGATCGCCTTCTTGACGACAGACCGCCAGGACTTCTGGGCAGAGGCCAGCGCCTGCTGGAAGAACGGGGCCAGCATGAGGTTCGGCAGGTCGGGCGACTCAGCGTAGGCGTCCTTGATACGGTCGAGGAACTGCGCCCGGATGATGCATCCGCCCCGCCAGATCGTCGCCAGCGCGCCGAGATCGAGGTTCCATCCGAACTCTTTGGAGCCCGCGCGGAGGTGCTCGAAGCCCTGCGCATAGGCAACTATCTTCGAGGCATACAGCGCGTCGCGCGCGTCATCGACCAATCGCGCGGCTGAACCCGCTGATGAACCGGGCCCGGCGAGGGTGGACGCAGCTTTGACGCGCTCCGCTTTCTGGCTCGACAGCATGCGAGCGAACACTGCTTCGGTGATGCCGGTCAGCGGCACGCCAAGCTCCAGGGCTGACTCGCTGGTCCACCGTCCGGTGCCTTTCTGCTCGGCCTTGTCCTCGATCGCGTCCACGAGCGCAGACTGGGTGTCGCCGTCTCGCTTGGCAAGCACATTGGCGGTGATCTCGATCAGGCCCGCGCCGTCCGGGCCGATGTAGGTGCAGCACGGAACACCATCCACCTTGGCCGCGATCGCGGTCAGCATCTCGGCGACCCGTGCATAGGATTCGCGCGTACCGCCGGGCATGATGCTCGGACCCAGCAGCGCCCCCTCTTCCCCACCTGAAACACCCGCGCCGATGAACCCGAGGCCCGCCGCCTCCATGGCAGCGGCACGGCGCCGCGTGTCGAGGAACAGCGAGTTCCCGCCGTCGATGATCGTGTCGCCCGGCGCCAGCACCGGCGAGAGTGAATCGATCGCCTCGTCAACCGCCGACCCGGCTTTCACCATCAGGAGGATCGCTCGCGGCGGCTTGAGGATCCGCGCCAGCTCTTCCAGCGATGCGGCGGGCCGGAAGTCGCCCTCGTGCGAGTGGGCGGCCATGAAATCTTCGGTGCGCTGGTGCGTCCTGTTGTAGACGGCGACCCGCACGCCGCGCGAGGCGAGGTTGCGGGCCAGGTTCTGGCCCATCGTTGCCAGCCCGACCACTCCGATCTCGTGCTCAGGCACGCTCACACATTAACGAAGGGAGACCGAAGCAGTGGCTATCGCCGGGCGCCCGACCGGCGTCTAAGCGCCGGCTTGCGCCACCTGTTCG
>WNFI01047278.1_pt1 | contig 15983 bp, 14 predicted proteins | sample 5400471 | NCBI WGS metagenome assembly WNFI01 (sample SAMN13153348, study PRJNA577476) | soil metagenome | isolation source: 100 cm saprolite on Douglas fir-dominated hillslope | place: USA:California | collected 2013-09-17 | reverse complement strand
CGCTACTTGATCGTATTAGTTGGAAGACAATACCGCCGAGACCTCCGCCGTCACCTCCACCCGACGCAGTGCCGTAAAGATTTCCATCGCTGTCTAGCACCAGACCAGCCATAGGCCAAACACCATCCGTACCGCTGGCAAAGGAATGAAGAACGCTCTCCGTCCAACCGGTGGAGGAACGCTTGAGTTCAAATACCGCGCCGTAATCGTTCGCACCGCCGGTATAGGTAGTGCCGTAGATATTGCCTTGGCTGTCGATTACTAGATCGCCGTTTGGCAATGAGCCATCTGGGTCGCCAGCAAAGTTGTAAATCACCGATTCCGTCCAGCTGTTGCTGACTTTTTGCAGTCGGAAGATGGTGCCACAGCCCCTGCCGCCGCACTCAATTCCCGTCCCTGTTCCCCCAGATCCAGTCGCCCCATACAGATGGCCAGCTCTGTCAAATGTCAGACTGCCCCACGGTCCGGCTCCATCAGTTCCACCCTTGAAGGAATGGAGGATATCCTCGTTCACAGCAAAGGAAAGGGTGGTCGCAAACGTAAGGCAAAAAATCACGATCCGGAAAATGCCGGAAATTTTTGCAGGCTGCATTGCTTACCTCCAGAGTTGACCAAAGCGGCATCGATTGTGTTCTAGATCGAAAACTAAGTCAACGCAAGAATCTGTACATGGGAGAGGTGATGTCAAGCTCTTGTGTAAACTGCAGCGTTCTCGGATGGCCGCTTCAGGCGAAAACAAACAACAGATCCTCCTTCGGTAGGCTCTTGCCGCGATGGCAAAAGCGCAGGCCTTCGGATGGCGCCGGGAAACATGAGGCGGGCGAAGCAAGAGTGCTGAAGAAGTTTGCTCCGAAGGCTCTGAGGCTAAAGCCCTTAGAAGATAAGGAATGCTTTGTCGCGGCGCTGAAGTGCCACTCTTCCACGATGCTACAAACGGATCAACCTGAAATCCTTCCGTCTAGTTTGCAGGTTCGAGAACCAAACAATGAGTCCTGGTTGCTTTGACTGCCTTGGGAGTGAAGGGCAGGATGAACGTCGTGCCCTCATACCAGGCCTTCCACTGATCCATGTAGTATGGGCTGAGGAAATTGCCGCCTTGACCGGTCACGATGTTGAGAGTCGACTGGTCGAGATCCGCGAGATTCGCGGTGAAGCGTTCGGATGGGCCGTGACTGCGCGAGACTGCCTTCACAGTGTATCCGCTGCCGGATTGTTCTTGTAGGCCAGGACCCGACCAATGTTTTACGAGCGGAATCTTTCCTAGGATCGGATGCTGAATCTCGACGGCGTTGAAAGCGCCCCAGCGCCACGAAGTTAAATCTTTCGGAGCTTGAGGAGAGTTCACGGCGCTGTCAACCGCTGCTGCCAGCAACTCGTCATAGCCAGAATACTTGTCTGGCAGCCAGCGCTTGGGGCGGCGCAGCAGAATGTTTTCGAGCCAGACGGATCGCATCTCCCACGAGTACGTCTTCCAACTCAGAATTTCATCGTCTTTGGGTGCGCCATTCGTGGTATTCGACGGTGTGCTTCCCAGCTTGGATTCAAGGAGCAGGCGGCGCAGTTCGCGGATGGAGTTCTCGGCGATGGTGGGGGCGGCTGACGCAGCCTGCATGCGGCCATCCCAGTTGCGCATTAAGTCGGCAGCCTGCTTCGCGCGGGCGGAGGGCTTCGCGGCATGATCGACGCCGTAGACAAGGCGCTCAGCGGCGAACAGGACCGCTTCGGAGTAAACATCGGTTTGCAACGCCAGCATGTCGGCAGGAGAAAATTGCCGGCCCGATTCCAGTACGTGATAGATGCGTGCGGTGCGCCAAGGCGCTTCCCATTCCATGCTGATCGAGTTCGGATATTTGTCCGGCGTGATCCGCCCGTTGGCGGTCGCGATTACGCCGGACGGCGGGTTGTAAATGCTGGGGAGCTTGTCGAAGGGAATGTAACCCGTCCATTCGTGGGCGTTATCGGCACCGTTGACGGGGAGACTGCCATCACCGGAGGCGCGGATGGGCACTTTGCCGGTCGTATGGTAGCCGATGTTGCCATCGACATCGGCGTATACGACGTTCTGGCCGGGGGCGTCCAGGTGAGAAAAAGCGAGCTGGAATTCGTCCCAGTTCTGGGCTGCGTTGACATCGAAGAAAGGAATGCGCAGGCCGTCGTAGAGCGTCCAGCGGAGCGCCAGTGGCCGGGTCTCTCCTGGGACCAGGTCTGTGATGATGGGCCCGTGGCGGGTGATCCGGACATCGACGGTTATATCGGCTTTGCCTTTGATGTGAATTGTTTCGACGCGATGCTCCGGCTGCATCCAGCCTTGCGGTGTTTGATACTGGCCCTGCGGGTTTAGATTTTCGATGTAGACATCTGTAACTGTAGGACCGACATTGGTGAATCCCCAGGCGATACGCTGATTGTGGCCGACGATTACACAGGGCATTCCGGGCAGGGTCACGCCCGCCACGTCCAGAGTTCCTGACCGCAAATGCGCTTCGTACCACAGGTTAGGCATCTGATGGCCGAGATGCATATCGTTGGAGAGCAGCGGCTTTCCCGTCACGGTGCGTGCGCCGGAGACGACCCAGTCATTCGAACCGTTGACGGGGACGCCTTCTACGTCGGTCGGCAGTGCTGCGGGGACTTTTCGTGTGACGGAGTTATCCGATCCGGAGTCATCGTCGCTGTTGTCTTCATCGTCGGAATCGCCGACGCTGCTGGCTGGTTCGCTCAAGTCGTCTCGCATAACGGTCGGCGGACGATCATGCCAGGAGCGGTTTACGTACAGATCCGCAGTCAACTCAGGCCCAAGTTTGGCGAGAATTTTTTCGTGATCAAGGGCGTCGTAAAAGTAGTGGTAGTTCAGATCCTTAACCATCTGGTTGGCGATTACGATAGAGTCCTCAGCCACCCACGGCTTTGGGGCGTAACGAAGGATGCGAAACTCGATGGGAAGCCGGTCGCCATGCGTGCCGATGTATGCGTTCACACCGCGGGCATAATCCTCGAAGAACGCACGATCGCGGGCGGGCGCTATTTCCAGTGACTTCCTGGCGGCGGCCCGCAGGCCCAGGATTCGCTGCTCGCGATCAAGTTTAAGGGTTTCATCACCCAGGATCTCGGAGAGTTCGCCGCTGGCGAAGCGCCGCATGATATCCATCTGCCAGAGTCGGTCCTGCGCAGTCACATATCCTTGGGCGAAGAATAGATCTGGGAGATTGCCGGCTTCGATCAAGGGCACGCCGTGGCCATCACGAGTGACAGTTACAGGGGCGGAGAGGCCTTTGATTTGCAGTTTGCCATCGAGTTGTGGCAGCGCGGAGTGTGCGACGAAGTAGAGATACCCAACAGTAAGCGTCAGAATGATGGCAATAGAGACGGCCACCCAGAACATGACGTTAACTATTCGTGATCGTCGTGAAGACGGTGCGCTGATATCGGAGAGAGTGCTCATGAGGAACTCTGATTGTATTCCAGGCGCCACCATCCTTGGGGCGATCTCCGATTAACTGCGGTGCTGGCCATGAAAGCAAGACCGAAGTGGTGGGGTAGAAACTCCCGTTGGAGGCCATGATAGTGCCAGCTTGCAAGGGGTTCTTCGCTCCGCTCAGATGACAGGCTGGGGGAATTTGCGGGGTTATTCAGAGGGCTCCCCAGTCACGCCAGCTTAGTTACCCTGCTGAAAATGAATTTCATTTTCAAGATGCTGGATGGTATGCTGACTCTCAGTTCGGCCCACCATGCTGCAAAATCGCATCGATGATCAGCCCACTATTTCACGCCAAATGGTGCGGGAAGCGCAGGATATCCTGCACCGGCATCTCAAGCGAGTAGGCCTGAAGCAGACTGCGCAACGCGATACCATCCTGCGAACGTTTCTGGAGACGCGCGATCATCTTTCAACCGACGAACTGCATCGGCTGGTGCAAAAGAAGGACGAGCGCATTGGCTATACCACTGTCTACCGCACGCTAAAGTTGCTGGCTGAGTGCGGACTGGCCAGCGAAGTCGCCTTTCACGATGGTATTGCCCGGTACGAACATCAGTACAATCGGCGCAGCCATCACCACATGGTTTGCACTGAGTGCGGAAGCTCAGTCGAGTTTTTTTCGCAGGAAGTGGGCCATTTGGAAGAGGAGATCGGCAGAAAATACCGTTACCTCACGACCCGCCATACGTTTCAGATTTATGGCATCTGCGAAGAGTGCGGCAAGAAGAATCGGAATTCCCGGCCAGTCTGAGATTTTTTCAGTTGCAATCTTAATGTGCAGAGTTGCCAGCCCGAAGCTGCGCGAGTAACATGAGCTTCGTCTTATGCCTGATATTCGCCATTCCATACAGATTTCAGCGTCTGCGGCGCAGGTTTTTCCGTTGATTTCCACTGCGCAAGGCTGGGCTCAGTGGTGGGCTCAAGACGTAAGCGAAAGCAGCGGGATGATCGAGCTTGGGTTCTTCAATCGTTCTACCGTGTACAGGTTGAAGCAAATCGCGAACGAGCCATCTGCTTACAGCGAGTGGCTCTGCGAGACTGGAGCGGAATGGGAGGGAACGCGGCTGGTATTCTGGCTGGAACCGTCGGGCAGCGGAGTTTTCCTACGATTTACGCACGCCAGTTGGAGTTCCGATACTGATTACTTCGTCAACTGTACCACCACGTGGGGTGAGCTGATGTTCCGGATAAAATCCGCGGCAGAAGGGAAGCCGCGAGGGCCGCTGTTTCTCCGCGACAGTTTGGCGTACTAAGCACCGTCCACAATATCGCATGTCGCAGAATCCGCCCATCCGCCGCATGAAGACCTATGCTGGGGCTCAGGGATATGCCTATCAGTATTACTTCGTCGGCAAACGTTCCGCTCTTGCGAACGATCCTGAAGCTCCCGCCACGGAATTTGTATTTGACGTGACCTCTGACCGCAAACTTACGTATGCCGTTAGCGTCTTTCTGCCCGAGCAAGCAGTGGCCGCCTGGGCTGCGGCTCACCGACGCACCCTCACCGATGCCGAGCAATATGCCGCCGCCAAACTCCGCCTCTTTCGCGCCTTTGACGACCTTGAAGATGTAAAGAATCAAGGCCGCCGTTTGCTGATCGACGGAGGCTCGTTGGAAGACGCCCTGCAAAGTCTGGGCGTGGATTAGCGAAGTGGGGACGGCGGGGATGCCACTGTGCAATGTTTTGCCTCTTGCGGTCAGGCGTTTCTACGCTTAGCATAATCGCGCGCCGTCTACGATCCTTAAAGGTTCGTCGTCGCATCCCCCGCGCTATTCCGCCGTTTGCAAATTCAAGGAGGTCGCCTATGAATAAACTTCTGGGGATCGTTGCCGTACTCGCATTTCTTGGCCCAAGCCTGAACACGATGGGCTCGTCCACAACCTTTGTTTTACCTGCATGCCTGCAAGATCAATACGGCGATCAGTACGACAATCTGGTCGTAGATTCCGTGCATGGCCTCGTCAGCGGCGTGGCTAACCTGAACCCCCTGAACCCTTGTTCCAGCGAACAGTGGTCCATGATCGGATCGTGGATGGTTAACGCTAATGGACAGACGATCCTGGAACTTACCGCTTCTAGTGCCCCTGGAGTTTCCCAATGCGTTTCCATGTACACACTCAAAGGACCATACCCTCAGTCGAGCTGGAACTACGTCGGGGGCTACGGCCGCCAGGGATTCCATTACGTGGGTTGCTCTGCGAATTCCGCTGTTCTTCGAGATACCGGCGTGGGCGGTGTTCACGGGCTGAAATAGCGCGATCGCAATCCTGAGATGGCGCGATAAGATCGAGACAGCCCGAGGGACAACCACCCCTTGCGCCTCTCGATCTTTTTCTTTGCGGATATAATGCTGAAAGAGCAAAGAGCAGAATCGAATCGGTCGAGCTGCATTAAGTCTCTGACCTGCAGCGCCCTGCTCTCGTTATATTTCAGCCCATGCCTCTGCTTTGGCTTCGCTTCGCGCTCGGTTGCTATCTGATTGGGCTGATCTATGCCTTTGTAGCGCTGAGCCGCACCAGCGACTTATTTAGCCGCATCGCCTTGCATGCCGCCAGCCTGGGCATGGTCTTCCATTTTGTCTCGCTGGTCGAAGTCTTTGTCGGCGGACAATTTGTATGGGCCTCGATTCACAACGGTGAATCTCTGCTGGCGTTTTTGTCGATGACGTTCTTCATGATCGTCTACGCCATCTATCAGACAACTTCGCCGGGCATCGTTGTTTTTCCCGTGGTCTTTTTCCTGACTTTTGTCGCGGCAGTCGACCAGCAGCCGGTGCTGTTGACCTCATTCGTTTCGCACAAAGGATGGCTCGTCGCCCATATCATTCTCATCTTTACCGGATACGCGGCGCTTGTCCTAAGCTTCGGCGCCAGCCTGCTCTACCTGCTGCAAGAGCGCCGGCTGAAAGCCAAGAAGCCCAGCAGCCTCATCTCATTTTTGCCGGCGCTGGAAGTCATCGATCAAATTGGCTACCGCTCGCTGCTGCTAGGCTTTCCATTCATGACCCTCGGCTTGCTGACTGGCTCGGTCGTGGCAGTTACAACATATGGCCACATGGATTTCCTCGATCCCAAAATTCTATTGTCGCTGCTGATGTGGGCCGTCTACATGCTCATGGTCTTCACCCGCTGGAACTCGGGATGGCGCGGCCGCCGCGCCGCCTTCCTCGCATTCCCGAGTCGCGCCTGCCTGACGCCTGCCGTGATCTGACCGCCTTTCCTGGGATCGAAGAGGGCATGGTGATTTCGACGTGCAACCGCGTCGAACTTGTCACGCATACGACAAATGGCAGCGCCGACCTCCGTGGATTCCTGCACAATCAGTTCCAGCTCAAAGCGGAAGAACTCGATTCTCACCTCTACGAATTTCGCGATAAGGACGCAGTTCGCCACATCTTCCGCGTCGCGTCGAGTCTTGATTCCATGGTCGTAGGCGAAGCCCAGATTCTGGGCCAGGTCAAAGAGGCGTATGCCACGGCCCGCGCGGTAGGCGCTGTCCTCGGTCAACTCGACCAACTCTTCAGCCGAGCATTCGCGGTCGCCAAGCGTGTGCGTTCGGAGACCGCTGTCGGATCGTCTTCCGTGTCGATTGCTTCGGTAGCCGTCGAGCTGGCTAAAAAGATCTTCGGCACACTGCAAGGCAAGAACGTTTTCATCGTCGGCGCAGGAAAAATGAGTGAACTGGCCGCCCGCCATTTGATGGCACACGGCTGCGAATCGATTTTCGTGTCGAATCGCACCTATGACCGCGCCGTGGGACTGGCACACCGCTTCAACGGCCAGGCCATCAAATTCGACGATTTGTATGAAAGTTGCGACCGCGCCGACATCGTCATCACTTCGACCGGATCGCCACAGGCCATTTTTCGCCGCGAGCATGGAGAGCAATTCCTCGCCCGACGCAAGAACCGGCCCATGTTCTTCATCGACATCGCTGTCCCGCGCGACGTCTCGCCCGAAATGGCTAAGCTCGACGGCATCTTCACCTATGACATCGACGACTTGCAGCAAGCCGTCAGCAGTCACGTTGCCGACCGCCGCCACGAAGCCGAGCGCGCCGAAGCCATCATATCGAGCGAGGTGGAAAAGTTTGAAGCCCGCTTCGAATCGCGCCTACACACGGCCGACGTGGTTCCAACGATCGTCAGTTTGCAGGATCACCTCGAGACCATCCGTCAAGCGGAAATCGACCGCGTACGCGGCCGTATGGGCCATCTGACGCCTGAACAGGAAATCGCCGTCGAGGCTCTCACCAGAGGCATTATCAACAAAGTCATGCACACCCCGATCACTACGCTAAAAACCGCTGCCAAAGAATCCGAAGCAACCACGGTGATCGACGTAGTACGGCGGCTATTTAATCTGCACGAAACAAAAAAGAGGGAAGCGTCGGAGAAAGCGCAACAACCGCCATCAAAAGAAAATGAGCCCCGCTCCTAATGCTTCGCCTCCGCATCGGTTCTCGCGGCTCGCAACTAGCGCTCTGGCAGGCCAACCACATCGGCGCTCTCTTACGCGTGAGCGGACACGAAGTCGAAATCGAAATCATCCATACGACTGGTGACAAAATCACCGACGTCCCGCTAGCCCAGGTCGGCGTCAAAGGTGGATCGGGCAAAGGAATATTCACCAAAGAAATTGAAGACGCACTCGCCGCAGGACGCGTCGAACTCGCCGTGCACTCGCTGAAAGACCTGCCCACCGAGCTTCCACCCGGATTCGAACTAGCCGCTATCACTGAACGCGAAGACCCGCGCGATGCTTTCTGCTCGCGCGACTATGTGAAAATCGCAGACCTGCCACAAGGCGCGCGCGTCGGTACTTCCAGCCTGCGCCGTCAGGCGCAACTTGCAGCCATTCGCCCCGATCTCGATATTCATCCACTACGCGGCAATGTCGACACGCGCCTGCGGAAACTCGAGCAGGGAGAATACGACGCCATCATCCTGGCTGCCGCTGGTCTGAAACGCCTGGGCAAGACGGAGCTGCTCAAAGAAATCATTAGCGCAGAAATCATGTGCCCAGCCGCCGGACAAGGCGCGCTTGGCGTCGAAATACGTGAAGGCGATACCGTCATGCGTGAGCATCTCGCTTTCCTCGACGACCCTGCCGCTCGCGCCGCTACCTCCTGCGAACGCGCCCTGCTCAATCATCTCGGCGGAGGCTGCCAAGTTCCGATCGGCGCATACGCAACAGTTCGAAAAGATACGAGGGGAGGCAAGATTCACCTCGAATCCATCGTCGCTGCGCCGGATGGTTCGACGCTCCTGCGCGACTCTCGCGATGGAAACGATCCCGAAGACTTAGGCCGGACCGTTGCCCAAGACTTGCTTCACCGAGGCGCTGACAAAATTCTCAAAGCCATCTACGGCCCAAGCCTCGCGATTCCACAGCAGCCATGACCCGCAATGTGCTCCTGCAACTTCTCGGCGGCACCAAAAGCCATCACGCTCTGCGCCGCTGGATTAATCTCTGGCCACCGTTTCTGGGTGCGGGCATTCGAGTTAAGCGCATCGCGCCAGACATGAAGGCCATCGATGTCGAAATGAAGTTGCGTTTCTGGACTGCCAACTACGTAGGTACACATTTCGGCGGATCGCTCTTCTCCCTGACTGACGCTTTCTATATGCTCATGCTGATGGCAAACCTGGGCGGCGACTACATCGTCTGGGACAAGGCGGCGACCATACGCTACCGTAAGCCGGGGCGGGGAACGGTGCGCGCGGAATTTCGTCTCTCCGATAGCCAAATCGATGACATTCGCGAGAAACTGAAGACGCTGCCAAAATATGAGCCTGTATTCATGGTTGAAGTGAAAGATGAAGCCGGAGTCGTGATCGCTGAAGTCGAGAAACTTCTGTACGTGCGAAAAAAAGATGCGATGCGGTAGCCGCGAAGCGGCGGAAGAATGCACCCCACGGCGTAAGCCGTGGGTTAGCCGCAACAAAGGGAACAGCCCCGCAAGGGGCGAAAGAAGCTTGTGTATATTCCCGAACATTTTCGGGTCCGCGACCACGCCGACGCCCTCGCCTTCATGCGCGCGAATCCCTTCGCCATCCTCGTCTCTGCCACAGACGATGGCCCGTTCGCCAGCCACATCCCTGTATTCATCGAGGAGCGCAGCGACCAGCTAATCATCCGTGGCCACGTCGCCAAGGCCAATCCGCACTGGCTATACATCGAGCAACAACCACAATGCCTGACCATTTTCCACGGCGCTCACGCCTACATTTCTCCGTCACTGTATGAGACGCGCGAGGTTGTGCCCACATGGAACTATGGTGCGGTGCACGTTTACGGGAACGCGCACACCTTTGCCGAGCCTGAGCAACTATTGTCGATGCTGCATCAACTCATCGGGACTTTCGAGCCCGCCTACGCCCAACAATGGTCGGAGCTGAGCGACACCTATCGCGAGCGCATGTTAAGCCACATCGTCGGCTTCGAGATCGCTGTCACTAGAATCGAAGCGAAATTCAAGCTCGGTCAGAACCGCACGAAAGTAGAACAGTCGAACATGATTGCGTCGCTGGGCGCGTCGGAAGATTCCGTCATCTCAGGCGTAGCGAACTTGATGGATGCACAAGGAATGGGGCCAAAGAAGAACGAATAATCGGCGATGTTGACTATGTTGGGCGGGCGCCCTCGCTCGCCAACTCTATCCATGAGCAAGAAAGAGAATAAGAGAAAACAGACCACGAAGCAGTCGCTCGTTGGTATCCGCATCCTTGTAGGCCGGGCTCGCCATCAAGCCGGAGCGTTGTCCGCCGCCCTGCGCCAGCAGGGTGCCGAAGTCATCGAGATTCCCTTCATCGAAATTCGCAAGCCCAAATCGTTCGTACCCCTCGATGCCGCGTTGAAAAATCTCCACGACTACGACTGGCTGATTCTGACCAGCGTCAACGGCGTCGAGTCGATGTGGCAGCGTATGGAGAAATTGAAGCCCACTCTGTCAAGGTTTCAGGAAGGGGGCGAATTCACTGGTGCTCAAAAGGCTGGGAATTTGATTCCGGCTTTAGCCGAGGGCCGTTTGCGCATCGCGGCCATCGGCCCAGCGACAAAAAAGGCAATCGAACAACGTGGACTCAAGGTCGACGTAGTCCCCCAAGAATACGTCGCGGAGCCCGTCGTGCGCAGCCTGCGGCGCCGCGTGAAAGGCAAACGTGTGCTATTGGTACGCGCCAAAGTCGCACGCGATGTGATCCCGCGCGAACTGCGCAATGCGGGAGCGCAAGTGGATGTCGTCGAAGCGTATGAAACCGTCGTACCGTCAACTTCGCGGCGCCGCTTGCAGGCGTTGCTGGATAATCCGAGAAAGCGTCCGAACGTAATTACATTTACCAGCTCGTCCACCGTGCGAAATTTTGTCGAGTTGTTGGGAGGTGTCCGCGCAACATCTCGAATGCTTCAGGCTTTTGTCGGACAAGAGTGTCCGACCCACACCGGCATACACATGGCATCGATTGGACCCGTGACTTCCGCCACGTTGCGAGAGGTGGGGTTACCTGTCGATGTCTCAGCCAAAGAGTTCACTATCCCTGGAATGGTGGACGCGATTGTGCGCTGGTTAGTCACTCGTGCAAAATCAAACAACTAGGTTCTCGCCCTGCGGTCAAGCGTTCTAAAGCCTTGAGCGTCGAAGCNNGTCGAAAGTAATACTCACGAAGAAGGGCCGCCTAGACTCACTCCGTCAGCGTGCAACTGCAATCCGCCGGGACGACGTGCGCCAGCAGAAAATCCGCGACGCGCTGGTAGGCGTCGATTTGGTTCTCAACGCGGGCGAAGCCGTGGCCTTCGTTTTCGTAAATCTTGGAATCGACTGTGCCGCCGCGTTTCTTGATGGCATCGACTACCTGCTGCGTTTCTGACTTAGGGCAGCGCGGATCGTGTCCTCCGGCGAGCAACAGCAGCGGGGCTTTGATCTGGTCGATGTAATTGATCGGCGAACGCTCTTCGTAGCGCGCTTTGTTGGTGACCACGTCGCCCATGGTCGCGAGGTCCGATTGCTGAAGCACCGGATCTTCGTTTTCGATTTCGGTGAACCAGTTCACGAACGGCACGATCGGCACGCCCGCGGCCCAAACGTCCGGAGCCTTGGTGACGGCCATCATGCTGAGATAACCGCCGTAACTTCCGCCCATAACCGCAATCTTTTTCGGATCGAGGTGGCCGGTCTGCTTGATCCAGTCCACGCCGGCGAGAACATCCTGTAAATCGCCTCCGCCCATGTCGAACAGGTTCGCCTGCTGAAATTCCTTGCCGTATCCGGTCGATCCGCGATAGTTGGGTGCGAGTACCATATATCCCTGATTTGCGGCGTACTGCACGAAGCGGTTGAAGGAATTCAGGGTCTGCGCCGTCGGGCCGCCGTGAATATAGACGATGGCGGCGTTCTGTCCGTTGCGCTTCATGTTGAAGGGTATATAGAGAAACGCGGAGATGGTCCACTTGCCGTCGCGGCTTGGGTAGTGGACGAGATAAGGCTCGACCATGTCCTGCGAGCGCACGCCAGCCACTAGCGAGTGAGTGACCTGTTGCGACTTAGCGGTGGCGAGGTGATACACCCACAGGTCGCCCGGCGCGGTAGGGCCGTTGTGGTAATAGAGCAGGCGCGAGCCATCTTTGGTGAAAGCAGTATGCCCACCCGCAGGCTCGTTTAAGCCTTTGGGCAAGGGGAGCGCGGTAGATTTTCCGGTGGCAAGATCATGGAAATAAATTTCCTCGTTGCCATCGACGTTCGCGGTGAAGACGATGTGCTTGCCGTCCGGAGAGAACTCGCCGCCGCGAATTTCCCATTTGTCTTTGGTGATCCATGAGACTTTCTTGCTCGCGACTTCGAGTGAGCCGATGTTGTCATATCCGTTGGCGGCATTCGACGTAATAAGGACGTGCTTACTGTCCTGCGAGATGCCGTTCGCCGCATACAGCTGTTCGCCTGCATGCGGGGTGAGCAGCGTGCTCGTACCCGTCGCTACTTCGGCAATGAAGATATTCGAATCCGTACCTTTGGCTTGTCCTTGCGTGTAGACAATGTATTTGCCGTCGCTCGACCAAAGAGGGTCTGAGTTGCTCTTATCTTGCGGCGTGTTGGTGGTAAGGTGCTTTACCTCGCGCATCGCCATGTCGTAGATGTCGATCTCGTAGGCGGCTGAGGTTTTCGGCTTTACTTCGTAGGCCAGATAGCGGCCGTCGGGCGACCATGTGGGATTGCCTTCGGCGATCTCGCGGGTTTGCGTGAGGTTCACGACTTTGCCGGTTTTGGGCGAGACCAGGAAAATGTCCCACTGCTCGTCACCGTCGTAGTCGGACTGGTAAGCGATCCACTTGCTGTCGGGCGACCAGGCGGGGGCCGCCTGGCGCTGATCACTAACCGTGAGTTGCACCGGCCATCCACCGTCAGCGGGAACAATCCACAAATTGTTGCGGCCGCTCATGTTCGAGATGAACGCGACGCTCTTGCCGTCGGACGACCACGTCGGGCGGCCCACTTGGCGCGTCATATAGAGCTTTTCGATGGTCAGGCCGCGTGGTTCGACCTGCGCATTGGGCTTGGAAAATATTTTTTTCGGATCGGTAACGGCTTGGGGCGCGGGCAGAGTCTGGGCGACGCCGGCTTCGGTGACAACTGTACTCATAACTATGACGATAGCAAAGAGTGAGAGCTTGCGCATAAGGGCCTCAAAGCCGAAATCCGGAAGAAGTTGAAGAGAAAGTTTAGCAGAGAGACGAGGCAGTCCCGGGTTGTCGAATGGGAGCATGCCGGTGCCTTAGGAATTCGGTGTATATTGTTGCGCATCCGGCTGCATGGTGAAATCACGCAGCTTGGTCTATCCGGCATACAAGAGGTGAATGCCATGCCGCCATTTCAGGGCACTGCGCGCGCCATGTCCAGCGACGGTCTATCTACCGTCGCAGACTTGGTCGGAACCCACGCCACCGAGCTCTTTACGGTTCTCGCCGTGGAAACGAAGGGATGTGGTTTTCTTCCCGATCAGCGGCCACAGATTCTTTATGAGCGCCACATTTTTTCTCGCCTTACCAGCGGAGCTTTTGATGATGGGGACATTAGTGACCCGAAGCCTGGTGGTTATGGAGCAAGTGGCGCCCATCAATATGGACGCCTCAATGCAGCCATTGCCAAGAATCGGGCTGCGGCCTTGCAGAGCGCATCGTGGGCGACTGGGCGACGTTTGCGCGTGGCTACAACGGCAAAGATTTCGCCATCAACAAGTACGACGTTAATTTGAATGCGGAGTTTCAGAAGTTAAGCATCAGCGGCGTACCCGACCTTGTTGTGCGCGCTGCCCAACTCTATCTCATCTATCTCGGTTTCGATCCGCATGGGGTCGACGGTGTAGCTGGAAAAAATACGCTGTCGGCGCTAGCAGATTTTCAGAACGCGAACGGCTTTCCGGTCACGACTTCCATCGACGCTGCTACCGTCACGCAACTGCAAAATGCCCTAGCCTAACGGGACGAGAGTTCCTGCTCAATCGCGCGTATGGCTACGACGAATACTTGTCCGGCCACGGCATGACGGTACGAACCTTTGCGCAAGACAATCGCTGCGGTGCCAGAGAGTAATCCGGCCGCGCCAGCGCTAACGTGAAATACCAGTAAGGGTGCGAGGCTCATCGGAACGCTCCTTGCGGCGGCAGTCCAACGGAGCGACCGCACAAACCTCATACGCGCGGCTGCGAAAAAGGCTCCCGGGTCTTGTTTATAAGTAGTGCGACTGGACGAGATGACGGCCATGTTATATTCGCTCAACCTGTGGACGACAATAAACTGCATCCGAGCACGGCGCTGATCGTGCTCACGGCGCTGAATCTGCTGAACTACGCAGACCGCAATGTGCTGTTCGCGGTGCAGCCGCTGGTGCAGGACGAATTCCACCTGACGAACGCGCAGATTGGATACCTGACCAGCGCATTTCTTGGTTTCTACATGATTGCGGCGCCGTTCGTGGGGCCGCTGGCGGACCGCTACTCGCGCAAGCTGATCATTGTGCTGGGCGCAATCTTCTGGAGCGGGCTCACGCTGCTCACGGCGGTTACGCATACCTATACCGAGCTGCTGGTCCGGCACACGCTGGTGGGAATTGGCGAGGCGACGTTCGTGACCATTGCGCCAACGTTCGTCGCCGATCTTTTTTCGGAGGAAAAGCGCGGGCGGATTCTGGGGGTGTTTTATCTGGCGATTCCCGTGGGGTCGGCGGCGGGATATTTACTGGGTGGGAATTTGGCTCCGCACTATGGCTGGCGATTTCCGTTTTATATTGCGGCGGCTCCGGGTTTCCTGCTGGCTCTGGCTGTCATCTTTTTGAAGGAGCCAGTGCGCGGACAGTTCGATTCGGTGAAGGACAAAGCTGAGCCGGGAACGTTTTTGACGACGATCAGCGGACTGGCGCGCAATCCGGCTTTCTTAGCTTCGACGCTGGGAATGGCCGCGATGACGTTTTCGCTGGGCGGCATTCAGGTATGGATGCCAAAATTTTTGTTCAGCGAACGGCACTATACGCTTGCAGCGGCAAACTTTACCTTCGGGATCATTATCGTTGTTGACGGCATTGTGGCGGCGCTAGCTGGCGGGTGGTTGGGAGACTATCTGCTGCCGCGGATGAAGAGTTCGTACTATCTGGTTTCCGCGGCCAGCATGTTGCTCGGTGTTCCAGTTATGATCGTGGCGTTGTTTGCCAAGGGACCGTTGATGGTGCCAGCAATCGCTGTAGCGGCATTTTTTCTGCTGTTCAATACGGCTCCGCTGAATGCGGCGGTGATCAATTCGGTGGGGGCACACATTCGTGCCACCGCGATCGCGGTGAATATTTTCGTGATCCATATCTTAGGAGATGTGCCTTCGCCGACCATGATGGGATGGGTCGCCGACAAGCGGTCGTTGCAGGCAGCGTTTATTTTGCCGGTGATCGCGATGGGAGTGTCGGCGGGAATTTTGTTTTATGGGATGAAGTTTGCGCCGGCAGTTGGAGAGCGGAAGACTGCGGCGTAGGGCACTGTTACGCGCTACGCAAAAGCAGCAACAGCAGGTTCCTCCACTACGCTCGCGTTCGCTCGCTACGGTCGGAATGACAGACTTTTCGAGGGTTACAGTTTTGATTTGGGGGAAGCGAACGACATTATCGGACATCAAGGATCACGAAGGACATACTGACATCTAAGACGGATGCATTACTTTCATTGGATTGCGGGAACGATTTTGGCGCTGGCCTGGTTCTCGCGCATTGTGGATGCGGCCCTAGGCATGCCCAGCGTGGCCGATGTTTCGCGTCCGGAATGGAACCGCAATCTGGTGCGGCCTGCGGGCAATCCGCGGGTTTCGATTATTGTTCCTGCCCGGAATGAAGAAGAGAGCATTGAGCAAGGGTTGAACACTCTGCTTGCGCTCGACTATGACAATTATGAAGTGATCGCGGTTAATGACCGGTCGACCGATCGAACGGGCGAGATTATGGATCGGGTTGCGCAAAACCCCCGCCTCGAAAATC
>WNFI01710726.1_pt1 | contig 15985 bp, 16 predicted proteins | sample 5400471 | NCBI WGS metagenome assembly WNFI01 (sample SAMN13153348, study PRJNA577476) | soil metagenome | isolation source: 100 cm saprolite on Douglas fir-dominated hillslope | place: USA:California | collected 2013-09-17 | reverse complement strand
GGCGAAGCAGGCGCGCGAGGAAGGCTTTGGCGAGATCGCCGACTGGTTCGAGACGCTGGCCAAGGCCGAGCGCAGCCATGCGAATCGTTTTCAAAAAGCCCTGGATTCTCTTTCCGACTAATGCGCGAAGGCTCGCTCGAAGCTCCCACCCGGCACCCGCTCGACTGGAAGAACCCCGACTTCTACGACCAGGCGAAGGTCGAGAAGGAGCTCGGGCGCATCTTCGACATCTGCCACGGCTGCCGGCGGTGCGTGAACCTGTGCACCGCATTCCCGACCCTGTTCGACCTGGTCGACAGCTCCCCGACGATGGAGGTCGACGGCGTCGCGAAGAAGGATTTCGGCAAGGTCGTCGACCAGTGCTACCTGTGCGACATGTGCTTCATGACGAAGTGCCCGTACGTTCCGCCGCATCCCTGGAACGTCGACTTCCCGCACGTCATGCTGCGCGCCAAGGCGGTCAAGTTCAAGAAAGGCGAAACCATCTTTCGCGACCGGCTGCTGACCTCGACCGACGCAATGGGCAAGCTCGCTGCGATTCCGGTGGTGGCGCAGACGGTGAACGCCGTCAACAAGAATCGGTTTTCGCGGGGAATCATGCAGGGCGTTCTTGGTGTGCATAAGGATCGTGAGCTTCCGCCCTTTGCCTCCACGAAGTTCAGAAGCGCAGCAGAAAATTCAAAGACATATCAAGTAAAGGACGGCAAGAACACCCCGGGCAAGGTGGCGATCTTCTCGACCTGCTACGTGAACTACAACGAGCCGGGAGTGGGCCACGACCTCCTCGCACTCCTGGACCACAACGAGATCCCGTATGTCCTAGTCGAGAAGGAAGCCTGCTGCGGCATGCCGAAGCTCGAGCTCGGCGATCTCGAGTCCGTCGATGCCTTGAAGAAAAAGAATATTCCCCAGCTGGTGAAACTCGCAAGAGCGGGATACGCAATCCTCACGCCGGTTCCGTCCTGCACCTTGATGTTCAAGCAGGAGCTGCCGCTCATGTACCCGGACGACCCGGACACGATCGCGGTGCGCGACGCGATGTTCGACCCTTTCGAATATTTTGTTTCATCAGCACGGTCGAGCGCTGCGCCGGCCACGACGGCACCTGGGGCGTGAAGGCCGAGTACTTCGCCAACTCGATGAAGATCGGCCGCCCGGTGTTCCGCCAGATGGCCGAGCCCGGACCCGACTACGTCAGCTCGGATTGCCCGATCGCAGGAAGGCATATCATGCAGGGAATGCGCGAGGGCGGCGCAGAAGGAAAGGCCGAGAAACTGCATCCTCTTTCGCTGCTTCGACGAGCCTACGGCATCTAGACTCGCACTGGTATTTCTCCTCGCCGGGTGCGCGGCCGTTGCGCCGCCGCCCGGCACGCAGGCCTTCGCGCTGATGGGCGATACGCCCTACTCCGAAGGCGAAGTCCGCCGGCTCGATTCGCTGATCGACGACCTGAACGCGCAGCCGCTGGCGTTCGTGGCGCACGTCGGCGACATCACTTCAGGCCGGGGACCCTGCAGCGACGAGTGGTTCGAGGCGCGCCGGAATCAGTTCCAGCGCCTGCGGCCTCCCCTGATCCTGCTGCCCGGCGACAACGACTGGACCGACTGCCATCGCAGCGGCTTCGATCCGATGGAACGGCTGCGAAAATGGCGATCGCTCTTTTGCAATCCTACTGTTTTTTTTCGTCTTGAAAAGCAGGACGGCGAATACTGCGAGCACGTGCGCTGGGAGTTCGAAGGGGTCCTGTTCGTGGCGCTGAACGTGCCCGGCAGCAACAACAACCTCGGGCGCACGCCCGCGATGGACGCCGAGCACGAGCGGCGCATGTTCGCCGCCTTCGAGTGGCTCGACGAGAGCATCGCCCTTGCCGAGTCGCACGGCGCCGCGCAGGTGGTGGTGCTGATGCAAGCCGATCCGTTCGGGCGCCGCTCGCCCGACGGCTTCGCGCGCCTGCGCCGGGTGCTCGCCAGCCATGCCGACTGGCTCAAGGGCCGGCTGGTGCTGGTGCACGGCGACAGCCAAGTCTACAAGGACGACGAGCCGCTACCAGGCCTGCGCCGCGTCGAGGTCCACGGCTCGCCCTTCGTCGCCTGGCTGCGCGGCTCGATCGCCGCGGGCAAGCTGCGCGTCGAGGTCGGCGGGCAGCACTAGGCTTTTCTACTTTCCCGTCACCTCGGTGTCGATGACGACGGTCAGCCCTTGCGCCGTGTTCTGCACAGCGCCGGTCAGGCCCTGCAGATCGCCGGGCTGAGGCGTCGCGTTGCCGGACTTCGATATGCGCGCGCCGACTACGACGCGCGGAAAGCCCGAGAGCTTCAATCCGGCGGCCATCGCCATGCTGTCGTCGAGCGAGAAGGAGGCGGGAAGATCGCGCACCCGCTTGCGAACCACCGCGAGCGGCATCGGCGGGCCTTCGGCAGCGCGCGCGAAGATGAACACGACGTCGTCGGCAGCGGCCTTCGCCGCGAGCCTGGGCGAGAGCCTTACCAGGCCCTGCACTCCCTTGACTGCGGTTTTTTTTGTCGAGAAATTCTTTTTCGCTTCGTCCACGTTCGCCTGAATCGTGCGTGCGTCCTCCGAGCCCGCTTCCACTAATGGCAGCATGCGCTGCCAGTAGCGCGCGGCGGCGCGAAAGTCGTCGCGGCCGAAGGCGGCGCTGCCGGCGAGCGCGAGCGCCTTGAGGTTGCCGGGGTCGATCTGCAGCGCGCGCAACACAAGCTCTTCGGGCTCGCCCTTCATGTTCCGGCCGCGCGCCATGGCGAGCGCGTCGGCCAGGTCGGCGAGCAGCTGCGCATCGCGCGGTGCGCGGATCGCCGCCTTCGAGTAGGCGTTCGCCGCATCGGCGAAACGCCCGAGCACGCTGTAGGATTTGCCGAGCATTTTCCAGCCTTCGACGTCGTCCGGGTTCTGCGCCAGCCGGTCCGCCAGCCGCTGCACCATGGCCTCGATCTGCGCTATGCCGGCGCCTTGCGCTTCCTGCTGCCGGCCGATGGCGCCAGGATTGCCGACCGCGAAATAGATGCCGACGGCGAGGAGCGGAATCGAAATGCCCACAATAAACGGCGTCCATCCCCTGGCGGGCCGAGACGGCATCTCTTTTCGTGATGCGCTTGCACCCACATCCTCCAGCAGGCGCTTCTCCAGCTCGCGGTGCGCCCGGTCGTAATCCTCGGGCGCGAGCTTGCCGGCGGCGCGATCGGCATCGAGCTCGCGCAGCTGGTCGCGGTATACGGCGAGGTTCAAGATGTCGCGCGAGCGCTCCGGCGCATCGCGCGAGGCGCCGCTGCCTTCGCTGCGGCGCTTCAGGAGCGGGCGCAATGCGAGCGCCAGCGCTGCCGCGGCGAGGACCCCGCTCAGTACCCAGAAAAGGGTCATTCCCGGGCTGAATCGAGCAGCCGCGCCGCGCGAGCCTGCTCCTCATCCGTCAGTTGCTCCTCCGGACGCCTGTTTCGGACTTTCCTCAGGAGAAACCAAATGCCGAATGCGAGGAAAAGAAACGGCCCGAACCAGAGCAGCAGCGTCGTGGCCTTCAGCGGCGGACGGTAGAGGACGAAATCGCCGTAGCGCGCGACCATGAAATCCACCACCTCGCGCTCGCTCGCGCCGCCGCGCAGCTGCTCGCGGATGCTGTTGCGCAGGTCCACGGCAAGCTCGGCGTTGGAGTCGGCGAGGGTCTGGTTCTGACACACCAGGCAGCGCAACTCCGAGGAGATCTGCATGACTCGTTTTTCGAGGACCGGGTCTTCCTTCCCGAAAACCGCAGCGGAAAGAAGAATTGAAATGAAAAAGCAGAACAGCCTACTCACGCTGCAGATCATCGATGAGCGGCACGATCTTGTTCGCCATGATCTCGGGCGTCACCGGGCCGATCTGCTTGTAGCGGATCACGCCGCGCTTGTCGATCACGTAGGTCTCGGGCACGCCGTAGACGCCGTAGTCGATGCCGACCTTGCCGTCGGCGTCGTAGAACGAGGCGCGGTACGGGTTGCCGTAGCGCTCGAGCCACTTCATGCCGTCCTCGCGGCGGTCCTTGTAGTTGAGCCCGTACAGAGGCGCGGCACCGCGTTTCGCGAAGTCGACGAGCACCGGATGCTCGTCGCGGCAGCCGACGCACCAGGACGCCCAGACGTTGAACACCCACACCTTGCCGAGCGGGTCTTTCGGAGAGAAGGTCTTGTCCGGCCGGTGCAACAGGGGCAGCGCGAACTGCGGCGCCGGCTTGCCGATGAGGGGTGAAGGCACCTCGCGCGGGTTGAGCGTCAGCCCCACCGCGAGAACCGCCAGCAAGGCGGCGAACACCGCGATGACCCAGATCGCCCGGGCGTTCATGCCCTGGCCTCCGCCACGCCTTCACTCTTGCTGCCTTCAACCGAAAAACGATAACGCCGGTCGCTCGCCGCGAGCAGGCCGCCGAGCGCCATGATGAGGCAGCCGCCCCAGATCCAGTCGACGAAGGGCTTATGCTGCACGCGCAGCAGCCAGCCTCCGCCCTGCACCGGGTCGCCGAGCGACACGTACAGGTCGCGGGTAAGGCCGGGGTCGATGGCGGCCTCGGTCATCGCCATTTCCTGCACGGTATAGAGGCGCTTCTCGGGATAGAGGACCGTCACCGGCCTGCCGTCGCGCGTGACGGACACTTTGGCGCGCGCGGCGCGATAGTTCGGCCCGGTCACGCTCGAGATGTCGTCCAGCTTGAACGCATATCCGCCGAGCTCGACGCTGTCGCCTTCCTGCATGCGCACGTCCTTCTCGCTCTCGTAGCCCTTGACCAGCGTGACGCCGACGACGAACACCGCGACGCCGAGGTGGGCGAGCACCATGCCGTAGTGAGAACGGGTTTGCCTCAGGGTTTTTCTTAAACTGACTAAACAACCAAAAAAGATAAAAAGTGCAAGAGCCAGTCCGAAACCCACCATCGCGCTCCATTTCCCCATCGCCAGCGGCAGCAGCATCCCAAGCGCAAAACTAATCGCCAGCGCCCAGCGCAGCAGCACGGCCAGCTCGGGCAGGCTCGCCCTCTTCCAGCGCGCGAGCGGCCCCACGCCCATCAGGAACAGCGCCGGCGCCATGATCGGAACGAACACGGTCTCGAAGTAAGGCGGCCCTACCGAATACTTGCCGAGGTTCAGGGCATCCGCCGCCAGGGGAAAGATCGTTCCAAGAAAAACCGTGCCCGCGGCAGCAGCGAGGATGACATTATTGGTAAGGAGAAAACTTTCCCTGGAAATCGCGCCGAAGTTACCCCCTAGGCCGATGCGCGAGGTGCGCCACACGTACAACGCCAAGGCGCCGCCGATGAACAGCGCGAACAGCGCCAGGATGAAGACGCCGCGCCTGGGATCGACCGCGAAGGCATGCACCGAAGTCAGCACGCCCGAGCGAACCAGGAAGGTGCCGAGCAGGCTGAGAGCGAAGGCGACGATCGCGAGCAGCACCGTCCAGCTGCGGAAGGCGCCGCGCTTCTCGGTGACGGCGAGCGAGTGGATCAGCGCGGTGCCGACCAGCCACGGCATGAAAGAGGCGTTCTCGACCGGGTCCCAGAACCACCAGCCGCCCCAGCCGAGCTCGTAGTACGCCCAGCCGCTGCCGAGCGCGATGCCGACGGTGAGGAACATCCACGCCACGGTGGTCCAGGGGCGCGACCAGCGCGCCCAGGTCGCATCGAGCCGGCCGGAGAGGAGCGCCGCGACCGCGAAAGCAAACGCGACCGAAAAACCGACATAGCCCATGTAGAGCATCGGCGGGTGCAGCACCATGCCGGGGTCCTGCAGCAGCGGGTTCAGGTCGCGGCCGTCGGGCGCCGCCGGCAGCAGCCGGTCGAACGGATTGGAGGTGAACAGCATGAAAGCGAGGAACCCGGCGCTCACCAGCCCCATCACGCCGAGCACGCGCGCCAGCATCTCCTCAGGCAGGTGCGCGCTGAAGAGCGTGACCGCCACCGTCCAGACCGCGAGCATAAGCGTCCAGAGCAGCAGCGAGCCCTCGTGGCCGCCCCAGGCGCCTGCGATCCGGTACTGAAGCGGCAGCGCGGAGTTGGAGTTCTGCGCGACGTACAGCACGGAGAAATCGTTCGACACGAAGGAGTAGACCAGGCAGCCGAAGGCGAAAGCGACCAGCAACGCCTGTCCTTGCGCGGCCGGGCGCGCGAAACTCATCCAGACGAGGTTCGACTTTTCCGCCCCGTAAAACGACGCCGCCGCCTGGAAGACCGAAACGGTCAGGGCGAGCGACAGCGCGACTTGTCCTAGCTCAGGGATCATTTTCTCAACGTCTTCGCTTGCTGGGCTTTCTTGACCGCTTCAGCCGCTTCCGGCGGCATGTAGTTCTCATCGTGCTTCGCCAGTACTTCATTAGCATGGAACACGCCGTCCGCGCCGAGCCGGCCCTGCGCGACCACGCCCTTGCCCTCGCGAAACAGGTCGGGCAGCGAGCCGCGGTAAGTCACGGGAATGCTTTTCGCCGTATCGGTGACGGTGAACTGCACGGTCACGCCGTCGGCCTGGCGCTTCAGGCTGCCTTTCTCCACCATGCCGCCGATGCGGAAAGTGCGCCCCTGCGGCGCCTCTTTCGCCGCGATCTGCGACGGCGTGAAGAAGAAAACGAGGTTTTCCTGGAACGCGGAGAGAACCAGCGCCGCCGCGACGCCGAGCGCGACGATGCCGACCGCTATCGCAGCGACGCGCTTGTGGCGGGGTTTCACGCTTTTTTGCTTCTTTTTTTCAAAAGAATCATTTCGATGAAAAGCAAAAGGAAGGTTACGCCGTACGATCCCCACACATACCACGCATACCCGCCCATGGCGAAAAACTCGTTCATTCCCGTTCCCGGATGATGCAGCGCACGCGAACCATGGCGACGGCGATGCTGTACATCCAGAACGCGAGCGCCATTACCAGCATGCCGGCGAGCATCGGCGCCGCCATGGTCGGCGAGCTCTTCAGGCTCACCGAAGCGCCCTGGTGCAGCGTGTTCCACCACTGCACCGAGTAGTAGATGATCGGGACGTTGATCACGCCGACGATCGCCAGCAGCGCGCCGGCGCGGTCGGCGCGGCGCGGATCGTCGATCGCCGCCTGCAGCGCCATGAAGCCGAGGTAGAGGAACAGCAGGATCAACTCCGAGGTCAGGCGCGCGTCCCACACCCAGTAAGTCCCCCAGGTCGGCTTGCCCCAGAGCGAGCCGGTCCAGAGGGCGATGAACGTAAAGAGCGCGCCGGTGGGCGCCAGCGCGCTTGCCATCATTCCCGACAGGCGGGTGTTGAACGCCAGGCCGAGCGCCGCCCAGAACGCCATCACCACATAGATGAACATCGACATCCACGCCGCCGGCACATGGATGAAGATGATCCGGTACGCCTCGCCCTGCTGGGCATCCGTAGGCGCGACGAAGAAACCGATGTACAGGCCGGCGAGCGTCAGCAACGCCGCGGCGGCGCCGAACCAGCGCGCGAGCGTCCCTGCGAGTGGGAGGAAAGTCTGAGGCGAGGCGTACCGGAACCAGTTCATTCCGAAGAAATCCTAAGTGCCGCGGCTATTGCCCAGGGCGCGAAAGCGGCGGCGACGACCAGGAACGCTGCGAGCAGCAGGAGCTGTCCCTGCCCTCCCATCCCCGCCGCCGCCATTTCCACGCTGCCCGCGCCCATGATGAGAACCGGAACGTACAGCGGCAGCACCAGCAGCGACAGGAGCACCCCGCCGCCGCGCAGGCCGAGCGTCAATGCGGCGCCGATCGCGCCGATCAGGCTGAGGACTGGCGTGCCAAGCAGCAATGATAAGGCAAGCACCCCGTACAAAGACGCCGGGAGGTCGTATTGGAGCGCGAGCAACGGCGCGATCAGCACCAGCGGGAGTCCCGACACCAGCCAGTGCGCAAAGGCCTTCGCTGCCACGACCAGGCTGAGCGGAGCGGCGCCGAGCAGGATCTGCTCGAGCGTGCCGTCGGCGTGGTCCGCGGCGAACAGGCGCGAGAGCGACAGCATGCTGGAAAGCAGCGCCGCCACCCAGATCACGCCCGGGGCGATCGAGCGCAGCAGATTGGGCTCGGCGCCGACTCCCAGCGGAAACAGGCTGGCAACGATGACGAAAAACAGCAGCGCGGTCGCGACGTCGCTCTTGCGGCGCATCGCCAGCAGCAGGTCGCGCCTCACGATGCATTGGATGGCGTCGGTCATCCCGCCCCCAGATCCAGCACGCGCGCGCCTTCCATTCGCGTTTCCTGGTGCGTCGTAAAGACCACGATGGACCCGCGCGCGACATGCCGACCGATAAGCTCTTCGACCAGCCTGGCCGCCGATGCGTCCAGGGCCGCGAACGGCTCGTCGAGCAGCCAAAGGGGAATCGATTCCGACAGCGCGAGCCGCGCGAGCTGGGCCCGCCGGCGCTGGCCCTGCGACAGTTTTTTTACAAGATCGTCCTTACCGCTCAGACCGAAGACCTGGAGGGCACCGTGAACCTTTTCTTCGTCGACCCGCAAACCCGCCAGCGCGCAAGTCACAGCCAGATTTTCCGCAGCCGTGAGCTCGTCCTTCAGCGCGGTAGCGTGGCCGATGAAAACGAGCTGCTTCGAGTATTCCTCCCGCAGCCCACGTATGTCGCTGCTCTGCCAGCGCACCTCGCCGCCGTCGGGCGTCAGCAGGCCGCACAGGATGCGCAGCAGGCTGGTCTTGCCGCTGCCGTTGGCACCTGCAACTCTGAGCAGGTCTCCCTTCTCCAGAATGAGCGAGAGCCCGCGGAAGAGTTTCCGCCCTGCTCGCTCGCATTCCAGTTGCTCGGCCTGCAGCACGCCGTATTGTCACAGAAACGCGGTGTGTTCTCCCGAGCGAGCGCGCAGCAGATCGACGATTCCTTTTGCGGGAAGCGGCTTGCTGAAGAGATATCCTTGCATCTGATCGCAGCGCAGAAGCTCCAGCACCTTCGCCTGATCCTCCGTCTCGACACCTTCGGCGACCACCTTGAGACCTAACGAGTGCGCCATCGAGATAATGGTCTGCACGAGCGTCGCGTTGGCTTGATCCTTGAACATCGAGTCTACGAAAGCCCGATCGATCTTCAGCATTTCCACCGGCAGCCTGGCAAGGTAGGCGAGCGAAGAGTAGCCGGTGCCGAAGTCGTCGATGGCAACGTTTACTCCGAGCTGGCGGACTGCCTCGAGCTTCTCGATATTGCCCTTGATGTCCTCCATGATCAGGCTCTCCGTGATCTCGAGGTCGATCGCGGTAGGTGCAATTCCCGCACTCAAGGCCTGCTCCAATGTAGAAACGAAGTCGCGCTGGCGCAGCTGGATCGGCGACACGTTGACCGCCACCCTCGGCGCGGGCAGCCCCTGTTCCACCCAACTGCGGTGGTCGCGCGCAGCCTGCGCAAGGGCCCAGGCGCCAACCTGCCGGATAAGACCTGTCTCCTCGAGCAGGGGGATGAAGCGCAGCGGTGCCACCAGCCCCATCTCGGGGCTTTGCCAGCGGATCAGCGCCTCGAGCCCGACGATGCGCCGTCCCGGCAGATCCACCTTCGGCTGGTAGAACAGTACGAACTCTTCCTTCGCGATGGCCTGGCGCAGCTTGTTCTCGAGCGCGAGCTTCTCAGCAATGCGCTTCATCATGTCCTGGCGGAAGAAGAGGTAACGCTCGCCGGCGTCGCGCGCCTTCTGCAGAGCGGCCTTGGCGCAGCGCAGCAGCGACTCGGCGTCGAGGCCGTCTTCCGGGAACAACGCGATGCCGGCCTTCGCAGTGATCGCCAGCTCCTGGCCCTCGAATTCAAACGGCCTGTCGAAGCAGGCATGCAGCTCGCGCTCCGTCTCGCGCGCGACCTCGTCTTCCTTCTCGACGTTGGCGGAAATCACGGCGAAGTAGTCCGGGACGATGCGCGCCAGCCGCGTCGGATCGCCGCGCAGCCGTTTCAGACGCTCGGCAACCTCCTGCACCACGCGATCGCCCGCCCGGCGGCCGAACGCATCGTTTATCTCTTTCAGGCGATCGATATTCAGCACCGTCACGGCGACCCTGTACTCCCCGATTCGCGCCGCGAGCAGCCGCCCCTCCAGGCGCTCGACGAGCAAGCTCCGGTTAGCCAAACCGGTAAGTGCGTCGTAATAGGCGAGGTAGTCGAGTTTTTCCGCCTTTTCGATGTGGTCCAGCGCGAACGAGATGTCGCCGGCGAGCTCAGTAAGGAGTTTCAGCTCTTCGTCGCTGAAGAAGTCTCGCTCCCGGGCAAACAGTGTCAGCGTAGCCCTTACTTCGCTGTCCACCATCAGCGGCATGGCGATGATGGACTGGAAGCCTTTGCGCAGCGCCTCTAAGCGCCTCGGCCCGCCGGCCCCGGGATCGGCATTGATGTCGTTCGTGATCACGATTTTCTTGTCGCGAATCGCGCGGCCGACCATACCCTGCCCTTCCGGGATGTCGCTGCGCGCGCTCGCCTTGATTGACGCCGCGCCCTCGTCCATCCCGTTCCAGGCAACGGGCGTGACCTCGAGTGTGGCCCGATCGAACTCGCCGATCCAGGCCATGCCGAACCCTCCCTGCTCGACCGCGATCCGGCACGCTTCCCTGAACAGCTCGTCGCGGTCGCGCACGCGCACGATGAGCGTGTTGATGCCGCTCAGCAACGCGTACACGCGATTCAGGCGCCTGATCCTGTCCGCGGCATCCTTGCGTTCCGTGATCAGCTCGCTGAAGAGCATGATTCCGCCGATAGCGCCGCTCTGCCTGCGCCAGGGGTGGATTTCCCAGCGCACCCAATCGAGCCTTCCGTCCGCGCGTGAAAACGGGTCTTCCTCGCACTTTTCCACGGCACCCGACAGGCAGCGGCGGTGTATCTCCTTCCATTGCTCGGGAATGTCCGGAAACACCTCATAGTGACTGCGTCCGCGGACATCCTGCTCGCCCAGGCGGTAATCCGCCAACCACCGACGGCTCACCGCAACGTAGCGCATATCGTTGTCCAGCATCGCAATCGCGGCGGGTGCGTGTTCAACGAAGAGCGTGAGCCGTTCCTCGCTTGCGGCCAGGGCCTCCGCGGCAAGCTTGCGCTCCGAGATATCGTGCACGACCGAAACGAATTGTCCGGGCCGGCCAGGCTCAGTCTGTATCAGCGTCGTGGTGATATGTGCCCAGATTTCGGACCCGTCCTTGCGGATCAGCCTGGCTTCTCGCTCATAGGGCGGCTCTGTCCCGGCGAGCAACGCCGCGCGAGCCTCCCGGCTCCTTTCAAGATCATCGGGGTGTGTCACCTCGCGGATGCCGATCCTCAGCGCCTCCTCGTGCGAGTAGCCGGTGATCTCGGAAAACCTCGGATTAACATTGAGAAATCGGCCGCCGACGTCGCTGTGCGCAACCCCGACTGCCACCTGATCGAAGATCACCCGGTAGCGTTGTTCGCTCGCCTGCAGCGCAGCTTCCGCCTGCTTCTGATCGGTAACGTCCTGCAGCGTGTTGAACCACCGAATTCCAGCCGTCGCAGCGACCTGCTCTTCGAGCGGCTCCATTACCTGCCGCACATGGACCCATTGCCCCTCGCGCTGCAGACGGTATTCGATGTCTCCTCGCGCCTTCTTGGTCGCGGCCGCGATGCTCGCGCTGCGGAAGCGCTCGCGGTCCTGTGGGTGCAGGATCTGCAGCCACTCGCGCGTGCTCCTAGGCATTTCGGCGGGGTTGCGGCCGATCAGCCGTGGCAGCGTCTCCGGCCAGCTCTCGAAGCCGCCGTCCGGGCCCGTGATGACGTGACTGAGCTTGGCAAGCGCCTGGGCGCGATGCAGTCCGGCCTCACGTTCTCCCAACGCCTTGCGCAGCGGGTCGTAAAAGCGACGCACCGCCAGCCAAATAAGCGGCGCTACCAGGAGTCCGAGCACCAGCGTGGCTTGCACGATCCGGTGCTGAGTCGCCTGGATCGGCGCGTAAGCCTCATCGATCGGCAGCGACGCAACCAGTACCCACGGTGCCGCTTCGAGCTGGCTATAGCTGTAGATCGCTCGCAGCCCGCGGCTGTTGACCGCTTCTTCGGAGCCCTCCAGCCCGGAGGTCGCCCGGTCGAAGTACGGAGACACGCCCGGCGGAGGACCTTTTGTCATGACGCGATCCCTGTCGCGCGACGCGACAATCAGGCGGTCCCGGGTGAAAACGGCGAACGAGCCGGTCTTGCCCACTCTAGCGTCGCTCAGATTGCCGAGGAAATTCGACTGCAGAAGGTCCAGCGAGCCGTCCACCACTGCAATCAGATTGCCCTGCTTGTCGAAGATGGGGGCCGACATCGTGACGACAGGCTGCTTCGCCCACTTCCCGATGAACGGCCTGGAGATGTACGGCTGGCGGGTCGTCACGGTCGTGTGGAAGTTCTCCTGCTCGGATATGTCGATTCCCCTCCGCCCGCGCGGCGGCATGTCAGCGAGCACGATGCCTTTGTTCGACAGGACGAAAAGATCGCTGAATAGCGACCGCAGCGCGGCGCGCTGCTCCAGCCACTTCTCGAGGTCGCCGGCGGCGAGAGCGAGCTCGGAGGGAAAAGCGCTCGCCGCTGCCGCGATGGCATCCCTGTTTGTCAAAAGCTTCTGATCGAGCTCGTCGGCAACGCGCGAAACGAAGGTGTGTTGCTGATCCGAAAGGACATGCTTCATCTGCGCATTGACGTAGTACAGCTGGACCAACGAGACGAGGAAGAGGGAAAGCAGAAACAGCAAGGTTGCAGCGAGAGTGATCTTCGACTTGACGCTGATGCTCCGCCACACCGTGCGCAAAACCGGCCCATCCCGGGTTCCGGCCCGGGACGTAAGGTCTTGTGGCAGTTGCGAGATTTTGCGTTTCACCGGTCCCTCCCCCGGCGATTTGGCATGACTACTCTAGGCCCGTGGAGGGGGGAATCCAATCGGGGGCTCCCCTAGAACGGGTGAGCATTTCCCTGAGCGGAGGGCTAGTTCAGGTACCGATCATTTGATCTTTGAGCGCCGATATGGCGTGCCACGGATCATCAGCTCGCCGGCGGAAGTAAGCTCAGCGACGACCGTCTCGAGGCCGAGCCTGATCGTCACGCGGCTCCCCGCGACGTCGTAGGTGCCCGCATATTGCGGCGCGGCGCGCTTTGCGGCCTCGAAATCGAAGCGCCGGATGTCGCCCCCGGGCGTCTGGGGCAGCTTGAAGCCCATCTGTACCTTGCCGTCGGGCGCCAGAAAATACCATTTCGTCCCGGGCACCCATGTGCCGCTGCCTACCCCTCCGAACGGGTTGGGCTGGAACACCATCACGGAGCCCACATAGAGTCCGGCGACTTTGGCGTGCGCGGCGGAAGCCGGAACTTTGGCCGGTGTTTGCGCGGATCCGGCGCCGGCCCACGACAGCAGCGCGCCGAAGAGCAGCGCGAACATTCTTCTGCGGCTTCGCATGCTGAACCTCCTTCGGTCTAGTTTAGATCAAGCGAATGCCGCTTCAGGGCCGAGAGCGGCACGTACTTGAGGACCGACTCGTGGGTCGCTTCGAGCACCACGCGCGGCGGCTTGCCCGCTTCCCAGGCCTCGATCCAGCGCAGCACGTGCAGGCACCAGCGGTCGCCGGGCTTGAGGCCGCGAAAGCGCAGGTCGGGGCGCGGCGTGACGAGGTCGTTGCCGCGCTCGACGCTGAATTCCAGGAATTCCTCGGTGGCCTGCACGCAGACCAGGTGCGCGACGCCGTCCTGCCCGTGTGTCGCGCAGCAGCCGTCGCGGAAGTAACCGGTCAGCGGCGAGTAGCTGCAGGCGCGCAGCTCGCCGCCGAGGACGTTTTTTTCGTCGCTTACTTCCACTTTTTTTCTATGAGATCTTTTACAAGCTCGGCGTCGGGCGGAATCACCTCGAACCGCTGCGGGCGCTTCTCGAGGCCGACGAACTCGGCGGGCCGCTCGGGTTCGCGCCCCAGCGCCTCGCGGATGGTCTCGGCGAACTTCACCGGCAGCGCCGTCTCCAGGCAGATGAGCGGCACGCCGGGCTCGCGGAATTCCAGGCCGACCTTCACTCCGTCCGCCGTGTGCGGGTCGATGGTCGTTTTGTATTTGGAGTAAACGCTCTTTATCGTGGCAATACGATCGGCGTGCGTGCTCTTGCCGGCGACGAAGCCGGTATGGGGGACCTTTTCATGGAAAACGGAACCCGAAAGGTCGAACTCGCCGTCCTGGCCGAGGCGGCGCCAGAGCTCTTTCACCCGCGCGCCGTCGCGGCCGACGAGATCGAAGACGTAGCGCTCGAAGTTCGACGCTCTGGAGATGTCCATCGACGGGCTGGAGGTTTGCTTCGCCTTTCTCCTGGTGTTGTACTTCCCGCTGCGGAAAAATTCTTCGAGAACGTTGTTCTCGTTGGTCGCCAGGATCAGCCTCCTGACCGGCAGTCCCATGCTGCGGGCGACGTGGCCGGCGTAGATGTTGCCGAAGTTTCCGGAAGGCACCGCGAACGAAACTTTTTCGGAATCCGTCTTCGTAGCCGAGAAATATCCCTTGAAGTAGTAGACCACCTGGGCCGCCACGCGCGCCCAGTTGATCGAGTTCACCGCGCCGATCCGGTGCTTCGCCTTGAACGCGGCGTCGGCATTGACCTTCTTCACCAGCTCCTGGCAGTCGTCGAACGTGCCTTTCACCGCCAGGTTGTGGATGTTGGCGTCCTGCAGCGAGTACATCTGGGCGCGCTGGAACGGCGTCATGCGATTGTGCGGTGAAAGCATGAAGACCTGGATCCCCTTCTTGCCGCGCAGCGCGTATTCGGCCGCCGTGCCGGTGTCGCCGGATGTCGCGCCAAGGACATTCAGAACCTGATTGCTTTTTGAAAGCGCCGATTCAAACAAGTTGCCCAGGAGCTGCAGCGCGATGTCCTTGAAGGCCAGAGTCGGTCCGTTCGACAGCGCGAGCAGGTGCAGCCCGGGCTCCAGGGTCTTCAGCGGCGTAATTTCATTTCCGCCGAATACTTTTGCTTGATAGGTCTTTTGAACGATTTTTTCGAGATCCGCGACGTCGTCCGCGAATTTCGAAAGCAATGCATGCGCCAATCTGGGATAGGAAAGATTTCGTAGAAAGGCGAGGTCTACCTTCGGAAAACCTTCCGGCACGTACAACCCGCCGTCGGGCGCGAGGCCTTCGAGCAGGATCTCGCTGAAGCGGCGCGGCGCCCCGCTGCCGCGGGTGGAAATGTATTGCACTACAGAAGTTCTTCCAGACGAATCCTGGTAACGGAGCCGACCACAGTGGAAAGCTTTTCAATCCTGGCCATGGCCTGGTTGACGTTCCTTTCAAGCGCCAGGTGTGTGAGCATCACGATGTCGACGCGCCGCTCGCCCTCGCCGGGCTCCTTCTGCACCATGGCGTCGATCGAGATCCTCGAGTCGGCGAGGATGCGGGTGATGTCGGCGAGCACCCCCGGCTTGTCGGCGACGCGCATCCGCAGGTAATACGATGTCTCGATTTCATTCATGGAAAGCACCGGATCGCTCGACAACTGGTCGGGCTGGAACGCGAGGTGCGGAACGCGGTGCTCCGGGTCGGCGGTAATGAGGCGCGTGACGTCGACGAGGTCCGCCACCACGGCGCTCGCGGTCGGCAGGGCGCCCGCCCCGGCGCCGTAGTAGAGCGTCGGGCCGACCGCGTCGCCCTTCACCAGGATGGCGTTCATCACGCCCTCGACGTTGGCGATCAGGCGGCGCGTCGGCACCAGCGTGGGGTGAACTCTCAGCTCGATGCCCTTCTTCACGCGCTTGGTGATGCCGAGGAGCTTGATGCGGTAGCCGAGCTCCTCGGCGTAGCCGATGTCGTCGCTGGTCAGTTTCTGAATTCCCTCCACGAAGCATTTTTTCAGCTGCATCGGAATGCCGAAGGCCAGCGCCGACAGGATGGTGAGCTTGTGCGACGCGTCGACGCCCTCGATGTCGAAGGTCGGATCGGTCTCGGCGTAGCCGCGCTTCTGCGCGTCCTTGAGCGCCGCGGCGAAGGCAAGGCCCTTGTCGCGCATCTCGGAAAGGATGAAGTTCGAGGTGCCGTTGATGATG
>WNFI01626165.1_pt1 | contig 15985 bp, 19 predicted proteins | sample 5400471 | NCBI WGS metagenome assembly WNFI01 (sample SAMN13153348, study PRJNA577476) | soil metagenome | isolation source: 100 cm saprolite on Douglas fir-dominated hillslope | place: USA:California | collected 2013-09-17 | reverse complement strand
CGCGCCACGACGCCATGAACCTGACCAGGCTAGGGTGCAGGTACCGGGCGGAGTACGCCGAGTTCGACAGGTACAGGTTGGGCCACTTCAGCATGTACTCAATCAGCAGCTCCTCGTACGGGTGGCCCATGTGGGCTCCGATGACCACCAGGTCGGGAAAGTCGATGAGCACGTCCTCCAGCAGCGACGGGTGTTGGCACGCGGAGCGAACCCGAGGCCCAGGCACGCCGATGTTGATGGACACCGGGATGCCGAGTTCCTCGCAGGTCGCGTACACCGGGTAGTAGAGAGCGTGGTTGAGCGGGTACTGGTGGACCAGCGGGGTGACCCGCACTAGCACCACGGCGTCGTCGGCCGCCCGGGCCCGCACCTCGGCGCTCTGGCGGCGTGGCCGCTGCGGGTCGTCCACGGTCACCGCCAGCGCGAGCCGGTCCGGGTGCTTACGGGCCAGCCCTGCTGCGGCGGTGTCCACAGTGGACAGCCCGCTGTTGAGCACCGCCCGATCGACGCCCAGCCGGTCCATCTCGTCAAGCAGCGCCCGCTGCGTCACGCCGCCGGCGATGCTGGTGCCGAAGAACGTCTCGATGTCGCTGAAGCCCGGGCGGGCCAGAAACTCCGACGCCCCCTCGGGCGACAAGACGTTCACCCACAGGTCGACAATCATTTCTGCTTCTCCTCGGGGTCTGTGCACGCCTCGGCACCGATGCCCAGGGCCTTGGGGTGAGTTGCCCGCTGGCTACCCTGAGCAGGGTCGTCTTGCCCGCGCTGTTGGGACCGAGCAGGGCCTGCACGTTGCCCGCCGGTACCCGCAGGTCGACGCCGTCGAGTACCCGGATCTGGCCGTACCCGGCGCTCACGTCGGCGGCCCGCTCGGCCACCTGGCCACCCGCACGCGCAACCAGGTCCGGTTCGCCGGCTCGCCCGCCGCCATCCGTGCTCACCGAGCCGACCAGCCAGCAGCGGCAGGCCTTCAACCTCATCGGCGCCCCGATCCCGCTCGCCTTGAAGTAGCCAGGACAACCACCCGCCACGTCGGCAAAAACCGCAGGCCAGCGCCGCACTCGGCTACCAAACCCGCCGTAACTTCGGTTTAGAAGGGCCGCTCCGGTAGCGCCCTCACAAGTGCTGCTGCCCTGCTAAGGTTCTCTTTTCGGGCTAGTGCATGATAAGGCCGCCCGTAACGTTGATCGCCTGACCGGTCATGAATCTGGCCTTGTCCGAGCTGAGGAACATCATGACATCGGCAACATCCTCCGGTTCGCAGAGCCGCCCCAACGGTGTGTATTCCACGTAGCTCTTCCTTACCTCCTCCGGGTCCATGCCCCGGAGTTGCCCTTCCCATACCACTTCGCGATCCTGCATGGGCGTTCGAACCATCCCGGGACACACCGCGTTTACCCGCACGCCGTATTCGGCCACCGCCCTCGCTGCGCTCTGCGTGAGCCCCAGAACGGCCCACTTCGATGCGCAGTAGTGGGCCAGGATCGGCGAGCCGCCCTTGCCAGCGGCGGAGGAGATCGATACTACCGAGCCGGAACGCCTCTTCACCATGCCCTTCAAAACCTCGCGCATGACGAGAAACACGCCCTTCGCGTTAATGTCCATGTTGTTGTCCCAATCCTTCTCCGTCAGCTCAAGGAATGGGATCATGCTTGACACGCCGGCGCAGTTGCAGAGGATCGAGATGGGACCGAGCGACTCCTCCGCCTCCTGCACTGTGGCGATGACCGATGCCTCGTCGGTGACGTCCATCAGCCAGGCCCTGGCCTGGGCCACGTCGCCCACATCGGACCCGATGTCGGTGACCGTCGCCTCTGCGTCCGGCAGAGAGACATCCGTGACGGCGACGCGGGCACCCGCGCGCGCGAACCCGGTACATACCTTGCGGCCTATCCCGCTGCCTCCACCTGTCACCAGGACGATGTTGCCGTCGAAATCACCCATTGACTTCTGCTCCTTGTCTGTCCTCGCGTGGTGCTATCTGTCTGCGCGGCAGCTCGCGCACTCGCGCCTCAGAGGGCGCGAGCGATCATCTCCTCGACCGATTCGCCGCTAGCGGCGGCAGCGTCGCTCATGGAGGCGAATGACTCGGGGCTCATCAAATCCGCCAGGGTCATCTGCGGGGCGCCTCCCAGCAGGCGGATAACGGTGGCTTGTCTCGCGGCCCGCTCCACCATTTCCGCGACCTGGAAGGCCTCGGCGAAGTTGCGTCCCACGCAGACCGCTCCATGGGACGGCAGCAGTGCCGCCTTGGCCCGGGACCCCAGCGCCTTGACCGCTTCGATGGCGACCTCGTCCGTCGCGACTCCTCCGGAGGGCGCGCACTTGATCGGTCCCATCCCACCGACGAAGTAGGTGTCAGACACGAAGGTGGGGATGTCCCAACGCATTACCGAGAAGATCTGGGACCATTCCCCATGGCTGTGGACGATGGCGTTGATCTCTGGCCGGGCTCGGTAAACGAGCAAGTGAGTCTGCAACTCGACCGTCGGCTCAATCCCATTGTCGGACACCACTGCACCGTCGGAGTCCACCACAGCAACATAGTCAGGCCCGACGACGCCCCAGTTCTCTATCGGACGGTCGGGGGAGGGCTTCGGCAGTATGTATATGAGCCCGGTAACCCGATCGTAGAGGCTGGTATCGCCCGCGTCGCCGCCGGGCGTGAGTCTCCTGGACCAGAACTCGCGTGCCGAGCCTGCGACCTCCTCCAGCAGGTCCTTGCGTATGCTGCGCTGCACGTCGGTCATCGTCATCCTTCCTTTCCGTTGGTACCCATAAGCGCGACTGCGCGCTTCCCCGAGATGGCCTCGGAAGCGTACGAGGCGGGCCGGCTGCGACCGACCAAGGGTCGAATAGCCCGCCGGGCGTGAGGGGTCGGCCCAGGGCGCTTCAATAGTCGCGCCTCTCAAACAAGCGCCTCAGGCCCTCGCCTACCATGCTGAAGGCGAGCACGGTCACCACGATGCACAGCCCCGCGGGGTAGACAACCCACCAGTAGCCCGCCTGCAGGTAGTTGAGGCCCTGGGTCAACATGCCTCCCCAGTTGACGGCGGGCAGCGGGAGGCCCAGTCCCAAGAAGCTCAAGCCGGCGAGGAGAAGGACGGCGTCGGCCACCTGAAACGTGGCGTTCACGATGATAGTCCCGACCGCGTTTGGGATTATGTGCACGATCCCGATGCGCCAGTTGCTTCCCCCCATGCAACGCACGGCATCCACGTACTCACGCACCCTCAAGGTCAGCGTCTCCGCTCGCACAAGCCGAGCCGGAACCAGCCATGCGACTATGGCGATGACGATGATCATCGTCGACGTGCTCGGCGACAGAACCGCGGCCAAGAAGAGCAGCAGGAACAGGGCGGGCAGGGCGAGCAGGCTGTCGACGAGCCGCATCAAGATAGCATCAACGATGCCCCCCAAGAGTCCCGCGACCGTACCCCATACGACCCCCAGGCCGGTCGCTAGCAGGGCGGCGGCAAACCCGATCTCCAGGGCCGACTGGCCGCCCACCATCAGGCGGCCGAGGACGTCGAATCCGTTGTCGTCGGTTCCCAGCAAGTGCGATCCCGACGGACTCTCGTTGATCTGCAGCACCTGGCTGTTGACCTGGTCCGTGTGATACAGGACGGGGCCGAGGAAGCAGAACAGCCCTATCACAACGATGATCCCCACGCCCACGATGGCGATCCCGGGAAGCGAAGAATATCCCGTGGCGATCGCTGACCGTAGGCCGTTGCGACCTGCGGTCAGATCGGTATCGTAGCGGCCTGTCTCAATGCCGTCGAGGGAATCGAGACCGATTCTAGACATTCTATACCACCTCAAGCCCAGAGGAGCGACGCGCCGAGATCGCGCGATGCTCCTCCTAAGCGGTCCGGATCCTAGGGTCGAGAACCATGTAAAGAAGATCGGCTAGCAGCGAACCAAAAACCGCGCCCACCGCCACGATGAGCGTGCAACCGATAAGAACGCTGAAGTCGCGTACCGTCGCTGCCGTCCAGAACAGTAGCCCCATGCCTGGGAAGTTGAACACCGACTCGATGATCACGACGCCGGACAGGGCGTACGGGATGCTTGCCCCAACCAGGGTGATAATGGGAAGCAAGCTATTACGGAGAAGATGTCTCGTCACCATCCGGAACTCGGACATGCCCTTGGCCATGCAGGCAACGACGTATTCCTGAACCAGGCCGTCGAGGGTTGCGCTGCGCATGTACCGGACGAATGCCGAGGCGATTCCGAGCCCCAACGTGACCACCGGAAGGACTAGGCCTGGGGGATCGCTGAGGATCGATCCAAGCGTCGAGCCTTGCGGAGCCTCGAACGGCAAGATCCCGTATTTGATGGCGAGAACCTCAATCAGCAGCAGAGCGAGCCAGAAACTCGGCATCGCGTAGAGGACGAAGGTGGTGCCGGTTGTGATCTTGTCAAACCATGAGCCGATCCGCAGGGCCTGGAGCAGCCCGACGGGTATCGCGATCAGGAGCCCCAGGGCGAATGCGAGCCCGACCAGCAGGGCGGTCTTCGGTAGATCCTGGCCGATCAGCGTCGTAACGGGCAGGTTGTAGTGGTAGGAGTAGCCGAGGTCTCCGTGGGCTAGCCGCACCAGGAAGTCCCAATACTGAACCGGCAGCGCTCTGCCGTAGCCGGCGCTCTGGTCCAGCTGCGCTACCGCTTGAGGGCTCGCTCGGGGGCCCAGCAGCGCCCTGGCGGGGTTGCCTGGAAGCAGCTGGTTCATGACGAAGACGAGTAGAGTGACGATCAATACGACGACCGCAGCCAAGGCCAGACGGCGGGAAACGTAACGCAGCACTCTGGCGCTCCCTTAGCGAAGCCGGCGTTGACGGGTGGAGAGCGGACGGCGAGCGGGAATAGACGTCCGAAGATCTCGGCGTGTCGACGGAGAACCATCACCGCCGGGTACCCCGAGACCGGCGTAACACGCCCTAGTGATCGCGCGGTCAGACGGTGTCGCCACCGGGACCATCCCTCGTCGTGATGATCAACCCAGCTGGGTAAGGCGCAGGATCGGTGCCGCGCTCGCCCACAACAGCGGCCGGATAGTGGCAGGCAACGGTTCCCAGTGCGCTGCCATGAGACGACAGTTCCGGGGCGGTTGTGTCGCAGTTGGCCTGGCGGCGCGGACAGCGAATCCGGAAGGGACAGCCGCCACCCAATGCCTGATCCGGAGAGAACTCGCCTCGGACCCCCACTGGCAGCTCGAAACCCGGGCCGACGGCCCGAGGCCTCGGAACCGAGGAAAGCAGTCCCTCGGTGTACGGGTGGCGAGGCGTGTCGAGTATCGACGTCGCGGGGCCGTCTTCCACGACTCTGCCGGCATACATCACGAGGAGCCGATCCGCCATGTCGCGGACCGTTCCGATGTCGTGCGAGATAATTACGAACGACAGGCCGAACTCGGCCTGGAGGCGGGACATCACACTCAACACACGTGAGCGCACAGAGACGTCAAGGGACGATACGGGCTCGTCCGCCACCACGATATCTGGTCGGAGTATCACCGATCGGGCGAAAGCCAGCCGCTGGCGTTGCCCTCCAGAGAACTCGTGCGGGAACAGTCTGGCAGCGCCAGCAGTAAGCCCGACTGACTCCAATAGCTCGCGGACTCGCCTGTCCCGCTCCGACTTCGTTCCCAAAGACTGCACGTCCAGCGGCTCTCGCAGGCTGCGAAGCACCCGCATCCGGGGGTCAAGCGATCCATATGGATCCTGGAACATAAGCTGGATGCGCCGCCGCAGGTGTCTGACCGGACGCCCGCGACTCGTGAACAGCTCGGTGTCCCGGATAGCTATCCGGCCGCTGGTCGGCCGTTCAAGCCCCACCAGAAGCCTCGCCAGCGTGGTCTTCCCGCAACCGGACTCACCAATTATCCCGAGGGTCTCCCTCTCGTTGAGGTGGAGGCTTACGTTCGAGACCGCCAGCCGTGTCCCGGCCGAGCGCAACCCCTTCCGGACAGGGAACTCCTTGCTGACTCTCTCCGCCCTCAGCAGGATCTGCGACTCGCTGGGCTCGAGAACGGCACGCGACCGTGAAACCGATACTCGGGGTCTCTCTGCACTGTGGGATTCCGGATATCCGCCAGTGTTGATCGTGAGAGGGTGGTAGCAGGCCGCGCCGTGGTCGGCACGGTGTTGCTCCCAAGAGGGCTTCGTGGAGGCGCACTCCGAAGTAGCGGCGGTACAGCGATCGACGTAACAGCACCCGACCGAGACGCCCGACTGTTCCGGTCGGGCGGTCACGGCCAACGACACACTACGCTGCCCCCCCTCCAGCGGAGCCGGTGATGACCCGAGTGCCGCCCGGAGCAGCGACTCGGTGTACCGATGAAGCGGCCGACCGATCACATCGACAGTTCTGCCTTCCTCGACCACCTCGCCTCCGTACATAACTACGACTCGATCGACCACGCTGCTGACCAGCGCGATGTCGTGGCTTATCAGGAGTATTGCCAGGCCAAGGGCATCCTTCAGGTTCATCAGCAGCTCGACTATCTGGGCCTGGATCGTCACGTCCAGGGCGGTGGTCGGCTCGTCTGCGATCAGCAGCTTCGGGCCCACCGCGAGCGCCATGGCGATGGCCACACGCTGCCGCATCCCACCCGAGAGTTGATGCGGATAGGCAGGCATGATCCCTTTGACATCTGGAAGCCCAACTCGCGCCAGCATCTCCTCCGCACCTGCCCGGGCCTCCTTTGCCGATCCGTCCCGGTGCAGACGTATCCCTTCGCTGACCTGTCTCCCGATAGGCATGGTGGGGTCTAGGGAAGACATCGGGTCCTGCAATACGATTCCGATGCCTTTCCCCCGCACGTGCCGTAGCTCTCGCTTGGTGCAGGACGTCACATCCGTGCCGTCGAAGATGATCCGGCCGCTGCGCATCGTCGCGCGCGCGGGCAGGAGCCGAATGATAGACCGTGCGACCATGCTTTTACCCGCACCGGACTCCCCGACCAGGCCAACTACCTCTCCGGCGTCGACGGCGACCGACGCGTGCTCCACGACGCGTAGCGTGTCGGACCCGCGTCGGATATCTACGGATAGATCAACGACCGAGAGCAGCAATCATGACCCTTTCTTGCAGGGGTAGGCCACGCTCACCTAGCATCTCCTCCTGTCCCGTAGGCAGCTGGAGGATCACACTCGGGATCGCACATGGTCACACCTGGCCGCTGTGGTCCGCTATTGACCGCGGAACCCCCAAGTCTCTGGATGGGTGAAGAGGAATGCGTTGTACGGGGGGATGGCGCCGGTTAGGTCGCTCTTCACCTCGTAGATGCCCTTACCCTCGGGGAGCCAGATCCATGGCGCCTGCTGAGCTATGTAGTCCTCGTAGGCGTAGAAGGTGCTCAGAGAGTTGGTGTGCTCAGTGGCGTTGATCAATTGGTCCGCCTGGGGGGCAGAGTAGTTGGCCACGTTGGACCCGGCGCCCGTTGAGAACAACACATCGCCGGTGGGGAGGTAGTCGGGTTGGAACACCCACGCGAACCACCCGATGTCCCAGTTACAAGCCGCCGCCCCGGCTTGACATGGCGCCACAGTGCTGAAGTCCGTCGCGAAAGGAACGGATTTAATATTGTAGACAATGCCAACTTTGGCGGCGTCAGATTTGATCAGCAGTATCGTGGAGTCGAGGCCCAGGCCGGTGGGATATATAAGGTTAAATACCGCCTGCTCCCCAGCCGATACGCCATCGCCGCAGCCACTTGCACCTCCCTGCTGGCAGACGCTGACGCCGCCAGGGTTGACCTTCCAGCCACGTGATTGGAGCATCTGCGTTGCGGCAGAGGTTGAGTACTGGAGAGGGCACTTTCGCTCAAGCGGGCTAACGAAATCCGACGGGGGATCCAACGGGACGGGGCCGCACGATTCCTGACCATTTCCGTAGTCCAGTTTGGAAATGATCGAGTTCTGGTCCACCAGGCGCTCCATTACCTGGCGGAAGTAGGCCTGCTTGAACAGTGCAGCGTGATTCGGGCTGTTCTCGTTTGGGATAAGCCCCGAAATCCCGTACAGGCTCACCGGGTCGGCCGTGTACCCGGCAGCCTTGAACCGAGATTCGAGGGGCACCTGAGAGAGGGTGATGCCGGTGTAGTCGACCTGGGAGGAGAACAGGGCATTGTTGGCGGCCGTGGGACTTTCGAATGGGACTTCTACGAGTCTCGTGATCTTGGGGTTGGAAGGCCCGAAGTAGCGGGCGTTGCGGGTGAAGGTCGCCTGGCCGTTCAACGAGAAGGAGGTGAGCTGCCATGGACCGTCTACGACGTGCCAGAGAGGGTTGGTTGCGAACGTCTTGAGGTCTTGCGCTTGTTTGGACAGGAAGTTGTACACCGCGGTGGCGCCGGCGTGAGCGGTGTCATAGTCGCCGACGGCGCCGCCCGCCGATGTGCGGTCCATCACGTGCTGGGGCAGGGGTGTGATCTGGGACAACTCGTTGTAGGTGAACCATGTCGGGCTGACGGGTCCGCTAAGGTTCAGTCGGATTGTATGGGTGTCGATGATCCCCCGTAACTCCCGCGAGCCGGGTCCCGCACCCCAGTCACGCCACCCCAGCACACCAATCCGCAGCTACGGGGAGGTGAATGTTTACGTTGTAGGTTGGCGGTAGAGCCAGGCTGTACGTGTCGTTCAGCAAGGTGGAGTTGACGCCGCCGTACCAGTACAGAGGTCGAAACATCATGTATGTAAGGTTGGCCAGATTCTGCAGGGCGTAGCCTTGTGGTGGGACGATGGGGAAGATGTAGTCGGGGGTCAATCCGATAGGATTGGGCGCTATTGTCAGGGTGTTTGTCCTACCGGCATTCCCGTTGGCGTTGCCTGGTTTTCCGCTACTAGAAGTGCACGCGGCCAGTATCGATCCTGCCAATGCAAGGCAGACGAAAAGACGACTCCCTCGCCCGACTCGTTGAGATGTTTTCTGTGCCTGTCGGCTCTGCCGGTATCTCACGTCGCGTGCCTCCCCTCCAGATTTGAACTGCGGATGCCATTAGGTGCGGCGGTGTCAGCCGTAACGCGCTTGACCCGTGATGAGTCAACATAGTCTACGGTCTGGACAGCTCCAGAGATGAGATCCACTACCTTCACGGTCGGGTCAGTGATGAATCGGTAGGTGACACGATCCAAGTATGGCCTTCCTGGCTGCCAGTAATCGCGGTTCTTCCGGAGATCCATATGATCATTCCTAGCCCAGTCCACTTACAAGAGAACCCGATCGCCTCAATCGACTGCGCGTGGTTCACGCTGCGCATCACATCGCCAACGGCGTCAGGACAGCTCGCCCGGGGGGACCACCGATACGCCGAACCACATCGTCTCGTTGCGCGCGTACTCACGGCATACCTCCGGGCCCTCGAAGAAAGTCCGTGCTTCATCTCGCCAGACGACAGCGCCAGTCGTCAGACGACTGTCGTCTGAAGTCATGGCGGAATGCTACAAGCGGTACATCGTCTTGCCGGGCTCCTGCTCAAGGTCCAGGAGGAAGAGCGAAGGCGGATCGCCCAGGAACCCCACGACGAGCCACTCCACCTCCTCGTCCACGTGGCCCGCTCGCTAGAGCGGCTCGAGACCACGCCGTTGACCCGGCCACCCTGGTCGGCAGTTTCGAGGGGCCCGCCGCCAGTCACTGGATATCGCGACCCGCCTCAGCCGTCGTCACAGTTCTGCGGCCACCCGCTCTCGAGCAACTCGGGATGCTCCACGCTCCTGCCTTGCGCGGGTTCCTGGTCGGCATCGGTGAGGTGGCCAGCGTCCGGGCGGACATGCGCGTCACCGGCACTGAGTAGCGGCTCCCCTCCGAGACCGAGCTTGCGGCATTCCTGATCCCAGGAAACCGTCAACAATGTCATCCGCCACGCTGGTGCGAGCCGGCTGCTGCTCACCCTCGCGTTCGGCGATGGCGGCCTCTGCCTGAGCGTGGCCGACGACGGCCGCGGCTTCGACCCTCGGCTCTCGACAGACAGCTGCCAGCCGGGCGCCTGGGCCTGCTCGGCGCTAAAAGTGACCGCTTGCTCCCGAGCCGGGTCGAAAAGATCGCGCGGGTGCCCAGGGAATCCGTCAGGACGCGGCGTCGGGGCTCAGCTCGAAGGCCGCCCGCATCCGGGCGACTGGTTTGTCGTAGCTTGCCCGCGCTCTCCCGGCCAGGTCAGCGCAGGCTCGCATGCAGTGCCAGGGCTGCATGACCGCGGTCACTGCGTTGTGCACGAGTTCCGCGCCAAGCTCGACCTCCTGCGTGTCGGCGCTCGAAGGTCCAGAGAATGCCCCGATGCAGAGGATTGACATATGGGCGAGGAGCTGGAGTGGCTCGTCGTGGAGTTCCTGGGCGATCCGCCTTCGCTCTTCCTCCCGGACCTTGAGCAGGAGCCCGGCAAGACGATGTACCCGCTGGCCTTCGGCGCGCTCCTCGCTGACGTCTTCGAGCACCAGTTGCGTGCGGGGCCCTTCGGCTGACCTGGCCGGGGTGCCGGCGATGTTCACCCGGTAGTCGCGAAGGCCGGCCTGCGGAGCTGAGATGGTGATGACGTGTCCTGGGCCATCGCCGAGTGCGTCCAGGCCGATGCCGAGGACGTCCTGGACCGGCCGGCCGATGACATTGCTCCGAACCAGGTCCCGGGCTGGCGGGTTAGCGTCCAGGATCGTGCCCGAGGGGCCGGCCACCAAGATCGGTGCCGCCTTGCTGTCGAGCTGCTGCCGGTACCGGGCCTCGGCGGCGAGCTGCCCGCTTCGGGCTTGCTGCTTATGGGCCCTGGCCAGCCGTTCTGCGTCGATGTGGTAGCCCACGAACACCGCCCCGCGATCACCAGGGCCAGCTCGATGACGTCGTTGCCGACGTGACCCCGATCGCGTGGCAGAAGCAGGTCTGGCAGCCACAGCAGCGTGGCCCACACCGCGGTCGCGACCGAACCTGACAGCCCGTAGCGCAGCGCCGCATAGCCTATGGGCGCGAGCAGCAGGGCTGTGTCCGCTGACGCTACCCCGCGGCCCCGCCGGGGACTGGGCCGACCCAGCCGATCTGCGCCGATCCGTGCCCGGCTGCCCTGAGATCGGCCAGGCAGCGCTGCAGCAGCACGGTTCCGACACCGCGCCGCCGCTCCGATTCCAGCGTTCCCATCGGCCCGAACCAGGCACGACGGTTGCAGCCCTGACAGGCGAATGCCAGGTAGGCGCCGTCACGGGCGGCGATATGATAGCCCGGCGGGTCCCGGGCAAACGCCAGCTCCGCCTCCGGCGGCCACGATGAGCCGCCCCAGGGACCCTGACGCAGCCAGGCGGCGATGTTCGCAGCCTCGGCGGACGGTGAGGCCTGCCACCGCCAGCCTGCGTTCGTCGTCCTCGGTGCTAAGCGGCGCGCCGGCGCGGTCGACCGCCGCCCCTTTCCTCTGCGTTGGCGCGTGCGTTCGCGAGCAGAGCCAGTGCCTTGACGGTCCTGTCGGGCCGCTTGTAGCATTCCGCCATGACTTCAGACGACAGTCGTCTGACGACTGCGAGCGTCGTCCGGCGACAGGAAGCACGGACTTTCTTCGAGGGCCCGGAGGAATGCCGTGAGTACGCGCGCAACGAGACGATGTGGTTCGGCGTATCGGTGGTCCCCCCGGGCGAGCAAGGCGATGTCGACCCAGGCCACCCGAATTCCCTGGAAGTCTTCTACTGTAGCCAGGGACGCGTCGTCATTCGAGACGGGGTTAACGAGTACAGCTTGTCCGCCGGCGACGCCCTCGTCATCCCCCCGTCGCTGCCGCACGCGATCCGCAACGTGGGCGACGACCCGGCGGTCGTGGTTTGGGCGGGTGCGCCAGGTGAGTGACGACTCGGCACCTCTTCTGCTCGGTATCGATCTGGGCACGACCGCAGTGAAGTGCGCGGTCTACCGCGCTGATGGTACGGCGCTAGCGTCCGCCTCGAGTGAGTACGACCTGCTGACCCCCGGAGACATGGTCGTCGAGGTGGCCGCTGAGACATACTGGCGTGCTGTCCGTGACGCCGTTGGCGATGTGATGCGCAGCGTGAACCACACAGAGTCGATTGAGGCGATTGGGTTCTCTTGTCAGGGGGAGACGCTCCTCCCGGTCGACGCCAACAACCAGCCGTTGCACAAGGCGATCGTCTGGCTCGACGGACGCGCCGAGGCCGAGGCGGAAGAACTCTCCGATCGGTTCGGCTCCCACTTTTATGAAGTCACGGGCCAGACCAGCATGGTGCCCACGTGGCCCGCCGCGAAGGTCTTGTGGCTCTTGCGCCACGAGCCCGAGGTCGTGGAACGGGCGGCAAAGATGCTGCTCTTGGAGGACTATGTCGTCGCCCGGATGACCGGCGAGTACGTCTGCGAGGGGTCGCTGCTTACCTCGACCGGCTACTGGGACTTCCGCCGGAAGGACTGGTGGCCGGAGATGCTCGATGCAGTTGGACTCCGAGCAGAACAGCTGCCTCGACTGGTCGAACCGGGGTCCAGTGTCGGGGCGCTGCTGCCAGAGGTAGCAGCCGAGCTCGGCCTGTCGCCGTCAACGGTCGTGTGCACGGGCGCGCTAGATCAGGCGTGCGGGACGATCGGGGTTGGCAACGTTCAGCCTGGCATTTTCAGCGAAAATACGGGTGCCGCCGTGGCGATCTGCGCAACGCTGCCCGAGGCGATGCTCGATCCTGAGAGGCGCATGCCTTGCCACTATCACGGCCTCCCCGACACTTACATGCTCCACAGTTTCACCGGCGGAGGCGTCGTTCTCCAGTGGTACCGGGACGAATTTTGCGGTGCAGAGCGAGAGATCGCCCGGAACAGTGACCGGTCTGCTTACGAACTCATGGACCTCCAGGCGGCAGCGGTGGCGCCAGGCGCAGAGGGGCTTGTGGTCGTTCCCCATCTTCAGGGCGCTATGGCACCAGAGGCGGATTCAAGAGCCCGAGGCGCCCTGGTAGGACTGACGCTGCGACATGGCAAGCGCCACGTTGCTCGTGCTGTCCTCGAATCAATCGCCTACGTCATCCGGCACAACGTCGAAGTGATCGAGACCCTCGGGGTGGCTGTCGACTCGATCAGAGCCCTTGGGGGAGGGGCGCGGAGCCCAATCTGGAAGCAAATCGAAGCCGACGTCACGGGGCGCCCCGTAACCGTCACGACGCAAACCGACGCCGCGACCCTCGGAGCCTGTATCCTCGCGGCACTCGCGCGCAAGTGGTACTGGAATGCCGCAGAAGCGGTCGATGCGATGGTGTCGGTCGAGCGCACCTTCGAACCGAATCCGGAAACCAGTGCCGTCTACGATGACGCCTACGCTTCCTATCGGGCAGCGGTGAACGCTCTGAGGCCGTTCTTCGGCCGGGAGCGGCCATGACCGGCTCATCGATAGGCGGCTCGTCAGTACTCTCTGCCGTCACCCGCCGGACGCTTGCGGATTCTTGTGTGCAGGCCATTCTCGACATCGTGCAGCGCGAGGGCTACACCGCTGGCGCGCAGCTGCCTTCGGAGGACACCATGGCTTCGCAGCTCCATGTCTCGCGGGCAACGGTGCGCGAGGCGTTGCGGATTCTTGAGGATCGACAGCTCATCGTCCGCAAGCACGGGAAGGGCACCTTCGTCGCCGATCGTCCGATCGAGAAGGATCTGAACCGGAACTTCGGCATCACATCCATGATCAAGGTGGCTGGGTACCGGCCTTCCACGACCGATCTAGATATCCGTACCGGCCCCGCGTCGCCGCTCGTCGCGGAGAGGTTGAACCTCGCTGCGCGAGCCCTCGTCACGACGATGTCACGGGTGCGCCTTGCAGATGGGCAGCCGGTCGTTGCGTCGACGGACATCGTCCCTGCGGAGCTGCTCTCCGCCGACGACCTCGCAGGTGCCACTGACTACGAGCATCAGTCGCTGTACAGCCTGCTGTACAAGACACGCGGCGTCGCCATCTACCACGGCCAGGCCTTGCTCGAGCCGGTCATTGCCCGACGGGAGCATGCCCGGAAGCTCCACGTCAAGCCGGGTCAGCCGCTGCTTCGGATCAGCCAGGTGGATTTCGACGGTCTCGGCCGCCCTGTCATGTACTCAGTTGAGCATCACGTAGCGAACTGGGTGCGCTTCGTGGTCGAGCGGCTGGGACCGGGCGAACAGGCCGACTGATAGCAAACCGCGCTGGAAGTAGCAGAGATCCAACGCCCCCAGAGAGGACATGTGGGTGCGACACGAGTTGCAAGTCAATGGCTCAGTCGGGAAGCAGATTCGCTTCAAGCGGCTCGTCGAACCTGACTCAGGAGCTTCTATCGTGGTGGCACTCGACCACGGGATGACTTCCCCGAGATTCTTGGAGGGCCTCTCCGACACGAGGGCACGGATCTCCGAGGCGATCGGCGGCGGCGCCACCGCACTCATGCTTAGCCGGGGCTCCGCGGCGACCTACTGTGACGCCTTCGCCGGACGCGTCGGCCTAGCGCTCATGCTCACGGCTTCGGCGGCCGGGGATCCCCGGGGACCGCGCGTCGCTCCGATCGGCTCCGTTGATGAGGCCGGGCGCCTCGGTGCCGACGCCGTGGTCGTGTACGTCGCACTGAACGGTGAAGACGAACGCGAGATGATTAGCTACCTGTCTGCCGTCGGCGAGGCATGCGCTGCCAAGGGGATGCCACTCATCGCTGAGGCAGAGTTCCCGAATGCGTATGCCGACCGGGACAGCATGCCCGTCAACCTCGGCGTCGAATACCTCCGGCGAAACGCGAGGCTCTGTGCCGAACTCGGAGCGGACATCATCAAGCTTAACTGGAGCGGCGACGTCAGAACCTTTGCCTCAGTGGTCGAGGCATGCGACCGTCCGGTGATCGTGGCAGGCGGACCGGTGGTGCCGGACGGAGAACTGCTCCAACGGATGGAAGGCGCACGAGCAGCGGGTGCCATCGGATGCTCGGTTGGCCGCAACATGTTTGAGCACCGCGATCCCGCCGCCCTTGCCCGGGCGCTCTCGAGGGTCTTCGCAGCGAAATGGTCAGCCGATGACGCGCTGGCCGAGCTAGAGGGATCCGTGTCCGCAATCGTCGATGGCGGCCGGGGCCAGGCGCCTGTTCGAACCCCGGAGCGCCATGGGAGTGGGTAGCGCGCCGTCATGAGTCGTCCCTGGTCCCTCATCTCCTCTGACCTAACGACTAGTCTGACGAGGTGGCGTCCAAGATCCGGACTACCGAGCGCTGGGTTCAAACGTGAACTCCTGCGGATGGCCTGCCGGGGTGCGGATGGTGAGGGTGATGGTCTTGTGCTTGACGGATTCAGAAGTCATCGAGGACCCTCCTTTCGGGCGGCACCGCGTCACGGCGCCTCATCTAGGAGGCGAACCACGCCACCGAGTGGTAAGGACTTTGTTCCGCCGTAGTTGCCTGGTGCGCGCCGTGCCCGGCCACGCGACGTCGCGTTTTGAAGGAGCCGAAGCCTGTGCGGCGTCGGCCGCGTAGATCGCGGCGCCTCGCTCCTGGCCGGCCATCAGGCTGCCGCTAGGTCGAACAGGGGGTTCTGGACGTCGTCCACGGGCAGGTGCCGAGCACGGCCCAGCCGTACTGGGCGATCTTGCAGAGCCGCCGCTTGGCTGACGCCTCGGTGTAGCCTGGGCCGATCGCGATTCGGCTGCCCTGGTCATCGGCGGCCGACGAGCACCACGCGCCCGGTCACGACCCGGCCGTCGCTTCAGCGACTGCGGATGGCAGGGCGCCACGGCGGTCGCTGCTGATTCCAGGATGAGAGCGCAAATGGGAGCCCGTTCTGCTCGCCGTGGCTTCCTGCTGCTCAGATGTGCTCGGTCCTGCTGCCGCTGACCTGCGCTGACAAGCGTAAGGGCAGGCGGGGGAGTGGCGGTGACTCGCCTTACAAGCGAGGGGTCACTGATTCGATCCTGGGCCTCCCGCGGTTGGCGTCTAATATGACCGGTCGTCTTGACCGGTGTCAACCTGGAGCCGGCCTGCGGGGCTGCCGCCGGGGCGGAATTTGACCAGATCCAGCTGACCGGTCA
>WNFI01131490.1_pt1 | contig 15986 bp, 12 predicted proteins | sample 5400471 | NCBI WGS metagenome assembly WNFI01 (sample SAMN13153348, study PRJNA577476) | soil metagenome | isolation source: 100 cm saprolite on Douglas fir-dominated hillslope | place: USA:California | collected 2013-09-17 | reverse complement strand
GAAGCCGACGGACGTGTCGATCGTCGGAGTGGGCACGGGCGCGGGCGCGGTGGCCGCGATGGAAAAGGGCGAGCTCGACGCGATCTCCAACCTCGACCCCGTTCTCACGCAGCTCGAGTCCACCGGCAAGTTCGTCGCGGTCGCCGACAGCCGCACCGAGAAGGGAATGAAGGACATTTACGGCGGCGACTACCACGCCTCCGTGATCTACATCACCGAGGAGTTCATCAGGAAGAACCCGAACACGGTCCAGGCGGTCGTGAACGCCATGGTCCGCGCCGACAAGTGGATCGCGAAGGCCACGCCGCAGGAGATCGTCGATCTCATGCCGGCCGAGTACAAGGCGGGCAACCCGTCGCTCTACAAGGAAGGGCTGCTGAAGAACATGATCGGCTACTCCGAGAACGGCGAGATGTCGATGAAGGCCGCCGAGAACGTCTACAAGGTGCTGCGCCAGTTCGAGCCGTCGGTGATGGCGGCGGGGAAGATCGACCTGAGCAGCACGTTCGATAATTCGTTCGTGAAAAAGGCCAACGCAAAGTACAGGTGATGTTCTCCCTCTCCCTTGGGAGAGGGCCGGGGAGAGGGTCATGACGGCCGCCGTGGAGTTCGACCACATCACCTGCGCCTTCGCGGGGACGCGCGGCTCGTACACGGCCGTGAAGGACGTGACGCTCGCGATCGGCGGGGGCGAGTTCGTCTCGATTGTCGGGCCGACGGGTTGCGGCAAATCGACGCTCCTCAACGTGGCCGCCGGGCTCCTCAAGCCGTCATGGGGAACCCTGCGCGTCTTCGGCGAGCCGCTCGCCGGCGTGAATCGCAAGGCGGGCTACATGTTCCAGTCCGAGGCGCTCATGCCATGGCGCAGCGCGCTTCGCAATGTCACCGCGGGCCTCGAGTTCCGCGGCATCGAGGCGCGTGAGGCGAAGCGGCGCGGCGAGGAATGGCTCGAGCGCGTCGGCCTCGCCGGCTTCGGCGACCGTTATCCGCACCAACTCTCCGGCGGAATGCGCAAGCGTACGGCGCTCGCGCAGATGCTGATTCTCGATCCGCAGATCCTGCTCATGGACGAGCCCTTCTCCGCGCTCGACATCCAGACGCGGCAGCTGATGGAGAACGAGCTGCTCGAGCTGTGGAGCGCGAACCGCAAGAGCGTCATCTTCATCACCCACGACCTGGAGGAGGCGATCGCGCTCTCCGATCGCGTCGTGGTCCTCTCGGCCGGCCCCGCGACGCACCCGATCGGCGAATTCCCGATCGACCCTCTGGCAGGCCCTGATCCTCTTTTTCATCTTCGCGCTGTGGCAGGTCCTCGCGCAGCCGGACCTCGTGCCGCCTTTCGTCTGGGATAACCCGAACCGCGCCGCGTTCTTCTTCGGCGAACCGGTGAAGATCTTCAGCGCGATCTGGGTCTGGTTCTCCGAGGGCGCGATCTACCAGCACCTGTGGGTCACGCTGCAGGAGACCGCGCTCGCGTTCGTCATCGGCTCGCTCCTCGGTCTCGCCGTCGGGCTGTGGCTGGGACTCTCGCCGATGGCCTCGGCGCTCTTCGACCCGTACATCACCGCGATGAACGCGATGCCGCGCGTGGTGCTGGCGCCCATCTTCATGGTGTGGTTCGGCCTGGGCATCGGGTCGAAGGTGGCGCTCGGCGTGACGCTCGTGTTCTTCATCGTGTTCTTCAACGTCTACCAGGGCGTGAAGGAAGTCAGCCCCGTGGTGCTCAACAACACCGTGATGCTGGGCGCGAACCGCAAGCAGCTGCTGCGCTTCGTTTACCTGCCTTCGGCAACCTCCTGGGTCTTCTCGAGCCTGCACACCGCGGTGGGGATGGCATTCGTCGGCGCGGTCGTCGGCGAATACCTCGGTTCGGCGCGCGGCGTGGGCTACCTCATCCAGCAGGCCGAAGGCGCCTTCGACATCAACACGGTGTTCGCCGGGATCCTGGTGCTCACCGCGTTCGCGCTGGTGCTCGATTTCGCGGTGACGCATGCGGAAAGGCGCCTCCTCGTCTGGCGTCCGACGCAAAGCGAAACGGAGCAACTGTGACAAACCGGAAAAAGCCGGGGACAGACCCCAATCAGGCAACACCGGGGTCTGTCCTCAACTGGAAGCATCACGGCGTGCGCGTCGTGCACGGCAACGAGCTCGATCCCAACGTGCCGCAGACGCAGGGCATGTCACGCGCCGCCGCGATCAATTTCGCGCGCGTGGGCGCGGAGAAGATCTGGGCCGGCACGGTGAGGATCCATCCCAACGCCAAGACCGGCGCGCACCATCACGGCCCCGTCGAAAGCGTGATCTACGTCGTGCGCGGCAAGGCGCGCATGCGCTGGGGAGAGAAGCTCGAGTTCACCGCGGAAGCGGGGCCCGGCGACTTCATCTGGGTGCCGCCCTTCGTCCCGCACCAGGAGATCAACGCGAGCGAGAACGAGCCGCTCGAATGCGTCCTGTTGCGCAGCGGCCAGGAACCGGTGGTGGTGAATCTCGACATCCCGGTGGTCGAGAAGCCCGAGGAAGTCTTCTGGGTGGACGACATCCACCCGCATCCCGAGAAGGGTTGCTAGGACTTGCGCGGCTTGCGTCCAGCGCCCCTCATGAGGCGGTCGTAGATCGCGTTGGGCAGCACGCGGAGAATCCGGCCGACGATCGCCATCTGCCACGGGATGATGGCGTAGCTCCTCCCCGCGTCGATCGCGCGTGCGATGCGCCGCGCGGCTTCGCCGGCCTCGAGGAGGAAAGGCATCGGATACGGATTCTTCGCCGTCATCGGCGTGGCGATGAACCCGGGGCAGATCGTCGTGACCGCGATACGCGAGCGGCGCAGCTCGAGGCGCAGCGCCTCGAGATAACTGATGGCGGCCGCCTTCGAGGCGCTGTACGCCGAAGCGCCCGGCAGCCCGCGAAATCCCGCCACCGACGCGATACCGACCAGGCGCCCGCCTCCACGCGCGCGCATCGGCTCGATGAACGGATGGAACGTGTTCACCAATCCGATCACGTTGATGTCGAGGATCTCGCGAAACGTGGCCACATCTTCCGCGATCTCGGTCACCGTGCCGTGGGATACGCCGGCATTGCCGATGACGAGGTCGGGCGCGCCATGGCGCGAGACGAAATCCGCGGCGGCCGCCTTCAGCGCGGGCAGATCGCGCACATCGCATGGATACGTTTCTGCGCCGGCCGGGAGCGAGGCCTTCAACGCTTCCAGGAGGTCGGCGCGGCGGGCAACCAGTCCCAGCACGGCGCCCCGGCGCGAGTAGTGCCGCGCGAGCTCCTCACCGATGCCGCTCGAGGCCCCGGTGAGGAATACCTTCATCGCAGGCTCAGCTCTTTTCCTTGCGGGCGCGCGCGATCATCTGGTCGACCACGGCGAAAAGCTTGTCGTGGGCCTGCTCGCCGGAGGTGTAGTACTTGCCGTTCACGACGAAGCGGGGCACGGAGTCGACGCGGTAGTTGGACGTGAGCGTGCGTGCCCGCGCGACCTTGGTCGCGACCGTGAACGATTTTTCCATCTCGTTGTACTTGGCGGGATCGATGCCGTTCTGCGCGAGCCACTCGTCGCGAATGCGCTTGTTGGCGAGGTTCTTGTCCTCCTTGTGCATCGCGTCGAAGATCTTCTGGTGGTATTTGTCGAGGAGTCCCATCGCCTCGATGGTGTAGAACACCTTGGCCATCTCGCCCCATTGATCGCTCGGATAGGCGGGGACGCGCTTGAACACGACATCCGCAGGAAGGGTCTTCAGCCAAGCATTGACCCCCGGCTCGATGGCATAGCAATGGGGGCAGCCGTACCAGAAGAATTCGATTACCTCGACCTTGCCGCCAGCCTCGGGGATCTGGGCCGGGTTGAGCGTCTCGTACGGGGCGGGCGCCTGGGCAAACGCGCCCGCCGCGGCGAAGGCGACGGTGGCGGAGATCGAGGAAAGCATTTTGCGCAATGACATGAAAAATTCCTTTACGGGTTCTTGGCTTCGTCGGTGGTGCGGATGATCGCGGCACCCACGCCGTTCTGGGACAGCGCGGACTTGATGCGGTTCGCGTCGTCGAGGCTCTGATAAGGCCCGAGCCGGACTCGATATAACGTTCCTTTCTCGGGAATGTTGACCGCCCGCACGGTGGCCTCGAGTCCGGTGAAGGCAATCTTCGCCTTCAAGTTATCGGCTTCCTTCTCCTCGGCAAACGCACCGGCCTGCAGCCAGTAGACCTCGCCGCCGTGGGGCTTGGGCATGGACGGCGAGGATCCGAGTTTCGCCGCGGCAGCGGGCGGCGGCGGGCTCGGAGCCTTCGGCGCGGGCTTGGCTTCCTTCTCGCCTGCGTCCTTTTCGCCCGGAAGGATCTGGTAGAACTCGAAGCGCGGCCGCTCGGCCGCCTTCGCGGGTTTCTCCGCGATCGCCTTGCCCTTCGCGGCTTGCTCCGCGGCTTTCGCCGCCTCACTCGGCGGCGGCGGCTGCGCCGGTGCGATCCTGGGCGTGGGCTCGACGGTCTTACCCTTCTCGACGAAGGGGTTGGCGAGCCGGTTCAACCAGAGCGCGACCGCAAGCGAGATCACGATCCCCAGCAGCAGCCCGATGATCATCCCGAGGAGCAGCGGATGGTTGAGGCCGCTGTCGGCGCGGCTCGTCGTGGCGTCCTTGTAGTCCCTGGGCATCACATTCTCTCTGGGGCGCTCACGCCGAGCACGGCGAGGCCGTTGGCGAGCACTTGTCGGGTTGCGGCGACGAGCGAGAGACGTGCGAGCTTCAGCGTTTCATCCTCGACCAGGAACCGCTCGGCATTGTAGTAGGTATGCAGGCGTGCCGCCACGTCGTCGTGGAGATAGTACGTGACGAGGTGCGGCGAAAACTCCGCCGCGGCGCGCGCGACGATCTCCGGAAACTCCGCGAGCTTCTGCGCGAGCGCGCTCTCGTAGGGCGAGGTGAGCTTCGAGAGATCCGCGTTGGCGAGGCTCGCGACGTCTCCGCCCCACTCTCGCAGCACGCTGCACAGCCGCGCGTGCGCGTACTGCACGTAATAGACGGGATTGTCGTCGGACTGGCTTTTCGCGAGGTCGATGTCGAACACGAGCTGCGAATCGATGCGCCGCATGAGGAAGAAGTAGCGCACCGCGTCGCGTCCGACCTCGTCGATGAGGTCGCGCACCGTGACGTACGACCCGGCGCGCTTGGAGATCTTCATCTCCCCGCCGCCCTTCATCACCGTGACCATCGAGTGCAGGACATAGTCGGGATAGCCCTTGGGGATGCCCGCCTCGAGCGCCTGCAGGCCCGCGCGCACGCGTGTGACCGTGGAATGATGGTCGGTGCCCTGGACGTTGACCACCGCCGCATAGCCGCGGCGAAACTTGGTGAGGTGGTAGGCGACATCAGGCACGAAGTAGGTGAAGGTGCCGTCGGACTTGCGCATGACGCGGTCCTTGTCGTCGCCGAAATCGGTGGTGCGAAGCCACAATGCCCCCTCGGACTCGAACGTGTGCCCGGCGCGCTCGAGCATCTTCACGGTCTCCTCGACCTTGCCGTCGCTGTAGAGCGAGCTTTCGAGAAAATACGAGTCGAACTTCACGCCGAAGGCGATGAGGTCGAGGTCCTGCTCCTTGCGCAGGTAGTCGACCGCGAAGCGGCGGATCTGTTCGAGGTCCATTCCCGCGGCGTCGGCGAAATGCGCGGCGACGTAGGCGCGCGCGATCTCGCGGATGTAGTCGCCGAGGTAGCCGTCCTTGGGCATCTCGATCGTCTCTCCGCGCCCCTCGCGAATGCGCGCCTGCACCGAGAGCGCCAGGTTCGCGATCTGGTTGCCGGCGTCGTTGTAGTAGAACTCGCGAGTCACCTGCCAGCCTTGCCACTCGAGGAGCGAGGCGATCGCATCGCCGAGCGCGGCCTGGCGGCCGTGGCCCACGTGAAGCGGCCCGGTCGGGTTGGCGGACACGAACTCGACCATGAACTTGCGCTCGCCGCCCACCTCGCTGCGGCCGTACGCCGCGCCTGCGCGATGGATCTCGGCGATGGCGACGAAGCGCGAGGCCGAGGAAAGCGTGAAATTGATGAACCCGGGGCCGGCGATCTCGGCCTTGGCGAGCGATTCGTTCTTCGCAAGCGCGGCCACGATCGCCTCGGCGGCCTCGCGCGGCTTCTTGCCGACGCGCTTGGCGAGCTGCAGCGCGACGTTGGTCGAGAAATCGCCGTGGTCGGCGCTTTTCGGGCGCTCGAGCTCCACGCGCACCTCGCCCGCGTCGGGGAAAGCCTTCCGCACCGCCCCCTGCACGAGCTGGGCGAGTTGCGTCTTCGAATCGGAGGGGGGCACTAGCGAAAAAGGGCGAGCCAAACCGTTCATTATACGGGCGAGCCTTCGCTAGACCTCCTGGGGGTCGACGTCGAGCGCCCAGCGCACGCTGCGGATGCCCTTCGCATTGAGCGCCTCTTTCCACTTCTGCAGGAATGGCTGCAGCGCCGTTCGCGATTGCGCGCGCACCATGAGCTGCGCGCGGTCGAATCCGGCCTTGCGCTCCAATGCGGCGGGCACCGGATCGAAGATCTCGATCGCGCTTCCGGCAATCCGGCGAGCAATGCGCGCGGCGAGCTTGAGGAAGGACATCGCGTCGCCGCTTCGCTTCGATTCGGCGCGCAGCAGCGCGAGGTGCGAGTAGGGCGGAAAGCCCGCGAGCCGCCTATCGTCGAGCGCTTCGGCTGCGAAGCGAACGAAATCCTGTGTGGCGACCGCGGCATAGAGCGGATGGGACGGGAAGTCGGTCTGGATGAGCACTTCGCCCGGCTGTTGCGCCCGCCCGGAGCGCCCCGCCACCTGCACCAGCTGCGAGAAGAGGCGCTCGGAGGCGCGGAAATCGGCGCTGAACAGCGCGCTGTCGCTATCCAGGACGCCCACCAGCGTGAGGTTGGGATGGTCGTGGCCCTTGGCGAGCATCTGCGTGCCGACGAGGATGTCGATCTCGCCGCGGCGCACCCGGTCGAGCACGCCGCGCAATGAGCCCTTGCGCGCGGTGGAATCGCGATCGACGCGCGCGATGCGGGCTTCGGGAAAGGCCGCGCGCAGCGCCTCTTCGACGCGCTGCGTCCCGTGCCCCACGGGCGCGAGGTCCACGCCGCCGCAGCTCGGGCACGCCGCGGGAACGCGCTCGCGGTGGCCGCAGTGGTGGCAGCGCAGCTCCTTCGCCTGGAGGTGCAGGACGAGGTTGGCGCTGCACCGCGCGCAGGTCGAATGCCAGCTGCAGGTGCGGCAAAAGAGAACGGGCGAGAATCCGCGCCGGTTCACGAAGACGAGCGATTGCTCGCCACGCGCCAGCCGCTCGCGGATCGCCTGGGTGAGCGCGAAAGTGAGGCCGTCGTGCGGGCGGTCGGCGCGCGTGTCGACCGTGCGGACCCGCGGCATCGCGGCGCCGCTCGCGGCGCGCTCGCTCAGAGTCGCGAGGGCGTAGCGGCCGTCGCGCGCGTTGGCGAAGCTCTCGAGCGACGGCGTGGCCGAGCCCAACACCACCGGAATGGCAAGGCGCTGGGCGCGCCGCACGGCGACGTCCCGCGCGGAGTAGCGCAGCCCTTCCTGCTGCTTGTACGAAAGGTCGTTCTCCTCGTCGACGACGATGAGGCCCAGGTCGCGAAACGGCATGAGGACGGCAAGCCGCGTGCCGAACACGACTTGCGCCGCTCCCGATTGCGCGGCGATCCAGGCGCTGGCGCGTTCCCCTTCGCCGAGGTGGCTGTGCGCCGCAACCAGTCGCGCGCCGGGAAATCGCTCGCGCATCTGCTGCTCGAATTGCGGGGTGAGGCCGATCTCCGGAACGAGGAGCAGGGCCTGGCGGCCGCGTGCAAGCGTGGCCGCGATGAGCTGCAGGTACACCTCGGTCTTGCCGCTGCCGGTGACGCCATGCAGCAGGACCGGGTGGAAGCGGTCACTTCCCGCGAGGCAGAGTGAAATCGCCGCGCGCTGCTCCGGCGTGAGCGCGTGCGCTTCGCTAAGCCCGCTCTCGCCATGCTGCGGCGCGATCGAGGCGATGGCGCGTCGCCGCACCTGGCGCAGGCGCGGCGGCAGCGCGGTGGCGATCACCTCTCCCACCGGTCGCAGGTAGTAGCGTGCGCAGAATTCGAGCAGGTCGAGCTCTGCCTTGCCCAGGGGCGCCACGTCCGAAACCACGGATTCGATGTCGCGCAGGCGCTCGGCGGGCACGTTGCTGCGCTGGGCATGACCGACCACGACCCCCACCTTGCGCATGCGGGCGAAGGGCACGACAACCAGGGCTCCCGAGGGCGTTTCCAGGCCCTCCGGGACGCGAAAATCGAACGCTTCCTCGAGAGGCACATCGAGGGCAACGTGGACGATTTTCATGCGTCGAAAACGCCCTGACAAAACCTGTGGATAAGTCTGTGCATACGTTGCGCCTGCCGGCGTCGCGAGGGCCGCGTACCCCTGTCCAAAACGTGGATGCTGCAGTGCACAAATGCGCAACCCATTGAATCAAAATAATTCTTTTGAAGTGTCCTACAGACCGCAAAAATTTGATCTTTCCCGGCGCTGCAGCGGCCTGCGTGTGAATAAGCAATCACATCCACACAAATATTTTTCTTGACACGGCCTAGGCCGCGTGGGCCGCGACTGAACGTGAATGGACCGCCTCCACGAGCGCCTGGACGTGCTCGGCGGGCGTGTGCTGGGAGATGCCGTGGCCAAGGTTGAAAACATGCCCCGGACCGCCTCCGTATGCCTCGAGAACCGCATGGGCTTGCCTCTGGATCACCACCGGAGGGGCGAAAAGCGCCATCGGATCGAGATTGCCCTGCAGGGCCACGCGCTCGCCCACGCGCCGGCGCGCCGCGCCGAGGTCCGTTTGCCAATCGATACCCAGCGCGTCGGCGCCGGACTGCGCCATCGCCTCGAGCCACTGCCCGCCGCCTTTGGTAAAGAGGATGCGCGGCACGACACGGCCTTCGGCCTCGCGCACGAGGCCGCCGAGGACTTCGCGCGCGTAGGCAAGCGAGAACGCGAGGAACGCGGGCTCGGACAGGATCCCTCCCCACGTGTCGAAGATCATCACCGCCTGCGCGCCGGCGGCGATCTGCGCGTTGAGGTATGCGGTCACGGCTTGCGCGTTCACCGCGAGGATGCGATGCATCAGCTCGGGCCGCGAATAGAGGAGCGATTTCACGAGCCGGAAATCGTCGCTGCCCCCGCCTTCGATCATGTAGCAGGCGAGCGTGAACGGGCTTCCGGAGAAGCCGATCAGCGGCACGCGCCCGCCAAGCGATTTTCGCGTGAGCGCGATGGCATCGAAGACGTAGCGAAGGCGCTCGAGGTCGGGCGCGGCAAGGGCGCGGATCTCTTCCTCGGTGCGCAGCGGACGCTCGAACTTCGGTCCCTCGCCCTCGATGAAATGAAGGCCGAGTCCCATCGCGTCCGGGACGGTGAGGATGTCGGAGAAGATGATCGCGGCATCGAGGGCGTAGCGCTGCAGCGGTTGCAGCGTCACCTCGCAGGCGAGCTCGGGTGTCTTCGCGAGCTCGAGGAAGCTTCCCGCCTTGCGCCGCGTCTCGTTGTATTCGGGAAGGTAGCGGCCGGCCTGGCGCATGATCCAGATCGGCGTGTACGGCGTGGGCTGGCGCAGCAGCGCGCGCAGCAACGTGTCGTTGTGCATGCGTGCGATGTTACAGGCAGCGGTCGAGAAAGTTTCGAACCGCGACCGCGTAGCGCGGGTGCATGTCGATGTCGTTGTGGCCGAAACCCTCGAACGTCTCGCGCTCGACCGGCCCGCCCCACAACCCCGCCAGCCGCTCGGAATGGTGTTTCGGAATCAACGTGTCGGCATCCCCCATGAGGACGAGCAGCGGCATGCGCAGCTTGGGCGCATGCGCACCGGAATCGAAGACATGGCGCATGAGGATCGATACCGGCAGCCACGGATAGATTTCCTTGGCGACGTCGAGTGCGCTCGTGAAAGGCGAGGTGAGCACCACGCACCGCACCGGCTTCGCGGCGGCTACTTGTACCGCGACGCCCGTGCCGCGGCTGCGGCCGTGCACCGCGACGCGGTCTCGATCCAGGTCGGTGCGCGCCGCCGCCCAGTCGAAGATCTCGAGGGCGTCGGACACGAGGTGCGATTCGCTTGGCCGTCCGCCGCTCGAGCCGTAGCCGCGGTAGTTCACGAGCAGCACGGCGCGCTCGCCATACGATTGCGGCGCGAATGGGGCAAACGCGGTGACTTCCTCGGCGTTGCCGCCGTAATAGATGATCAGCGGTGGTTTTCCCGTGGCGGGACGTACCAGCACGCCGGCAAGCGGAGTTGCGTCGCGCGTCGTGAATGCGACTTCCTCCACGCGCCATCCGGGAGGCGCAGGCGGGGTCGGACCGACCGCGCGCGGATAGAACATCAAGTGTTCCTGCAGCAGCCACACCGCGCCGACGACCCCGAGGTAGATGACGAGGCCCGAGAGCAGGATCAGTTTCAAGGAATCGATGACGACCTTAGCGCGGCAGCTCTGAGCTTCCCATCAGGAACGCGTCGATCTCGCGCGCGCACTGGCGGCCCTCGCGGATCGCCCAGACCACGAGCGACTGGCCGCGGCGCATGTCGCCCGCCGCAAAGACTCTCGACACCGAGGTCGCGTAGCTGCCGGGACCGTCGGTTGCAGCCTTCACATTGCCCCGCGGGTCCTTCGCGACGCCGAGCTGCTCGATCATGCCCTCGTGCACCGGGTGCAGGTATCCCATCGCGAGGAGCACGAGCTGCGCCGGAAGCGTGAATTCGGTGCCGGGTACTTCCTGGATCTTCGTGCCGCCCTTCTCGTCCTTCACCCACTCGACGTGACATGCGGTGAGGCTCTCGACCTTGCCGTTCTCGCCTTCGAAGCGCTTGGTCGCCACCGCGAAATCGCGCTTCGCGCCTTCCTCGTGCGAGGAGGAGGTGCGCAGCTTGAGCGGCCAGTACGGCCACGTGAGCGCCTTGTTCTCCTGCTCGGGCGGCTGCGGCATCAGCTCGAAGTTCACCACCGACTCGGCTCCCTGGCGGAACGAAGTGCCGATGCAGTCGCTGCCCGTATCGCCGCCGCCGATCACGACCACATGCTTGCCCGTGGCCACGATCTGGCTCGCGACCTTGTCGCCCGCGACTTTCTTGTTCTGCAGCGGCAGGAAGTCCATCGCGAAGTGGATGCCGTCCAGGTCGCGCCCCGGAACCGGGAGGTCGCGCGGCTTTTCCGATCCTCCGGTCAATGCGATCGCGTCGAACTCGGACAACAGCTCCTTCGTGGGAATGGTCACGCCGACATGAGCGCCGGTGCGAATCTTCACGCCCTCCGCGCCCATCTGCTCGACACGGCGGTCGATGAGGTGCTTCTCCATCTTGAAATCGGGAATGCCGTAGCGCAGCAGCCCGCCGATGCGATCGCTCTTCTCGAAGAGCGTCACGTCATGGCCGGCGCGCGCGAGCTGCTGCGCGCACGCCATGCCCGCGGGACCGGAGCCGATCACCGCGACCTTCTTGCCGGTCTTGCGGTGCGGAATCTGCGGCCCCACCCAGCCCTCGGCGTAACCCTTGTCGACGATCGCCTGCTCGATCGACTTGATCGTCACCGGGTTGTTGTTGATGTTGAGCACGCACGCGGCTTCGCAAGGCGCGGGACACACGCGGCCGGTGAACTCGGGGAAGTTGTTGGTCGAGTGCAGGACGTCGAGCGCCTCGCGCCAGTTGTTGCGGTAAACGAGATCGTTCCAGTCGGGAATGATGTTGTTCACCGGGCAGCCGGACTGGCAGAAGGGAATGCCGCAGTCCATGCAGCGCGCGCCCTGCTTCGCCATCTCCTCGTCGGAGAGCGGCCGTATGAATTCCTTGTAGACCTTGATGCGCTGCGGAATCGGCGCATAGGGCCGGTCCTGGCGCTCGATCTCCATGAAGCCGGTGATCTTGCCCACTAGTCGTTCGCTCGCACTTCCACCCGCGCAGCGGGTTGTTCGCGGCGCGCCTGCTCCTGCGCCATCTCGGAGAGCGCGCGGCGGTATTCGAGCGGCATGACCTTCACGAACTTGGGCAGGTAAGCGGCCCAGTTCTCGAGCACGCGGCGCGCCCTCTCGCTGCCGGTGAAGAGCAGGTGGCGCTGGATGATGCCTTTCAGCGTGGCGTCGTCGTGGCCCGCGATGTGGTCGACCTGGACCTTGCCATGGGTCTCGAGCTCGCCATTGCCGCCCGAGTGCGCAGCGGCGTGGTCTTCCTCGGGGATGGGCTCGAGCTCCACCATCGAGAGGTTGCAGCGCTGCGTGAAGTCGCCTTCCTCGTCGAGCACGTAGGCGATTCCGCCGGACATCCCGGCGGCGAAATTGCGCCCCGCGGTGCCGAGGACGACCACCGTGCCGCCCGTCATGTATTCGCAGCCGTGGTCGCCCACACCTTCGACGACGGCGGTCGCGCCCGAATTGCGCACGCAGAACCGCTCGCCCGCTACGCCGCGGAAATAGGCCTCTCCCGAGATCGCGCCGTACATCACCGTGTTGCCGATGATGATGTTTTCCTCCGGAACGATGGGCGATTCCTTCGGCGGGTAGACGATGAGGCGCCCGCCCGAAAGCCCCTTGCCGACGTAGTCGTTGGCGTCGCCCTCGAGCTCGAAGGTGACGCCGTGCGCGAGCCACGCGCCGAAGCTCTGTCCCGCAGTGCCCTTGAAGGTGACGTGGATCGTGTCCTCGGCGAGCCCGGCGTGCCCGTAGCGCTTCGCGACTTCTCCCGACAGCATCGCGCCCACGGTGCGGTTGCGGTTGAAGATGCGGCTCTCGATCGCCACCGGCCTCTTCGAGGCGAGCGCGGTGGAAGCTTTGGCGATGAGATCGTGGTCGAGCGCCAGCGCGAGCTTGTGATCCTGCGGCTCGCACTGGCGGATCGCCACGCCCGCGGCAACCGGCGGGCGATAAAACAGCTTCGAGAAATCAAGGCCGCGCGCTTTCCAGTGCTCGATGCCGGCGCGCACGTCGAGAAGATCGGTGCGCCCGATCATCTCTTCGAACTTGCGCAGGCCCATCTTCGCCATCCACTCGCGCACTTCCTCGGCGACGAAGAAGAAATAGTTGATGACGTGCTCGGGCTTGCCCTCGAACAGCTTGATGAGCTCGGGATCCTGCGTGGCGATGCCGACCGGGCAGGTATTGAGGTGGCACTTGCGCATCATGATGCAGCCCTCAACCACGAGCGGCGCGGTGGCGAAGCCGAACTCGTCGGCGCCCAGCAGCGCGCCGATCACGACGTCGCGTCCGGTCTTCATCTGCCCGTCCGCTTGTACCGCGATGCGCCCGCGCAACTTGTTCAGCACGAGCGTCTGCTGCGTCTCGGCGAGCCCGATCTCCCACGGGCTGCCGGCGTACTTGACCGACGACAGAGGGGAAGCGCCGGTGCCGCCGTCGTGGCCCGAGATCGTGACGTGGTCGGCCTTGGCCTTGGCGACACCCGCGGCGACCGTGCCGACGCCGATCTCGCTCACCAGCTTCACCGAGACGCGCGAAGCCGGATTCACGTTCTTCAAGTCGTGGATGAGCTGCGCCAGGTCCTCGATCGAATAGATGTCGTGGTGGGGCGGCGGCGAGATGAGCCCGACGCCCGCAACCGTGTGTCGCACCTTGGCGATGTACTTGGAGACCTTGTGGCCCGGCAGCTGGCCGCCCTCGCCCGGCTTCGCGCCCTGCGCCATCTTGATCTGCAGGTCGTCCGCGTTCACGAGGTATTCGGTGGTGACGCCGAAGCGTCCCGCGGCGACCTGCTTGATCGCCGAGCGCATCGAGTCGCCGTTGGCGAGCGGCACGTAGCGGATCGGATCCTCGCCGCCCTCGCCGGTGTTCGACTTGCCGCCGATGCGGTTCATCGCGATCGCGAGCGTGGAGTGTGCCTCGTGCGAGATCGAGCCGAGCGACATCGCCCCGGTGGCGAAGCGCTTCACGATGTCCTTGGCGGGCTCGACTTCGGCGAGCGGCACGGGCGTGGCCGACTCCGCGATCCTGAAGAGCCCGCGCAGTGTGAGCAGCCTCTCGCTTTGCTCGTCGATGAGCTTCGAGTATTCCTTGAACGTGGAGAAATTTCCGGCGCGCGTGGCGTGCTGCAGCTTGGCGATCGAGTCCGGCGTCCACATGTGCGCTTCGCCACGCACGCGGTAGGCGTATTCCCCTCCCGGGTCGAGCTGGTCGCGGTAGAGCGGCGCATCGGAGTACGCGATGCGATGCATGCGAACGGCCTCCTCGGCGACCTCTTTCAATCCGATGCCGTCGACCGCGGTCGGCGTGCCGGTGAAATACTTCTCGACGAATGGGGTGGCGAGCCCCACGGCCTCGAAGATCTGCGCGCCGCAGTAAGACTGGTAGGTCGAGATGCCCATCTTCGACATGACCTTGAGCAGGCCCTTGCCGATGGCCTTGATGTAGCGCTTGACGATTTCCTTCTCGTCGATTTTCTGCGGCAGGCCGTCCTTGATGTCGAGGAGGGTGGCGAAGGCGAGGTTGGGATGGATCGCCTCGGCGCCGAAGCCCGCGAGGCAGGCGAAGTGATGCACCTCACGCGCGCTGCCGGTCTCGACGACGAGGCCGCAGCGCGTGCGCAGCCCGGCGCGCACCAGGTGATGATGCACCGCCGCCGTGGCCAGCAGCGCCGGAATGGCGACCGCGTCCACGGACACCTCGCGGTCGGTGAGGATGATGATGTTGGTGCCCTTTCGCACCGCGTCTTCGGCATCGGCGCAGAGCTGTGCCAGCGCCGGCTCCATGCCCTCCGCACCCCATGCGGCCGGATAGCACATGCTCAGGATGTCGCTCTTGAAATGGCCCTGCGTGAACGTCGAGGCGCGCCGCAGCTTCTGCATGTCCTCGAAAGTGAGGATCGGCTGCGACACTTCCAGGCGCATCACCGGCTCGGTCGAATCGGGCGAGAGCAGATTGGGACGCGGCCCGATGAACGACACCAGCGACATGACCAGCTGCTCGCGGATCGGATCGATCGGCGGATTGGTCACCTGCGCGAAGAGCTGCCGGAAATACGCGTACAGCGGCCGCGCGCGATTGGAAAGCACGGCGAGCGGCGCGTCGTCGCCCATCGAGCCGATGGCTTCCTCCCCGACGATGGCCATCGGCGTCATCAGCATCTTCAGGTCTTCCTGCGTGTCAGCAGCATCTTGCCGGGCTGCAAGCGCCACTTCTTGATGATCTTCTCCTGCGGGATGTCGAGCACGCCCATCTCGGAGGACATGACGATCAGGTCGTCATCGGTGATGAAGTAGCGCGCGGGGCGAAGCCCGTTGCGGTCGAGGGTGGCGCCGATGAACTTGCCGTCGGTGAACGCGACCGCCGCGGGACCGTCCCACGGTTCCATGAGGGCGGCGTGGTACTCGTAGAAGGCGCGGCGCTTCGCATCCATCAGCGGATTGCCGGCCCACGCCTCGGGAATCATCAGCATCATCGCGTGCGCGATCGGGTAGCCGCCCATCACGAGCAGCTCGAGCGCGTTGTCGAACGACGCCGAGTCCGACTGGCCGTCGTAGATGAGCGGCCAGATCTTGTCGAGGTCGTCGCCGAGCAGCTTGGAGTGGATCGTCGCCTGGCGCGACTTGATCCAGTTGAGGTTGCCGTTGAGCGTGTTGATCTCGCCGTTGTGCGCGATGAAGCGGAACGGGTGCGCGAGGTCCCACGTCGGGAAGGTGTTGGTGGAGAAACGCTGGTGCGCGAGGCACAGCGCCGAGGTGAAGCGCTTGTCGGTCACGTCGCGGAAGAAGGCCCCGACCTGCTCCGCGAGCAGCATCCCCTTGTAGACGATGGTGCGATGCGAGAACGACGGCACGTAGAAATCGCCCGCGTTCGAAAGCCCGAGGGCGCGGATCGCGTGACCGAGGCTCTTCCTGATGATGTAGAGCTTGCGCTCGAACGCATCGCGATCGAGGCTGCCGCGCCCCGCGCCGACGAACACCTGGCTGATGACGGGCATCGTGCCCCGTGCGGTCTCGCCAAGCGAGGAATCATCAACGGGG
>WNFI01017088.1_pt1 | contig 15989 bp, 19 predicted proteins | sample 5400471 | NCBI WGS metagenome assembly WNFI01 (sample SAMN13153348, study PRJNA577476) | soil metagenome | isolation source: 100 cm saprolite on Douglas fir-dominated hillslope | place: USA:California | collected 2013-09-17 | reverse complement strand
CGGGCCGCCAACAAGCTTGCACCGCCGATCGGGCAGAGTTCCTCGGCCGTCACGGATCGCTCGCGGAACCCTCGGCATTGCTGCAACCGCACCGGCTGTCGAATCGGGCCGGCGGCGGCATGGACCCTTGCGGTGCGATGCAAACGGCCGTCACGCTGGAGCCCGGCGAAGCGACCGAGCTCACGTTCCTGCTCGGCGAGGAGGCGTCGTCCGCCGCCGCCGTTGCGCTCATCGAACGCTACCGGACGCTCGATCTCGACGCTGCGCTCAAGGAGATGACGGACTTCTGGGATCAGACGCTCGGCGTCATACAGGTAAAGACGCCCGATCGCTCCATGGACATCATGGTCAACGGCTGGCTGCTGTATCAGACGCTCGGCTGCCGAGTATGGGCACGGACGGCGTTTTATCAATCGAGCGGAGCTTACGGCTTCCGGGATCAACTGCAGGATGTCATGGCGCTGGTGGTGTCCCGGCCTGGGATCGCCCGCGAACACATCCTCCGTGCCGCGGGGCGCCAGTTCGAGGCGGGGGACGTGCAGCATTGGTGGCTGCCGACATCCGGGCAGGGAGTGAAAACCCGCGTCTCGGATGACCGCATCTGGCTGGCATTCGTGGTCGCTCACTATCTGGAAGTCACGGAAGATTTCGCCGTGCTGGAGGAGCAGGTGCCGTTCTTGGCGGGCGGTCCTCTGGCGGCCGAAGCCCACGAGAGCTTTTCGGCTCCCGAGCCTAAGGCCATGGGGACGCTCTTCGACCACTGTGTCCGTGCTCTCGATTCGAGTCTCGCGATTGGTTCGCACGGGCTGCCGCTGTTCGGCGCCGGTGATTGGAACGACGGCATGAATCGGGTCGGAGCGGCCGGGCGCGGTGAAAGTGTCTGGCTCGGGTGGTTCTTGCACGCCGCGCTGCTCAAGTTCGCGCCGATCGTACTTTGATGACGGCACGCCCTTGGGATCGGTCGCGAGCGATGAATGCCGGATCGATTCCATTGCCCAGTCGTGGGCGGTGATCTCCGGTGCCGCGGAGCGCGAACGCGCGGTGCGGGCCATGTCGGCGGTCAACTCGCAGCTGGTCAGCCGCAGCGACGGCCTGGTTAAATTGTTCACGCCGGCGTTCGATCGCACTCGGCACGACCCGGGCTATATCAAGGCCTATCCGCCCGGCATCCGTGAAAATGGCGGCCAGTACACGCACGCGGCCATGTGGTCGACCCTGGCATTTGCACTGCTGGGCGACGGCGATCGGGCCGGAGAATTATTCTCGATTCTCAATCCCATCAATCACGCGAGCACTCGCGCGGGCATTCATCGCTACAAGGTGGAGCCCTATGTGGTCTGTGCCGACGTGTACTCGTCGCCTCAGCACGTCGGCCGCGGCGGCTGGACTTGGTATACCGGGTCCGCGGGGTGGATGTACCGCACCGCAGTGGAGGGAATTCTGGGCATCCATTTGCGCGGCGGAATTCTAGCCATCAATCCCTGCATTCCACGCGGCTGGACGGGCTTTGAAATCACCTATAAATATGGATCGTCGCGATACCGCATCGCGGTGGAAAACCCGCGGGGCGTGAGTACGGGCGTGAGCCGCGCCACTCTCGACGGTCGAGAGATATCGGGCACACCGTGTGAGATCACCCTGGTGGACGACGGTACCTACCACTATGGACGCATTACATTGGGTTGATCGGTTCAGCCGATCAGGGTTTATTCTTGTTTGTCCGCAGTGCCACAAAGGCGCGGATCAGGAGCGTCTTGGCAACCGCGCTGACGGGCAGCATGCGCAGAAGACGCAGCGCCAAAGTTGGGCGCGCAATGAGAAGACCGGCCGCGGCTGCACCCAGTGTTCCGAGTCCGCGGCCGCTCATGAGCATTTGCATGGTGCGGCTGCGGGGAAATCCCCCGGGGTGATCGCCGGGTTTCGAGCTGCCGGCGCCGGGCTCATTGCGCGTTGGATCGAGCGCGCGCCGCAATTCCTCCCGCGAGGCAGCGAGCCTGGCGAGAATTTCGGCTCGAGCTGCTTCCTCGCGATCGTTCATGGGCTGATCAATCCTGGTGGTCCGACAATACGCGCTCGATGAGCGCGCGATCCTCCTGCCATTGCCGACGCACGGTCGCAAGAAACTGCGACTTCGCCCGCACGGCATTTGCCCGGTACGCGGCCGCCACGATGGCGACCGCCAGAAATCCGCCACCCATCCATGCGATGGCGCTCACCCGGTGGGGCGTGTCCCAGGTGTAAGCCACCACGGCAAGGCAACCCATGAACACAGCAAACAGGCCGCAGATGGCTGCGATGGCGGACGCCAGGAACTCCGCCGCGACTTCCCGTCGCGCCCTGGCTAAATCCAATCCCGCGAGGTCGACATACGCAACCAGATGCCGCAGCAACGCCGGCGCCGCTTTCGCCAGTGACCACAGCAGTCGCACCGCCGGAGACCTTAGGAACGGCGGGTCGCTAAAATCCCCACAACGGCGCCGACCAGAGCGGCAATGCCAACCGCTTGCCACGGGCTTTCGCGAACATAATCGTCAGCAGTGTTTGCAACGTCTTGCGCGCGTTGCGCAACGTCTTGCGCGCGTTGCCGTATGACGTCGGCGCCCTCCGCCAGGCTTTGCTTCGTCGCATCAACCGCGCGCTGAACTTTGCCGCGCACCCGCACCACGTCGGCGTCCTTCAAATCCGCGATCCGCGCCATCAGCTCTTCGACGTCGGCAATCAAGTTCTTGATCTCGCTCGAAGCAGCAGCCTTGACGTCCTTTACGCCGTCGCTCAATTCGTTCTTAAGGCGACGCCCGCTCGCACGTGCCTGCTCAGTGGTTCCGTCGTATGTAGATTCCATTTTTATCTCCTGGAGAACACAGAGAACAGTATCACAGGTATGGTCGCGTCGGCCGGGAAGCCGCACCATCGGTTCCGCTTGGCCCTTCCTGTAGGAATTGCCCCACATGCTAGACTTTGGGGTTAAAGCGCGGAAGATCACATGAAAATCTTGGGCGAGGAATTGGGCGAAATCGGTCGATGGTACATCGCCTTACCGCCGCTGCTGCTGATCGGCTTTCTGATCGGCCTGTTTTTCCTGGCGGCCGCCGGGCAGTCGCGGCTCAATGCAGCCAATGAGCGGGTGCACGACTCGCAGTTGCGGCAGCAAGCCCTGAGTGAATTCATCGCGCTGATAACCGATGCCGAGTCCGGCCAGCGCGGCTATCTCTTGACCGGCGAAAGCTCCTACCTGCAGCCCTACACCGAAGCAGTGGCGAAGGTCGAGGCCGCGCTCGATCGCGTGCACGAGGCCTACGGCGGCAACGACGACAGCCGCGAGTTCCAGGAGCTGCGAATTCTGACCGGGAAAAAACTCGGCGAGCTCGAGGATACCCTGGCGCTGTTCAAGAAAAGAGGCACCACGCCCGCGGTGAACGTGGTCCGCACCGACGTGGGCAAGCACACCATGGATGAGATTTCGCGGATCGTCGGCGACATGCGTCTCGCGGAGGCACGCGAGCTTGCCGCGGCCACGGCGCAGTGGCAGGCGGATTTTCAAGTGTCGCGCTGGGTATCGGCTGCGGGGGTCATCCTCAATATCGGCCTGGTACTGCTCGCGACGCGTCTCGTCTACGGAGATATGCGCCGGCGCGCCCGGCAAGCCATCAATCTGCGCGATCAGAAGAAGGAACTGGAACGCGAGGTCGATGAACGGACCCGGGAACTGACCGCGCTCTCCACCCACCTGCAAGGGGTGTCGGAGCAGGAAAAATCCGCCCTGTCGCGCGAATTGCACGACGAGCTCGGCGGCTTGCTGGTGGCGGCCCGGATGGATTTATCCTGGCTTCAGCAGCGGCTGCCCACCAGCGATCCGGCCATCGAGCAGCGCTTCAAGCGCATCCACGAGTCGTTGAGTTCGGGAGTGGATTTGAAGCGCCGGGTCGTCGAGGAGCTCAGGCCCACGTTGCTCGACAACATGGGCTTGTTCACGGCGCTGCGCTGGCAGTTCAAAGAGACCTGCCGCCGCGCCGGACTCAAGTGCACGGAAACGATTCCCGATTCCGAGCCCAAATTCAATCCCGATGCCGCCATCGGCGTTTTCCGTATCGCCCAGGAAGCCTTGACGAACATCCTCAAGCACGCAGAGGCCAAGTCCGCGGACTTGGTCATCGGCATCGATCGCGACACCTTTGTCCTGCGTGTCTCGGATGACGGCAAGGGAATTCCGCCGAATCGGCTCCAGACCATCACATCGCACGGCCTCGCATCGATGCGCCACCGGATTACCGCGCTCGGCGGCAGCTGGGATGTGCGCAGCCCAAGTACCGGCGGCACCATCGTGACCGCGGTCATACCGTTGCCGAGAATGCTGGGAGGCGAGCCCGCGTGACGCGCCGATGTGATGCGCGCGCGGCGCCTTTATCGATTCAGTGCTTCGAGAGATGCGCTTCGCAGATCTCGTGCAGGACTTCCGGCAGCCTGCCGTAGTCGCGCGCCTTGTCCAGGAAATGCGAGGCGCCGAGGGCGATCGCTGCATTCTTGTATTCGGGCAGGTCGTAGTTCGTCAATACGATGATCCGCGGCTTCAAATGAGCCGTGGCCAACGCGCGCATCACGCCGAAGCCCGTGCCCTGCTTCAAATGCAGATCCAGAATGATGACATCGATCGAGTCGCGCTGGGCCGACGCCACTGCCGTCGCCTCGGTATCCGCGGTCCCGATCAATTCGACTTGAGGGATTTGTCGAATCGCTTCAGTCAATCGCTCCGTCAGCACCTTGGAGTCTTCGACCAGTAAGACTCTCAAGCACTGCGCCATTGACATCGCGTCCATAGTATTGGTGTACATGCTTGTCGCAGTTTAGCGTCATGCGCGGTATGCCGGCCAGACCGGCTTCCCAGGTTCTGATGTAGGAAGATTCTCACACGCGTGGCTTATTGAATGAGCCCGTTGCGCAACGCGTAGGACGTAATATCGGCATTCGCGGTAAAGCTCATCTTTTCCAATATCCGGCTCCGGTACGTGCTCACCGTTTTCACGCTGAGACTGAGCTCATTGGCGATGTCGGAAACGCCGCGCCCCGCCGCCAATTTGCAGAAAATCTGAAACTCGCGGGTCGACAGGCGCGCATGCAGCGGCTTGTCCGGATCACCGTCGAGATCTGCCACCAATATCTCCGCCAGCGCGGCGCTGACATAACGCCGGCCCGCCAATACCGTGCGCACCGCCTTCATCAATTCCTCGGGCGCGCTGTCTTTCGATAGGTAGCCGCTTGCGCCGGCGCGCAGGACGTTGACCGCGTACTGCTGCTCCGGCAGCCCGCTCATCACCAGCACCCGCACGCCGGGATGGCCGGTTTGAATGTGCCGCAGAATATCCAAGCCGCTGCGGTCCGGCATGTGAATGTCGAGCAACACCAGATCCCAATCTTGTTCCCGCAGCAGGTCCAGGGTCTCGTTGCCGCTGGCAGCCTCCCCCACGGCATTGATGCTCGCGTCGGCTTCGAGGAATTGCTTGAACCCGGCGCGGACCACCGCATCTTCAGGCTGCAGCCCAGCGCGTCGGCCGCGCGCCGCTTGTTGCCCTTGAAGTAATCCAGAGTCGCCTCGATCAACGAGCGCTCCATGTCGTAAATGCGCGATCCCACGCGAATATTCAGCCGTTCGCGGTCGCCGTCCGGTTCGCCGTCGCGCGCGGCGCCCCCGGGGATCAACGGAGCCAATTCGAGAACGGCGTCGCAGAGAATGTATGCGCGCTCGATGCAATTCTTGAGTTCACGGACATTGCCCGGCCACGTGTGCTGCTTCAGCATCATTCGGGCAAGCGCCGACAGCCGCTTTTGCGTCCCCCCCTGCGCGTTCAATTCAGCCAGGAAGTGCTCCGCCAGCAGCTCCACGTCGCCGCCTCGCTCACGCAGCGGCGGCATGTCGACCGGAAACACGGCCAGGCGGTACAGGAGATCCTCGCGAAGCAGGCCGTTCTGAACCGCCTGCAAGGGGCAGCGGTTGGTCGACGCGATGATGCGCACATCGGTGGCGAACTCGGTGCTCGCCCCGACGCGGTAGAACTTGCGCATCTCCAGGACGCGCAGCAACCGTGTCTGCATATCGAGCGGCATTTCCGTCACTTCGTCGAGCAGCAGCGTCCCGCCTTGGGCGCGTTCGAACACCCCGGCATGCGCGCGGACGGCCCCGGTGAAGCTTGCGCGCTGCGCTCGTGAATCGACTGAGCCGCCAACTCCTTTCCGGAACCGCTTTCACCGGTCAAGAGCACGTTGGCCTCGGTGGGTCCGACCCGCTCGATGAGCCGAAACACCTCCTGCATCGCCGGGGATGCGCCGATCAAGGACTCTATCGCTGCCAAGGGCGCCCGTTGCTCGGAAACCCGCTGCTCGGAAAGGCCATAGCTGACATTGTTCATTGCAAATCTCCTCCTGGTCGCGCCCGTGTAATCGTTACACTGAACACCGCAGGATTTGTAACCTGTGCCGACCGAGGTCGCCATGGAAAGGCGCTGAACCTCGGCTCAGAATTCACGCGATTTCGTGTCAGTGTTTGTCCGACACGGCACTTCAAGCACTTGATTGTTCGGGATCCGGGACCGGATGCCCGGCGCAGCCTGAATCTAGAGTCAGATCGCCATGAATCTATGGCATGTGCGATGCAGTCGATCCGCAGCGCCAGCAGCTGGTGAATTGCGGTTCGAGCACCTCGCCGCAATGTTCGCAGGTCCAGGAAACGCCGGTCGGCGCGGCCGCGGCGCGGGCCAGGGCGCGCAGGGCGGCTTGTTCATCATCGTCCTCGACATAGAGCTGCGGCCAGGTTTCCAGCATCGGCAGATCGCCCAGCGCGCCCGACAGATATTGATTGCGCAATTCGCTTTCGATCCCGGCGGTCAGCAGCACGTTGCGCGCATGTGCCACCTGTATCAGCGACGCGGCACGGAAGACTCGCTTCATGGACCCCACATCCCCCTGCTGCGCATTACCGCAAGCTAACCGGCCTCACGCAATGACCTCAGAAAGGCCCTGACATCCTGACCTCGCTCCAACACTTCCACCAAGGCGGAGCCGACCACCACGCCGTCCACATGCCCCGCAAAGCGCGCAACCTGCTCTCGGGAACGGATGCCGAAGCCCGCACATACCGGAACGCTCGCGCAACGCTTGACCCGGTCCATGTATTCCAGCACGTCGAGCGGCACTTCGGTGGCGTTGGGCGCCCCGGTAGTGCCGGTCATGGTCACCGCGTAGACGAAGCCTTCTGCACCCCGGCACAACATTGCCAAGCGGTCGGGAGGGGTCACCGGCGACACCATTTGCACCAGTGCCAGGCCTTCGAGATCGAGCGCTCGTTTGAGATCGCCGCTTTCCTCGAAGGGTAGATCAGGAACGATGAAGCCGGCCACCCCCGCCGCCGCGGCCGCGCGTCCGCTGTATGGTGGTTCCGTCCGCCATCGGATCGCTGAAGGGCACCCCGATTTCAACCACATCGCAGACACTGGCGACGGCAGCCAGGTTGTCCTTGAACCCATGCAGAGTCGGAAATCCGGCCGTGAGAAACCCCACCAAGGCCGGCCGGCCCTGCCGGGCCGCCGCTTGGATGGCCGCGGAGACGGTGTCACGCGGTGTCACGATCGGCGCGTCCCTCACACCTAAAGGTCCTTCAACAGAGTGCGCTGCAGGATGGGCATGTCCTTGTCGCCCCTGCCGGAGCAGCCGATGAGAATTCGCGTGCCGGGGTGCGTTTGGGCGTAGCGCCGCGCGCCGAAAAACGCATGCGCACTTTCGATGGCGGGCAGTATGCCCTCGAACTTGGTGCATTCGGCGAGCGCATCCAAGGCTTCGTCGTCCGTTGCCGACTCGTAGGCAACTCGACCGCTCTTCATCAAGTACGCGTGCTCCGGGCCGACGCCGGAGTAATCGAGGCCGGCGGACACCGAATGCGTTTCCCGCACCTGGCCAAAGGCGTCCTGCAATATCAGCGTATAGCTCCCCTGTAAAACGCCGGGAGTTCCGAACGTCAGAGAGGCCGCGTTATCCCCGAGCCCCGGGCCGCGGCCGCCGGCTTCCACGCCGATCAGTTTCACCCCGGTGTCACCCAGGAAGGGATGAAACAAGCCGATGGCGTTCGAGCCGCCGCCCACGCATGCCACCGCCACGTCAGGCAGGCCGCCTGCCCGCTCGAGCATCTGCGCCCGCGCCTCGCGGCCGATCACAGCCTGAAGTTCGCGCACCAGGTAAGGATAGGGGTGCGGCCCCACCGCCGAGCCCAGGCAGTAATACGTGCCATTGGGATCGGACACCCAATCGCGCAGCGCCTCGTCGATGGCGGCGCGCAACGTCGCATCGCCGCCCGTCACCGGCACCACGGTGGCGCCGAGGAGCTGCATGCGTCCGACATTGGGCGATTGCCGCTCCACGTCGACCGCGCCCATGTAGACCACGCAGGGCATTCCCAGCCGTGCGGCCGCGGCGGCGCTCGCAACGCCATGCTGCCCCGCGCCGGTTTCGGCGATGATGCGCTTGGCGCCCAAGCGCCTCGCCAACAGAATCTGGCCCACGGCGTTGTTGATCTTGTGCGCGCCCGTATGCGCGAGATCCTCGCGCTTGAGCCAGACTTGGGCTCCCCAACGCTTGCTCAAGGTCGGTGCATGGGAAAGAGCGGTTGGGCGGCCCACCCAATTTTTGAGCTCATGATTGAACTCGGCCAGAAATTCGGCGTCGTGCAAATACCGCTCGACACCCGTTTGCAGCCGATCTAGCGCCGGCACCAGGGTTTCAGGAACATAGCGCCCGCCAAAAGCGCCGTAACGGCCGCGGGCGTCGGGAAGGCCGGACGTCGCCGCTACGCTCTGCAGCAATGAATTCATGAATCACTCTCCAGGCTCGCCGCGGCGGCGCGCGCTGCCCGGACGAACTCGTGAATTTTTACCGGGTCCTTGATCCCCGGAACTTCCTCCTTCGAACAACATGCGCGCCGGCAACGGGCTCGGCGTCTTACGGCCGAAGCGCACGACGGGAAGCACTTTGATATGCGCGGGGATTTTCAATTCGCGCAGATCTTCGACGTCCGTTTGAAAATAATCCGGTTTGAGCACTCGACAGATTTCGTCGACCTTCATTTGCAAGGGGTGCTGTGCAACCGCGATGCGCAATATTCCCGGCGGCGCGAGCGCGGCCAGCTGCGCCGCCTGGCCGGGCGTCACCTGCCGCGGACTGGGCGCGAACACGAAACCGATGGCGTCGACATTGGCCTCTGCGGCCGCGGCCACCGCGTCCGCACTGGTGATGCCGCATATCTTTATCCACATGGCGCCGAGTGTAGCCATTTAAGGTTGCACTGTCCGTGTCGCATCGAATATTTCGCGCAAGCGCAGCGACGGGTCGCCGCTCGCCATCAGGGCGGTGCCGATCAACGCCACACGATATCCCAGCTGCTGCATGCGCCGGGCATCCACGCCCGAGGCGACGCCGCTCTCGGCCACCGCCGGCCAGCCGTCCGGCAGCAGGTGCGCAAGCGCCGCAAAGCGCTCCTGCACTATTTTCAAGGTCTGCAAGTCGCGACAGTTGACACCGATCAATATCGGCTCCGCACCACCCGCCGGATCCTCGCCACCCGCACCGTGACTCGCGCGCCGCGACGAGCGCGATGTCTTGAGATCATGCGCCACGGCCAGATCAACGTCGTCGAAGGCTTCCAGCAGCACGAACATGCCATGCTCGGCCGCAACGTCCAGCAGCTCTTCAATTCTCGGGCGCGTCAACATGCGCAGGATCACCAAGACGCCGCCCGCTCCCGCGGCGCGCGCTTCCAATACCTGGTAGGGATCGACCAAAAAATCCTTGCGCATCGCCGGCACGCCGAGGGGTGCCAGCGCCGCCGCGGCCTGGCGCAAATGCTCGAGCGATCCATCGAAGCGAGAGGGTTCGGTCAGAACCGACACGGCCGCGGCGCCGCCGCGTGCGTAGGCGGCGACGCGGCCCAACCAATCCTCGCTCTCATCGCTCAACCGGCCGGCTGCCGGCGAACGCAGTTTGAGTTCCGCAATGACGTCGAACCCCGAGGCGGATAAACGCAAGGGTGCGCCGGGCGCCGCCCGCCGCGCACGGCGCTCCAAGGCATTCACGGATTCATGCCGGATTGCCTCCGCCACGCGCGCCGCGCTCGAGCGTGCCATGTCGTCCAAAAAGCCGCTCATGAGGTTCCGCCATCCGCCGCGAATTGACGCAGGCGCCGCAGCCACTCCTGCGCCCGGCCGCTGTCCACGGCCGATCGCGCCATGTCGATGCCTGTCTGAATGGACGCGGCGCGGCCGGCAATGAACAAGGCCAGACCGCATTGCAGCGCCAGCGCCGAAAAATGCGCGCCGCGATCGCGGCCTGCGAATACCTCGAGCAATGCCGTGAGGTTCGCGTCCGCATCGCCGCCGGCCAGATCGCCGGCCTCACATACCGCGAGGCCGAAGTCCCGCGGATCGATTTCGCAGCGGCGAATCGCACCGCGCGTGACGTCGAACGCCAGGAAGGGACCGATGGGCGTGGCTTCATCCCAACCCGCCGCTCCGTGCACCACCCACGCGCGCTCGATGTCCGTCCCCGCCAACGTGCCGGCCATCAGCTCCGCGGTCGCCGCATCATAGGCGCCGATCAACCGAAAGCGCGGCGCGGCGGGATTGGTCAACGGCCCCAGCAAATTGAATACCGTGCGAATCCCGAGCGCGGCGCGGATCGGCGCCAGAGCCTTCATCGCCGGATGAAAATACGGCGCGAACAAAAACGTGAAACCGGTGGCCGCAAAACACCGCGCCGCCTGTGTCTCGTCCAGAGGCAGCGCAAATCCCAGCCGCTCGATCAAATCCGCGCTGCCGCTGCGGCTGGAGATGGACCGGTTGCCATGCTTGACCACGGGCAGGCCGCAAGCGGCCGCCAGCAGCGCCGCCCCCGTCGACAGGTTGAGACTGCCCGAAGCATCGCCGCCGGTGCCGACGATGTCGATGGCATCGAGCGCCTCCGGCAGCGCCGGTTTTCGCGCAAGCGCGCGCATGGCAACCGCAAAGCCGCGCACTTCAGCCGCCGTGACGCCCTTCGCGCGCAGTGCAGCCAGGAGTGCGCCGGCCATCGCGGGCGCCACTTCGGGCGTCGTCAACAATGTCATGAGCGCCGCGGCTTCGGTCTCGGCAAGGTCTCGGCCCTGCACCAGGATGTCGAGCGTGTGGTGCGGGCTGGCCGTCATTTTCAAGTCTTCAGAAAATTACCCATGAGAATCGGGCCGTCCGGCGTGAGCACGCTTTCCGGGTGGAATTGCACGCCTTCGATCGGCAGCGATTTGTGCCGAACACCCATGATTTCGCCTTCCGCGGTTCGCGCCGTGATCTCGAGCTCCGGCGGAATGCTGTCGGCGGCCGCGATCAGCGAGTGATAGCGGCCCGCGTCGAATTCGCGCGGCATGCCGGCGTACAGCCCCTTGCCATCATGCATGACGGGCGACACCTTGCCGTGCATCAGCCGCGCCGCGCGTACGACCTTGCCGCCGAATACCTCCACCAGGGATTGATGGCCGAGGCACACGCCGAAAATCGGTATGCGCCCGGCGAACGCGCGAATCATCGGCATGGAGACCCCCGCGTCCCGCGGTGTGCCCGGACCCGGCGAAATGACCAGGTGGGAAGGCTTCAGCGCCAATGCCTCGTCGGTGGTGATGGCATCGTTTCGATGCACGTCGACCACGGCTCCCAGCACCAAGAATGCCTGCACCAGGTTGTAGGTGAAAGAATCGTAGTTATCGATGAGCAATATCTTGGGCCGCATTCCAGTGTCCTGTCACGTCAATGCCTTACTCGCTGCGCCGCGTCTTTTCGCGCCGGGCGGCGTTGCGCCTCCTCGCCCGTGCCCTTTGAACTATTATGACTCGTCGGCGCGCCTTGCCCGGCGCGAAAATTCGCTGGCGGATCGAGCAAGGCATTGACGTGACAGGACACTAGAGACCTTCCGCCGCAAGCTCGAGCGCACGCCGCAGCACGGCGCTCTTCGCCATCAGCTCGGCGTATTCGGCTTTCGGGGAACTGTCGGCGACGATACCGCCCCCCGCTTGGTAACTGTACGCGTCGCCTCGAAATACCAGGGTGCGGATCGTGATCGCCTGATCCATGTCGCCGTGCCGGCCGAAGTAGCCGACCGTCCCGCCGTAGAGCTGACGGCCCACCGGTTCGAGCTCGTCGATGATCTCCATCGCACGCACCTTCGGAGCGCCCACCAAGGTACCGGCTGGAAAGGTCGCGGCAAACAGGTCGAAGGCATCCTGTCCCGGCCGCAGGCGGCCGTTGACGCCGCTGACGATGTGCATGATGTGGCTGTAGCGCTCGATCACGCGGTAGGGATCCACCACCACCGAGCCCGCCGTAGCGACCCTTCCCAGGTCGTTGCGCGCCAAATCGACCAACATCACGTGCTCGGCATTTTCCTTGGGATCCGCCAGTAGCTCCGCTTCCAACGCGGCGTCGCGCACGGCATCGGCGCCGCGCGGGCGGGAGCCTGCGATCGGCCGCAATTGAGCGTACCCATCGTGGCACTTCACCAGCGCTTCGGGCGAAGAGCCCACCACCGTGATATCGCCGAGCTCGCAAAAATACATATACGGCGAGGGATTGAGCAGCCGCAACGCTCGATACACCTCGAATGGCGCGAGTTGCTGACGTCCCTCGAACCGGGACGCGAGCACCAGCTGATAGACGTCGCCTGCGGCGATGTACTCTTGCGCACGCCGCACCCGGATCGCATGCGCTTCTTCCGTCAGCGAGGGACTGGCCGGCGAAAAGCGCCCCGGAACGAGTATTGCCGGCACGGCGCCGCGCAAGGCCTGCATCACTTCGCGGCGCAGGCTTTGCCGTTCGGCTTCGCTGCCGTCATGCAGCAGCGCCACGGTGCGGGTCAAGTGATCGAACACCAGCAAGGACTGCGGGGCGACATAGTGAGCGTGCGGAGTCTCGGTCGCATCGAGATTGCGTCCCGGCACGCGTTCGAAGTAGCGGACGGCATCATAGGCGGTGTAGCCGACCAATCCGCCGAGCAACGGCACGCCCGGTATCTCGGGCAGCGGCCGCGGCGCCTGGGCGAGAGCGCGGCGCAGGGCATCCAAAAACTCGCGCTTGGATCCGGGCCTCGGTGAATGCACACCGCCGATGTTGAGCCCGGCGGCGTCGAGCCGCACGTCCAGACAATCGCCGAATCCGATGAAGGAATAACGCGCCAGCCGCTCTCCTCCCTCGACGCTTTCCAGCAAGAATCGCGGGCGAAAGGGCGCCAGCTTCAGATAGGCCGAGACCGGCGTATCGAGATCGGCCGCGATGTCAAAAGGAGCCTTCATGTCTGCAAATCTCACGGACAATAAAAAACCCACCACCGGCTTTGAGGCGGAGATGGGTTCTGGATACCGACAAACTTGACTAAATGACCGACCAGCGCCCACTCCTTAGGGAGTGCGCCACCACCAAGCCTTGCGAAGGATGCACGCGGTCGACATGAATGGAGTATCGCCTTCCTGAGCGAGCAGCGTCAAGCGGAGCCCTGAAACGCGCTATTTTCCCGCATCCGGCTCAAGTTTCTTCTTGAATTGACGGGTGAGCTCGACGAATCGCGGCGTCAGACCAATATCCTCGTAGAGCGGGTCGCCCTGATCGTCGTGCGAAATGACCTTCGGACCTCGCTCATACGGCATGGCGGCGGCAATTTCGTCCAGACCGGCATGCAGCAGGTCGGTAATGATGACTTCGAGCGGCTGCCCCGGAAACAATTCAGCCAGGGCATGCAAGCGCGAGGCGTCGTCCAGCTCCAGCCGTATCGCATACTCCTTCGCCGTTCGCACCGGCGCCACCTCTTTCTTCCAACGATCGAGCAAGGGCTTGAATTTCACGACTACTCCGCCATACCGGACATTCAGGATGTGGGCATTATAGACCGCAGGCAGAGACTAACCGGCGCCCGATATCATTCCTTGAAACAAGAGAATCGACATGAACGAAGCAGCGAGCAGTGAAGAACGGGGCTGGGCGATGGCGGCCCATCTGTGCGGTTTGCTCTGGATATTGGGAGGCGGCGGCTTGATTTTTCTTCCGTTCGGGAGCCTGGTGCTGTTCACCATCTTGGGTCCCTTGATCATCCTGTGGTCGAAGGGGCAATCCATGCCCTTCGTGGCCGCCCAAGCGAAGGAATCGTTGAATTTCCAGATTACCGTGTGGCTGCTCGGGATGCTCTTCACCCTGTTGGCCATCGTGCTCATCGGCTTCGTGCTGCTTTGGATTCTGGGCATCGTGAACCTGGTTTTGGTCATCATCGCCGCCATCCGGGTGAGTGACGGCACGCCGTACCGCTATCCATTCTCCTGGCGCTTGGTGAAGTAGCAAGATTTTGGCGGCGCACCCCTCACCCCATCACGCCGGCTCACCGCACCTGGGCCAAGCCCAGCCTGCCGACCCAAGCGGCTCACCACGCAGCTTGCTCGGCGTCTTCGCCTACAGCAGCCGCGCGCTGGCGCTGGTCTGGACCACCAACAGGGCGCTCAGCGTCATGCTCGCCCTGCTCACTCTGGTTGCCGGCGTGCTGCCGGCGGCGATCGCCTACGTCGGCGCGCAAATCGTCGATGCGGTCATCCACGCCGCCGATTTGCATCGACACACCGGCACGACGCTGCTCACCCCTGTGGTGAAGTTTGTGGCACTCGAGGCTCTGCTGGTCGCCGCCACGTCCATGGCACAACGCGGCATCTCGCTCGCGCAATCGTTGCTGCGCGCGCAACTGGGCCACCGCGTCAATGTCATGATATTGGAAAAGGCGTTGACCTTGGATTTGACGCAATTCGAGGATTCCGAGTTCTACGACAAGCTGACCCGTGCGCGCCGCGAAGCCTCGAGCCGCCCCTTGAGCCTGGTGATGCGCACTTTCGGGCTCCTGCAGAATGCAATCTCGCTGGTCTCCTTCGGCGGCCTGCTCATTCGCTTCTCACCCTGGGCCGTGGTGCTCCTGGTCCTGGCGGGACTGCCGGCATTCGTGGCGGAGGCGAAATTCTCCGGCGAGGCGTTTCGCCTGTTCCGCTGGCGCGCCCCCGAAGCGCGTATGCAAATCTATTTGGAATCGGTGTTGGCGCGCGAAGACAACGCGAAGGAAGTCAAACTATTCGAACTCGGACCACGCCTGCTGGATCGCTATCGCGACATATTCACGCGCCTGTATCGGGAGGACCGTGACCTGACTCTGCGCCGCGACGCCTGGGGCTTCGGCTTGGGATTGTTGGGCACGGCAGCGCTCTATGGCGGATACGTGTGGATCGCCGCGGAAACCGTGCTGGGCGCCATGACCGTAGGTCAAATGACCATGTATCTCATGCTGTTTCGCCAGGGGCAGACAGCCGTGAGCGCCGCTCTCTCGGCAGTCAGCGGCCTGTACGAGGATAACCTCTATCTGTCGAATCTCTACGAATACCTGGAGCAGCCCATCGGCAGCCTGAGCGGCGAGGCGAAGCGCGGCCCGAGTCCCGGCGACGGCGTCCGCTTCGAGAATGTCGAATTCATCTATCCCGGCGCCGCCACCCCCGCGCTATCGGGCATCGATCTGCATGTTCGGCCGGGAGAGAGCCTGGCCCTGGTTGGGCAGAACGGCTCGGGCAAGACCACATTGATCAAGTTGCTGACCCGGCTCTACCAACCCACCCGGGGGCGAATCCTCCTCGATGGACTCGACCTCAAGGAGTGGGACGAGACCACGTTGCGCCAGCGAATCGGGGTCATCTTCCAGGACTTTGCCCGATACCAAATGCTGGTCGGCGAGAATATCGGTGCGGGCGACGTGCGCGCCTTCGACGACGAGAGCCGCTGGCGGAGCGCCGCGGCCCAGGGGCTGGCTGCGGAATTCGTCGACGCGCTGCCGGCGGGTTATCACACCCAATTGGGCAAGTGGTTCAAGGACGGCCGCGAGCTATCGGGCGGCCAATGGCAGAAAATCGCCTTGGCCCGCGC
>WNFI01666443.1_pt1 | contig 15990 bp, 10 predicted proteins | sample 5400471 | NCBI WGS metagenome assembly WNFI01 (sample SAMN13153348, study PRJNA577476) | soil metagenome | isolation source: 100 cm saprolite on Douglas fir-dominated hillslope | place: USA:California | collected 2013-09-17 | reverse complement strand
CGGCAGGGGCGTTGCGTAGCAATTTCAACAGCGCGCCATGATCGGTCGGACGGAGCTTTCCCGCGAGAGTCAGCGTGTTGCCGGCGGCCTGAACTTTCACATGACCGTTTAGCCCTTTTTCGGAAATAGCCTCTTCGATGCGACCCTTATATTCCGCAGCCTTCGTGCTAATCGAGCTTTCCGGTCTCCTTGACGGGGGCTTCTCCGCGACCATTTCGCCGGCCCTGGTTTCCGCTGGTTTTGGTTCCGCAATTGTTCCAGAGGCTGGATCCTTGGGCTGAGAAGAATTTTCCGCGCCGACAGGATTTTCTGCCGTATTGGCCGGAGGGTTCTCCGATCCCGCCGGAACCGCAGCGGGCAGGTTGCCACCCTTCTTTTGCTCATCATGAAGGGCACGCGCGGCTTCAAAGACAGGCTTAATCTTATCGGCTCCGTATACAATCACGCCGAGAAGCAGCAACGCGGCGAGAATCGTTCCAACGACACTTTTCTTTTTCGGAGGTTCCGAAGCGGGCGCGATTGCTCCTGTTCGCCGCACGATGGGCGTTTGTCCGGGAGCCGATGCCCGCGCATTGAGCGAGCGCGCCATTGCAGCAACGCTTTGATCTTCACCGGCAAAACCACGGCCTCCCGAATTTGCGGAGATCAAAGTCGCCGCCGGCGAGCCTCCGCCCATGACCATCGTCGATTGCGGATTGTTTCCGCCCGGCGCGATCGTGCGGTAATTCCGCAGGTCTTCGAGCATTTCGCGGCAACTCTGGTATCTCTGGTCGGGGTCTTTTTCCAATGCCCTCATTACCACGGTGCTGATTCCCGCATGAATAGAAGGATTAATCTGCCGCGGCGGGACAGCCTCTTCGTTGACAATCTTCTGGACGGTACCGAACTGCAAAATCTTGGCGGTGCCGAAGTCCGTGACCTTGACGGTATCGTCGGCGGTGAGCATCAGGTTCGCGGGCTTGATGTCGCGATGGATAACGTTGCGTTCGTGCGCGAACTGCAACGCACTGCAGGTCTGGTCCATGATGCGCAGTGTACGCGGAAGCGGAAAGGCATGCCCGTCATCGAGCAGCGCTTGCAGGCTCTTTCCCTCCACCAGTTCCATGGTGATGTAATAGAGGCCGTCTTCCTCTCCCGCGTCGAAAACCACCACAATGTTGGGATGCGTGAGCAAACCGGCGGCACGCGCTTCCGTCTGGAATCGTGTGAGGAGTTCGGGGCGCGAGAGCCCTGTTCCTTCCTCGCTTAGCCGGATGGTTTTGACCGCCACGGTTCGCCCAATCACAGGGTCAACGGCTTTGTAAACGACGCCCATCGCGCCGCGGCCCAATTCACCGACGATTTCATATCTTCCGGCTTTTGTTACAGTTGGCATCATTCAATCGATCTGCCGCCACGCGAGGCGGCCCGAGCACTACCATCCCCATCGCGGCGAATCACGTTGCGTTTCCGGGATCTGTAAATACCCCAGGACTTTCTATCGGCAATTTCCCCATCTTTGTCCAAACGGAAATGCCTCCGCCGACACCCGGGCGCCCTATCCTGACAGTACCGATCAGATTTTCTGCCGGTCAACACTACTGGGGTACTAGTGTTTCGCACTCGATACGGTGGCAGCGCGGACGATGCCATCTACGGGGCCTGCTATGACAGCAGGCGGCTCTCTTTCTCATAGCGCTTGCCGAGAGGGCACGCGTCCCTAGCTGGGTGCTTACAAACCGGGCGGAGTGACGTCCAACGTCTGGCGCATCATGGGAATGGGAAGCAGACCGTTGGAACCTTATCCAGGAAGGGAGAGTGCTTTGCCAATCTCGATCTCTCAGCGGATTTCCTTTGTCGTACTGGCATGGCTGTCACTCTGTCCAGCGTCATCTTTTGCTCAGAAAATGGACGGAAAGGCCGCGCTGGACGCGGCGACGAAAGATGCGGCGGCATTGCTGGCACGTGCCAAAGACGTGATGCGGTTTGGCCGCGTGGGCAAATCCGTCGTTCATTGCCGAACAGTCGCGGCGGCCGAGCAAAACTACCAATCGGATCGCACCTATCCACCTTTCTTTTCGGCCATGGAGGTCAACGAGATGTGGTTTGATCCACAGTCCGGCGTGGATCGCGTAAGCACACAGACCACTTATCCCGGGGGAGGGCCCTTTCCGCCTCAGGTCAGGCTCACAGACGCGACACGCGCTTTTCGGCTAGCGGAAAAAACGCTAAACCCCCTGCCTGCTACGTCTCTGCATTCACGGTACTTGAATCCCTGGGCTGTAATTTGGGATTGGGCAACCGCAGGTGATGCGCGAGTCGTCGGCCACGCGCCATATCGCGATTATGCGCGCATCGTTCTTGCGCGCTCCATGCCGGGCGGAGAATACCGGCTATTCCTCGATCCGAAAAGCGGTTTCCCGATGAAGCTTGATCTGGAAGAGAATCACTACCTTTGGGGGCAGCGCCACATCGAGTATTTATATACGAATTGGACGCTGAGCGGCGGTTTAATGGTGGCAGGCTCGAGCTTTAGGTTGGCCGATGGCCAGGTCGAGATCTCACAGACTACCGGTGACGCGGAGACTATCACGAGGGAAACGGCTCCACCCATGTCCCTGCCGGAGGCAACAGGCCAGGCTTCGGATGCTCTCCCGCTTTTCTTGCAGCCGATCGATCCAAAGGTCGCACAGGCTGGGCAGAAGACTTATCTCTTGTCGAATCCAGGTTATACAGAGGCGGTGACTCAGGTAGGCGATCAGGTTTTCCTGTTCGATGCAACGCAAGGGGAAGAGCGTGCGAAGAAGGATGCGGAAGCAATTGCCAAACTATTTCCCGGCTACAAAAAATTGACCGTGGTGGTCACGGACTTGGCTTGGCCGCACGTCGCAGGCGTGCGCTACTCGGTAGCGAATGGCGCAACAATCGTCGCACACAAGGCCGCGCGCGAGTTTCTTCAAAGCGTGGTGGACCGGAGTTGGACGCTGGCACCTGACCTGCTGGAACAGCGGCGCAAAACGGCGAGATTGAATTTCGCAGGCGTCGATGCCACGTATCCACTAGCGGGCGGCGCGATTAGTTTGCATCCGATCGATGGTATAGGAAGCGAAGTAGCGCTGATGGCGTATCTGGAGCCGGATCGCTTCTTGTGGGCTTCGGATTACATCCAGACTGTGGCGCAGCCAACCTCGTACGCTTCTGAGGTTTGGCGTGCGGTGCAGCGCGATGGATTGTATCCTGAAAAAACTGCCGCCGAGCATCTGCCGCTGACGCCGTGGGCCAAAATCGCGGAGCTCCAGGCAAAGAATGAGGAAGGCGCGGGCTCGGACTGACCTCCTTAGAGGACGTCGCGACAGAGAATTACGTTAGGGGGCTATGGCTGCGGCAAGGGTCGCAGAGCCGTAGTGCGTTCAGGCGTTGGCACGTTGGTCTCGCGGATGGGGCGGTCGACTTCGCCGGGATGCGCGGGGGCTTCCAGTCCATCCGTAAGCAGATAGCCCTGCAGTGCGGTGCCGTTGGTCCAGACGCTTTCGAGTGCGGAGATGTACTCGATTTGCAATTCGTAAAGCTTCCGTTGCGCGTCCAGGACTCGAGGATACGACGCTAGCATCTGGCCATATTTCTCCACCATCAGGCCATAGGCTTTCTTCGCCAGGGGAAGCATGTCATTACGGTATTCCAAGGCCATCAGACGTGCGTTCGCGTATTGATCGACTGCGGAGGCCGCGCGTTCGAGTAGCGTCAGTGCGATGCGCCTCTTTTCCTGCCCCGCACGATCGATATCCGCGTGTGCCGCCGCCACATTTCCCTGGTTGCGATTGAAGAGTGGAATCTGCACGGCCACTTCCGCGATTCCTTCCCAGCCTTTCGCGAAGGGAACGCTGCCGAGCAATTCGTGGTTGTATTCCATTCCGCCGCGGATTTGAATATCGGGAATCGTTTCACGCTGGGCGCGGCTCAGAACTGTTTGGGCTCGCGACTCAGCCACGTCGGCGATTCGAACGGCGGGGCTCTCTTTCGCGATCGCTTCCACGGCTTCTTCTTCGTTCACCTCGGGCCAGCCTTTTTCAAGATCACCGTCCACGGCCGTTAGCGGCAAGTCGGGCCGCCCGATTACGGCCGCGAGGGAACGCCATTCCTCGCGCAAGGTGTTTTCTTGCATCCGCGCGCTCATGCGCATTCTTTGCGCGTCCACTTGTGCTTCGAGCACTTCGGTTTCATCCGCTTGGCCGGTATTCATCAGCCGCCGCTGAGTTTCCGCTGCGTCTTGTGCGATCGCGGCCAGGTCGCGGCGTGCGTCGAGCAGTTCCTGCGCTGCGAGCATGCGCAGAAACGCCATCTTCACGGCGCTTTGCACCCTGCTTCCCGCCGCCGACCGAACCGCCGCGAATTTCATCTCCTGTGTAAGCAAGCGTCGGGTTGGGGTACAGGCCCGACTGCCGCTGTCTTGCCGTGGCGGCTCGAATCTCGGCCTCGGCCTGCCGCAGCGTTGGATTTGATTCGGTGGCAATCTTCTGTACTTGCTCGAGTGTGATCAGCGCGCCCTTCGCATTTTCTTGCGCCCGGCCCATCCGCGGAAATTCCGGTTTTACCACGGGAATATTCATCTGATGGTGCTCTTCTTGCTTTGGCATCTGCATTTCTTGCGCCTGCGCTCCGCAAGTTGCGGACAACACGCTCGCAATAACAATCGCCCCGCACCTAACCGATGACCGCATGGTCTCTCCTCTTTTCCGTGAGCCCTTGGTTATCCGCTCCCTCAGAGTTACGTTTTCTTCCTTCTTTTCACGACGCATGGCGATGCTCCGCAGCCGCGCCGGGAGTCTTTTTTTTCGCCATGATGGCGTCATATTCTTTGTCCGGCAGCACGCGGATCATGGTCATCATGCCCATCATTCCCGCGCTCCAATTTTTCGGCAGGCCGTCGGTTTCCGGCTTTTCCACGACTTCGTCCATTCCCATTTCCATGAAGGCATCCTGCGGAAACCCCGGCGTCTTTTCGGCACCTTGCGCAATCGGCGCATGATGGACGTGCTGGAAGGGCACGCTTTTCGCAAGCGACTCCATCTGGCTCATTGCTTTCACGTCGGTTTGGTCGGCAGTCTGAATCTGCCGGTCGCGCAGCAGATCCATCATGCTGTTCATCATGTGGTGCGGCAAATGGCAATGGATCATCCACGCGCCGGGATATTTGGCTTCGAACTCAACGACGCGCGCTTGCGCCACGCCGACGAGCACGGTGTTCATCGGACTCCACGTGGATTCCGGCGAGCGCCCGCCCTCCGTGCCGGTGACGACAAACTGATGCCCGTGCAAGTGTACGGGATGGTGATCCATCCCCAGATTCAGGATTCGCAAACGCACGCGGCTTCCGAGTCGTGCAAGCAACGGAGTCGACATTGGCGCGGAAACGCCGTTGAAGGTCAGCCAGTTAAATTCCATCGCTGCCGTATTCGGAATGGTGTTGTTGGGCAGGACGGCCCACTCCTGGAGAATCAGGCCGTAATCGTGATCGACGCGCGGTCTGTAATCTCTTTCCGGATGCGCCACGAAAAACCCAATCTGTCCCATCATTTCCTGCATCGCGCTGTGCGCGTGATAGAAGAAAGTTCCTTCCTGGTGCACCGTAAATTCGTACGCGTATTTTTCGCCGGGAACCACAGGCTTCTGGCTGATGTACGGCACGCCGTCCTGCTCGATGGGAATCTCCAGGCCATGCCAGTGCAGGGAAGTGGACTCCGGCAAGCGGTTCTCGAAGACGACGCGTACACGATCACCCTGTTGCACCTGGATCGTCGGCCCTGGACAACTTTTGTTGTAGCCCCAAGCGTCGATGGTCTTGAAGGGCGCGATTTTTCTCCTCACCGGCTCGGCGACGAGGTGGAAAACTTTCACATTGCCTTCCGTCTCGTGCGGCAGGTCGGCCGCGTCTGGCGTGATCATGGGCAAGGGCGTGCCCGTCGCCTGTGAGTGACCGTGACTCGACTCTCGCAGACGCGTGCGCATGGGTTTTTCGTCCCGAGCTTGCAGACTCTTGCTCATTCCTAGAAGTCCCGCGCCGAAAATCGCCGCATCTTGAAAAAATCCTCTTCTACCTTTCATGTGTGCCTCCCGACGGCCTTTTGATTCAACGCTCATCTTTCTTGTGGGCAATGGTTCACTTCAACAAGACTTTCCTTGGGGTCAACTGTCTTTCGGCGGACCCAAAGCGAATCTCTCTTCTGGCGAGAGAGTTTGATCGCAGCGTTCGGGGTGCTACTTAGATACGGAGGACACCTGTGGCGGAGAGAGGACTAAGCTGTCGCAACGGATTCGGGCCGGCAGAGAAATTGTTCCAGCGCGCGATAAAACCTAACTTGAATTCATGAGAGGCCACAGTACAACTAGCCGCTTGCGGTGCCCAGCAAGATATCCTTGAAACGTCGCTCCGGCTCACAGCGGGTAAGGCGGCCAAGGTCAAGTCCGACGGATTGCAGTTCAGGGCGGCATGGATTTGCGGAACATGCTCGTGCACCGATTCTGTGGCGTGACAGTGTTCTCCTGGAGCAGCTGAGGGCGCGGATTGCGAGCACGTTCGCGCGGCACACAGCGGCGCACAGCATGGCGCCGCGAGCAGCGCCAGAATTGTTGCCAGACTGCCGGCCACTGTCTGCCAGCTTTTTTTTCGCGTTGCCGTCGCGTTGCTCATCGCTACCTTTCTTACGCTACGCTGCTGAAATGATGACGTCAACCGCTCCTTGACAGGGAGTCAGCGCCGGCACTGCCAGCTTCCTGAATCATGTAATCCTCACCCATCGGCGCTGCATCCGATGTATTGTTTTGGCTCGATTCTTCACCGGAGGTCTCCTTCATGCATTACGACGCCATCATGATCGGCTCCGGCCAGGCCGGCAACCCTCTCGCTTATCGCTTGGCAGACCTCGGTTGGTCGGTAGCTCTGATCGAGAAGAAGCATCTCGGCGGCACGTGCATCAACGTCGGGTGCACGCCCACCAAGACAATGGTTCATCGCGCGCAGGTCGCTCATTACGCGCGAAACGCCGCGCGCTGGGGCGTGAACGCAGCGAATGTCAGCGTCGATCTGGCCAAAATCGTCGCTCAAAAAGACGAAGTTGTTCTGAGTTTTCGCGGCGGCCAGCAGAAACAGGTCGACAAGCGCGCCAATTTGCATCTTCATCGCGGCAATGCCAGCTTTGTCGGCCCGCATCAACTCAAGGTCGGCGACGAGCTTCTCGAAAGCGAGAAAATCTTTATCAACACTGGTGGCTACCCGAATATCCCCGCGATCTCCGGCCTCGAAACTGTGCCGTATCTCACTAACGAATCCGTCATGCAGCTCACTGCCATCCCCGAGCATCTCCTTATTCTTGGCGGGGGCTATATTGGTCTGGAATTTGGACAAATGTTTCGCCGCTTTGGCAGCCGCGTCACGGTGGTTCATACCGGCAAGCAAATCGTCCCCCGCGAAGATCCGGAAATTGCCGCCGAGCTGCAGAAGGCGCTCGAAGCCGAAGGCATGCAATTCCTGCTCAACACGCACACCACTCGCGTCGAAAACAAAAACGGAGCGATCGCGCCGTCACTCGAAGGGCCTGCAGGCCCATCGACTGTCACCGGCTCGCATCTCTTAATCGCCACCGGACGTGGTCCCAACACAGACGCTCTCGGTCTCGATGCAGCCGGAATCGAAACCGACAAGAATGGTTTTATCAAAGTAAACAACCGCCTGGAAACAAGCGTTTCCGGAGTATGGGCGCTCGGCGACTGCAAAGGCGGCCCGGCTTTCACGCATATCTCTTATAACGATTTCCAGATAGTTTACGGCAATTTGGTGGAAGGGAAGAACCTCTCCACCGAGAATCGTCCCGTGCCGTATTGCGTCTTCACCGACCCGCAGCTCGGCGGCGTCGGCATGACTGAAAAAGAAGCTCGCGCCAGAGGCTTCAAACTAAAGATTGGCCGGTGCTCCATGACGTACGTGGCGCGCGCTATCGAACGGGGCGAAACCGCGGGCCTCATGAAGCTGGTCGTTGATGCTTCAAACGACCGTATTCTCGGCGCTTCCATCCTCGCCTCCGAAGGCGGCGAGCTGGTGCAAATCCTCGGCGCTCTCATGCTCGCGAACCAGCCATACACACTTTTGAAAGGTGCCGTCTATATCCATCCCACGCTCGCGGAAGGCTTTTTCTCGCTCATGGAAGACGTTAAACCTGCCGCATGACTGAATTCTTGGTCTCGCGGCGCGACGCTGGGTAGCACCAATGGTATTCTGCAACGCACAGTTTCGGCAGCTAGCCACTGGGGACCGCAATACGAGCCATGGATAGTCTTAAGGAACAAGTTGCTGTCATAACTGGAGCGAGCAGCGGCATCGGCAAGGCCATTGCTCTTTCATTGGCCGGGCACGGCGCCGAAGTTTGCCTGGTGGCGCGGCGTCGTGAGCTGCTGGAAGATGTCGCGAAGCAAGCGCAGGCGCCGGGCTCGCGCGGTCACGCTTGTCCCGCGGATCTCACCAAGGATGAAGACATCCGCACTCTCGGCGAGCGCATTCAAAAAGATTTTGGCCATCTGAATATATTGGTGCTCTGTGGTGGCGCCATTTTTCATGGCCCCCTGGAGAAAGCATCGCTCGCCGAATTTGACTTGATGTACCGTTCGAACGTGCGCGGACATTACCTCATGATCCAGACCATGCTTCCCCTTCTGCGCAAGGCTTCCGGCCAAATCGTGTTCATCAACTCCTCAGCGGGACTCCGTTCCCCAGCCACCACGGGACAGTTTTCCGCAACGCAGCACGCGTTTCGTTCCATCGCCGACAGCTTGCGCGACGAAGTCAACCCCCATGGCATCCGCGTTCTCAGCGTATATCCCGGGCGAACCGCGACGCCGCGTGTCGCGAAGTTATTTGAAAAGGAAGGCCGCGCCTACCAACCGGACTTGCTGATGCAACCGGAAGATATAGCCGAAATGGTGACGCACTCGCTCCGACTACCGCGCACTGCGGAAGTCACAGATATCAGCATCCGCCCGATGCAAAAATCCTACTGACGCACTCCTTCGAACGCTGCTGAGCAGGCTCCGTCCAATTCCTCTATTTTCAAACTTCCATTTTCTATTTTCTGAATCTGGTGGGGCTGGGCGGATTCGAACCGCCGACAAGCAGTTTAGGAAACTGCTGCTCTATCCATCTGAGCTACAGCCCCACATCTCCATTGTAATACTACTCGAGCTTTTGCGTTCCGCTGCGTTGGTCACGGGGACGGGCGCATTCCGCCGGGCGTGGCGGCCGCAGGATCCGGTTTCGATCCTGGGGCGATCTTCGTAATTCGCAAATTGCGAAAGATGCTCGGCCAGTATTCCCGCAGCGCGTTGCTTGCGGTGTTCAATCCGACCCGTATTCCGTAACGCTGAAACGTCCGCCCTGCTGTTTGTTCCTTAACAGGCAAATAACTGTTGGCCAGGCTCTCAGCCAGCAGCGGCCCCAGCATCCCTGCCCAATTGGCCGCGTCTTTTCCATCATCCGTGCGCGCCACCACGATGCGGCTCAGCGCGTAACCGATGCGGCGCCCGGGGCCGCCGTGCAGCGTTACGAAGTAGCGCGGATCGCGGTGCAGCAGCGAAGAAATCAGGAACGTCCCGAAAAAATTGTTCGCCGCCGCTGTGGCCATCGAAGACCCAAACCGTTTGCCATACCCGCCCGCTTCCTGACCGTACCCGTTTAGCGAATTGCGCGCCTGACTGATCCCCGCACCGCTGGCCGAACTAAGAAATCGCGAAGGGGCGACGCTCTCGTCCGCAAAAAGTTCAAATTTCTGCTTGGTACTCAGCGCGCCCTTGCTCGTGGCGATACTTGGAAAGAAAATAGACCGCCGCCCCAGAACTTCGATCGTTGTGTCAAAGCGATTTTGCCGCTTCAGTGGCGCATTTTCCTGTTTTGCCACTGGCGCGTCGGGGAGGTCTAGCGGCTTCGGCGATTGCTGCGCTGTCGCCGTTGCGACCGTGGTCACCAACACTGCAATCAAGCACAGAGCCGATGAGCCGTGCCGCATGTCCTCATCCTAACACGAACCGAAATTCCTGTTCTCGAACCGGCGTGCGTCGCGTGCAAGAGTTGCACTCTGGATTTTAAGCGCGAACCAGCCAAACTACGCTGCAACCTCATGCAGACAAGGTACGCGCGATTCGGAATCCATAATCCGCGTATTGAGACTCCGGCGGGATGCTGGAACGCGCCGCCGTGCGCGTCACCTTAATATGATGTCGCCACGAACCACCCCGCGAAGCCTTGCGGGTACCGCTCTTCGGTCCCTGCGGATTTCTTTCCGGCGAATGCCCATAGTAGATGTCGTCATACCAGTCCGTGCACCATTCATGGACATTGTCGCCGACATTGTAAAGCCCATATGCATTCGGCGCATATAGTCCTACTGGTTCCGGCCCCAGCTTCCACCGTGCCGCGTAATCGGGAACCATCTCTGGAGGGGTATCTCCCCATGGATATAGCAAACGATCCGTCCCACCGCGCGCCGCGCGCTCCCATTCAGCTTCCGTAGGCAAACGATAGGATTTGCCAGTCGCACCGCTCAACCAATCGCAGTAACTCGCAGCATCGTGCCACGACACCGCGACCACCGGCATCCGGGGATCGTTGAAATTTGCATCCTTCCAATTCGGCGGGGGACTGCTATTCGTCTCCACAAGAAAACATGCATACTCGGCATTTGTCACTTGGTACGCGCCAAGTTCAAACGCATCCACCCAGACGCGATGCACGGGCTTCTCGTCATCGCGGCCGGCCGAGCAGCCCATCCCAAACCAGCCTTCCGGGACACGCACCATCACCGGCTTGATGATTTCAGTCCGTGCGCCCATAATCCTCGCCCCATCCAGTTCTAGTAGTGGTGTCATGTCCTGGCGTATCTATCCAGCATTATAGTCACGAATGGGAGAACCAGTGGCTAACACACCCAGGATTCATCGCGCAACGATCACGCAACCAAAACGGTGTCGTCCTGCCACGAAGACGAAGACTCCCGCGCGCAGGTCACGCATCACTATGCTATTCTCGCTTCGCTGCGTTCGGGGGATCGCCCGCTCGTCCTGCCTTGGAGGTCGCCATGAAAAAAACATTGAAGATTGTTCTTATCGTCGTGGGTGTGCTGATTGTGCTGGTTCTAATCGTGCCATTCTTGATCCCCGTCAACCAGTTCAGGCCTACGATTGAGGAGAAAGCTTCGGCCGCGCTCGGGCGCAAAGTGCAACTGGGCAACATCAGCCTCTCGCTAATCAGTGGTTCGCTCTCGGCAGAAAATCTCTCCATCGGCGACGACCCAAAATTCAGCTCTTCGCCTTTCCTGACCGCCAAGTCGCTGAACGTGGGCGTGGAAATCATGCCCCTAATTTTCTCCAAGACGCTGAACGTCACGGGCGTTACAATTGCCAGCCCCCAAGTGACCTTGCTGCACAACGGCGCCGGCCAGTGGAACTATTCTTCGCTCGGCGCTTCCGCCGCCAAGTCGCAAGCCAAAAAGCCGCCCGCGGAGAAACCTTCCGCTGCGGCGGGCGCCGAAGTTTCCATTGCAAAACTCACGCTGAGCGACGGCAGCATCATCGTGGGCTCGACCAATTCGCAGAAGCGCAGCACCTATGATCACGTGAACGTCACCGCCTCGGATGTTTCCATCACCTCGAAATTTCCCGTGACGGTCACTGCGGATTTGCCCAGCGGCGGCAAGTTCAAACTCGACGGAACACTTGGCCCCGTCGATCAAGAGGACACTGCGCTTACTCCACTCAACGCCAAGCTTAACGTCACGGGCCTGGATCTTGCTTCCACCGGGTTCCTCGACGCGTCTGCGGGTCTCGGCGGAATCGTTGATCTGGACGCGAATCTCTCCTCGCAAGCGGGCGAAGCTCAAACCAAGGGCAGCGCCAAACTCTCCAAGGCACTTTTGGTCGCCGGTGGATCGCCCGCGGGAGTTCCCGTGACCCTGAATTTCGCTACGAAGTACAATCTCCGAAAGAGCGCGGGCGTCCTGGAACCTTCGACTCTCAATATCGGCAGCGCCGCCGCGCACCTCAGTGGCACATATGAATCACCTGGTGAAGCCACGGTGGTCAACATCAAGCTCGACGCCAAGGACATGCCCGCCGGGGATCTCGAGGCCTTCCTTCCCGCGGTGGGCATTCATCTTCCCAAAGGCACTTCCCTGACGGCTGGCACCCTAAGTTCGGACCTCAATCTAACCGGACCTACGAACAGAATTGTGATCAGCGGCGACGTCGGACTTCTAAAGGGAGTGCTGGCGGGCTTTGATCTCGGCTCAAGAACCTCGGAGATCTCCGCGCTCACCGGCCTCAAGACCGGGAAAGACCTGGAGATTGAAAAAATGACCACGAATCTGCGAATGGCGCCTGACGGTCTGAAGGCTGATAATTTTCTGGCCGTCCTGCCGGCTTTAGGCCAGCTCACTGGCGAGGGGACGGTAGACTCGAAAAATGCGCTGGACTTCAAAATGCTCGCGACGCTTGCCAACTCCGCGACCTACACTTCCTCAAACGGCGCGCCGGCGTCGGGAATCGGAGGCATCCTGGGAGCCATCGGTGGAGGCAAGGGCGGGTGCAAAGGAGCAAGCATTCCTTTTCAGATTCACGGCACGACTGCCGATCCGAAATTTGTCCCCGACATCGGCGGGTGTTCAAAAAAAAGAAACCATAGAAGCAGAAAATGGAAATTCGAAAATAGAAATTGGGAAAAAATTGAAACGGATGCTTTACTCGTACCGCAGCGCGACCATGGGATCGACGCGCATCGCCCGTCGCGCGGGTATGTAACAAGCCATGACGGAAACTCCTGCGAGGAGGATAGCCGCACCGGCAAACGTCGCGAGGTCCGTCGGCTTGACCCCGTAGAGCAAGCTGGCAAGAAAACGCGTCAACGCCAGGGCCGCAACAATCCCAATCGCCACGCCTGCCAGAGCCAACATCAGCCCTTTTCCGAGAACGAGACCGAGGACATCGCGACGCGACGCGCCCAACGCTAAGCGAATACCGATTTCATGCGTTCGCTGAGTCACCAGATACGCCATGACGCCGTAAATCCCGACTGCGGCCAGCACCAATGCCAACGCAGCAAACGTGTCGAGCAGCACTGTCTGCAGACTCGTATCCTCCATGTTGTCGCTGACAACCTGCTGCATCGTGCGCACGCGGAATAGAGACAGCCCGCTATCGAGGTCGTGCAGTGACGTGCGAATTGAGCCAAAGACGCTTTCCGGTGGGCCGCTCGTCCGGACGCCAATCTCGCCCGGATACCAAATGTTGTCCAACTCGCCGCTCAGCGGGATATATGCCTGGGCCTGTGCCGGCTCGCGGATGCTGTTGTACTTCACGTCGCCGACGACCCCGACCACGGTGACCGGCTGGACGCCGCTAATAAAAACTTTGCCGACAGCGTCCTGATTTGGCCATAGCGTTTGCGCCATGGCGCGGTTAATGACGGCAACCGTGGCAAACTCGGGCTGCGGAACGATCGCATTCTTTCCCGATTTCCAGTATTCTATGTTTCTAGCGCCTGCGCCAAACGCGCGATCCACTTCTTCCGGTTGGAAATCGCGGCCGGAGAAAAACGGAATATCGAACACGCGAAAATAACCGCGTGTAACGTAGTTGACTTCCACCTGAAGCCAGGCATGCTGCGGGTCCAGATCACCTTCAAGCTTGGCGCCAACGGTGTGGCTGCCTTCGAGCGGAATGGACTGCGAGATTGTGGCGCTGGCCACTCCTGGAACGTGAGCCAGGCGATCCAGCAGGCGATCGTAAAATGCGCGCCGTTGCGCCAGTTCCACGTACTTCGTGTTCGGTAGAACCACCGCCATCGTCAAAATGTTCTGCTTTTGAACGCCGATTTTGGCGTTGCGCATCTCGGCAAAGCTGCGCATCAGCAAGCCCGCGCCGACCAGAAGCGCGAGGGAAGCGGCCACTTCTCCAACAACGAGAGCGTTGCGCAGAGCGGACCGCCGTCCCGAGGCGCCCGCAATGGAACCGGCGCTCGATTTCAGAGTTTCGCTCAGGTTGAGCCGCGAAGCCTCTAGTGCGGGCGCGAGACCGAAGAGAATTCCCACCAACAGGCTGACGCCGATCGTGAATAGCAGCACCGTGGTGTCCAGTTGAACGGGATTCTCACGCGGAATGGGAAGCGACTTCGCCGCTTGCGCGAGTTTGACGAGCCACGACGCGCCCGCGAGACCCGCTGCCGCGCCTGCAAGTGATAGCATGACGCTTTCCGTGAGAAGCTGGCGGACCAACCGCGACCGGCTGGCGCCGAGAGCACTGCGTAGCGCGATTTCGCGTTGTCTCCCTGTGGCGCGCGCCAGCAGCAGATTCGCCATGTTGGCGCATGCTACGAGGAGCACGAGTGCGACCGCGCCAAGCAGGACCAGAAGCTGCGTGCGCGAGTCGCGCGTCAGGAGTTCCTTGAAAGGAACAACTTTCACGCCAAGATTGCTGTTGGTGATCGGAAATTGCTTTTCCAGGTGCTTAGCCACCGCCGTCATGTCGGACTGCGCCCGCTCGACCGTTACGCGGGGTTTCAGGCGTGCCAGCATGCGGTAGGAATATCCCCCGCGCCGGCCGAGCCGCTCGACCGTCATTTCTAGCGGAATCCAGATGTCGATCGATTCGGGATAGTTGAAGGTGCTGGGCATCACGCCAACAACGTTGTATTTTTCGAAATTCAGCTCGATGGATTTCCCAAGGGCGTCCCCGCGCCCGCCAAAATGCCGCTGCCAGAACCCGTAACTCAAAACGGCAACGTGGTTCGCGCCGCGCTGGTCTTCTCCTTCGGCGAATCCACGGCCCTCTGCTGGCCGCACCCCGAGCAAGGAAAAGAAATTCGCCTGCATGCTGGCGACCGATACTGTCTCGGGCTCGCCGGCGCCGCTGGCGTTGAAATTCTGAGGCGATGTGAAAAGTGTGGTGGCTTGAAAAGCGCGGTTCTGCGATTGCCAGTCAAAATAGTCTTCGCCGCTTACAGGATAGAACTCCGCTGATTGGCGCGTGGAAAATACCCGCACAAGACGCTCGGGATCGCGGAACGGCAGCGGCTTGAGCAGCACGGAGTTGATCACCGAAAAGATTGCAGTGTTGGCGCCGATGCCGAGAGCCAGCGTGAGTACGGCCACTATTGCAAAGCCGGGATTCTTGCGCAAGATGCGGGCACCGAAACGCAAGTCCTGAATCAAGGAATCCAGCATTGGCAGTCCCCTCCGCTCTCGAACAATTTCTTTCGTTTGTTCAACACCGCCAAGCTTGATCAGCGCATGACGCCGCGCATCTTCTGCTGTCATTCCCGCGCGCAGGTTATGTTCAACGTGCATCGCCAGATGACACTCCATCTCTGCGGCGAGTTCTTTTTCTCGCTGTTCCTTCCGGAGTAGCTCGCCCACGCGCAACAGCCATCCACGCAACCATCTCATAACGCCCTCTGCGATTCGCGATTTGAATATCCGCACACTTGTTCGTTACCTCAGAAAACTATTCATATCGCAGCGCCACCATCGGGTCGACGCGCATGGCGCGACGGGCCGGAATGTAACAGGCCATGACGGATACAGCTGTGAGAAGGATAGCCGCACCGGCAAGCGTCAGCGGGTCCGTAGCGCGAACGCCGAAAAGCAAATCCTCCATCAGTTTGGTCAAAACAAGCGATGCGGCAGTTCCCACAACGATCCCAAGGATCGCGAACCGAACGCCTCCGCTCAAAACAAGTTGCAACACGTCGTGCCGCTGTGCGCCCAGGGCCATGCGCACGCCAATCTCACGCGTCCGCTGAGCGACTGCATAGGAAAGTACGCTGTAGAGTCCCAAAGCGGCAAGAACCAAGGCGAGCCCGGCAAAAGCGCCAAGGAGCGACACCACCATGCGTTGCTGCCCCGTTGCCTCAGCGCTGATTAGTTCCATCGTACGGATGTCCGTCACGGGCTGATCCTTGTCGACTGCGTGGATTTTTTG
>WNFI01179653.1_pt1 | contig 15990 bp, 24 predicted proteins | sample 5400471 | NCBI WGS metagenome assembly WNFI01 (sample SAMN13153348, study PRJNA577476) | soil metagenome | isolation source: 100 cm saprolite on Douglas fir-dominated hillslope | place: USA:California | collected 2013-09-17 | reverse complement strand
CACCAGTCCCATAACCAAAAAGAATTCTCGCTTATCTCCGAGGATGGTCGGCAACACCAACGCTGCCACCACAAGAACAGGTCCTACAAGCATTTCCACCAGCGCGTGGAGCCGCATTGGAATGATCTTGAAAACGCCAAGCGGCATGTTCGTAAGAAGGGTCATGACAAGATGAATGGCAGCGAGCGCGTATGAGACAAGCGCAGCAAAGCCGCCAAGGCCGAGAATGCTTGGCGCCAGGGCAAAAATCGCGACAGTCAAATAGTCCAGTATTCCATGCACCGTATCGGAAATGACTTTCATATTTTCTCCTCCCATTAACGAACTGTTTGAGTGCGGCGGTGCGATTTGTGGCGGCTGTGCTTAGCTAATGGTTGCAAGCATCGCGGATCGCGCGCTCTTGATATCGGCATCCGATAGGCCGGACTTCGCCAGAACTAGCAAGCCCTGAACATTGGCGACAAGCTGCAGGGCAGCCTGATCGATCTCGCGCTTCGAACGCCTCACGCCGGCGCTCGAGGGCAAGGAGATCGCCTTCCTGAACAATGTCCGAAGAATCTCGACACCGATTTTCAATCTGGCGACTATCTCCTCATCGTTGGCGCCGAGTTCCAGCGCGGTATTTCCGATCAAACAGCCGCGCCAACCCGTCGCATTGCCTTGCGGGCTTCTCGCAACGGCAAGGATTCCGTCGATCAGCAATGCGGTGGCGTCCCGGGGATCTCTTACATCCGAGATCAAGCCTTCGAGATGAGCGCGCACCGTCTCGAAATACAAATCGAGGATTTGCAGAAACACCTCTCGTTTGGAGCTGAACGCGTTGTAAAAACTGGCGCGTCCCACACCCATCGAACCGAGCAATTCAGGCATGTTGGTCCCTTCGAAGCCCTGCTGCCAGAATGTCTTCAGCGCTTCTTTCAGAACATCGTCAGGATCAAACTCTTTGCTTCTCATGCCGCTTATTAGACCATTTGATCTAATTTGACAAGATTGCTCCAACCACCGCTTCCGATGCCGGGACGGTGCCGAAACTGAATGGTCCAATAGCCTTAGGCTATGATGGCTGGTTGAGATCTCGGGGCACGTTCCAAAATGTCCGCCGATGAGAGGTTCACCGAAAGGCCAATCAGAATCGTTGCTTGCAGCTCCAAAGAAACGCCGCATAAAGTCGGCTACACTCTGGTTCAAGCTCAAGGACAAACGTGGACAAGCGCGCAATCGTCATTCGCGGAGGGCTCATTCTCGCGGCCGGTAAATGTTCTCTGCAGGATTTACTGATCGAAGATCAACCGGGGTGCCGTTGACGACAAGGTCTCGCTTGAAATGTTTCTCACCGGCGGCGCATCCGGCTCTGAGTCGCGCGGTGTGAAGGACAAGTACCTTAGTACGGCACTTTCCGCAGCCGAGATGATCCGCAAGGGCTGCACTGCCTGCTACGATCTCTCCGCCGAATTCCCGCTTCCCTCGGTCGAGGGAATTTCCGCGATGGCGCGTGCCTACCGCGACGCAGGCATGAGAGCCGTTGTAGCGCCGATGATCACCGACAAGACGATCTACGAAGCGCTGCCCGCGCTTCTGGAAGCGCTGCCCGACGACATCCGCTCCAGATATGCGAGTCTCCGTTCTGCGCCAGGGGAGGCGACGATCGATGCTTGCGCCCGGATTTTGGCGAAATGGGATTTCGACCGGCGTTGGATCAAACCGGCTCTCGGCCCTTCTATTCCGCTGCACTGCTCAGACGAATTTCTGTCTGAATGCGCGCGTCTGGCAGGCGAATACGATGTGCCGCTGCAAACTCATCTCGCCGAGTCGCGCGCGCAAGCGTCGCTGGGAATGGCTCGATACGGCAAGAGCCTGGTAGAACATTTGGACGACCTTGATTTCCTCTCTGAGCGCCTCAGCGCGGCCCACGCGATCTGGCTCGGGGACGACGATATCATGCGGTTGGCGCAACGAGGCGTCCGTGTGGCCCATAATCCATGCAGCAATCTGCGGCTGGGATCAGGGGTGGCGCCGGTTCGCAAAATGATCGAAAACGGCATTGTTGTGGGCATTGGAACGGATGCCAGCAGCACATCCGACGGACAGAACATGTTCGAGGCGACGCGGCTCGCGTCATATCTTTCGCGCATCGATGGCTTTGCGACAGAAAAATGGTTGTCAGCCAGCGACGCTCTGCACCTTGCAACGGAAGGATCGGCAAAAGTCCTTGGGTTTGAGAAGATCGGCCAATTGGCGGTTGGATATGAGGCGGACATCGTGTTCCTGCGGCTGGACAGTCCCCACTTCGTCCCGCTGCGCGCTCCGTTGATTCAAATGGTGTTCGCAGAGACCGGCTCGTCGGTTGACACCGTGATGATCGGCGGCCGCATCGTCTTCCACGACGGCAAACTTCTGACCCTCGACGAAGGCCTCTTGCGACGAGACGCGCAGGAGGCTGCTTCGAGGCTGGATGCCGCCAACGACGTCGCGCTGGCGGGAGCAAAGTCTGTCGCAAAGTTCGTAGGCATGTTCTGCGCGGCTCAGGGGTGCACCGGTCACCCTGTGCGACGGAATCTTGACGTCGCTTGCGAGGCCTAGAGGCGCTGCATTTTCAAGATTTCGTGTGAAGTATGCCTTACTGTTCGTCGCGCAGCCGCAGAACGCGCCCGATAGCCGTCCAGACACGCGAATTCAGGCGATCCGACCGAAATCCGCACTCAGCGGACCTGATGTTCCTGCTCAAGAGACGCTCCCGACGGCAATCAAGCCGTAACAAAGCGGCCCGCGATCGCGAATACGGGATGTACCCAACCCGGGAGGATTGCCATGCTGCTGTTGCGTCTGATCACGTCACTTGGACTTATTGCGAGCCTGTATCCTGCCGCTGCTCTTGCGGCAGACCGACCTGTCGTCGTCGAATTGTACACCTCACAAGGATGCTCATCCTGCCCGCCGGCAAACGCTTACCTGAACGAACTATCCAGGGATCGGCGGGACGTCTTGCCGCTCGCCTTCCACGTCACCTATTGGGACCGTCTGGGATGGAAGGATCCGTATTCGCTGCAAGCCGCTACGGATCGCCAGGACCAATATGGCCACCGCTTCGGCGATGGATCTTATACGCCGGAGATCGTCGTGGATGGCGCCACCGGACTTGTCGGCTCGCATCGCCATGATGTCGGATCAGCTATCGAAACGGCGAAACGCGAAAGTCGCACCGCCGCGTCGATCAGCGTCACGAAGACCGAAGGGGGGCAGGTTTCCATCCAGGTCGGCTCCGGCAGCGGCACCGGCAAGATCCTTCTCATCGGCTTTGACCACGACCATACGACAGCGATCGGCCGCGGAGATGGCCAGATCATTGGAGCTTCCCGACTATCGGACGGCTCGACCTGATCGCCTGACGTTTTCCACATGGGTGTACGAGCCGGCTAGCTCCATCGCAGACGCAACTTTGCTGGCCACGCCTTGCTCCGCGCCGTTCGTCGGAACCGCCGTCGGCTTTGCGTTCGCGCGCGGGCCGTCCGAAATCTTTGCAATCTTCCTGTGTCTCGGCATCGGAATGGCCCTGCCCTATTGGGGGGCCGCGTTGTTTCCTGGCTGCGTTCGTTGGCTTCCACGTCCGGGTCTGTGGATGCTTGTTGTGCGAAAATTTCTGGGCATCTTGCTGTTGGGGACGGCGGTCTGGCTGATCTTCGTGCTTTTGAGGATAGCGGGTGTGTGGATGGCGGGAATCACGACCGTTCCGCTGGTGTGCTTGCTCGGTTATCGAGCCTTGATCAGTGCCCCGGTCAAGGGTGGAATCGCCGTCTATGCGTCGCGCAGATCCAGATGTCATCGCCGACGGCAACACGGTCCTGGTGGACGTCACTGCCACATGGTGCTTGACCTGCAAGGTTAGTGACTTGAGGGTACTGGAGAACGCGGACGTCCGTTCGCGGCTCGATCAGTCGCACGTCATAAGAATGCGCGCCGACTGGAGCCGGCCGAACCCATCGATCGCAGATTATCTTCGTCGCTTCGGACGATACGGTATTCCCTTCGACGTGGTCTACGGACCGGGGCGGCCACAGGGCGAAGTCCTTCCGGAGCTGCTCACAACGAATGCCCTCTTGCATGCGATAGATCGATCTTCAGTCCGGAACTACAACCGCAAATCCGTGGATTCCGCCCCCTATTCCGGGTCGCGATAATGTGCCTCGTCGATTGAATTCGCGGTCGGAGTTTGCACCCGGTTGTCTCAGGCGCGAGGCTTGAGGATCATTGAGTACTCCGGTCGGTTACATCGGCCAGGAAGTTTTCAAGAGCTTTCGATGCGTCGTCGGAGACAGAAAGACCGTGACGCGGGAACACATGCTTCGCGCTGTATTCGCTCGCGTTGTATGTGAGCCATACCCGGTCCAGATCGTCCTGCCAGACGAGCGCCTTCATCGGCAGATCGATTGCCAGTGTTGCGCTCTTGGTCATCGGGAGCGTGCCCCCTTTGGGGTTACCGAAGATGATGACCGTCCGCGGGTGCACGTCGAGTCCGGCTTTTTTTGCAGCGGCAGCGTGATCGATCCGGCCGAAAACGACCCAGCCTCCGGCGGCCTGCGCATTGATCGCAGCCTCAAAATTTTCGATTGTTTCCTTGACGGAGTACCTGCTTGGTTTGGTAACAAGTCCATCGTCTGCGGATGCGGTAGCGGCATGCATAGCGAGCGCAATCGCCGCTACGATTGCAATCTTTGTCATCATGCGTTTGTCCTCCCGTGCCGCCGGATGTGAAAATTATGTCTATCGGCGGGGTGTTCCGTTCCCACCCCTTCAAAAACGAGTCGTAATGTCCGTCAACCACTGCGGAGAAGCTTCAACGAGTCCGGCTTCGAGGGATCTGTCGAGACCGGCCACGATTAACAGTCCCATCACGATCAGGAACAATCCAAGGGCCTGTTTCATCGTTTTCCCAGTAGCCGACATGCCGCCACGCCAGCGCAACAAGAGGTGACGGGACATCGACCCAAACAGCATAAGCGGCAGTCCCGCGCCAAGGCCGAAAATCAACATCGTCAACGCAACGGCGCCAAGATTTTTACCTTGCGCCGCCAAAACAGATGCTGCGCCAAGTGTCGGTCCCACACAGGGGCTCCATACCGTCCCAAGGAGGAGACCTACACCGAACTGACCACTCAAACCCAATTTCGAAAAGCCACCGAAACGGCGATCTACCCAGTCACTAACGGGACCACCAACAACGGCGACGCGTAGCTGAAATGAGGGCACAAGCAGCACTGCGCCAATCGAGATCATCCCGATAGCCGCAATGTTTCGAAACCAGTCGGCATCATACCCTAGCGCAAAGCCGATCGTGGCAACGAACAGGCCTATCGCGATAAAGGACAGGGAGACCCCGCTCGCAAGCGCGACGGGTCCCCACCTGTGCTCCGAAGCCGCCGCGCCCAGAACAATCGGCAGCAAGGGCAGCACGCACGGCGAGAGGATCGAAAGTACGCCGGCCAGAAACGCCAGTCCCAGGCTACCAATCGACATCAGCGCATCAAAGTCGTCTTGTCGAGCAAGGCCGCAATCGAACTCGGGTTCGTATCTCCAACGGAGCGGCCTGTCTCCCGGGAGCCCTTGAACGTAATCAGCGTGCTCTGCATTCGGGCTCCGAAAGCCTTGACCGCGTCTTTCTGGGAATCGAAGTCCACACGAAAGACTGTCAGATTCTTGAATTTATCCTGCTTTTCAAGATCACTCAGGATCGGCGCCTGCGCCCTGCATGTCGGACACCACGTCGCGTGAATTTCAACCAGGATGGGTTTTCCGGCAGCCTGGGCTGCTGCGAAAGACTTGCTATCGTAATTCAGCTTATCTGCCGCGTGCGCTCCAAATGCGATCGTGGACATAATGACGGCCGCTGACAAAACGTAAATCAGCTTGCTTTGCATTGCTAACACCTCCGGTATGAACGGGCGCTCCTACATTACTATTCGAACGGGAATGCCCAAACATTACGGAGGTCAAAAAATATAATCGTGAAAGCTTGCGACTGGGCGATGCATACTTTTGACGATAGGCGGATCAACGGCAACAAGGAGCGAGTCCTTTGGACGAGGGGCCGAGCCCGCGAGAGTAGCGAATAAGAAGGCCGCGCAAAGTCCGCCATTCCCGGTTGCCAGCGGGGACGAGCCGATGACAACACACGGACAAATTTGTGGTTCTGCCCCGCTAATGGCATCTGATAGGCGTTAAACATGCCATCTTGCGCCCTATGTATTGTAGATGCTCGCCTTGCGGATGGGCGCAAGAAGCAAGGTGGCAGCCTTGCTTACGCACGCGCTCGCCGTTTCGACGGCTTGATACCGTCCAACAAAGCAAACACCGGCCTCACAAGACCTTGCAGCAGATCCCGGTTCGGTCGAGTACGCGCGAGAACACGAATGCCCAGCAAGACACCGAGCAGAAGCTTGGCGATGTCCTGGGCGGGTTGCGACTTTGCGATTGTGCCGTCCCGTTGGCCTGCAAGCACACATCGACAAAAAAACGCTTCTACCTGTACCAACACTTTGGCTACAACGCGGAGGAACTCGGGGTCATGCGGGGCGATCTCGAGCGCAGAGTTCACCAACATGCAACCGCGCCGCTGCTTGCCGCTTAATGACTTTTCGACGATCTCCTCAAAAAATGCGCTTAAAGTCTCACGCGGAGCGAGCGTGGCCTCGAAACGGTTTATACGCTTTCGGAAAGTCTGGCTTAAGTAGTGGTCGAGTGACCGCCGGTAGAGCGCACGTTTGCCCTCAAATGCATTGTACAAGCTCGCGCCTGTGATCCCCATGGTTTCGGCAAGATTCTCTCACCGATGTTGCCTCATAGCCGTAGCGCCAGAACTGCTGGACTGCGGCATTCAAGACGTTTTGCTCGTTAAATTCCCGTGGCCTCGCCATAGTTCCTCCAAGAGCCGGCACCCGCTTCGAGCAGCCGATTTGTACAACAACGCCCTTCAAAGCAACACTTCTGGACCCTACCCTCCGGGTTCATGCAGTTTCACTATCGCCGTAATCGCTGCAGCACGGTGCTCAAGATCCGGGCGCAAAAGCCGTTTGATTAATAAATTCGCTCGCCACATCGTGATGACCGGCATGTAATAATCCGCATTGCCCGCCGTATACCCCAACACAAGGCGATAAAGCGAGACGCTTCTGCCTCGCTACGAAGTGCCTGATTTAGGGAGATTACAATGCGAAGGGCAATTCTCACTGTTCTCGGTGCGGCGCTAATTTCGGCATCCACGCTGCAGATTGCCGCAGCCGCCGACCGTCACCACCACGTACATAAAGCAGGCCGCGCCACGGTAACTCAGCAATTCCGAAACGCCAACGACTCCGTGGTTTCACCGCCCGTTGCACCAGAGTATGATCAAGGCCACGGGCTGTCCGCACCCGCAGGCCGCAGCTAAACATGAAAGGGCTGGCGTTAACGCTTTACGCCGGCCTTTTCTGCTTTTTTAAACCGCAAGTTCCACGGCTGACCCTGAAAGGATTGTCATGAATAGCATCGAGCAATTTCAAAACCACCTCAAACAGCAAACCGAAGCCGCCGGCGACCTCGCGAAGCACTTCCAGGCGATCGCGACAGCGCACGCCGAGTATGCCAAAAGATCTTTTAAGGAAGGCGCTGCATTTTATGAAAAACTGGCGAGTGCCAGATCGCTCGAGGAAGCGGTGGAAGTTCGCACCGAATATACGAAAACTGCCTACGAAACGCTCGTCACGGAGTCGAAGAAAATCGTTGAGATGTACGCCGAACTCTCCAGGAATGCGCTTAAGCCGTTTGGTACGATCGCGAAAACGCCCTCCCAAGCGACCGTTCCATAACTCTTCAACAAACCACCTAATTAGAAAAGCTCGGCCCCGCTGGCCGAGCTTTTTTGCATACCGGGCGCTGAAGCCCGTCGACGCGGGATCCTTCGTCCAGATTTGACCGCTCCTTAGGTCGTGGAAAAGACCTGCAAGATCTCGTGATCGATCACCACCGTAACAAATTGAAAGAGCGGGCGAACTATCTAGCAGGAGCGCGCGTGCGCGAACGTGAAGACGAATGGGCCGACCTTATGCGGTGGGGCAATGCGGGCGACAGCGGCGCCTATCGTCGATTGCTTAAGGCTGTCGCGCCGGGCGTCGATCAATCCGAGGATATCGTGCAGGATATTTTGCTCGCGGTACATTTGAAGCGACATACCTGGGACGCAGACGCTCCGTTCTCGCCATGGTTGTTTGCAATTGCGCGCAACAAGCTGGTCGATGCGCTGCGCCGCCATGGCCGGCGCGTCTTCCTCAATATCGACGATCTCACGGAAACTATCGTCAGCGAGCCTGTCGAAGAGACTGTTCCGGCCGGCGAAGTGATCGCGCATGTGCAGGGCCTACCAAGGCGTCAACGCGATGTACTGCAATCGATCACCATAGAGAGCATTTCGATCAAGGCGGCCGCTGCGAAGCTCGCGATGAGCGAGGGCGCCGTGCGTGTCGCGCTGCATCGTGGATTGGCCAATCTCGCAGCCAAACTACGGAAGGAGTGAGAATGGATCACAGTGGCGATTTCGGCCATCGCGATCAGCATTCACTTGTCGCGCCCGGAAGCTTCACTCAAAGGCTGGATGTGGTTGCTTCTGATCCCTGTGGGATTGCTGTCGTTCGGGATCGGGAGCGAGATGATGATACCGCAGCAGCTGCCTTGGATCACGCGGCTGATTGGGTCCAATTCAAAGGTGTGCATGACGGCGATCCCGTTGCTCTCGCTGCCGCTTTTGATCGCCGCATTAGTCGCGCTGCGTCACGGTGCGCCGACGCGGCCGGCTCTGGCAGGCGCCTGCGCCGGATTGCTTTCGGCGGGATTTGCGGCGACGCTGTATGCCTCCCAATGCACGGACGACTCGCCGCTGTTCGTAGCCGCATGGTATCCCCTCGCGATCGGATTGGTCGCCGCGGTTGGCGCGCTGGCCGGTTCGAGATGGCTCCGGTTCTGAGTCGGGGAGAAAGTGCTCAGGCACCGGGTTTAATTGCCGGCCGGTTCAGCCAACCTGTCCCCGCCTGTCGCCAACTGAACGTCTTCCAGCAGCGACGACGACACCGCCGGCACCTGCTCGCCGTCGGAGGCGCGCGAGATCGCCACGCGGGTCTTGTTGAAGACGGTCTCCGCACCCGCGGCGGCTTGCGCGTCGAGGTTACTCAGCAGTTCGGCCATCAGCACGCTGTACTGGCCTTTGGAATCGTCGGCGACCTTGCCCGGCGTGGCCGAGGTCAGTATCAGCGCGTTGTCAGGCGCATTGATCGGCGCCAGACCGCGGCAAAATGTTCGGAACCGGCGCTCGTACGGATTGCGCCGCGAGGCGTCGATGACGACGAGCTCGGCGCGGTCGCCCTGCTCCTTCATCATATCGAGCACCGATTCAACGCTGACCCCGTCGCGGCGCACGTCGGCTTCCTTCCAGATCGCCGCATCGACCGGGATCATGTAGCTCTCGCGGCCGGCCTGAATGCCGTAGCCGCCGAAGAACAGCATCACCACAGAATCCGGCTTGATCTTCGATTTCAGGCGAGCGATCGCGCGGCTCATGTCGTCCTTGCTGGCGTCTTCCACGACATCGACGTCGAAGCCGTTGCGCTGCAGCGCCGCCGTCAGGGCCCGCGCGTCGTTGATCGGTTGAGTCAGCGGCGCGTCGGCATCAGGATAATGACCGTTGCCGACCACCAATGCGATCTTTGAGGCTTTCTTCGCGGCGTCACTGCCCTGCACGGTTGCGACGGCCTTGGCGGCATCCAGCGCCCGCAGGTTCAGTGCAGCGTGGGCGCCGATTGCCAGCGACACCACGCCTGCCACAGCGGCGGCAACGGTAGTCGACCGACCGGGGATGCGAAGCTGCCTTACATTCATTCTAAATTCGCTCCCGGTGATCATTTCGGCGCCTGTTCGTGCAGGCGTTTCATCGACTGACAATTTTACCTGGGATGAGGCCCACCCTGGTATGGTCCATTAGCTTCGCTGCTTTTTGCGACGTCCACCGCCTGCGGCCCAGAATTGTCGAAGGCGAATGCGGACAATGGCCCAGCAAACGCGGCTTTCGGCGCCGATCTGTTCGCGGCAACCTCGCTCGGCCAATAGTTTCTGTCGGAAATGGTCTGTCCGGCCACTGCGGATGAGGCGACTGCCATCAACGAAGAGACAATAGCAATTGTAATAGTCAGTTTACGCGACATAGATCCGCTCCTTGATGTAAAGCGCTTGATTGCGCTGATGACATAAGTTCGCGCCGGCAAGCATTGTTGTTACAAGATCACTCCGACGTGACGAACCGTTGGACGTCCGACGTGTTCAACCGCATGGCATCAGTGCCGTCGGGTCCCGCGAGCCCGGTTTTACGCAGCACCCTTCGGGAGCGATAACGAGCCGCGAGAGCTCCCTGAATGATTAGCGGACGAGGTTGCGCTCGAACTCGTGATCGTCCCAACGTCGCCGGCCTTGATCACGCGCGCCGTTCGCGCGTCTCCATCGTCAGCACTGAGATGGGCTGAGATTCCGACGCTCACCACGTCGATCCCTGCGATCAAGGCAACCACGACAATCTTCAGGTGGGTCATGCTGTCCGCACTGTAAATCGAATGGTTCACGGAAGGCTCCTGCTGCTCCGCTGCCCGCGGGAGATTCGTCACGCGGTACCCCGGCATGTTCACCAATCTCATTCGTAAAGCTTGGTCATTTTGTTTCCAGAGACACGCTCACAAAGCGGTGAAGACTAGAACGCGAGAATCCAACTTGTTGGTTCGCGGCTATCGGGGAGATGCGATCTGGCGCGGCTCTCGTACGCTGCGGCTTGCATTCTAGATCGATTGCCTTAAAATGCCAACGACCCCGCAACGGGCTCGCGAGGCGGACCAGATATCTGACTCCGTGTCCCGCGTTTTCCGAGATCGACGGAGGCAACATGGAGCTTCATCAAGCTCGCTATTTCCTGGCGGTATGCAACGATCTCAATTTCACGCGTGCGGCCAAAAGGTGCAATGTCGCACAACCGTCGCTGACGCGCGCGATACAGCTGCTCGAGAAAGAGTTCGACGGTTATCTATTCGAGCGAAAGAGGTCCAGCATCGAGCTAACCGATCTAGGCAAGCTCGTTCGCCCCTATCTTGAGGAATTTTGGCGCACAGCATCTACGACAAAGCGGATCGCCAAGGAATATTCGGCGAAGGCACCGAAAGAACTGAATCTTGCCATCATGTGCACGATCGCGCCGAAGCTGCTCCTCCAAATGCTGAGCCGGTTCCGGACGAGTCACCCTGAAGTTCGGATGCAGCTCAAGGATGGAGAAGCCCAGATGCTTGAGGAAAAGCTGATTAATTTACAGATTGAGGCTGCCATATATTGCCGGCCCCACCACCGGGAACCGGATCCCAGGCTAAACTACCTGCCCCTTTTTAAGGAGCAGATGATGATCATCTTACCCAAAGGGCACAGATTGTCGAAACAACACTCCATCAGGATTTGCGATCTGGCCGGGGAACAGTACGTCCAACGGGCTTTCTGTGAATTTGGCGATATGATCGACGCCTGCGACATGTTCGACAAGGTTTCCGACGCAGACAGCCCAAGGTGCGAAGCCGTCTACAAGAGCGATCGAGACGACTGGGTACTTGGGATGGTAGCAAGCGGTTTCGGCTTCGGGTTCTTGCCCAGGCATTCAATAATACACGACGGCATCATCGCGCGCCCGCTCGTCGATCCAGAATATTGGCGGAATATTCACTTGGTGACGGTCCGCGACAAACCGCAATCTCATATCGTCGGCGCTCTCGTCCATGAAGCGATGAGGACAGAATGGCGAACGACGATGCTTTGCCAGTAAGAGCTCATCTTGCGGTAAATTAGCTCCTCGCAGTTCGAAAAAATCGCGATCAATCAATGTCGAGTCGCGGCGTCTATTATCCCTTGCCAGCATGCGTCAGCGGAAGAGAAACTCATAGCCAAACCTGGTCGCCTGGCCCCCCGGACCGGTTGATCACTGCGTGGATCAATCGGGCATTTAAATCATTCGTTGGGTGAAAGACGCCAATGCTTTGTCGCTATGGTCGCATAGCCAATATCTATACGAATTTGATCGGAGACCATTTCTTTGGGCCCGAGATGCACGGCACAAACACAAACGCGTCAAATCAAACCGGTGATGTCGACAACCACAGTGATGATGGCTATGCCGCACGACGCATTGTTCAGGAGCATAGCATGCCTTCCCATTTCTCAGTTGCGACACGCGCCCGAGCAAGCATCTCTTTGCGGATCTGGTTCGCGGCTTATCGCAGCTATAAGCGCATCTACCACCCCTTCGTCGACCTTGGCATAAGGCTCAGCATCGCACAGTTTTTTCTGCATTCAGCGATGGTCCAGGCGATGAGCTGGCACGACGCGCCGGATCTCGCTGGCGATAAATATGCAGTAAGCTGGCTGAACCCTCAGCACGCGGAGTTGCTTGGAGTTGGGATCGAGTTCATCTGTCCCATCCTGTTCGCGCTTGGATTGCTCACGCGTGCGGCGGCGCTACCGATGGCGATCCTCGCGCTTGTCGCACACCCGAGTTATCAGATGCACGACGCAAATCTTTTCTTGGGAGCAATTCTGGCCGGTTATGCAATGTTCGGCGCACGTGCGATTTCGATCGATGGGTTGATCACGCCGGGTCTAAGCGACAGCGCGGTTCCTGTTTTCCCCCACATCATTCGCGCTACCGAGCAGTTCACGAAGCACGTCGGCCCCGTCTTTCAGCTGATCCTAAGACTATGGCTCGGCTCGACACTGCTATGGCTGCCCGCACCAGCCGCGATATTTCCTGTTACGACTGCACACCACCTGCTGCCTCCTCCTGTCGCGATACCGGGCGGGCTAATGCTGGCTCTTGGCCTCGGAACACCCATCGCCAACAAGACCCTTGTCCTCGCGACGGTCGGCATGCAGATGATGATCGGCGAGTTCGATGGTTTCTGGATGATCCTGCTTCTTGCGCAGATTGGCATGCTGGGTGCCGGACGCTGGTCATTCGACGATCGTATCTTCGCCATGCTGGTCGACTGGATGAAGCCGAGGCACGGTACCGGCAATACCGATAGTTGGCCACGCATTGTCACCTTTCACCCGCCGATATTGCTTCGCCGATCCGTAGCCAGTTTCGAGACGATCCGAACGTTCGAGTAATCATGAAGACGGTTACCGACATCGATATCAAGCAGCAAACAGTGCATATGGGCGACGATGTTTTACCTTTTGATATTCTTGTGCTAGCGACCGGCGCATCCCATAGCTATTTCGGACGCGATGATTGGTCGAGATTTGCCCCAGGGCTCAAGCGCATCAACGACGCGACGGCGATACGCGCCAAGTTGCTGTCAGCATTCGAGAATGCGGAGAATGAGTCAGACGGCGCTGAGCGCGATGCGTGGCTGACGTTCGTCATCGTCGGCGGTGGCCCAACCGGAGTCGAATTGGCCGGTGCGATTGCGGAGCTGGCCCACTTCGGCCTCCAGGAGGAGTTCCGCAGGATAAATCCGGCGGCGGCGCGGATTTTCTTGGTGCAATCCGGCCCGCGCATTTTGCCTGCATTTCAGGACGGCCTTTCTGCGCGTGCGCAACGCTCGCTGGAACGGCTGGGAGTGACCGTTCGGGTCAACAGCCGGGTTCAGGAGATCGACGTTGAGGGTGTCACGATAAATGACCAGCGCTTGCGAGCGAAGACGGTGCTGTGGGCTGCCGGCGTGGTGGCCTCGCCAACCGCGCGTTGGCTGGGAATCGAACCCGATCATGCCGGCCGTACGCCGGTCGATGCTCATCTGCGCGTAGCAAACCATGACAATATCTTTGTGATCGGCGATGCGGCGGCATCATCGGGTTGGAACGGAGGCTCAATACCTGGGCTGGCCCCTGCGGCGCAACAGGGCGGTCGATATGTTGCCCGCATGATCCGTGCGAGGCTGGAGGCACGAGGAGAGCCGGCGCCTTTCGCTTATCATCACAGGGGTAGTCTCGCGACAATCGGGCGCAAGGCGGCGGTGGCAGACTTTGGCCGAGTACGTCTGTGGGGCGCGCCCGCGTGGTGGCTCTGGGGAATGGTCCACGTGTTATTTTTAGCGACCATGCGCAATCGCGTATCGGTGATCATCGCTTGGATCTGGGCTTATCTGACCTTCAGCAGCGGAACCCGCTTAATCACCGGGCAAGACATGCCGGAGGAGAACGCGTGAGCCAGGCCCCTTTCTATCGGAATACGCCTTTGCGTTAACCGCAGCTCCGCAACATTCTTGGTCGAGCCATGTTGGAATACTGCGTGACAGTTGGAGAGCTCTTTGGTTTGACTTTTGCGTAGAGGAGAACGTTGACACTGTTTCGGAGGACTGCGCGCCGTGTATCGTACGAAGAGGGCTATACTAACTGTTCAGTCGCCAATTGGCCGACCGAACGGCGCCGAAGAGTTTCAAGTTAGTTGGACTATGATCATTTATGCCGGTCCAGCTATTGCGCGAAATTCGGTGGGAAAACGCCTATTGCGGCAGTTGACGCGTTCTTGGCGCAGATTCCCTGCCGGGATCTGTTAGCCGGACAAAAGTAAGCAGGCCCGTTCGGATGGCGAACGAGCCTGCTGCGACGAGCGAGGATCGGGCGGTCTACTCTACTCGCCGATCCTCGCGTCGCGGCGTCGTGGGCACGCTGCTCGACTCGAATGGAGCAATGGCCGACAATTTCATTTGCCGTCGATCGTTCGCCGGGCGCGGATGGCGATGAGATCGCCGTGTAACGCCTATACCGATTCCGCGCACCGGTGGTAGCGGGCGGAATGACCGAGCCTTCCAAACGTCCAACGATGACTTCTTCCAGCGGATCCCATTCATTGTACGAACTGACGGGTGAGACGAGGTTTTGTATCTATCGGCAGTAACCTTTATTTTTCATGGAAGCAGACCCGTCAATGCGATGACTGAGATGGCAAGGTTTAATCCTCCAAAATCAGGCTTTTTCGGCTTATAGATCGCCTTGCCCACGTGGCTTCGCTGGTTCGAAACCTTACACAAATGCCCCGTAGTCGGCGGCACGATTTGTCGCGATCGGACTGGGACACGACCCGGCGGCGCGGTACTAGAATCGGTAGATGAGAGACGACTGCACGCGCGTCTGATTGCCTTTTCGCCGATCGGCATCTTCGCGCTGTCCATATTGAAACTCGGTGCCTAGGTCGACATCAGGCCACGGGCTATAGAGCAGATTGATAGTCGCATATTGCGTTTCGCGAACCACAGCGCCTCCGGAGAACACTGGATTGTTGATGCGGACGATGCTGTAGGTGAGATTGGTACGGAGCGCGTCGGTCCACCAGTGCTGAAACGCGCCGAAACCGCCATAGGCCACGATACTATCGAATTGCGTCAACGTGGCGTTGTAGGCGAAAGACGGCGCCGATCCGGCAACGTCCTGGATATAGCGCGAGGCGCCATCGAGATATCCGGCCTGGAAACGGAAGTTGTCTTTCTTATTGAAAAATGGAATCGCGATCTGGCCGGCAGCCAATGTGCCGAAGCCGAAGTTTCCGCTTCCACCGACAACCGGCGCGCTCCCGATTGGCAAAGGCGCGGTGGATCGGGTAGCAACGCCAGAGAGCTGAAAATTGACCTGCGGGCTTTCGTACCGAATCCGTGCGACAAAATCCGGCGTGCTATCGCGCGCGAACGGACCGACGCCAAGACTTTGCAGGCCCGAGGCGAGGCCGGGCGTGCCTGTTCCAGTGACCGGTCCCGTTCCAATGCGGATCCTGCTTTCAGGATTTTCTACAGCGACCGAGCCGGTCAAACCGCCGCCGAAATTGCCGGTGTACCTGACCTGGCCCTGGCGAATAAACGATTGCGCACCTGGCCCTTGGAAATCCAGAATTTCCGGATAGGAGGTCGGATCAGAGAATGTTGACCAAGTTTGGCCTCCAAGCAGCGGACCAACCTC
>WNFI01072349.1_pt1 | contig 15990 bp, 12 predicted proteins | sample 5400471 | NCBI WGS metagenome assembly WNFI01 (sample SAMN13153348, study PRJNA577476) | soil metagenome | isolation source: 100 cm saprolite on Douglas fir-dominated hillslope | place: USA:California | collected 2013-09-17 | reverse complement strand
CGAACCCGGAGATCGCGGCCGCCGCAGCCTGGTCGCTGGTCCATGGGCTGGGGAATCTTCTGCTCGACGGCCATTTCGAGAGCACGACACGCGGCGGCGCCGAAATCGAGCGCTTCACCAAGCAGGTGCTGGGCAGCATCCGGTTCGCCGGCGCCGTTCAACGCTCGGCGTAGTCGCGGAACGCCCCGGCGCAGGGGCCGCCGGGATCGGCGTGGCAGCGCAGCAGCCGAAACGCGGGCGCTGCCACGTCGCGGCCGATCAGTCCGCCGTGCGCGTGCCACAGCTCCAGCGCGGCCGTCTGGTTTCGCGTGGCGATATGTCCGGCCATGGCCGCCATTAACAGGTACTCGCGCGCATCGATGCCGAGCAGGGTCTGGGTGGCGAGCAAGTTCGACGCCAGCCCGGCCATGCGCGCGGCGTCGCGCGTTCCAACTGCGTGAAACAAGGCTATCCAGCGGCGCTGGAACTCGTGCAGCGAAGCGAAACAGGGGCTGGCGGCCAGGCGCGACCACAGCGCGCGTGCCTGGTCGGGCGGGAGATAGGGATTGACCGCCTTGGCTACGCGCAGCGCGCTGCTGAGCCAGGCATCGAATTCGCGCGGCTCGCGGCATTCGAGCAGGCGCAGCTTGAGCAACTCGAGGTCCTTCTGCAACGCCGTTGGTACGGCTTCCGGCGCTGGCGCGCGCGGCGCCAGGAGAAAATCGCGCGCGTACCAGGCGAGCCGAGAGTTCTCGGTGCGCTCGAAGGCGTAGGCGCCTTCGAAAAGCGGGTTGACCGGACGGCGGCTGCGCCCGGGCTCGAGCAGCTCGAGGATCGGCACTCCCAGGTTGACAAGCGCGACAAGGTCGATGGCGCTCTTCTCCATGAAGCGATGGCGCGCGGCGTTCAGATCGAGCAACGGTGCGTAATCCGAGTTCGCAAGCACGCCGTAGCTGGCGAACAGCGGCTCGAGCGTCGCGCGGCTTCCGATATAGCGCGCGTCGAAGTCCCCCGCGGCCAGCACATGAATCGTCCACAGTTCCTTTGCGATCCCCGGATGCTCGAATATCTTCGCCTGCGCCGGCAGCGGGATCGCCGAATCGGACGCCACGATGAGCAGATCGTGGTCGCTGGGCGCGAATACCGCGTAGTCAGGAAAGACCTCCCCCAGCGCGCCCATCACCGAGGCGACCAGGGAGGGGTCGATTTCGTAGAGCTGGAACCACTGCACCAGCAGCCCCTGGGGCGCCAGGTGGTTGCGGACGCGCCGGTAGAACTCGCGCGTGAATAGGCTCGACACCCCGCTGACCCAGGGATTCGACGGCTCGGAAATGATGAGGTCATAGCGTCGGTTGCGCGCCGCGAAAAACGTCTTGGCATCGTCGATCAGGATGGCGCCGCGCGGGTCGACGAAGGCGCCGCTGTTGCGCGGCATAAAGCCCCGCGAGGCTTCCGCCATCGCCGACTCGATCTCGACCGTGTCGACGCGCTCGATGTCGAGGCTCTGCAGCAGCGTATGCGTGGTCAATCCGGTGCCGACGCCGATGACGGCGGCACTGCGCGTCTCCGGCTTCAGCGCAAGCGGCAGCGCAGCGGTCAGCACCATGGTGATTTCGTCGGTGCCGCGCTCGCTGGTCGGGTCGAGATTGATCGAGCCGTCCGACTTGCCGTTGGTGCGCAGGCTCGTCGCCTCCGAGTATCTGACAAGATGCACGGTGGCCGTCTTGCCGTCTTTCTTGAACAGGATCGCGGCGTCGCGGGAAGCCCAGAGCTCGCCGTACCGGAACACCCCTGCCGTCATCTTGTTCGCGTCCAGATCGACGAATACGGTCACAGCGACAAAGCATGCCGCGCACAGTGCGGCGACGACGGCGAAGCCCCTCCGCGTGAAGCCGAAGAAATGCAGCAGCACGAGCCCCAGCAGCACATCGATGCAGCTTCCAAGGATCAGCGTTCCCTTCAACCCGAGCAGCGGCAGCCCCGCATGCACTGCGAGAATCACGCCGGCAATGGCGCCGAGCGTGTTGGCCGCGTAGACCTGGCCGATTGCGGCTTCTCCCGCGCCGCGCCGCAGCAGCGCGCCGGTGAGCAGCGGCAAGGTCATGCCTGCGAAAAAAGTCGCCGGCAGCATCACCAAGGCTGCGATGCCCGCGCCGGAGACGTTGAAGAGTAGGTAGCCGGTCTCCGAGCGCGCCAAGCCTTTCATCAGCGATTCCATCAGAGAGAAGGTGAAGTCATATAGCGGCAGCGTCGCCGCCGCGGCGAGGCCCATGGCGACTTGCACCGCGCCGAGCAGGAGCTCGGGCGAGCGCGCCGCATCGACGCGCCTGCGCACTGCGAGCCCGCCGAGCGCCAGCCCGAAGATGAAGGTCGCGAGCATCAGCTCGAACGAATGGGTCGAGGCGCCCAGCACGAGCGACAGCATCCTGATCCAGCTGATTTCGTAGATGAAGGAGGCGAGCCCCGTGAAGAATGCGATCGCCAGAAGCAGGGCTGCGGTTCGCGGCCTCTCTTCGATGAATCGTCTGGGTTGGATGGCGGCGTGGCGCGCGTCGCCGGCGATCAGCCAGACGACGAGCGCAAGGAACAGATTCAGAAGGCCCGCCGCGCGCAGCGTGCCCGGCAGACCCAACGCCGCGATCATCACGAAGCCGCTCGCCAGGACGCCGAGCGCCGCGCCGAGGCTGTTGGTGAAGTAGAGCGTCGCCACCGACTCGCCTGCGCCGCGCGGCTGCGCGCGCGCAAGGCCCGCGCTCATCAGCGGAAACGTCATCCCAAGGAGCAGCGACTGGGGTACGATCAGCAGCGAGGACAGGGCGATCTTGGCGACGAGCGCGAGCCATTCCGTGCCGAGCGCGGGCAGCAGCGTGGTGTATGCCCACTCGGTGAGCGCGACGAATGCCTCGTGGAAAGCGAGAGCGAGCACGCCGACCAGCGCCTCGACCAGAGCATAGGAGCGAAGCGGATTCTCGAGGCGGCGCGAGACGCGGCCGCACAGCCAGGCGCCGCCGGCCATCGCGCCCATGAACACAGCGAGCACCAGCGACTGCGCGTAAGCCGCGTGGCCGAGAAACAGCTTCAGGTAATGGGTCCAGATCGACTCATAGATCAGCCCGGCGAATCCGGAGGCGACGAAGACGAGGTAGTAGGCGCCGCGCGACATCGCGCGATGCTAGCTTAACCGCGATGCCCGCTTCGTTCTTTCCTTCCGTTCCGCTGCCAGCCCGGCTGGCGTCGTTCTATTTCGCGTTCTTCGCTTATTCTGCGGCGTACGTCGCGTATTTCCCGCTTTGGCTTGCTTGGCGCGGGTTGGGCGTCGAAGAGATCGCGTTCGTGCTTGCGCTACCGCAATTGGCTCGGGTATTCGCGCCGACGGCCTGGGGCTGGCTTGCCGATCGAACCGGCACCCAGCGCGGCATCGTCGTTTTCTCCTGCGGCGTTATGGCAGCCGCCTACGCGGCCATGCCCTACTCGGGCGGAACGCGCGAGATTGCCCTGCTGATCGGCGCATCGGGCGTGCTTTCCGCCGGCGCCTTGCCCCTGGTCGAGGCGATGACGCTCGGCTCGCCAAGCGGCCCGGCGCGCTACGGCCCGATTCGCTTGTGGGGTTCGGTCGGCTTCATTGCCATCGTCCTCGCCGGCGGCTTATGGCTCGACTTCAGATCTGCCGAAACCCTGCCTGCGGCTCTTGCGCTGCTCGCTCTCGCCGCGCTCGGGGTGTCCGTCTCTTTGCCGCGCGGCGCGACGCATCCTGCGGCGCAGCAGCCGCGACTGTCCACCCCGCCCGGTGCAGGCGCGGTGCTTGGCGCGGGTTTCTGCATGGCGCTCGCGCACGGCGCGCTCTACGCATTCTTCACTTTGCATTTGCAGCGCGAGGGCTACAGCGGAATCGCCATCGGCGTGCTCTGGACGCTCGGCGTGGTCGCCGAGATCTTCGTATTCGCCTGTCTGCCTGCGCTGTTCAGGCGCTACGCGCTGTCGGGTTTGCTGATGGCGAGTCTTTTCTGCGCCGTGGCCAGATTCCTCGCGATAGGCTGGGGCGCATCGCTATTGTGGATTCTCGTCATCGCGCAATTGCTTCATGCCGCGACCTTCGGCGCGTTCCATGCGGCCACCGTGACTGCGGTGCACCGCATCTTCCCGCCGCATGCGCAGGGCCGCGGCCAGACCCTGTTCTCGAGCATTTCCTACGGGGCTGGCGGGGCAGCGGGCGCCTTGGCCGCGGGCTGGGGCTGGCAGGCGGCCGGGCCGGGGCTGGCGTTCTCGCTGGCGGCGCTCGCCGCGCTGGCGGGAGCGTATTTTGCGTACCGTCTCAGGCGAGCAGGCCTGTGAGCGTGCCATAATTTCTCATTTCTGCACTGCGGCAAATGGGACAAACGCTTTACGACAAGCTTTGGGACAGCCACCTCGTGCATATTGAGGAGGACGGCACGGCGCTGCTCTACATCGACCGCCACCTGGTCCATGAGGTCACGAGCCCGCAGGCCTACGAAGGCTTGAAGGTCGCCGGGCGTAAACCCTGGCGCGCCGATTCGGTGGTGGCCACGACCGATCACAACACGCCGACCACGAACTGGGACGAGGGCATGGCGGGCGTGAGCGATCCCTTTGCCAAGCTGCAGATCCAGACGCTCGACGCGAACATGCGTGAGTTCGGTGCCAAAGTCTATTTTCCGTTTCTCGACAAGCGCCAGGGGATCGTCCACGTCATCGGCCCCGAGCAGGGAGCGACGCTGCCCGGGATGACCGTGGTATGCGGCGACTCGCACACCAGCACCCACGGCGCGTTGGGCTGCCTGGCGCACGGCATCGGCACCTCCGAAGTCGAGCACGTACTCGCGACGCAGTGCCTCATCACGAAAAAGATGAAGAACATGCGCGTGACGGTCGAGGGACCGCTAGCGCGCGGGGTGAGCGCTAAGGACGTGGTGCTCGCGATCATCGGCCGGATCGGCATCGGCGGCGGGGCCGGTTGCGCGATCGAGTTCGCCGGCAGCACGGTCCGCGCGCTATCCATGGAAGGGCGCATGACGGTGTGCAACATGTCGATCGAGGCGGGCGCGCGCGCCGGCATGGTCGCCGTGGACGACACGACGATCGAGTACGTCAAGGGCCGGCAATTCGCGCCGAAAGGTGCTGAATGGGCGCCGGCCGTCGCCTACTGGCGCACGCTGAAAAGCGACCCCGAAGCGAAATTCGACCGCGAAGTCAAGCTCGACGCGCGCGAGATCAAGCCGCACGTCACCTGGGGCACGTCGCCCGAGATGGTGACCTCGATAGACGACGCCGTCCCCGACCCGGACAAGGAAAAGGACGCGACCCGGCGCGAAGGCATGGAGCGTGCCCTGGTATATATGGGACTCAAGCCGCGCACAAAGATCACCGACATCAAGCTAGACAAGATTTTCATCGGCTCGTGCACCAACTCGCGCATCGAGGACCTGCGCGCCGCAGCGGCGGTTGCGAAAGGCCGCCGGGTGGCCTCGAACATCAAGCTGGCGATGGTCGTGCCAGGTTCCGGCCTGGTGAAGGCGCAGGCGGAGAAGGAAGGCCTGCACCGGGTGTTCCTCGACGCGGGCTTCCAGTGGCGCGAACCGGGATGCTCGATGTGCCTCGGCATGAATCCCGACCGGCTGGGCCCGGGGGAACGCTGCGCGTCCACTTCCAACCGAAACTTCGAAGGCCGGCAGGGTCAGGGCGGCCGGACGCACCTCGTGAGTCCCGCCATGGCCGCGGCCGCGGCGATCGCCGGCCACTTCGTCGACATCCGGAGCTGGCGCTGATGGAAAAATTCGCCGTCCTGAGCTCGCTGGTGGCGCCGATTGATCGCGCCAACGTCGATACCGATCAGATCATTCCGCAGGCGTATCTGCAGTCGATCAAGCGTACCGGCTTCGCCGACGCGTGCTTCGCCGCGTGGCGTCGCGACCCCGGCTTCGTGCTGAACCAGCCCCGCTACAAAGGCGCACAGATCTTGCTCGCGCGCAAGAACTTCGGCTGCGGCTCCTCGCGCGAACACGCGCCATGGGCGCTGAGGGACTACGGCTTCCGCGCCATGATCGCGCCCGAGTTCGGCGACATCTTCTTTAACAACTCCTTCAAGAACGGGCTCCTGCCGATCGTGCTCTCGGAGTCGGAAGTCGACAAGCTTTTCTACGACACCGCCTCGTTCCCCGGCTTCAAGCTGGTCATCGACCTGGAGAGCCAGACAGTTGCGACCACCGACGGCGCGAATAAATTCCATTTCGACATCGATCCGTTCCGCAAACACTGCCTGTTGAACGGCCTCGACGAGATCGGTCTCACGCTGCGTCACGCCGACAAGATCCGCGCCTTCGAAGCGCGCCGCAAGGCGCAGTTTCCCTGGTACTTCTGAGATGAAAGTCGCCGTTCTGCCCGGTGACGGCATCGGGCCGGAGGTCATTGCTCAGGCTTGCAGGGTGCTGAAGAAATTGGATCTGAAAATCCAGTTTCAGGAAGCGCCGGTGGGCGGGGCGGGATATTCCGCGCACGGCGATCCCCTTCCAGACGCGACGCTACGGATCGCGAAGGAAGCCGACGCCGTCCTGTTCGGCGCTGTCGGCGACCCGCGCTACGACAACCTGGAGCGCGCGAAGCGCCCCGAACAGGCGATTCTCGGGTTGCGCAAGGAGCTCGGCCTGTTTGCCAACCTGCGTCCGGCGCAAGTGCACTCCGAGCTCGCCGCGTCCTCGCCGCTTAAGGCTGAAGTGGTCGCCGGCCTAGACATTCTGATCGTGCGCGAGCTGACTGGGGACATCTACTTCGGGCAGCCGAAAGGGATTCGCGCGGCCGCCAACGGCGGCCGCGAGGGCTTCGACACCATGCGCTATAGCGAGTCCGAGATCCGGCGCATCGCGCGCGTCGCTTTCGAGGCTGCACGCAAGCGCGGCAAGCGCGTGTGCTCTGTCGACAAGGCGAACGTGCTGGAGACCTCGCAGCTTTGGAGAGAGGTTGTTTCTCAAGAAGCAAAGTCTTTTCCAGACGTCGAGCTCAGTCACATGTACGTCGACAACTGCGCGATGCAACTGGTGCGCAATCCCAGGCAGTTCGACGTCATAGTCACCGGCAACCTGTTCGGCGACATCCTGTCCGACGAGGCCTCGATGCTTACCGGGTCGATCGGCATGCTGCCCTCGGCTTCGCTCGACGCGCGGGGCAAGGGACTGTACGAGCCGATTCACGGCTCGGCACCCGACATCGCGGGCAAGGACATGGCGAATCCCCTGGCGGCGATTCTTTCGGGGGCGATGATGCTTCGCTTTTCATTGAAGGAGGAGAAGTCCGCGGCGCGCATCGAGGCGGCCGTCACGAAGGTGCTGCGTGGTGGCCTTCGCACCGCAGACATTCATACGCCTCAGGCCAAGAAGGTGGGTACCCAGGAAATGGGCGACGCCGTGGCGGCGGCCCTATAAACTACTGTTTATGCTCAGGGTAGGCATTGTCGGATGGCGCGGAATGGTGGGCTCGGTCCTGGTGCAGCGAATGCGCGAGGAGCGGGATTTCGACCACCTCGAGCCGACTTTTTTTTCGAGCTCCCAGGCCGGCGGCAAGGGTCCGGCGATCGGCAAGGGCGCTGAACCGGTAAAAAGCGCGACCGACCTTGCGGCGCTGAAATCGCTGCCGGTGATCGTCTCCTGCCAGGGCGGCGACTACACCAACGATATCTATCCGAAGCTGCGCCAGGCCGGCTGGCAGGGCTACTGGGTGGACGCTGCGAGCGCGCTGCGCATGAACGACGACGCAGTCATCATCCTCGATCCGGTCAACATGCCCCTGATAAAGAACTCTCTTTCAAAAGGCGTGAAGAATTACATCGGTGGCAACTGCACCGTGAGCCTCATGCTCATGGGCATGGCGGGCCTTTTCCAGAGCGACGAAATCGAGTGGCTGACTACGATGACCTACCAGGCGGCTTCCGGCGCGGGCGCCGCAAACATGCGCGAGCTCGTGGCGCAGATGGCGCAGATCGGCGAGAGCGCGAGGCGCCTGCTCGATGATCCGGCGAGCGGAATTCTCGACGTCGACCAGGCGGTCACTGACGCAATCCGCTCGCCCGGGCTGCCGAAGGAGAATATCGGCCAACCCCTGGCCGCCAGCTTGCTGCCGTGGATCGACAAAGACCTCGGTAATGGCCAGAGCCGCGAAGAATGGAAGGGGCACGCGGAAACGAACAAGATTCTTGGTCGGAATGGAAAGCAGATTCCGGTGGACGGGGTGTGCGTCCGGATAGGCGCGATGCGTTGTCACAGCCAAGCCCTCACCATCAAGCTGCGGCGCCCGCTCCCGCTCGACGAGATTGAAGGGATGCTGGCGGAGGCGCATGACTGGGTAAAGGTGGTGCCGAACCGCCGCGAGGAGTCGCTCGCCGAGCTCACGCCGGCGGCGGTCACGGGAAAGCTTTCGGTGCCGGTCGGGCGTCTGCGAACTCTGCCGATGGGCAAGGATTATCTGGCCGCCTTCACTGTTGGGGACCAGCTCCTCTGGGGGGCCGCCGAGCCTCTGCGCCGCATGCTTCGCATCCTGTTGGACGCCGGGGTCAAGCATTAGGCCCGGAATTCGGCACCGCCCGAATTCACGGAAATTCTTGATTTGCCAGCGTAACATCATGATGTTATGTTAGTTGGTCCAGCTAAGAAGAAACTAGGGCGGGGAAATCGTGGGTAGATCAATCGCCATCGCAGTAGTTGCGGCTGCACTGTGCCTGGCGGCACCGTTAGCTGCGCATGCTGCGGGGCTTGGCAAGCTGACGGTATTGTCGTCGCTCGGTCAATCGCTGAACGCTGAGATCGAAATAGTCGCGCTGCAGCCCGGAGAAGGAGACGGCCTGACGGCACGCCTGGGATCGCCGGAAGCGTTCAAGCAGGCCGGCATCGAATTCAACGTGGCGCTCAACAGCATGAGTTTCGCGATCGAGCGCCGCGGCGGCCGCTCGTTCCTGCGCCTTAGGACTTCACAGCCGGTAAATGAGCCGTTCCTCGAGCTGCTGGTAGAGCTGCAGTGGAGTACGGGCCGCCTGGTGCGCGAATACACCTTCCTGCTCGACCCGGCAGAATACAAAGGCTCGAGCGCTCTGGCTGCCGCTCCCGCTCCCGCGGCGCCTGCGGCTCCCGCCGAGGCGTCCGCCGCGTCGGAGACGGAGAAGCTCGAAGCACTGAAACCGGAAACGGGCTTGCCGCCGATCGAGGCGACACCGCTCGAACCGACGCCGCCGACGGCTGTCGCTCCAGCTCCCGCTGCCGAGGCCAAGCCTGCTCCGACGACACCCCCAACCAAGCAATATGAGGTGAAGAAGGGCGATACGCTGGGGGCCATAGCCCGCCAGCATCTGACTGCTGGCGTGACGCTCGATCAGATGCTGATCTCGATCTACCGCGCCAACCAGGACGCGTTCATCCGCAACAACATCAACCTGGTGCGCGCCGGACGCATCCTGAGTATCCCCGAGGGCGAAGCGGCCGGCACGCTGGACGCCGCGGACGCGAAGCGCCTAGTGCAGTCTCACCACGCGGACTTCAACGCGTATCGCAGCCGACTGGCGGCGGCGCCGGCCCCCGCGGAGGCAACGCCCGGCCAGCGCGAAGTGACCGGGCTGATCGAGCCCAAACCGAGCGCCGCGCCCAAGGAGAAACAGGATCAGTTGAGGCTATCGAAGGCCGACCCGAAAAAGCCGTCGGCGCCGGGCGCGCAAGCGGCGCGCGAGGACGATCTCGTGGCGCGCGAGCGTGCGCTCAAGGAATCGCAATCGCGCGTCACGGATCTGGAAAAGAACGTTGCCGACCTGCAAAAACTGCTTGAGCTGAAGAATCAGCAGCTCGCCGAGCTGGAGAAGAAAGCGGCGGCGAAGCCGGCGCCGGCAGCCCCGGCAAAGGCGCCGGAAAAGCCGGCACCCGTGGCCGAAGCCCCAAAGCCCACCCCTGCACCGGTAGCAAAGGCGCCCGAGAAGCCCGCCGCCGAAGCGCCTAAACCCGCGGCGGAGGCGCCAAAGCCTCCCGCCGAAGCACCCAAACCCGCCGCCGAAGCACCCAAGCCTGCCGTTGAAGCGCCCAAGCCTGCGGCGGAAGCGCCAAAACCTGCCGCCGAGGCCCCGAAGCCGAAACCTGGTGCGGAGCCTGCGAAGCCGGCGCCAAAGAAGGCGCCGCCCCCGGAGCCGAGCCTGTTCGACGAGTTTGCCGACAACCCGGTCGCGCTGGGCGCGCTCGGAGGGGTGATCCTCCTGCTTGCCGGTTATGGCGCGTGGGCGTGGCGGCGCAAGAAGAAGTCGCAGGCAAAATTCCAGGACAGCGTTCTCGATGCCGCCTCAAGCGCCGGCGCCGCCTCGGTGTTCGGCGCTCCTGCCGCAGGCGCGGGCGGCGGCGCGGCCGGGGTCTCGCAAGCTTCGGTGAGCCAGGCGCCGGCGGGAATGGAGGCCGAGGAAGTCGATCCGATAGCCGAGGCCGACGTCTACATGGCGTATGGGCGCGACGCGCAGGCCGAGGAGATTCTCAAGGAAGCGCTGGCGAAGGACGCCAATCGCAAAACGGTCCACGCCAAGCTGCTGGAAATCTATGCCAACCGGAAGGACGCCAAGTCCTTCGAGCAGACCGCGCTGAAGCTGAAGGCGCTAACAAACGGCGCGGGTTCCGACTGGGACAAGGCGGCGGCGCTCGGGCGCGCAATCGATCCACAGAACGGCTTGTATGGCGGCGCAGGCGCTGCGCCGGTTGCCGCGGCTGCCGCCGCAGCGGCGGCGCCCACGCTCGATTTCGACCTGGGCGGCGGCACCTCGCCAGGCACGGCACCGGATATCTCACTCGACGCGGGGTCCAAGGACGCCACCTCCCCGTCGGTCGATTTTGACCTTGGCGCCGCCGCTGCGGCGCCCGCTGCAAGCGGCCAGACGAGCGACTTCACCCCCGAGGGCACGCTAATCATGGACCAAAAGAGTCCGGATGCGAGCGGCAGCCTCGACTTCGATCTGGGCCTGCCCGGCGGCGCGCAGAAGCCGACGCCCGCAGCAGCCGCGCCCACAGATGCAAGCGGCGGTATGGACTTCGACTTGAACCTCGATATCGGCGGCGTGGACAAGTCCGCCGACAAGCCGACTCAGCCGGCCCCTGCCGCCATGGACCTGTCGTCGATCAGCCTTGACCTCGGTGGAGGCGACACCTCGGCGCCGAGCGGCGGCGATCCGAAATGGCAGGAGGTCGCGACCAAGCTCGACCTTGCCAAGGCTTATGAGGAAATGGGAGACAAGGATGGTGCGCGCGAGCTGTTGAACGAGGTGGTGAAGGACGGCGACGCTGCGCAGAAGGGCCAAGCGCAGCAGTTGCTCGCCAAGCTGGGCTAGGCGTAAGGACACCTCCACTCCACGAAGCCGCGGCGCCAAGCGGGACGCGAGCGTCCCAGGCGGCCGCGGCTTTTGCTTTATGCGGATAGCGCTAGGAATCGAATACGACGGCAGCCGCTTTCTCGGCTGGCAGACGCAGCCCGGCGGCGGTGCGGTGCAGGACGCGTTGGAGCCTGCGCTCGCCGCGATCGCCGGCGAGCCTGCGCCAGTGACTTGCGCGGGGCGGACCGACCGCGGTGTTCACGCGCGCGAGCAGGTGGTGCATTTCGACACCGGGGCGAATCGCCCGGCATCGGCCTGGGTGCGCGGGGTGAACGCGCTGCTGCCCGAATCCCTGGCGGTGCTCTGGTCGCAGGCGGTAGCTGGCGATTTCCACGCCCGCTACAGTGCGCAGGCGCGGACCTATCGCTATGTTCTGCTCAATCGCGCGGTGCGGCCGGCGCTTGCCGCCCGCCACGTCGGTTGGTTTCATGCTTCATTGAATATTCAGAAAATGCAGGAAGCTGCCGCCTTACTGGTCGGCGAGCATGACTTTTCCGCGTTTCGATCGGCGGAATGCCAGGCGAAATCGCCGGTCAGGACGCTGCATTCCCTGGTGGTCGAGCGGCAAGGCGAGCGCATCGATTTCGTCCTCCGGGCCAACGCGTTCCTGCACCACATGGTCCGCAACGTCGTGGGGACGCTTATCTACGTTGGCAAGGGAAAACAGCCGCCGCGCTGGGCGAAGGAGGTGCTGGATTCGCGAAGCCGTACGCTGGCCGCGCCGACTTTTGCCCCAGAGGGTTTGTACCTGGAGCGGGTTGAATACGATTCAAAATGGGGCCTGCCTGAGAAAAGCCTCAATTCATTGGGCATCCCGGTTGAATCGTGAGAACCCGGATCAAGATCTGCGGCATCACGCGTCCGGGCGACGCTAGGGCGGCGGCCGAGGCGGGCGCCGATGCGATCGGACTCGTGTTCTATCCGTGGAGCCCGCGCTTCCTTAGCGTTGAGCGCGCGCTCGAGATCCGCGATGCGCTGCCGCCCTTCGTGCAGACCGTGGCGCTGTTCGTCAATCCCGATGCCGCGCAGGTCGCTCAGGTGATCGGCCGCGTGAGGCCTGCGATGCTTCAATTCCACGGGGAGGAGAGCCCCCAGTTCTGCGGCGAATTCGGGCTGCCCTATATCAAGGCGTGCCGGGTGGAGCCGGGGGTCGATTTGCTAGAATACCTGCGCCCTTTCTCACGCGCTGCGGCTTGGCTGCTCGACAGCCACGTCGAGGAGTACGGCGGGGTCGGCGAGAGCTTCGACTGGTCGCTCGTGCCCAGCGTGCGCGAGCGGCCGCTAGTTCTCTCGGGCGGCCTGACGCCCGGCAACGTTGCCAAGGCGATCCGCCGTGTGCGGCCCTGGGGTGTCGATGTCTCTAGCGGAGTCGAGTCGGCGAAGGGCATCAAGGACGCCGCCAAAATCGCTGCCTTTATCGCGGAGGTCGGAAATGCGGATATATGACTTGCCCGATGCGCGCGGGCATTTCGGCCCGTACGGCGGCGTGTTCGTTGCCGAGACGCTTTCGCACGCGCTCGAAGAGTTGCTCGAGGCGTACGAGCGCGCGCGCAAGGATCCCGAGTTCGATGCCGAGTTTCGCTACGAGCTCAAGCACTACGTCGGGCGCCCGAGCCCGGTGTATCACGCCAAGCGCCTGTCCCTGGAATGCGGCGGCGCCCAGATTTACATCAAGCGCGAGGATTTGAACCACACCGGGGCGCACAAGATCAACAATACGATCGGCCAGTCGCTGCTTGCGCGCCGCATGAAGAAGCCGCGTGTCATCGCCGAAACCGGCGCCGGCATGCACGGCGTGGCGACCGCCACCGTCGCCGCGCGCTACGGAATGGAATGCGTGGTGTACATGGGCTCCGAGGACATCAAGCGCCAGGCGCAGAACGTCTACCGCATGAAACTCCTGGGCGCCAAGGTCATTCCCGTCGAATCCGGATCGAAGACTCTCAAGGACGCGCTGAACGAGGCGATGCGCGATTGGGTCACGAACGTCGAGAGCACCTTCTACATCATCGGCACGGTGGCCGGTCCGCACCCGTACCCGATGATGGTGCGCGACTTCCAGTGCGTCATTGGAGAGGAGTGCCTGGAGCAGATGCCGGAGCTGGCCGGGCGGCAACCAGACGCGGTGATCGCCTGCGTCGGCGGCGGCTCCAACGCCATGGGCATCTTCTATCCTTATATCAGGCACGGGAAGACGCGGCTGATAGGCGTCGAGGCGGCCGGCGAAGGCCTGTCTTCCGGAAAGCACGCGGCGTCGCTCTGCGCCGGAAGGCCGGGCGTGCTGCACGGCAACCGCACCTACCTGCTGCAGGACGCCAACGGCCAGATCACGGAGACGCACTCGGTCTCGGCTGGACTCGACTACCCCGGTGTTGGCCCCGAGCACGCGTGGCTGAAAGACAGCAAGCGCGCGGAATACGTCGCGGTGACCGACGAAGACGCCCTCAAAGCTTTCCATGCGCTGTGCCGTTCCGAGGGCATCATCCCGGCGCTCGAATCGGCGCACGCGGTGGCGCACGCTATGAAGCTCGCGCCGACCCTGCCGAAGAGCGCGATCTTGCTCGTGAATCTTTCCGGCCGCGGCGATAAGGACATGCATACGGTTGCCGAGCGCTCGGGAATCAAGTTCTGAGCATGTCGCGGATCCAAGCCTGTTTCGGGAAGTTGCGAAAAGCGAAACGCAAGGCACTGATCCCCTACATTACGGCCGGCGATCCGCATCCGTCGCTCACCGTGCCGCTGATGCGGGCGCTGGTGGAGTCTGGCGCCGACATCCTCGAGCTTGGCGTACCATTTTCCGACCCGATGGCGGACGGACCCGTCGTCCAGCGTGCCGGCGAGCGCGCCCTGAAGCACGGCGTGGGACTGCCCGACGTTCTAAGAATGGTCGCGGAATTCCGCAAGGGCAACGCCGAGACGCCGGTAGTGCTCATGGGCTACGCCAATCCCGTCGAAGCGATGGGAGTCGAGAACTTCATCGGTACGGCGAAAATCGCCGGCGTCGACGGCGTCATCGTGGTCGACTACCCTCCGGAAGAGTGCGAGGAGTTTTCACAGCTGGCAAAGAAGAACGGCATCGACCCGATCTTTCTGCTCGCGCCGACTTCAACCGACAAGCGGATCGCGGAGGTCGGCCATATCGGCAGCGGCTATCTCTATTACGTGTCGCTGCGAGGCGTGACCGGGGCGGCGACCATCGACATCTCCGAGGTGACCGCGCGGATCCCCAAAATCCGCGCGGCGACACGGCTGCCGATTGGCGTGGGATTCGGCATCCGGGACGCCGAGTCCGCGTGTCGAATAGCCCAGGCGGCGGATGCGATAGTCATAGGTAGCCGGATCATCGAAGTAATCGAGGCGGGCCCCGCGGGCGAGGCGGTGGCGAGGGTCAAGTCCTTCCTTCGACCGATCCGCGAGGCTCTCGACGCCAGCAGCTACGAGGTGGCCCGGTGAGCTGGCTCCAGAAGCTCCTTCCCCCCAAGATCCAGCGTACCGGCGGCGGCGCGCGCAAGACCGTCCCCGAAGGGCTGTGGACCAAATGCGCCGCCTGCGATGCGGTTCTCTACAGCACCGACCTGGAGAAGAATCTCAACGTCTGCCCGAAATGCGGCCACCACGAGCGTCTCGGCGCGCGGCCGCGGCTCGACGCGCTGCTCGACCCGGACGGGCGCTTCGAAATCGGTGCCGAGGTGCTGCCGGTCGACACGCTCAAGTTCAAGGACTCGCGGCGCTATCCGGAGCGGCTGGCGGAGGCGCAGGAGCAGACCGCCGAGTCCGACGCCCTGGTGGTGATGCAGGGGTCAATCAAGGCGCTGGGCGTGGTTTGCGCCGCATTCGAGTTCGATTTCATGGGCGGCTCGATGGGCTCGGTGGTAGGCGAGCGCTTCGTCAGGGGCGTGCGCGTCGCAATCGAGCAGAAATTGCCCTTTGTCTGCGTCACGGCCTCGGGCGGCGCGCGCATGCAGGAGGGCTTGCTGTCCCTCGCTCAGATGGCGAAGACGACCGCGGCGCTAACGGATCTCGCCGAGCGCAAGCTGCCGTTCGTGACCGTGCTCGCGGATCCGACAATGGGCGGGGTGTCCGCGAGCTTCGCGATGATCGGCGACGTTGTCCTGGCCGAGCCGAAGGCGCTCATCGGCTTTGCCGGACCGCGCGTGATCGAGCAGACGGTGCGGCAGAAGCTTCCGGACGGCTTTCAGCGCGCCGAGTTCCTGCTGGAGAAGGGCGCGATCGACATGATCGTCGACCGCCGGCAACTGCGCGACAAGCTGCACTCCCTGCTCGCAATGCTGGAAGGAATGCCCGCAGACGTCGTGTCGTGACGCTGCGGGCGGAATGAAGAGCCTCGCGAGCTGGCTCGAGTTCATCGAGCGGCAGCATCCGAAGACGATTGCGCTCGGCCTGGAACGGGTCGCCGAAGTACTGCGCCGGCTGGACACCGGGCTGCGCTGCCCGGTGATCACGGTCGCCGGCACGAACGGCAAGGGCTCGACCTGCGCGATGCTGGAATCGGTCCTCACTGCGGCGGGCTACCGCACCGCGCTGTACTCCTCGCCCCATCTGCTGCGCTACAACGAGCGCGTGCGGATCGGGGCCCGGGAAGCCGACGACGTCGCGTTGTG
>WNFI01072238.1_pt1 | contig 15990 bp, 16 predicted proteins | sample 5400471 | NCBI WGS metagenome assembly WNFI01 (sample SAMN13153348, study PRJNA577476) | soil metagenome | isolation source: 100 cm saprolite on Douglas fir-dominated hillslope | place: USA:California | collected 2013-09-17 | reverse complement strand
GAATTCTCATGAGCCTAGCTTGAGCCCGAGCGAAGGCGAGGTGCAGCCAGCTCAAGCAAAGAAACCCCGTACGACCGAAGGGAGTGCGGGGAGCTTCATTTTAATTTCACGACCTCAAAGTATTCGTTTTCTAAGAATAATTCAAAGGTTAAATTGGGAATATATTGGCTTTGATGAGCTTTAAGTGCCTCTAGTTTTAAATCCTTAAATTTTCGAATATCAATAAATAACAAATCTTTATCCGGCACTCCCTTAAGTTTATCTTCCTGAAAGTGGGAGTGGTGAACCTTGCGGTGATTCAGATGCTCATAGAATTTATCCATGACTGACTCCGGCATGCTGGCCAGCCAGACCTCTTGTGGTTTTGGGGCAGCAAGCGTGGCCGCTGCTAAGGCAGCTTTCCCGATCACGATATGATCCCTGTGGCCGGAAATCCCTTCTTCGCCAAAGGTTAAGATAATTTTTGGCTGGTAATAATTTATTCTCTGGACTAATTTGGCTACCAGTTCGTCAAAGTTTTCTTTATCCAAGCTGCCATCGTGATAATTACCAAACTCAGTGCAGCTGCATTTGAGTATATTACAGGCAGATCCTAATTCATTGCTTCTGATTTCTGCCATCTCTTGCTCTGTCAGGTTTCGATTTAAGCGATCTGCCCCTTTTTCTCCGCGAGTAGCGCAAATCACGCCCACACTTTTTCCTTCTTCGGCAAATTTCAGGGAAGTGCCAGCTAGGAGAAATGACTCATCATCTGGATGGGCGATAATCGCCAGAGCAAAGAGTGGATTATGCATATTCTATATTATACATTGAATCTAAAATGGACAACATCGCCATCTTGTATGATGTATTCTTTGCCTTCGACTCGAAGCCAGCCTTTGTCACGAGCACCGGCATAGCCTCCAGATTCAAGTAATTTGTCCCAGGCAATTATTTCCGCGCGGATAAATCCTTTTTCAAAGTCTGTATGGATAACCCCTGCGGCTTGGGGAGCTTTGGTGCCTTTCACTATGGTCCAAGCTTTACTCTCTTTGGGTCCGGCGGTGATGAAAGTGATCAGATTTAAAAGTTTATAAGCAGCGCTGGCCAGCCGATCCAGTCCGGATTCCGAGATACCCAGTTCTTTCATATATTCCACTCGTTCTTCGTCAGTGAGTTCCGCCAGTTCGGATTCGATTTTGACATCAATCGGCAGCAGCTCATTGCCATTGATGGGGCCGATTGATTTTTCGGAAGTGTTAGCTACATATAGAGTCGGTTTCATGGTCAGGAGGCTTAGTTGTTTGACTAATCTTAATTCCTCTTCATTGAATTCCAATGATCGAGCCAGGGTACCTGCCTCCAGCACTTCTTTGATTCGATCCAGCGCTCCTTTAAGAATCATGGATTCTTTGTTGCCGCCCTTGATTTCTTTAGTAATGCTTTCCAGCCGTTTATTTACCGTATTCAGATCAGCCAGCATCAGTTCCAGGTTGATAACTTCCATGTCACGGCTGGGATTAACTGATCCGTCGACGTGGATAATCTCGTCGTTTTTAAAAAATCGTACTACCTGTACGATCGCGTCCACTTCGCGAATGTGCGATAAAAATTTATTGCCAAGACCAGCGCCCTCGGCCGCACCTTTGACCAGGCCTGCGATATCCACGAATTCAATCGAAGTCGGCACTATTTTTTCCGATTTTTCCAAAACTGCCAGTTTAGCCAGACGCTCGTCAGGCACATTGATCACGCCTATATTCGGATCAATTGTGGTAAACGGAAAATTCGAAGCCGCGGCCGCTTGCTTCGTTAAGGCGTTAAATAAAGTTGACTTGCCGACGTTGGGAAGCCCAACGATACCTACAGAAAATGACAATTGATTTTTCTTAATGGCCGCATAAGTTTAGCAGTTTTAGAATATTGGTTCAAACGACGAGCGTACTCTTGACATGTATATTAGAAATGTATATATTTAATACATGAATACCACCCTTCATGTTACTGTGGATAAACAAACCAAAGATGCGGCGAGTAAACTTGCCGCGGATATGGGCTTGGATTTAAGCACCCTCGTGAAAGCTATCCTGAAAACTTTCGTTCAGACAGGTGTTTTCAAAATTGAACATTCTTTTCGCATAACTCCTTATTTGGAGAAAATTATTGCTACAGCCAAAAAAGATTTTGCTGTGAATAACAACGTCTCCCCAAGCTTCTCCGATGCCAAAACCGCAATGACTTGGATTAAAAAACACTCTAGATGAAAGTCAGGTTTCATAAGCAATTTGCAAAACAGTTAGGCAAATATCCCAAAATCCAGGCGGCTTTCGGCAAACGGCTGGATATTTTTTTTGCTGACCCATTTGATGTAATCCTCTCAAACCATGCCCTCACTGGGACATGGCAAGGTTATAGGAGTATAAATATTTCGGGTGATCTATGGGCAATTTATGAATTGATAGATGACAACACGGCTTTTTTTGTAGCATTTGGAACGCATAGTCAACTGTATAAATAATTTGAAATTTGACCCAAATGGTATAATTCGATTGATGATTTCATTAAAAGTTTTTAACTACTATGGCCTTAGAAGCAACACATATCAGATTTGCCCTCGATTTGAAGGATAAATACAAAGTTTCAGATATTAGAAAATATGTATCTGGCACTGTTTATCCTGATAGCCGATATGTTAGCGAAATAGATAGACATTTAACCCACCCCGAAGACTTTATGGACGAAGGGTTTATTAAGAACGATGATTTTAGGAAAGGCTGGGCTATTCATTTGCTCTGCGATAAAATTCAGGCCGAAATAACCAGAGACAAACTGCCAGAGATATTTGAATTAGAAACTGGTCAAGGTAGTCCTCGATGGATATACCATACGGCCTTGAAAATTTTGCAGGATATTGATGATGTCCAGAAATTCGATATTAAAAAATATCTGCCCTTTTTGGATTATGTCGAAACCCCTAATGGCGAAGACCTAAAAATTGTTTTGAAGTATAATCAAATTTTCCAGAATATGTATAAAGACCCAGTTAGAACTAACATTGATAGTTGCTATGAAATGTGGAAGCTATTCGGAATTGGTGATGAGTTGGCTACCAAAGTTAAGTTGCAAGCCGAAGTATACAGCAAGGACAAAAGAATTATGGATTTTATCGGCCAGATTTATAATTTGATGCTTGAAAGAGCGAGATAATATGGACTTGAAAGATACCTACAACAAAATAGCTAAAGACTGGAATAAAGACCATAAAATTGATACTTGGTGGAATGTCGGCACAGTTAAATTTACAAGCTATCTTAAAAAAGGAGACAGCATACTTGATGTCGGCTGTGCAGGCGGTATGAAATCAGAATTTTTGGCAAATCAAGGTTTTGCTATCACTGGTATTGATTTATCTGACGAAATGATAAAAATTGCTAAGGACAGAATGCCAAATGGAGAATTTTATGTTAAAGATATTACCCAGCCCTTAGGTCTTGATAATCAGTTCGATGGCGTATTCGCCCAAGCAGTTTTACTTCATATCTCAAAGAAGGATATACGCAAAGTTCTTAAAAATTTGTTGAATGTATTGAAAACAGGCGGCCATTTGTATATCGCTGTTAAGCAACTCCGTGAAGGCGAAAAGGACGAACAGGTTGTTCAGGAAAATGATTACGGATATGAATATGAGAGATTTTTTAGTTTTTATACCTTGCCAGAATTAGAGCGTTATATGAAAGAATTTGATATGGAAATTGTTTTTAGTGATATAACCCGCAATGGTAATACTGACTGGATACAAATAATTGCTAAAAAGGTATGAATACAGAAATTAGATGCTACCAAGAGGAGTGCTATTAAACAAAAAGCTCCCAAACGGGAGTTTTTGCGTTCTAATGCCTTTTAACAACCTCAAACCTGCCCGAAGTTGCTTTGGAAGCCTTTACTACCCACTTATGTTTCGGGATATTTATGCTGAACTCGAAGGGAATAAGATGTCTGGTTGTGTTCACTCCATACCGACAGAGAATGACATAGCTGCATATTCTAGCATTTATAACTGAATTTTGATAGACTTTTATAATATGAACCAAATCAATCCATCAATTTTCAAAGCATACGATATCCGCGGGATTTATCCAGGCGATATTAACGAAGAGGTCGCTTACGCCATTGGCCAGGCTTATGCTAAGTTTCTCAATCCTAAAAAAGTTGTGCTGGGCCGTGATGTGCGTTTGTCTGGCCCCCAGCTTTGGGAAGCCGTCAAAAACGGACTGACAGACCATGGTGTGGATGTAGTTGATATAGGTGTGGTGTCTACTGACATGATGTATTTTGCCGTAGCAAATTATGGTTTTGATGGAGGACTCACAGTTACTGCTTCGCACAATCCGCGCGAATACAATGGAATGAAAATGGTGAGGGCAAAGGGCGCGCCGATTTCGGGCGATAGCGGTATTATGGATATAAGGGATTTGGTTGTATCAGGTTACAAATTTGAAGCTCCGAAAAAAGGCCTCGTGGAAAAGATGCAGATAATAGATGATTACATTTCAAAAGCCCTGTCTGTAATAGATGTGACCAAAATCAGACCGTTTAAAGTAGTTGCCAACACAAACTTTGGAACTACCGGACCCTTGTTGGAAAAATTTACCGCATCATTGCCGCTTACGCTTAAGGTTATTAACGGGGAACCGAATGGAGAATTTCCAAAAGGGCGCCCGGATCCTTTGATTCCGGAAAATCGGAATGAAACTATGCAGTTAGTCCGAAGCGAAGGCGCTGATTTGGGAGTGATGTGGGATTCTGATGCGGACCGGTGTTTTTTTATCGATGAAACTGGTCGATTTCTTTCCGGTTATTTTACCTCAGCAATATTGGCCGATTATTTTCTCAAAAAATATCCAAAATCCAAAGTAGTGGTAGATATGAAGCTTAACCGGGCGATTATAGATGTCGTTAATAGTGGTGGTGGCAAAGCTCTACCAAACAAGACTGGGCACAGTTTTTTTAAGGAACGCATGATTTTGGAAGATGCTGTGTTTGGCGGGGAAGTTTCAGGTCATTATTTCTTCAAAGATTATTTTTATTTGGACAATGGCCTTATTCCTTTTTTGCTGATTTTGGAAATACTTTCGACCTCAGGGAAAAAGTTAAGCGAAATATATGATCCGTTGTTCGCGAAGTATTTTGCGATAGAAGAGACCAATGTTACTGTGGCAGACGTACCTGCGGTGATAGAACGACTGACACAAACTTACCACGATGCACAGGTATCTTTTATCGACGGCATATCTATCGAATATCCGGCCTGGCGGGCAAGTGTGCGCCCTTCCAATACCGAAGCTTTGATCCGGCTCAATATGGAGGCTACGGATCCGGAAACCTTGAAACAAAAAACTCAAGAAATTTTAGAGTTAATTCAAAAATAACTCCGACGTTACGGTCGGAGTTTGGACCTCGCTCCGCGAGCGTCGGAAAAAAAAGAACCCCGGTGTCCGAAGACAACTGGGGTCAGGCAGCGATCGCTGGGGAGCGAGTCGTTCCTCGCGTGTCAGAAAATATCGGATCCTGAGGATCCAGGATGGCGACTTCTAGGTGATCTCCTTGGTTCCAAAGTTTCCGACCTGGACATTACCGAAAATACGGAAACTAGAAAGATGGGAGGCAAGCTCCTCGGTATTGATCGGACCGCCGCCGTTGGTCATCGTGAGATCCAGAGAACCTTCCTTATCGCTGTACTCGACTGTGTGTACCGTATACTGGGCGGGGATGGGATTGCCGAGCAGAATTCCCAGTATATGGAGGCGAAGCAAATGAAGCCCGCTACAGTGGATGTATACGAGTTCTGCCGTCATGGGGACCCTCCGTAGGAATTGCGGACGTGAACTAGATCGGATGATTTCCGATCATTATAAAAAGCCAATCTGATTGGCCTTTTATAATAACCCGAGTTTAGTTTTTACTTCTGTTAAGGTTTGATTTGCAGTAATCGCCGCTTTTGCAGCGCCGGCTTGGAAGATTTTTACGACTTGATCTTGATTTTTATGCATTTTGGTTTTGGTCGCCCTAATAGGGGAGAAGTATTCGGAGATGCTATCTGCCAGGGTAGTCTTTAATTCCGAATATTTGATCGTATTATCATTGTACTCCTTTTGAAATTTTTGCAACAGTTTCGGATTGCCGAACAATTCCAGCAGATCAAATAAGTTCTGCACACCCTTGGGCACGGTTCCTTTTGGTGCATCAGTGGCAGTTACGGCTTTTGCCAGTTTCTTTTTGATCATATCTGGCTCATCGAAAATATTTATGGTCGATTCTGGTTCACTTTTGCTCATCTTTTTTTCCGGTTCTACTAAACTCATTATCCGGTAAGGTTTTTTGTTATAAGCTTTGATCTCTTTGAAATATTCACCATAGCGATTGTTGAATTTTTTGGCGATGAGATTTGTCATCTCCAAATGCTGGACTTGATCATGTCCCACCGGCACTAACTGCGGGTGATAGAGCAAGATATCCGCAGCTTGGAGGACTGGATAATTCAAGAGTCCAGCATTGATATTTTTTTTCTGTCGGTTGGCCTTGTCTTTATATTGAGTCATCCGTTCCAGTTCATTCATGGGGGTGACGGTATTTAAAATCCATGCCAGTTCCGAATGAGCAGGGATATGCGACTGGATAAACATGGTGCATTTTTTTGGATCCAGACCCACAGCCAAAAAAGTCTCAGCTAAATCCATGATTTGTTTGGATTTTTCTTTTGGGTCGAAATCTTCAGTCAAGGAATGAAGATCAGCAATAAAAAAGAAGCACTCGTATTTATCCTGCAATTCCACGAAGTCTTTGAGAGCTCCTAAATAGTTTCCGATATGCATTTCGCCAGAAGGTTGAATTCCTGAAACAATAACGTCTTTCATAGTGGTCTTTATATTATACCCCTTGATTTTCGCTTTGAAAAGTGGTCGGTATGTGGAGTCAGATTTCGGATGTAAACCCTGTCCCGTCGTCTGATGGACAATTTTAAGGAGATAAGACGTGACACCCACGCCTTTTTATTTTGTCAATAAAAAACCGCTCTTTCGAGCGGTTAATTTTTTTATACCTCTATAACAACCGGAAGGATCATCGGTCTTCGTTCCGTTCTTTGGTAGAGGAACTCGCCGATCTGGTCGCGGACTTCGGAGCGGATAAACGCCCAGTTTGGTTCGCGGGTTTGCTTGCCCTTGCTTTCGACAATTTTTCGCACTTCGTGCTTCACTTCTTTCAGAAGATCCTCGGAGCCTTTCATATAGATAAAGCCGCGGGAAATAATATCTGGAGCTTGAGTCAGTTTGCCGGTGTTGCGTTCGATAGTCATGATCACCACAAACATGCCGTCTTTGGCCATGACCTGGCGATCACGCAGTACCACTTCGCCCACGTCACCGACACCTAAGCCGTCGACGAAGACATAACCGGTCGGGATTTTTGCATCCATGATCTTTACGCCGTTAGTGGATACTTCCAGCATTTGGCCATTGTCGATGGTGAAGATTTTATCTTCCGGCACGCCAACTGATTGGGCCAGATTCGCGTGCGCCACCAACATGTGATGTTCGCCGTGAATAGGCATGAAATTTTGAGGTTTGGTCAAAGCGATCATGAGCTTTAAATCTTCCTGGTAAGCATGGCCTGAAGTATGAATGTCCAGCATTTTGTAATACAAAACTTTGGCACCCAGGCGCGCTAAATTCGAAAGAATAGATGATACTGATCGTTCATTTCCCGGAATCGGGTTGGCTGACACCACGCAGGTGTCGCCTTTTCGGATTTGAATGGTCTTGTGCTCGCTTCTGGCAATCCTCGCCAATGCTGCGGCTTCTTCTCCCTGGGAACCGGTAGTCAGAATTATCACCTGGTTGTCAGGTAATTTATTTGCCTGTTCCATTTTGATAATCATGCCTTTGGCCGGCAGCTTCAGATAGTTGGTCGCCAGACAAATTTCGATGTTGTTGACCATGGATCTGCCAGTCACCACGAGCTTGCGGTTGGATTTGTGCGCGGCGTCGATTACCTGCTGGATACGCGAGATGAGGGTGGAGAAAGTGGCGAAAATTACGCGACCCTTCGCATCCATCATGATGCGGTCGATAGTATCGCCCAGGGTTTTTTCCGACATGGAATAACCCGGTTTTTCCGCGTTGGTGGAATCGCTCATCAGGAGTGCTACGCCTTCGCCCCCGTATTTGGCGAGTTTGTCGAATTCAGAAGGCCGTCCGTCCACAGGAGTATGGTCGAATTTCCAATCTGTGGCGTAAACCAGGAGGCCTGCCGGCGTTCTGATCGCCAGTCCTACTCCATCAGGAATGTTGTGGTTAATGCGGAAGAATCGAATGTTGAAATTGCCCAATGTCAGAACGTCATCTTTGTTCAATTCATGAATTTGAGATCGTCCCAGCAAATGGAATTCTTCCAGCCGCTTTTTTATCAGCTCGCCGGTCAATTTCATGGTGTAAATTGGCGGATCGCCGATTTTCGGCAGGATATAGGGGATGGCGCCGATGTGGTCCAAGTGGCCGTGAGTGATAATTACGCCTTTGATGCGTTTTTTATTCTCTTCCAAATACTTGGTGTTTGGAATTATGTAGTCGATACCAGGCATGGTCTCATCAGGGAATCCAAGTCCCATGTCGATGACCAGAATATCGTCACCGAATTCGAGGACAGTCATGTTTTCACCGACTTCCTCAATGCCGCCCAAAGGAATTACCTTTAGAGTGGCTTTAGGATCGACTTTGTATTCTTGCGGCCGAAATTCTTCCCGAACAGCCGTCGGGGCCTGGTGTCTACCAGGCTGAGCCTGCCTTGTGGCAGGGGGGTTTGCTTTCTTAAAAATCATAGCAAACAGTTACCTTCTTCTTTTGTGTGTTTCTGATAAGGGGCCAAAAGAAATTAATTAATCACCCGTAAAGCAGTTTCGACTCAGGCTAAACCTAAGGCCGAAAGATGCTAATTAACACAAAATAAGCAACAAAAAATTACTGACTATTTTGAATTAACTAACCTTTATTTAGATTTCCAAGGGATTGAATGTACACATATTATACACCCAGCCGCGATTTTAGTCAAATCAATGTATGTACGAGTTAAGCGCTTAGCGAAATATTTCTAACTTTCAGAAACATGTCGCTGGAAATTTTAGAGGGGAAGGCGGACGCTGCAGGCAGCGTCCGCCAGTGGGTTGTGTGTGAGATGAGGGATCAGCGATTCTTGTAGTCTTCCTTGAGCTGGTAGCTCTCTTCGCCGGGTTCGTCGCCCATCATCGTCGGTGCCGATTCGATCTTCTTTATTTTCGTTCGAGGAACGAGAGCGAGGATGGCAACCCCCAGCAATCCGAGGGCCAGGTAGAGGAAGAAGTCGACGATCATCGCGTCCGTGTAGAGCCGGTGCATGCCGTAGATGTAGAATAGGAACTGCGGCAACGAAGCTCCTACGCCGATAATGGGCATCAGGCCAGTCGGTTTGACGTGCTCGTAGCCGATGAACTCCATCTCGTGACCGGCCTCCATGTCAATGTGGAAGGCGCCGCATCGATGCATGAGGTAGCCGAGCCCGGCGCGCATCCAGATGTAGCCGATGGCGATCACGGCGACCATCTCCGGTTCGCTGCGCATGTCGATCATCTTGTTCAGCGACCAGATCCAGACTGCGATCTCGCCGGCGATGCAGAGCAACACTTCATGTCGCGTGCTGCGGTATTCCTCTATGACGAGCTTGTCCTTTATCTCCATCTCACTTCCTCCTGGAACAACGATGTGGAAAGATTGCTTGAGGCCCGATCTTTCGAAAGCGCTCAGCGGGATAAAGCCAAAGAGTTGGATTCAATCCGCTAATAACTTTTTCTGTAAAGCTATTACTTGAGTTTAGCTCATAAGCATACTCTAATTTGGCAGTTTTGTCAAGAATTAACGGGTTAATTTTGGCTAATATAAGGAAAATAAAGTAAAAAGCAAGTAAATTAAAAGCCTTGTAAAAGGCTTAATTAGATCATAAGTTTGTAAAGTAATAACATCGCGGGTAGGCAGACGCCCTTGCTGCCACTTTTTCAAATTTTGCTTGGGTAGCAATTGCTGTTATAATACGACAGTATTATCGTTAAGATTCAATAAATCAATGAAAAAATTCGTTTTTTTAATAGTCGGACTAAGCCTGTTGGCAGCAGCTTGTAATTCAAAAACTGCTGTAAATATTCCTAATCCAACCCCGCCGGTTACTCAAAATCCCACACCTTCTCCCACATCAAACCAACCTGCAAATTCCGTTCCCGCGAATTGGAAAACTTATACTAATACGACTTATAGATACGGGCTAAAATATCCCAGTGAAATCGGTTATCTTAATCAAGAAAATGGGGTATACGTAGGTCCGCTAACTGATGCTGAAGCTCAAAAAAATGGCAATCTAATTTTAGGTACTAAAACTGCAATGATCATGCAGATCAGCGCCAGTCCGTCTTCAACCACCTTTGACGCCAAGGTTATTGAAAACTTGAACCAGCTGAATGATCGGAAATTTTGGGCAGCGCCAATCGATTTTATGTTAAATGGCGTGACTTTTAAAAAATATGTTGTCTGGCATGATGTCTATAACGGAAATCGTGAATTTTATGTAGGCACTACTAATAAAGTAACCTACATGATTGGCATTACTGATATAGCTGTAGGAAAACAAATTCTAGGCACTTTCAAGTTCACGAAGTAACTGTTGTTTCTAGCGTAATCCCAGTTTAAACATCCGACAATGGGCTTTTTGTAATTCTATTAAATTTTAACCGGACACGAGTGGCTTGAACCTGTTTTTAAGAAATCGAAGAATTGAATTTACCCCACAAACACAAAGGGCTGCACTTAGTGCAGCCCTTAAAAAATCCTCTGAAATTGAAAAAAATGATTTTACTGGTGCCGCGGGGGAGAGTCGAACTCCCATGACCTTGCGGTCGCACGCACCTGAAGCGTGTGCGTCTGCCATTTCGCCACCGCGGCTTATCTAGATTATCTTATGTTAAATATTTAATTTTGGAAATACCAATGGTTCACATCCAAGAACCGTTCAGACGGGGTGACGATATCCTGTAATTTAATGCCGCCGACTTTTTTTGGCGCGTTATAGATATATAACGAACGGGCCAGGAAGATGGCCGGCAATTCACTGTTGATGATTTCCTGGAAGCGCTCGTAATTTTTTGCTCTAACCACAGGATCGCTGGTCTGGCGGGCATCAGTCAGAAGTTTATCTGCTTCGGCATTTACAAATCCGGAAAGGTTTAATCCCGGGTCATGAGTCTGGGTGCCATGCCAGAATGGAAACGGATCCGGGTCGGCTCCCACATTTTCCGAAAACAGCAGCGCATCGAAAGCTCGGGGCCGGATGTACTGAGCTTCCAGTTCATTGGCTCCCACCACCACTAAGTTAACTTTGGCTCCGAGTTTTTCCCATTGAGTTTTTAAAATTTGGGCGGTTTTAACATTCAGCACCAGATGGCCGGAAAGCACCAAATTAAATTCCAAGCTCTTTTTGTTTTTAACGCGGATTTTTGTAGCCGGATCCAGGACCCAGCCGCCTTTATCCAGAATGGCGTTGGCTTCATCCAAGCTTACGTGAGTGCTTTTTTCTATACTCTCACTATAACCAATACTGCCAGGCAGGATCGGCCCGTAAGCCGCCGCGGCGTTGCCATTGTAAACGTCCTGAATAATCTGATTTCTGTCAGTAACCAGCCACAACCCCTGGCGCACGGCTTTATCAGCGAGTACCGGATTTTTGATAAGGTTGAAGAACACAGCCTGATACTGGGGCAGGCTGACTCGATATTGGCTCATCTTGTCGTTTTGATTCAGAAAAGCATTTTTATCAAACGGGACGTAACCCAAAGCCTGGATCTCCTTGCCCTGATAGGCATTGATCAGACCATCATAGTCGTCGTAGAAGCGAAAAGTCAGCGCCGTGATGTAAGGCGAGCCTTGATAATAATTCGGGTTGGCGCGAAGTGTGATGGACTTGATAGTGCCGTCGGAAGTTTTCTTGATTTCACGCACGGTGTAAGGTCCTGAACCCACTGGTTTGAGGTTTGAATCAGATAACCGGAAATTGCGGGCAGTGAGCCCTTCCCAGATATGTTTCGGAATTATTCCTACCGCGAAATTATTCATAAATGACACGGAAACTTCCCGCAATTGAAAGGTTAAAGTTAAGTCATCGATTTTACCGACCTTAACGCGCGCCCAGTTGGGACGAAGCGGAGATTCGAAGTCCGCGGTTTGGATAGTCTGAATGGTGAAGATCACATCGTCGGCATTCAGAGGCTTACCGTCCTGCCATTTAAGATTGGGTTTGAGTTTTAAGGTATAAGTTTTCTGATCAGCACTCAACGTAGGTACGCTTTCCGCCAGATCCGCCACCAGATTTCTGTCGGTATCGAATTTAAGAAGCTGAGCATAAACTACGCGGCTGATGTCAGTATCCACGCTGCTGTTTAGTCCCAGAATCGGATTTATGAATTGTGGCTGTCCCACCAGTCCTTCTGTAAGCTCGCCGCCATAGTGGGGTCCTGGACCTTTATCGGAAAAAGACTGGATAATTAAAAAACCACCGGCAAGCACTAGGACCAGGAGGGTGGTGAGCAGAGTATAAACTTCTTTTTTGGAAAAACTTTCGAGGATTTGGGGAAGTTGCCCGCGACGCAAAGAGCGGAGAGATCGCAATCCGTACCAAAGATTCCAGAAAAAATTTGTGATTTGCAACCAAAGATTGCGCATCGTAAATTATTTGAAGAAAAGGACGGCCACAGAAAGGGCCACGAACAGTACGGTTAATGCAATTGTGAAATAGTGAAGTCCCAGGGCAAGACCGCGCTTGCTGCGGTAGATCTGGCCTTCGCCGCCGAACACGGTGGACAGGCCTCCTTCGCGCTGCTGCAGCAGGATACTGATAACAAGCAAAACATCGATTATGATTAGGGCAAAAATTAAATAGTTATGTGGAATTTTCATAAATAGGTTATAGGTTGTAGGTGATAGGTTATAGAATAATCGCCCACTTATTTTGCCAGAAAAAGGTTCTCGTGTCAACGCGCTGAGATGATAACGTCATAAGCTGGCTTTAATTTTTTCTGCCAGTTTGGAGCCAACGATGGCTGCAAGTTCTGTAAGCGAGGCTATGCGGACTTTGCTGGCCGAGCCGAATTTTTGCAACAGCAGTTTCTTTTTGGCCGGACCCACACCGCCGATTTCGTCGAGCACGGAAGAAAGCGAACCTTTGGATCGCAAATGGCGGTGGTATTTGACGGCAAACCGGTGCGCCTCGTCCCGAATGCGCTGGAGGAGGAATAAGGCGATGGAGTTGGCAGGCAGGACGATCGGATCTTTTTTGCCGGGCAAGAAAATTTCTTCCAGTCTTTTCGCCAAACCAATTATGGGAATATTCAAGTCATATTGTTTGAGAACTGATACGGCGCTGGATAACTGCCCCTTGCCGCCGTCGATCAGGATCAGGTCTGGCTTGGGCCAATCATGTTTGAACCGACGTTCCAGCATTTCGTGCATCATCCCGAAGTCATCAGGTGTTTGTTTTTTATTAATTTTGAATTTGCGGTAATCGTCTTTTTTTGACCGTGCAAAATCAAACACGATCATGGAGCCCACAGGATTCGTGCCCTGGATGTTGGAGATATCATAGGCTTCGATCCGGCCCGGCAGATTCGGCAGCTCCAGCACCCGCTGGAGTTCTTTGAGGGAAGATAGAAGTCTTGCTTCCTCCAGCAAATGTTTGTCTGAAGTGCTTTCCAGATATTGTTTGGCATTTTCCTGTCCCAGTTTGAGCAGTTGCAGTCTTTGCCCTTTGACTGGGATGGTAAATTTCGGAAATCTGCGGCCTATAAACACGGGATATAATTCATCCTGATTGATGGGGGCGGGGAGGAGAACCTCTTTCGGAATACTGCTGGTTTCCAGATAATATCGTTCCAGGAAACTTTGCAAGATCTCCTGCAACGAAGCCTGTTTGGTGTTTTCCAGAATAAAGTTTTCTTTCTGAATCAGCTTTCCTTCCCGGATTATAAACAGGTTGACCGATGCGACCCCGTCCGTATGGACGGAAATTACGTCCTGGTCGACTTTGGTCGGGTAAACCAGTTTTTGCCGTTCCATTACACGGTTAAGAGCGAAAATTTGATCGCGGACCTTGGCCGCGTGCTCGTATTTTTTCTCCGTGGCGTATTTTCGCATCTGAACTTGCAGGTCTTTGAGAATTTCCGTCCGTTTGCCGATCAGGAACTGAATAATTTTTTTGATGTAGTTATTCCGGTATTCTTCGAGGCTGATCTTGCCAAAACAAACTCCCGGGCATTTGCCGATGTGATAGTAGAAGCAGGGTTTGTCGCCGACTTTTTTATTGGCGCAGTAAGGAAAAATTTTACGCACCAGCCGCAGCGTATCTTTGATGCCTGAGCCGGAAGTGTAAGGACCGAAGTAACGGGCGTTTTTATCGATGGGCTTGCGGTCATAGCTGATGGTGGGAATTTCGTCCTTGAGATTGATTTTGATAAACAAATAATTTTTATCATCTCTCAAATCAACGTTGTATTTCGGTTTGAGTTGTTTGATAAAGTTTTTTTCCAGCAACAAGCTCTCATGTTCGTTGTCAGTGACTGTGTAATCCAGATCAGTGATCTGCGAAATCATCAGTTGAATACGGGGTCCCCGGTTATCGCCGCCGTCTTTTTTGAAGTACGAAGTCACTCGGCTCCGGAGATTCACGGCTTTGCCCACGTATAAAATCAACCCCTTGGCGTCTTTGAAAGTATAGACGCCGGGTTTGCGCGGAAGGTCGTTGAGTTTTTTTGCCACCAATTTATTCATATAGGGCATTTTAGCATGATAGAAGGGCTAATTTATAGGCCCGGAAAACAATATCAGGCCGCTACAGACATACATGGACACATATTATGTATTGCTTGGGTATGTTTCTTTTGATGGAATTTTACTATACTTAAACCATCGAACTGGTTTTCAGATTCAAGAGGAGGGACTATGCTGGCTCTGGTGCTGATTTATGCCGTGATGTACGCTGCATCATGGGTCGTGATGCCTTTCTATAGTGTCTGGACGGGAGGTATTCCGTTTCCCAACTGGGTTTCGGCCCTGGTCATGGCTTTGCTCCTGTTGAACTTACGTTACAATTACTTTACAACTCTTGAAATTTATGCTATAATATTGTTGTCTTACTGCCTGCAATTAAAATAATTGGAAGTAGTTCAAGACAAGTCATCGAAACAAAAACAAATTAGATTTTAATATTAGATTTAATAAATGTTAAATCATAAGTTTTCGCTTTCCGTCATCGCCGTTACCGTTTTGGTGGCCGGCTTTTTTATTACACGAGAAGTTGATTTTTTGACTGATTCGGGACTGGACTTAAATAATTATCGAGTTTATGCCAAAGTTTTGGGAACCAATACCTATGCTCCTATAGGTAGTCTGGATGCAGCTAATTGCGATACTATCGGGGGCTGGGCCTATGATCCGGATACACCAGGCATTCAAATTGGCATTCATATTTACAAAGATGGACCAGCAGGATCCGGAACATTTGTCATCAACACAGAAACTCTGGGATTACGCTCTGATGTGAATGCTGCATATGGTATCACCGGCAATCACGGGTTTGGTATTTTCACACCAGCTTCGCTCAAAGATGGCCAGCGTCATCTGATTTATGCTCATGCGATTGATTCTTCCTTGGCAGGCCCAAATCCGATCTTAACTAATTCACCCATTGCATTAACTTGCGCTCCGGCTCCCACACCAACACCTGTTCCTCCACCAGTGCCCGTACCTCCACCAGCGCCGACACCCCCACCGCCTCCTGTTCCCACTCCAACGCCCCCTCCACCTTCGGTTAATCATCCACCCATAGGTAGTTTAGATGCAGCCAACTGCGACACCATGGGCGGCTGGGCCTATGATCCGGATACACCAG
>WNFI01696695.1_pt1 | contig 15992 bp, 15 predicted proteins | sample 5400471 | NCBI WGS metagenome assembly WNFI01 (sample SAMN13153348, study PRJNA577476) | soil metagenome | isolation source: 100 cm saprolite on Douglas fir-dominated hillslope | place: USA:California | collected 2013-09-17 | reverse complement strand
CTCACATGACTCTCAGACCCTTCGGGTACGAACCGAACGGTTGGCATCGATCGGGAACTGCCTGCGGGTCCCCGTCTTTGGTTCCGTTCCAACGTGCCCCGGTAACGGGTGCGTTCAAAACTACCCTTCCTGTCTCGAGGCTAACTTCCTGATAGCGGCTTCGTTCTGGCCGACCGCCCAGGAGTTGCCCAGACCAGGCAATAGCCGCTAGCAACTGGTGATCGTTGCAGGGAATGGATTAGTCCTTCTTCGCTTCGAGGCCCAAAGTGGCAGACGCGACTCGACATAACCGCGAATGCTTCATATCACAGAATCAACTTGGAGTCGTTTACCTCAACGACTTTTTTTTGCTCCGCCAGAACAAAATCGTAAGCCCGCCCTACCAGAACGTCCTTCTGACCTTCTCCAGGCCCTGCATGTTGCACCATCGTCGCCCCGAGGTAATCCAAAATTCGTTTTCCATCGGTACCATCGCGAGGCACAAACTTGAGTGAGGTCGTCAGCAGCGTAATCATCGCCACGCTACTATGCATATAGCACCATAATAGCCCCTGATAAGGGCGAGGTCGGTGGTTCAAGTCCACAGGCCCACCATCAAAATCACCAGTAAATACGCGGCTATTCTCACTTTTCTCGTTTCCGGGAATATCTCTCAAAAAACCAATTTGCCAACTATTTCCCAACTTTACGATTGGCCGGATGGCACTACGCTCAGGGGGTTAAGACCCTTTGGTAAAGGCGGAACCCCTGGAATCGATTGGGCTATGTCGAGAACGCTGCCCTGTCATGTCGAAGGACGTGCAATACCGTGCAAGACACTGCAAGGCTGTGGAAGGAGCGGGAAGTCATTTTTAGTGAGTTTGCGGGGCGTAGTTCAGTTGGTTAGAACGCCTGCCTGTCACGCAGGAGGTCGCGGGTTCGAGTCCCGTCGCTCCCGCCAAATTGTCGCGGCACCCAACTGCACCAGCGCTCTCAGCTTCAGTTTGTCCTCCGCCGGCATCTTGGCTTCCTGTCACGGATAGAAACCTCGCGGCTCACAAGTTGAAGGCTTGTTCCCTTGTTGACTTCTTAGCTGGTAATTCGCGCCAGTCAGTCCTAGAATTCTGTCTCCTCTCCCAAGTCAGCCTGCCGGAAGGAGGACCTCATGATTCGCAATCTCCTGGAAGGACCGAACACGGTCGAAGCACAGGAAACCACCTTTTCCCTCGACGTTTTGGGCCGCTACATCTGCAACACCTACGACGAAGCCGTCAACAACGGCGGCTTCCCGTTCGATGCCATCGTCATCGGGGCCGGAATGTACGGCTCCTACGTCGCCGAAAAAATCTACCGCCAAGGCAAGGGAAACCTCAGAGTTCTGCTCTTAGAAGCAGGTGGTTTTTTGGTTTCTGAGCATGTCCAGAACCTTAGTCGCATCGGCTTGAATGCCGCCGGAGCGATCACGTCGGACCCTGGCGTTCCGCGTGAACGCGTTTGGGGACTGCCGTGGCGCAGCAACGTTGCATTTCCTGGATTGGCATATTGCGTCGGGGGTCGCTCTCTGTATTGGGGTGGCTGGTCTCCCAAATTGACTGACGCAGACCTCAAGAATTGGCCTGCCGAATTGCAGACCTACCTAAAGGCCAACTACAACGACACGGAAAAGGAAACCGGAGTGGACCCCGCAACCGACTTCATCAGCGGCGATCTCTATGACGCTCTGAAAAAAGCAATGGATCTGGCAGCGACGAAAGTTCCCACCGTCGACGGTGTCGAGGTGGCTCCCCTGGCAGTCCAAGCCGCGGCGCCCGTGGGTCTTTTCCCATTCGACAAGTACAGCAGCGCACCCATTCTCACGGACGCCATTCGTGAGGCCGCCGGTGATCCTGATTCGACGCGGAGGTTTTTTCTCGTCCCCCGCGCCCATGCGGTCCATCTTCATAACAACAACGGCGTGATCAACGCGATCGAGCTCTATTACAACGGGCAGCAGAAATTCATTTCCGTCTCCCCGGACTGTGCTGTGGTCTTGGCGGCGAGCACCATCGAATCCACGCGTCTCGCGCTTGAGTCTTTTCCAACTCCGCTCATGGGCCGGAATCTCATGGCTCACTTGCGCAGCAACACCACCGTTCGCATCCCGCGCTCCGTGCTGGGAACACTTCCACCGCAGCTTGCCGCTGCCGCGATGCTGGTGCGCGGATCAACTCCACAAGGTCGATATCATCTGCAGGTGACGGCAGCGGCCATTGACTCGCCAAATTCGGAAGCAACGATGTGGCGGGTCGTACCCGATCTGGATCTTCTCGACCAGCTGCTCGCCTCGCAAGACTTCAACAAAGTAACAATCACGCTCCGCGGTATCGGGGAGATGGTCGGCGACAAGAACGCCTCCAATACGAATCCTGCGACGAGCTGGCTGGACTTGAGTCCCTTCGAAAGCGACGAGTTTGGCAAGCGCCGCGCCTTCGTGAATCTCGTGACTACCCCACAAGCTCTTGCTCTTTGGAGCGCGATGGATCAAGCCGCGATCCAACTCGCTCAAGCTTTGGCCGGAACTCCTGCGAGCATCGAATATTTCTACGACAACGCATGGCACGCCGCGCCGCCTCCAGCGGGCAAGGTCCGCGATGGCCTAGGCACAACACATCACGAAGCTGGAACCCTGTGGATGGGGGACAACCCGGCCAATTCCATCCTGAATCTCGATGGGCAGTTTCACCACATCCATAATGCGTACGTCGCCGGACCGGCCGCATTCCCGGCATTGGGTTCGGCGAACCCCTCTCTAACCGCGTTCACACTTGCCAGACGAACCGCCCGAGCGATTGCACAAAAGGCCGTTCCCCTTCCCGCGGACGGCGCGCTTTCTCTTCTTAACTCGACGCTGAACGGATGGCAGATGGCCGGTGCGGGCCGATTTAAAGTGATCGGAGCCGACACCGTCGAGTCCGAAGGCGGCATTGGCTTGCTGTGGTACACGAAGGAGGAGTTCTCCGACTTTCTCCTTACTGTGCAGTGGCGGTCGATCAATCCCTTCGATAACTCAGGCGTGTTCCTCCGGTTTCCAGTTCTCGGAAATCAGAATCCGGCTGAAGACTGGAAGCTGGCCGTAGACCAGGGCTACGAAGTCCAAATCGATGATCGGGGATTTGACCCCAACACGAATACGACGGGAAGTCCGCTGCACACGACAGGTGCGGTCTATCAGCTTGCACCAGCCACCACGCTAGCGTCGAAGGCGCTCGGAGAATGGAACACTTTCGAAATCGAGACAGCCGGACCGGACATCAAAGTGCGATTGAACGGAAATCTCGTAAGCCATTTGACGAATAACCTGGGACGACCATTGAAAGGTCACATTGGACTCCAGAATCATCATCCCGGTTCTCGCGTGCAGTTCCGCAATCTTTCTGTAAAGAGAGCGGGCGCTGCTGTGGCCGCAGGGCGAGCTCGCTAGACCTGATCGGACCAAGAGGCGGTGCCGCGGAATCGCGAGAGCTGCTCGCAGACATAGACTGCCACCGTCTCAGGGCATGAACGAAGGCATCAGATCGCAACTGCTGAAACTATACCGGCAAGAGTTCGTTCTGTTTCTGTCAAGACGAAACCGGACGCTTCCCGAGGCTTTGTCTTGTTCACTCAGAACGATGGGGCTCGGTGCCAGCATCATCACTGTTCTTCCCGCAGGCGATTCAGGGCTTCTCGGACGCTCCAGACTTCGCTTCGCGTAGGGAATTATGCATGCTCAGGATGCGCCAGCGAACGCCGTCCTTCCTGCACATGGACATGCCGCGTCCGACAAGGTGCTCTTTTGAGGAGACAATTTCGTAGTCGTAGGTGTACCAAAGGCATCGCCAAAGAGTTTTACGTCGTCCAACTTCATCTTGTAACTCAGCTTTGGCGCATATTGCAGGAAACGCCCCTGCAGATAGTCCATGACTTCCTTGCGGCCGCGGTATTCCCGTTGCAGAGCGAAAAGAATGATTTCAGGATCGAAGCAATCTTCCAATTCACCGGCATTGCCGGATTCGAACGCCGACGTGCAATGGTGCACGGACGCGTCCATTTGTTCGTAAGCGGCGCCTGCGTTAGCCGGGGGCGGCCCGACCGAGGCGATGCGGCGCTTCAGGTCTATCGTCACGCCCATCTTGTCCAACAGATCGACGCCCAGAATTCCATCAATCTTTCCGCCACATGCGTTCCCGATAGGACTCAGATCGATTGCCGGGAGTCGGAGGTCACGGAGCCGGTGATCGCCGAACAGAATCTCGGGAAGGAACACTTCGCGGGCGCTGGTGGCCGCCGTGCCGCTCCACGACGTGACCTGAATTTCTTTGGAACGCCCCGATGAGAATGATTTTAGGTTGAGCATAGATGTGGCAGCGGTATCGAGCAGGAAACGCATGTCCACGCCATCGATTCGCACTCTTACGATGGGCAGTAGATCGCAACGCTCGATGGGGATTTCAGAAATCGCTTGCGGCTCTTGGGCTCGCGCCCCCAAGCAGAACGGCAACAGGCAGAAAAATGGGAGTAAGCAGCGATTTCGCTTTCCAGGTTTGGCGATATCATGCGTCGAATTGCACATAGGCTCGTCTACCTCTCACCGTTGCCACGAGTACGTGTATTTGATCGCGAAGCGGGTTTCACGAACCTGCGGCGGGTTTGCCGGAGCGATGCTGGCGAATTGCGTTCCGACGTTGTAGATGATGTAGAGATCGCTGTCGGGGCGATAGTTGTACCTCAAGCGAACATTGGCACTGACCGCCTGGGTATTCGACGTGTCCACCTGAATCAGGCTCGTGAAAGTCAAAAAGTGGGTGAAGGAATAATTTCCCTGCAAGCTTGCCAACACTACGGGAAAATTGCCGTTGGGCAGCGGCAATCGAAATCGATCCCAGGTCTCCGAAGCAGAGATCGAGAACTTCCCAGTCGGGCGATAGTTGGCTCGTACACGGAATTCATTAAGAGTCCCTCCGTAATACCCGCCAAATCTTTCAAAGAAGTTGTATGTAAATCGGCGCTCTTTGCCTGACCCATACGTCAGTTGATGACGCGCAAAGTGATAGAGCCCGTTCGGAATGAACACGTTTTTGTAGATGTGAAGCGGTGTTGAGATTCGCTGGGTAAACACGTCAGCGATATCATCGTCGGTGTACGCCCCGTTGTGGAAGTCGGCTCGAAATGTTCCTTGCCACTCCTGGGTTTGCACAACACCCTGAGTGTCGGGCGCATGGAGAAGGAAACCCTCAAACTGCAGTTCTCGGACTCCCCGGATCGCAGGTCTCACTTTGAAAGTCAGATCTCCGTAGGTCTCATTGGAATCCATCCGTTCGATGAATCCCACTTCCGGATTGAAGTTGGGTCCAATTTTTCTGCGTTCGAATATCCCCTCCACCCAGTTCGAGCGATACGACAGGGACGCCCCGACATCGCTATTCCCACTGGGGCGCCCCGGTGATTGCGTTCCCGACATATGTGCATCCAGGAACCAATCCTTGAAGAAAACGAGGCGCGTATCGACTCCGCCGGTCTGATTGAAGCTATCCTGCAAATTGCCAGAGCGCTTATCTATGCCCATCACGCCGACGTACGATCCACCCCACAAGGATTCCTTTAGTCGGACAATTGAATAATTTGCGTAGGGATTCGGGCCACTCGACCGCGTGTCCACATCCATGACTCCGAATTGCAAACGACCTATCGAGAAAGAACTGGCGCTTCTCCGGAATGAAGATGGGGAAAGGAGTCAGGTTAAACTGCTCTTGATCGACATCCGTGGCAGAAAAATCCGTGTTTCCCGTAAGATTCAAGAGCAAGTTTGAGTTAATCCCATACTTCACATCCACCCCGCCCGTAAGAGGGAATGCTCTGTTTTGCCCCGTCTGCTTGTCGTATTGAGCCAGTCCATAGGGCTTCACGACAAAGAGCCTTCCGCTCCCGATGTCGGTGATGCCGGTGAGTTCTCCTGCCTCCGAGACTTTCGTAATTCCAAAAGTTCGTCGGTAGGCAGCCCAAATATCTTCCTCATTCTTCCTGCGAACAAACCGCTTGAAATTCAATCCCCAGATCACATCCTTCGACTTCGTAAAATTTAGCGTGGAAAAAGGGATCTCTACCGTGGCGTTCCAGCCGTCTTGGGTGATCCGGGCTTCCGAAATCCACACGCCGTCCCAGCCCGAATCGAAGTCGACTCCTTGCGAGTTGTTTTGCTCTCCGACGATTAAGCCGTCGATTTGTGTCCCCAAGGGGTTGATCTGGAATACGTAGGCGTCACGCCGATCATGTTTCGAATCGATCAGAATTTCGAAGTGGTCGTCTAGTTCTTGGCTTACGTCGGGCCGGAGTTCCGTTGCGATAATCCGGGAGGACTCAGAGTCAAAGCATTGAATCCCGAAGTACACGGCATGACGGGTATAGAGAATACGCACCTCCGTTTTCTCGGTTGCCGCTTCGCCCTCACGAGGCTCTCGCTGCCGAAAATCCGCAATCGGTTTGGCTGATTGCCAGAGTGGGTCGTCGAGTGTGCCATCCAAGCGCGGCGCACGGTCCACTCGGACTGCTTCTGCCTTGTGGGCTGCTTCCTGCGGAGCAGGGGGACTTGGGTCAGGAGCAGCTTTTGCCCAAAGTGTGCCTGAATTTAGCCAAACCAAAACTAGCGCCAAGAGAACGCAGTGACGCACTTCTAGGCTTTCCGCGGCTCGGAACAATGCGAAGAGCGCTGCACTTTGCGACTGGCTGGGCTGGGATACTTGATTCATATCAACGGAAGGGCCAGCTCACGGATGCACGATCGCTTCGTAAATAACCATTCTGGCGACTGCTTTGCCGTCAGCTTCCTGCTCCGGCGCATAGACGCGGTGAGTTTCAGGGTCTATTGCCAAGCTGTGGACCTTCTTCTGAACCGTAAAGTCCTCCAGTTTGCGGTAGTGGTCAGGGTCGTCCATTTGAAATACGGAGATTGCTCCGCCCGAACAGGCGACGTAGATTCGCTTGAGGCCAGGATCGAACTTGATGACGTCGGGTCCGCTCGCCATCGGCAGGAAGGCAATCGGATGCTGCTTATCGAGATCGAACACGGTCATCAGGCTATTTCCCTCGCACGAAAGGAATGCGCGGTGATGCGCCGGGTCCAGAGTCATCCCGTGGTTTCCTTTGCATCGGCCCACCGGATACCGCCCGACGACTTCGTCCGTCGCCGGATCGATGACCGCGAAAATGTTTTCGTCCTGCAGATTTACGTACACCTTGCGTGCGACAGGGTCGTATTGCGGCATCCCGGTTTCACTGTCGAAATGCAGAGTCTTGATGACTTCGTCCTTGGTCACATCACCGATCGTGTTGTCGCCGGCGTTTGAGGTGTAGAACTTCTTAAGTTCCGGAATGTATTCGACGCCCTCCGCACCGGGTGTGTCGGTCACGGTGGCCACCACTTTGTTCGTACGAAGGTCAATCACATACGTCTGTCCCGCCGCGAGATGGGCGGAAATCAAATAGTGATCGTCCGCATCGATCGTTAGGTAGTCGAATCGCTTTCCGCCCGGACCCGGCAGGTCGAACGTGGTGATCCGCTTGAGCGTTTGGCCCCACGCGTTTGCCGAAAACAGACTGCCCCATAAGAGAAATGCACAAGCAGCCGATCGCAGAGAAAACAGCTTCGTTTGCATCACTTCCTCCCAATGTAGTTACGACCCGTGGTGAAGCACGACACCCGCAGCGCCGGCCGCAAGGATGAGAAGCGGTTCCGGCATTTTCTTGAATCCCAGCAGAACGGCGAAAGAAATCACCGCCATCAGAACCGTTGGCACATCCACCAGAGCCCGCCTGCTAAGAATGACCGCTGCGCCGGCAATGGCGCCCACGGCCGCTGCCGTTACGCCCTGCACAAAGGCCTTCACTTGGTGGTTCTGAGCGAACCGCCGGTAGTACGGCGCGGCGAAAATCACGAGTAAATATGGCGGAAGAAATACCGCCAAAGCCGCGGCGCACGCGCCGAGTGGACCCGCGACCAAATAGCCGATGAATCCCGACGTGATCACAATCGGTCCCGGCGTAATCATGGCCACGGCCACCGCGTCCAGAAACTGGCGTTCCGTCAGCCAATGAAATTGGCCGACTACGCCTCCGTAAAGGAACGGCACGATCGCCAGACCGCTGCCAAAGACAAACGCGCCGGCTTTGAGAAAGAACAGAAACACCGAGACGACGGTCGCGAACGAAGCGGCTCCGAGCAAACCGGTTACAAGACCTGGAACTAGGATTCCCGCCTGGACGCGGCGCACTTTCAGCTTGGGCGGAGCCTTGACGAACATCGCAACGAATCCGGGTGATCGCCAACACACCGAACAAAACCCATAACAGGTAGTCCGTGCCCAGGGTCTTCTGAATCAGCTTCCAAGCGCTTCGCACGATGATGGCGCTCACCGCTGCCCCGATGCCGTAGAACAGTCCCTGGATCCACGCCAATTGCCCGAAGTGGACGTAGAGCGAAGCCAATCCAAGGACCATCAGAAACGAGGGAAGGATGAAAGCGGCGCCTGTGAGCGTGGCGCCCAAAATGCCGCTGTGCACCCACCCGAGATACTTCGCGAGCTGCGCCGCGAGTGGCCCAGGACAGAGCTGGGAAAAGGCGAGACCTTCAAAGTAGTCTTCTTTCGAGACCCACTTCCTGGTTTCCACCAAGTCCCGCTGCATGTAGCCGACGAGAGCGATCGGTCCGCCAAATCCAAGCGCTCCCAGCCGGAGAAAATAAAGCACCAGCTCGCGCAGCGTGGGCTGCGTTCCGGTGCTCTCTCTCGATTCTGGGTTCGCGGTCATCACGTTGGCCGAAGCAAGTAGCTCTAGTGCGCGCCGCCATGAGCCCGAGCGCCTTTGCCCAGTTCATCGAGAGCCGCCCTAAATCCACCAGCGAGTTTTTCAGCAGGTCCTCTGCCCCAGTAGTGAAGGAAAATGACAACCGGACGGTCCTCTGTCATGTGGTGATGAATGGCAACCACATCCAGACCGTTCTTGCGAAGTGCTTTCAGAACCGGCGTCACTTCGTCTTCCAGCATCGCGACGTCACCGGCAATCGCCGCGTCTTCTTGCGTACCGACGAACGCCGCCCAGGTATTCAGTCCCATGCGGGCGTTGATCGTGGCTCCGTGCTCCTTCATGCCGAGGTCATCGCGTCCTACCGTGATCTTGTACACCGCACCCGCCTGCTCGCCTTCATGCCCGGCAATCTTGGCCAGCTTGGCCGTGTCGAGCGCTGTGCCGCCACTGCTCGTGGAAGCAGCCGCTTCGGGTTTCACGTGACCTATTAGGTCCAGCCCGGGTTTCACCCGCCGCGCGAGGTCGGCCGCTTTTCCCATACCGTGAACGTGCATGTAAAAGACGTGCGGATCGTCCCAGAAGAAATGATTGTGAAGCGCCGTCACGTCGATTCCATTGTCGAGCAGCGCGGACAGAACAGGATTCACTTCGTCTTGAAGCAACACCAGGTCACCCATCATCACGTCCGAGCCATCCGCCGCCTTCGTCAACGCAACCCAACCACCGAAACCAAACGGCGTGGGAGTCGAAAAACCCTGGACCGTGATCTTCAAATCGCTCCGCGGAATGTTCACTTTCAGAACTCCTGCTTTGAAATCGCCCTTCCGGTCGAGTGACTTCAAGACCTCTTGATAGTCAGCGGGTACTTCTTGCGCAAAAGCAGACACGCCGGACAGTGCGAGACAAACTCCAACGAACAGCAGCAACATCCCTTTCTTAATGAAGCAAAGCATCGGACATCCTCCTATTGTTTAGCAGCTGGATCTCGGTAACGGAGCAGCAAGCGCTCAACTCAATTCCCGGCGAACGTACTCATACAGTGCGTCGTAAATTGGAAACTCCTGCTCGAGACGCTCCTCGTCGCTGATCCCAGAAAGCGCAAATCCGTGAGCAATGGCACGCAAGCCTGGACTTTCCGGGGAGATATGCTCCTGCCCTCTGACGTCAGCTCCGCGGACGATCAGCGCGAGACGCTGAAGGGCTGGCTCGGCTAGTTTGTAATCCTCGAGAATCGCCTCAAACGTACAGCGGTCTCCCCGGTGATTCAGCTTCACTTCGGGAAACCGGTTTGCGTCGAAGGGAGTCGCCCCTTCCTTGCGAGCCGTTTCGATAAGCTCGTCTTCCGGAACAAAAAGGAATTCCGCCTGTGGGTCAATGAAGCGTCGAATGAGCCAGGGACAGGCAACCCGGTCCACTTTGACGTTGCTGCGCGTAATCCACTTCATCGATGATCCCCCAGCCCTATTTCGCGGTGACCTTTAGATCGTCGAAGTACGTCACCGAATCCGCTTTCGTCCACACACCCACCTTGCCTGCATCTTTGAACGTGTCGTCCGTCGCTTCGATTTTCTTGGCGCCGTCGTAGTAACAAATGATCTTGTTGCCCACAGCCTCCACGCGCAGTTCATGCCATTCGCCCGAAGTCACCTTGAGATTCGCACCGGCGAACTGGCGGCGATTCCCCGCGACAACGTGGTAGAGCCGGTAGTTGTCCTCCAAAGCGTTCGCGCGCACGATGTAGTAGTTGTTCGCGTCCTTCAGCCGGAAGACCAACCCTCCCGCGCGGTCCACTTCGCCGGAAACTGCTTTGAATCTCACACTCAGCTCCAGGTCCTTGAAGCTGCCTTCGTCCGCAATGAGAAGCGGGAAGCGATAGTCGGTCGTGTCGGTTGAAGTTTGCGCAACGACGTTGGGTTTCGAAGGTGCGGTGGGATCGGCCATCACTGCCCATTTGCTTTCCGCTCCCTTCCCCGTGCGCGCGCCATGAAACTTCGCGGGCACAGTCCCCCCGGCGTCGCTATCGAAGTTGTATGTGAAAGAGACGCCGGCCGATTGCTGAGGCGCGGGCGTCTCCGGTTGAGATGCATGGGAGGAATATCCTCCCTCCCTCGACTCAAGAACCGCCCAGATCACTACCGAAAGTGCGGCAACCGCGACCAGAATCCCCAATATCCTTTTCATTGCGACCCTCCTTTCGACTGACTTGTAGAGGAATATTTCGCGCGTGGCAGAGAAATTCGAAACGTGCTGCCGTGGCCTTCTTCGCTTTCGAGAGTGATGTTGCCGCCCTGAGCTTCGACGGCCCAACGAGTGATCGACAATCCAAGGCCGGTGCCACCCCATTCCCGAGTCCTTGCTTTGTCCACCCGGTAGAAGCGATCAAAGACATACGGCTGATGTTCGCTGGGAATTCCAGCTCCCTGGTCGACCACGTCGAAGAACACCCGCTTGTCTCCCTCGCCCTGTATCCGGACGAGAATCCGGCTTTCCGGGGGCGAATACTTAATTGCGTTATCCAGCAGATTGAGGATGGCCTGACGAAGAATCAGACGATCGACCGACACAAGGAGGTCTGCGTCACCCTCGATTTCGATCCGTTGCCGTTTTTCCTCCGCCAAGACCTCTACGACGGAACTGGCCTCCTTTGCGAGGAGCACAATGGAAATGTCTTCCCGCTGCAGCTGGACGTGCCCCGTGTCGGCACGGGAAAGTGCCAGCAAGCTCTCCGACAGCCGCGTCAGGCGATCCACCTCTTCCAGCATGCTTCCGATCACATCGCGATACTCCACCGGACTCCTCTGGTCCTGGAGGGCCACCTCGCCAACGCTTCGCATCGCCGTCAACGGGGTGCGCAATTCGTGGGAGGCGTCCGCCGTGAAGCGGCGCAGTTGATCGAATGCGGCTTGCAATCGCGCGAGAGTGTCGTTGAAAACGGCGCCGAGCTTCCCTAACTCATCTTCGGGATTCTCGATGGTCAGGCGTTCCCCCAGCCGTTCGGCCGATATCTTGGCGGCCTGCGTGGCCATGGAGTCGATCGGCGCGAGTGCCTTTCGCGCGAGGGCGTAGCCGCCGAACCCGGCGAGCAACAAGGCAATCGGAAACCCGAGCACCAAGACTTCTCCAAATTCGCCAAGCTCACGCCACAATCGGTCTTCGCCGTAGGCAACTCGCAGAACGACTCGCTGGTCTTCTACGTGATACACGCTGCTTGCCAGCCGGACTCGGTTGCCATTCGGAAGCCGGGAAGTGGACGGAGGCGGATCGTGCAAGCCCTCCTCCGGGCCTGGAGGACCGCCACCGAGAGTCTTGTCCTGCAAGGCGGGGCTTCGATACAGTAACGAGCCCTGCGGTGACCACACTTCGATGAACTGGCCTATTCTTGGTTCCGCGGCGCTCGGATGATGGGAATGCAGAGAGACGCCTCCGTTCGGCTCCTTCGCGAGCATCCCTTCGACAGTTTCCACGTCCTCGAGCAGGTTCTGATCAAAGTCCTCGCGCAAGCTCAAGAATAGAAATAAGGAAGCAACTCCGGCGTACAACGCCAAAAGACTTGCCAGCACGAACACGTACCAGAGCGTCAATCGGGAACGCACGTTGCGCGGCCGGAATCTCATTCTTCCTCTCGCAGCACGAATCCGACTCCGCGAACCGTGTGAATCAATTTGCGGTCGAAGGGCTCATCCACCTTCCGCCGAAGCCGGTTGATGTGCACGTCCATGACATTGTCGAGTGGAGTCGCGCGAGCGGTCTCCTTCCAGACAGAGCGCGCCAGCATCTCGCGCGAAACAATCTGCTCTTTGTGCCGGAGCAGATATTCGAGAAGCTCAAACTCTCGGGCCGTCAACTCCAGGGGATGGCCTGCCCTCTTCGCTTTGCGGGCGATTACGTCCATTTCCAAATCCGCAAGCCGGAGGGGTTGCGACGGTTCGGGGCGCCCACGCCGAAGCAACGCCCGGACGCGGGCCAAAAGCTCTGGGAACGCGAAGGGTTTGACGAGGTAATCGTCGGCACCTTTGTCGAGCCCTGCGACTCGGTCCTCAACGGCGTCGCGAGCAGTGAGGATCAGAACTGGAGTTTGCAATCCGCGTTTTCTTAGTGTGGCCAGCACCTGAAGCCCATCGTGGCCGGGAAGCATGAGATCGAGAATCACCAGATCGAATTCCTCGGCGTTCACCAGGAAGAATCCGTCTTCTCCGGTTGGCGCAACGACAACGTCATACTTTTCGCGCTCCAGCCCTTCTCGGAGAGCGCGAGCCACCTTCGCTTCGTCTTCTACCACGAGGATGCGCAATTGGCTTTTCCCTTCATGCATCTTGGTCAGGTCTTTATCCTTAATCTTCTACCGTATAAATCCACACTTCTGCACTACGGTCCGCACGCGCTGGAACCGCCAGGTAGAAGCGGTCCGCGCTCTTCCTTCCTTTGCCAAAATATCCAGCTGTCCGGGCACCCAACGCCGAGGGTATCTTGGACAGAGGCTGGTAGTGGTCCGCATCCTTCTGTTGAAAAACGTTGATGAATCCCTCTCCGCCTGCCACATAAATGCGTTTGCGGGCGGCATCGTAGTAGAGGTCGTCCGTGTCATGGAAGCACGGAAGCGCGGCAATCATGTGACCCGAGTTCGTGTCGAACACTGCCAGGCGCGCCGGCGCACGCGTGCCAACAAATAAGCGGTGATCGGCCTCATCCAAGGCCATCGGAAAGTTCATCTGAAGAGTTACTGGCCACCGTGAGATCGCATGTGTGCTGCGATTGATTACCGCGATTTGTTTCAAGTCCGGCAGGTTCGCGTAAATGTTCGGTCCCGACGTTTCCAGTTGGAACGATTCCGGATGGGCTCCCAGCTTATATTCTTCTTCGAGACGCTCATTCGTCGTCGCGTCGATGATTCCAATGGCTCCGGTCTCATCCTCGCCGTAGCCGATGTAGACACGTCTATTCGCCGCATCGTAGCGCACGTTGTCGACATCGCTGTGGAAGTCGATCTCTTTGATTAGGTCAAAGGAAGTTCCGTCATAGATGTACAGCTTTCCCTTGCTGCTCCCGGCGAAGAGTTTGTTGGCGTCGGCCGCAAAGACGACTCCCTGGGGATTCGGAATTCCGGTGATGGTATGGATGACGGTTCTCGCGCTGATATCGATGACCTCGACCGTGTTGTTTCCCAGCGCAGAAACAAACAGTCGATTTCCAGCAGACCCAAAGTGATCGAAACGTCCCTTCACGCCCTCTAGAGAAATGGCCTCGGTCAAAACGAGCGGGCGTGCGGCCGGAACCGGCGCACTCTTCTGGGCAGCTACTTGGGTCGAGAGCACATACAATCCGGTCAATGCCACCACACTGACGGTTAGCAGCTTCTTCATGTCCCCTCCTGACGACGGTTTCCGTTACTGCTTCTTTCTTCTTAAAAACTTCAACAGTGCCAGAAGAGGTTCAGGACTCTGGTTCGAACACGAGAATCGCGGCCTGTTCCTTGTCGTGAGCGGGCGCGGCCACGTAGTAACGGTTGAGTTCCGGCGACCAGAAGGAAGTACCGGCGCCGGGTCTTGTCGGGATTTTCCCGATAGTTTCGCAGTGGTCCGCATCGTTTTGCTGATACGCGAAAACATACCCGGCGCCCTGATCGCGGCCCCCGGAAACGTACACTCGTTTGTGGACAGCATCGAAATAGACGCCATCCATTCCCTCAACCGTAGCGAGATTCGCGATCTCCTTGCCGGTCTGAGAATCCACAACAAGCATTCGCGGAGGCGTACGGGTTCCGACAAACAATCGGTGTGTTCGCTCGTCAAAGGCTCCGTCACCATTCCGTTGGCTGCTCACCGGCCACGTCGACACTACCTCGCGCTTGTTTGTATCCACGACTTGAACTTTGTTTGTAGCAGAAACGAAGACGAACAAAGTCTTACCGGATTGGTCCAGAAGAAGCTCCCCAGGGTGGCCGTCCACTTTGATATCGCCAATGTGCTTTTCCGTTTTGGCCTCGATAACCCCGACTTCGCCGTAGTCCTTGCCGGCATCCTTGCCGCCGTATCCCACATAAAGCAGCTTCGTGTGCGGATCGTAGGCCACACGGTTGGGCCCCAGATCCAGCTTGATGGAATCAAGCAATTCGAGAGTGTCACCGCGGAAGACGCGGAGCATTCCGTCGTCACCGCTGGCCACGAACACTTTGTTGAGAGACTCCACGTAGGCTACGCCCTGCGGCTTTTGAAACCCCGGGATACTTCTCACCCACTTCCCCGCCCGCAGATCCACGACTTCTACGGAGCCATTCTCAAGTCCCGCAACGAAGAGCCGCTTTCCCTTCACATCCACATCCATGTGGTCAATGCGCCCCTTTACGTTCGGCATTGGAATTGTCTGTATAAGTCGTAGAGGTTCTTTTTCCTGCGCGTGCACGGTTGCGTGGGTGACAAAGGAAATAGCGAGCATCGCCAAGCAAGTTAGAAGATTCCTTCTCATCGCTGTCGCCCCACAAAGAGCTGGTTCCTGCATCTTATGGGCGTAGACAACGGGTGCCTACTGAAGTTTTCCTGAAGGAATCGTCAGAATCGAAGACAAGCGTTTGGAAGTGGCACGGTGTCGCGTCCAGAAATCTGGGTGCAATTAGGGTGCAATAAGACTTCCTCAGGATTCCGTACGGCGCCAGAAGTGGCGGTCGGCGCCGTGAAATTACAACTAGTTACCTCTGGACGCTGCACTGTCACGGGAGCGGTCACCGGAGATCACTGCGAAGTTAGCCTAGGCCGGCTGCTTGGCAGGCAGACGCTCTACTGCCTCTCGGGCCCGAGCGTGAATGCTGGCCCGATGCTCGTACGGATGCCCCAACTTGATGGCGCCGATCCCAAGTTGCTGTCGTGCGAAATGCCCACTCACCTAAACGTTGATGCAGCGAAACTAGATTTCCTAAGGAACAGGCTACTATGCATATAGCACCATAAATGCCCCTGATAAGGGCGAGGTCGGTGGTTCAAGTCCACCCAGGCCCACCATTCAAATCACCAGTAAATACGCGGCGATTCTCACTTTCCACCTTATCGGGGCTCTCCCTCAAAAAACCGTTTTGTCAACCGTTTGTCAACTTCATGATTGGCCGGATGGCAGTACACTCAGGTCGCTGAGACCATTCGGGTAAAGCCCGAACGGCTAGCATCGATTAGGCTATGTCGAGAGCGATGCCCTGTCACGTCGAAGGA
>WNFI01074890.1_pt1 | contig 15993 bp, 19 predicted proteins | sample 5400471 | NCBI WGS metagenome assembly WNFI01 (sample SAMN13153348, study PRJNA577476) | soil metagenome | isolation source: 100 cm saprolite on Douglas fir-dominated hillslope | place: USA:California | collected 2013-09-17 | reverse complement strand
TTCCTGACGCGCCGGCTCGAGGCGCGCGCCCGTATTCCGGGTTGGATCGCCCGCGGCAACGGCTGAGCGCCAGACCATGGGCCAGCTCGATGCGAACGTCATCCTCCGCAACCTGCCCTATCTGTGGGACGGCCTGCAGCTCAGCTTTCTGTTGGCTACGCTCGCCATCGCCGGCGGCATTGTCTTCGGCGCAATCCTGGCCGTGCTGCGCATGTCGTCGATCAGGCCGGTGGGATGGATCGCGCTCGGTTACGTCAATTTCTTCCGCTCGGTACCGCTGATCCTAGTGATCTTCTGGATCTATTTTCTTGTCCCGCTGCTGCTTGGGCGCGCGACTGGGCCGTTCCTGTCGGCGGTGATTGCCTTCACGCTGTTCGAAACGGCCTATTACTGTGAGATCATTCGCGCCGGCGTGCAAAGCATTCCCAAAGGCCAGATCAGCGCAGGTGTTGCAAGCGGCATGACGCGGCTCCAGGCAATGCGGCACATCGTGATGCCGCAGGCATTTCGTAACATGACGCCCATCCTGCTGACCCAGAGCATCATCCTGTTTCAGGACACCTCTCTCGTCTATGTCGTGACGCTGCGCGACTTCATGACATCGGTCAGCACGGTGGCCAATCAGGAGCTGCGGCTGGTTGAGCTCTATCTGTTCGCGGCAGCGGTCTATTTTGCGATCTGTTTCGCCGGGTCGCGCTTCATCAACCGATTGGGCGGTGGCTTCCGGCGATGATCGAAATCCGTGACGTCAGCAAGTGGTACGCCAGCTTCCAGGTCCTCAAGTCGTGTTCCGTGTCAGTTGCGCGCGGCGAGGTGATCGTCGTTTGCGGGCCGTCCGGCTCCGGCAAGAGCACGCTGATCAAGTGCGTAAATGGGCTGGAGCCATTTGACAAAGGCGAGATCGTCGTCGACGCCCGCAAGGTGGCCGACAAAGCGGACCTTCGCCTCCTTCGCACGCGAATCGGCATGGTGTTCCAGAATTTCGAGCTCTATCCGCATCTGAGTGCGCTGGACAATATCTGCCTGGCCCCGATGGTCGTGTTGAAGCGCAAGCGCAAGGAGGCCGAGGCGCGCGCGCGTACGCTGCTCGCCCGTGTCGGGCTGACCGACCACGCCTTGAAGTTTCCTTTGCAGCTCTCCGGCGGCCAGCAGCAACGCGTGGCGATCGCGCGCGCTCTCGCCATGGATCCGGTCGTCATGCTCTTCGACGAGCCGACCTCCGCGTTGGATCCGGAGATGATCAAGGAGGTGCTGGATGTCATGTCCGATCTCGCACGCGACGGCATGACCATGATTGTCGTCACCCATGAGATGGGCTTTGCGCGGCGTGTGGCCAACCGGATCATCTTCATGGATGCCGGCGAAATCGTCGAGACGCGCCCGCCGGAGGCGTTTTTCACGGCGCCGGAGAGCGAGCGGGCCCGGGCCTTCCTATCGAAGATCCTCGGGCACTAAGCCACCAGCCAACCTCCGCCTGCCGTCCTTTAGTGCGTCCGCCACAGCTGCTGCCCAATAAGGCGCCACGGGTGACCGCAATTTTGCCACGAGGAAAACGATTTCAGAAATTTCCCAATCGACCTACTTCGTACCCTTCGCGGCGTTCGTCGCCGCGATGGCACTCTACTGGGCGCTGACCCTGACAAAGAGAGGCGACGTTTGGGGTGTATCAGACCGCCCAGCGGAGCGCGGCCGTATGCACGGGGGCGTTCCACAGCCCGGCGAGCTCGTCATCGAGCAAGCAGACCGTGATCGAACAGCCCGACATCTCCAGCGAGGTCACATAGGATCCGACGAGCGAGCGGGTTACCTTGATGCCGGCGCCCTCCAGCATGCGCCGGGCTTCGTGATACATCACATAGAGTTCCATCAACGGGGTTCCGCCGAGGCCGTTGACGAACAGCAGGGCTTCGGTGCCGGGCTTCGCGCCGAGATCCTTCAGGACGGCGCCGGTTATCTCTTCGGCGATGGCACACGCCGAGCCTTGTTTCATGCGACGGCGACCAGGCTCGCCGTGAATGCCGACGCCCATCTCCATCTCGTCGGCGCCGATGTCGAAGGTCGGTTTGCCCGCTGCCGGCACGGTGCAGGACGTCAAGGCGACACCCATCGACCGGGTCTGGCCATTGACGCGCTGACCGAGTGCCCGGAGGCCGTCCAGCCCCACGCCCTTCTCGGCCGCGGCGCCGACCAGCTTCTCGTCTTACCGGCCGCCATCTCGGCCGCCATCTCGAAATTCATCACATCGCCCTCGTAATTCTTGACGATGAACAGCGTTCCGGCCCCGCCATCGACGGCGGCAGCCGCGGCGACCATCTGATCCGGCGTCGGCGAGGTGAAGACGTGACCGGGGCAAGCGGCGTCGAGCATGCCGAGCCCGACGAATCCGGCATGGAGCGGCTCGTGTCCGCTGCCGCCGCCCGAGATCAGCGCGACCTTGCCTTGCGTCAATGCTCGGCGGCGCACGAATTTTCGTTCCTCGCCGAGCATCACGATCTCGCGGTGGGCGGCGGCGAAGCCGTCGAGACTCTCCGACAATAGGTCCTGCGGCGCATTGATCAGCTTTTTCATTCTGACCTCCCGATCGTTCGGCGCATCATTCGACTGTCCACATGAGGCGCGCGAGCCGGCGCACGACATCACGCACCAAATCGTCAAACTCTCTGTTCTTTGTCGCCGATCCGAGGTCCGACAGATCTCGAAGACGGCATCGAGGTGCTTAGCCGGGATGGGAACGGAATATGCCGGGTTTGAAATCTGTGACACGAAGCTGCGGTTCTTGCCGAGCGCCGTGGCCAGGCGCTGGCGCGTCCCGGAGGGACGCTGATCGAGGACGTTGCGCAGGATGGTCTTGTAGGCCGCGACGTAGGAAGCCTTGAGGTCACGCGCTCCAATCTCGCCGTCCATCACTGACCCTCGACAAGCGCGACCGCAGCGATGGCGGCCTTTGTTCGTGCAAGGGAAGCCGGCGCGACGGAGAGAACGCGCAGCCCCGTCTCGAGGAAAGCAGGAATGAGATCGGGCTCGCCGCCGGCGTCACCGCACAAGCTGACCTTCTTGTTCGCGCGCCGACCGTGTGCGACGACATGCTTTATCAGATATAGAACGGCTGGATTTGTAGGATCATTGAGGTCGGCAACCGTACCGGTGTCGCGCGCCGCGGCAGTGACGTACTGTGTGAGATCGTTCGAGCCGATGGAAAAAAAATCGGCGTCGAAATCCGTGATCGCGATCGCGGCCGACGGAACCTCGACCATGATGCCGAGGGCCGGGCGGCGACACGGCACGCCGGCGGCCGAAAGGCGCATTATCTCCTCATCGAGAAGACTGCGCGCCCGGGCGAGCTCGTCTGGAACCGTGATCATCGGCAGCATCGCTTCGATAGCCCCGTGAGTCGCCGCGCGAGCGAGGGCGCGGAGCTGGATGCGGAACACTTCCGGCCGCGAGAGCGAAAGGCGAATTCCTCGCAAGCCAAGAAAAGGATTGGTCTCCCCCTCGACTGTGAGGCCGGGGATCGGCTTATCACCTCCCGCATCGAGCGTCCTGATGGTGACCGGCTTGCCCCGGCCCCACTCGGCGATTCGTCGGTAAGCGCTGTATTGAGTTTCTTCATCCGGCAGGGACGGTGCGCCATAGAAGAGAAATTCCGTTCGCACGAGACCGATACCATCGCAGGTCGACCAGTCGAGACTGTCAAGCTCTGCCAGATCGGCTATATTTGCGAGGATCGAAATCGGTGTCCCATCCGAGGTTTGTGCCGGCTTCGTCAGATAGACTGCTGCCGCCGCGCTTTCCGCTTCGTGCGCCGTGACGCGCTCTGCGAAGGCGCGCAAGGCGCCGGCGCCCGGCTCGATGAGGACGGTCCCCGCTGCGCCGTCCACGAGTGCGGTTTCCTGCCCGTTGGCGCCAACGAGGTCGGCAGGAAGGCCGACGACCATCGGTACGCCGCGCGCGCGCGCGATCGCGCCGCCGCGGCTCCAGTCGGTAGCGAGGAAACGCGACGGGGTAAGGTCTTCTGCGATCAGGACGGCGCCCGGTGGGATCGGCTTTAGCCCGCTTTCCCCCATCAAGGACGCCAGAACGCGATCGCGAATGTCTCGGAGGTCGCTCGCCCGCGCGCGAAAATATTCCTCCTCCGCCTGCGCGTAACCGGCGATTTCAGCATCCAGTACCGCTCGCCACGCATCCTGTGCCGATGCACCACCAGCGATCGCGACTCGGGCACGCGTCATCAGCTCATCGTCTTCGAGCATGGCGATCTGGAATGCGAGCATGTCGGCGCCGTCGCCCGAAATCTCGTCGCTGAGCGCGGCTAGTTCCGCCAAAGCCGCAGCGACGGCATTCTGCAGCGCTCCCGCTTCCAGTGTGGGATCACCGCTCGACTCCCGTCGACCCGTCGACGCCTCGAGGACGAAAACCGAACCAGCAGAGAGGCCGGGTGCCGCAGGCCGTCCATGGAAGCTGCGTTCAGGCATGAGCTCGGCCGTCCGCAGGACCACGCGCCTCGGCGTCATGCTCATCGAAGTTGCGGTTGACGAGCGCGATGAGCGCCGCCACGGCAGCGGCGGCATCGGACCCGGTCGCCCGGATATGCAAGGTGGTACCCTTCGCCACCTTGAAGGCCATGACTTTTACGATGCTTTTCGCATCAATCCACGGCCCGCTCGCGGCGAGCGCAAGTTGCACGTGCGCCTGGTAGGTCTTCGCAAGCTTCGTCAATTTTACCGATGGACGCGCATGCAATCCCACGGCGTTCGTCAGCAGCACAGTGTCGGTCGCCGTCTCTGGGGCCATGTAAGGTTCTCCGTTCGATGCTCAGAGCGGCGATAATTCTTCGGCGGCGCGCTTCACCGCCGCGAGGTCGGCGCCGCCCGAAGCTTCCGTGGCGGCGATCACGGCGCCCTCCACGATTGGGGCATTGCATACCACGACGCGGGCGCGCTTCTTCTCAGCCAGCATCTCGATCGCCATCTCGCTGTTTGTTTCGGCGCCGCCGAGATCGACGAGAACGGCGACCCCCGCAGCCGACCAGGCGCGCTCGATCGCGGCAATGATTGCCGGTACGTTCGTCCCAAGTCCGCCATCCGCATTTCCGCCCGTCCAGGCAAGCGTCACCTCATTTCCGACCATCTGCCGCACCATGTCGGCCGCACCCTCGGCGACCTTCGCCGAATGCGAGACGATGACAATCCCAACATTTGTCATCGTGCGGCTCCCAGGACGTCGCAGATGGTGGCAATCATCAGGGATGCCGATCGCGCACCGGGGTCGAGATGCCCGATGGAGCGCTCGCCGAGAAACGAGGCGCGGCCGCGCACGGCCCTCATGGGCACCGTTTGCGCGGCCGCGGTTGAAGCAGTTTCCTTGAGGCGGGGGAGAAGCTCGCTGCCGCCTTTTTCGAGCGCGGCGGCAAACGGAACTAGGACATCAAGATGCGTGCCGATAGCCTTGAAGAGATCGGGAAGAGGTTTGCTTGCGAGGCCATCAAGATCCGCCAATACGGCTTCGAAGCCGCGCTTCATGTTGAGGCCATGGTCGCCGTCGCCGATCGTCCGATCGAGCTCGCTCAGCTCGTCAACGTGAGCGATGACCGTTTCGGCGGTGGCGACGATCAGGCGCCGGTTCAATTCCGGATCAAATTTCATCAGGGCGCTCGATCCGCTTCCATCTTGCACAGACGAGAATCACGCATTGATACGATTCCCGGTGTCGTCGAAATAGAGTGGCTTGACGATCTCTATCGCTACCTCGTCGCCAACACCGAGTTCGGCATCGGGGTCTGCCAGGGTGACCACCTCGCTTTCGCCGACCTGCAGGTGAAGATGGTTCCGGTCGCCGAGGTGCTCGATCCAGGTGACGCGGCCCTTGGCCAGGGCATTCGGCGATTTCGATATTCGCAGGTGTTCGGTTCGGGCACCGATCATCACCGCGGTCCGCGGCGCGGCAATCTCGTGGAAGAGCGAGCGCGGCATCAGGTTGATACCGGGCTGACCCAGTCGTGCTGCGACGTAGATGTTGGTGGGGTTTTCGTAAATCTCGCGCGGCGTGTCGACCTGGACGAGCCGGCCCTGCTCGATCACGCCGATGCGGGAGGCCATTGTCATCGCCTCGGTCTGGTCGTGGGTGACGTAAAGAATAGTCGCACCAAGATCCTGCTGAATGCGCTTGAGCTCGAGCCTGAGTTCCGCGCGCAGCTTCGCGTCGAGCGACGATAGCGGTTCGTCCATGAGAGAGATTGCAGGCTGACGGACAAGGGCGCGGCCGATGGCGACACGCTGCATTTCACCGCCGGACAGATGCGTCGCCCGGTTGGCAAGCTTAGGGATGATCCGCAGGAGGGAGGCAACCTTGTTCACCGTGCGCTTGATCTCATCTTCAGGGATGCGCCGTATCGGCGAACGCAGCGGGAAGGCGAGATTGTCGTAGACCGACAGATGCGGGTAGAGAGAGTATTGCTGGAAGACGAAGGTGACGTCGCGCTGCGCTGGCGGCGCTTGGGTTACGTCGCGCCCGGCGATCGTGATTCGTCCGGAATCGGGGCTCTCCAACCCAGCGACGAGGCGCAACGTCGTGGTCTTTCCGGCGCCCGTCGGGCCGAGCAGGACCATGAATTCGCCATCAGCGATGGTGAACGAGACGTCGGCGACGGCGCTGAGGCTACCGAAGCGCTTCGTTACCCCAGCAAGGACCACCTCAGCCATGGAGACCCTCGCTCATGCCCGTGCGGACCGCGCGGCCGCTTGCCTTGTCGAAGAGCGATAGTCTTTCCGGCCGAAAGGCCAGACCGGTGCGCTCGCCGCGCCGCAGCGGAACACTGGCTGGCAACCGTGCCCGCACGGTGCCATGGGCGGTGGAGAGCGTGACGATTTGCGTCGTACCGAGATATTCGGCGCCGAAAACCTCTCCGATCATGGCTCCGCCGTCGCCCAAGCGCACGTCCTCTGGACGTACGCCGAGAACGAGGTCCCGTTCGTCAAGATCTTCATGAATCTGCGGCACCGCGACCGTGCCCTCGCCGAGCTGCACGGCTGTCGACCCGCTACGGAGCTCGCTGCGGAAACCGAGAAAATTCATCGGCGGCGAGCCGACGAAATCGGCGACGAACAGTGAAGCCGGCCGCTCATAAATTTCGCGCGGTGTGCCGAGCTGTTCGATTACGCCCTGATTCATGATGGCGATCTTGTCGGCGAGCGCCATCGCCTCGAGCTGATCGTGCGTGACGTAGATCGTCGTTGCCTTCAGCCGGTTGTGGAGCGCGCGCAGCTCGCCGGTCATGATGTGACGGAATTCGGCGTCGAGGGCACCGAGCGGCTCGTCCATCAAGAAGGCCATCGGCTGGCGGACGATCGAGCGGCCGAGCGCGACGCGCTGCCGGTCGCCCGAACCCAATCCAGAGACGCGGCGATCGAGCAGATGGGTAATACGCAGGATACGCGCTGCCGCCTCGACGCTGGCGCGGATTTCGGCGCGGGGCATCCCCTGGCACTTTAGCGGGAAGCCGATATTCGCGCGTACCGTCATGTGCGGGTAAAGCGCGAAAAGCTGAAAGACGAAGGCGATATCGCGCTCGGCGGCACGCTTGAATGTGACGTTCTCGTCGCCCAGCATGATGCGCCCCGAGGTCGGCAGCTCGAGGCCGGCGATCATCCGCAGCGTGGTCGTCTTGCCGCAGCCCGACGGGCCGAGAAGGCAGAAGAACTCGCCGTTCTCGACGGTAAAGCTGGAGTTCAGCACGGCGACGAAATCGCCAAATGCCTTGTGCAGATTTTCTACTCGGATCTCGGCCATGGCGCCGGCCTCAATCCGGGAATTTGGTGACGAAGGTGAACATCACAGTTCCCGTGAGGATGGTGACGAAAGAGTAGGTGAAAAGGTCAAGCGAGATCGGTTGCAGCAGCATCAAGATGCCGGCCGAGATCAGAACCGTTGCCAGTGTCTCCCATGGCCCGCGCCGAAATATCCGGCGCCAGATCGGGCGTCGAGCCCGGCTATCCACGAGATGCATGCTCATCGCCGCACGGCGCCGAACGTAATGCCGCGCAGGAGCAGCTTGCGCAACAGGATCGTGAAGACGACGATCGGGACCAGGAAGAGCGTCGTACCGGCGGCAACTGCCGGCCAGTCCTGCCCGCCCTCGCCGATGATGAATGGGATGAAGGGTGGCGTGGTCTGCGCCTCGCCCGAGGTCAGCAGCACCGCAAACGCGTACTCGTTCCAGGAAAAGATGAGACAAAAGATCGCCGTCGCCGCAATGCCCGTCGAGGCTTGCGGCAGCACCACCTTGCGAAAGGCCTGAAGCCGGGTATATCCATCGACCATCGCCGCCTCTTCGTATTCGCGCGGGATTTCATCCATGAAACCCTTGAGGAGCCAGACGGCCAGTGACAGGTTGACGGCCGTATAGAGGAGGATCATTCCGAGCTTGGTATCGGTCAGGCCGAGTTCGCGATACATCAGGTAGATTGGGATTGCCACGGCGATCGGCGGCATCATGCGCGTCGACAGGATGAAGAAGAGAAGGTCGTCCTTGAGCGGTACCTTGAAACGGGAAAAGCCGTAGGCGGCGATGGTGCCGAGGAGCACGGCAAGAAACGTCGAACCAAACCCGATGACGAGCGAGTTTACGTAGCGCGGTATGTATTTCGAGGGTCCGGCGATCACCATGCCGCGCGAGCGCGCGAGCTCGTCATACCAGCTCGTCGCCGGCGGCAGGCTGGCGATGTATTCCGCCGATTGCCGCGAGCGGGTGGTAAAGAGGTTCACGTAGCCTTCGAGCGACGGGGAGAAAAGGAGCTTCGGCGGATAGGCGATCGAATCGGGCGGCGTCTTCAGACCGGTGATGAATATCCACAGGAGCGGCACCATCGAGATGACCGCATAGAGGATGACGATCGTCGCGGCAAAGCGCTTGGCGAATGCGCTCGGCTCGACGACCGAATGAGCCATCGAATTGCCGCTCATCGTTGCTTCACCCGGTTGAGCGCCTTCACGTAGATATTGGCGAGGCCGAAAATGGCGACGAACAGAATAATGGCAAAGGCTGAAGAATACCCGGTTCGCCACTTCTCGAAGGCTTCGCGCTTCAAGGTGATCGAGGCGAGCTCCGTCGTCGAGCCCGGCCCGCCATTGGTCAAGAGATTGACCATGTCGAACATCTTGAAGTTCTCGATGCCGCGGAAGAGAACAGCAAGCATTATGAACGGCAGCGCCATCGGCAGGGTGATCGACCAGAACTGTCGCCAGTTCGAAGCGCGGTCGACCTCGGCCGCCTCATAGATGTCGTTCGGAATGGAGCGCAACCCGGCAAGGCAGATCAGCATGACGTAAGGCGTCCACATCCAGGCGTCGACGATGACGATCGACCATGGGGCAAGGCTGACATCGCCGATCATCGTGAACGAGGAGGACGGTATGCCGGTGAAGAAGGACACGGCGTAATTGAACAGGCCGATCTGCGGCTGATAGAGAAAGGTCCAGAAATTTCCGACGACAGCGGGGGACAGCATCATTGGAATAAGGATGACCGTGGTCCAGAATCCGTGGCCGCGAAATTTGCGATCGATCAGATAGGCGAGAGCGAAGCCGAGCACCGTCTCGATCACGATCGTCGTGATGACGAAGCGTGCCGTGATCTGCATCCCGCTCCAAATTTCGGGGTCGGTCAGGATAGTCGAATAGTGCTCGGTACCGAGCCATTTGATCGGCGCATTCGGCCTGTTGGCGCGGTAATTGGTGAACGACAGCCTGATCGTCCAGATAAGGGGAAAAATATTAATCGCGAGGAGCAGCGCGATCGTAGGTGCGACAAAGAGCCAGGCGATGGCGCGATCGGAGAGGCCGCGGACCCGGCGGGCGACCGTGGCGGGGGTCGCGTCGGCCACGCGTTGGGCCAAAGGCATATTGACTGCCGTGTCGTTCATCGAAGGATCACTCTGATCGCAATGGCGCGCGTCGGGCAAGCCGTGGCTGTGGGGAGCGACGTCGGACCCCCGTGCGGGCGTACCCGCACAGGAGTCTCGACGTTGCGTTATTGACGGGCCTTCAGTACTTGCCTTCCTCCTTGAAGACCTTGGTCCAGTCAGCCACGAGCAGATCAAGAGCTTCCTTCGCCGTGCCCTTATCCGCGACGACGTAGTCGTGGACCCGCTTCTGCATGTCGAGGAGGAGTTCGGCGTAGGATGGCTCCGCCCAGAAATCGACGACGATCTCCATCGATTTCAGGAAGTCGGGTGCGAAGGGCGCGCTCTTCGGGAAACCCGGTGCGGTGACGACCGCCTTGTGGGCCGAATAGCCGCCGAGCTCCCACCATTTCTGCTGCACCTGGGGATCGGCGAACCACTTGATGTAGTTGAGGGCGTCGTCCTTGTGGTCGGAATAGGATACGACCGACATACCTTGCCCGCCCAGTTGCGTCGCGTGGAGCTTTTCGGCGGGATTGACGAAAAAGCCAATCTTGTCGCCGCCGACATTGGGGTCCTTGTAGAGGCCGGGGAAGAACGCGAACCAGTTCATCTGCATCGCCACCTGGCCCGATTTGAAGGCGTCGAGGCCCTCCGACATATAGGCGTTGGTCATGCCCGGCGGCGTGCAGCATTTGTAGAGGGCCTTGTAGAACTCGAGCCCTTTGACGGCCTCGGGCGAGTTGACGAAACCATCCATCTGGTACGGCTTCTTCGGATTGTCGTATTGGAACCCATAGTCGTACAGCACGTTGGTGACGCCCATGGTGATGCCTTCCGAGCCGCGCTCGGTGAAGATGTAGGCGCCATAAACCTTCTTGCCGTCGATTTCGCGTCCCTGGAAGAACTCGGCGATCTGCTTTAGTTCGGTGTAGGTCTTCGGCGGCGCGAGATCGCGATTGTTCTTCTTCTTGAACTCGGCCTGGATATCGGGACGCGCGAACCAGTCCTTGCGATAGGTCCAACCGACCGCATCGGCCATTGCAGGCAAAGCCCAGTAGTTGGGCGTGTGCTTGGGCCATTCCGAATAGCCCAGCACCGTCGCCGGCATGAAGTCATCCATCTTGATGCCGTTCTTGGCGAAGAAGTCGTTGAGCTTGATGTAGTGGCCGTTCTCGGCGGCGCCGCCGATCCACTGGCTGTCGCCGATGATGAGGTCGCACAGCTTGCTCTTGGTGTTTAGCTCGTTGAGGAAGCGATCGGCATAGCTCGTCCACGGGACGAACTCGAACTTCATCCCAACACCGCTTTTCGCGGTGAAGTCTTTGGACAGTTCGACGAGCGCGTTTGCCGGATCCCACGCTGCCCATTCATCATGGGTTGTTTCCTCCTTGGGTTCACCGCATCGGGTTACCAAGCGACTGGACAGTCGTGCTGCGGCCGGCGCGTGGCGACCCATCAGCAGCAGAGGCTTTGGTGTCTGGCGTTTCCTCTGCGGCCGATTTCGTGTTTAGGTGTGTGCCGCGTTTTGTTTAGTAAAACATTCTTCACTTAACAATGCAAACGGAATCGCCTAGCTGCCCAAACATATGGCACCCTGTGCTCGCGATCCGACCGCCGCAGCGCTGGCCGCAACGATAGGAAAGGGAGGAATTTATGGCCCGCATCCTGTTCACCAACGTCAAAGTGCTCGATGGTTCAGGTGCCGAACCATTTCCGGCCAAGGTCCTCGTCGAGGGCAATCGCATCAAATCGGTCGCCCCGGTCAGCGAGGTTCTATCGGCGGAGGGCGCCGAGCTGGTCAATGGCGGCGGCGCCACGCTGATGCCGGGGTTGGTCGAGGCCCATTCCCATATCAGCTTCGCCAATACCGCCGACCTCCAATCCCTTGGCGACATCCCGCCTGAGGAGCACACGCTGCTCGCGGCGAAGCATGCGAAACTCATGCTCGACCACGGCTTCACCAGCATCAACAGTGCCGCCGCCGCCAAGCCGCGGCTCGACGTCGTGATCCGCAACGCGATCAACGCCGGCGACATCCCGGGACCGCGCATGCTGGCGGCGACGCCGGAGATGACGGTGTCGGGCGGGCTCGGCGACGTGCGGCTCTGGCATCTCCATCGTGAGACCTTTGCGATCGTTTGCGATGGGCCGGACGAGTTCCGCCGCGTCGCCCGCCAGATGTGCCGCGAGGGCGTCGATACGCTGAAGATCAACCCGTCAGGCGATGAGTTCGTGCCCTATGCGCGGGCCCAGCAGACGGTGATGAACGATGCCGAGGTCGCGGCGGTCTGCGAGGTCGCCCGCTCGCGCGGCAAGCGCATGGCGGCGCATGCGCGGTCGGCCGAATCGGTGAAGATGTGCCTGCGCCACGGCGTCGAGATGATTTTCCACGCCACCTTCGCCGATGACGAGGCGATCGACGCGCTCGAAGCGGCGAAGGACCGCGTCTTCGTGGTGCCGACCATCGGCATCACCTATACGACGCTCAACGAGGCCGGGGCATGGGGAATCACCCCGGCGATCGGCGAGCAACTCGGGCTCAAGCGCGAGCTCGAACACGCCATCAAGGTGATGAACGAGCTGAAGCGGCGCGGCGTGCGCGTCCTGCCCGGCGGCGATTACGGCTTTGCCTGGAACCCGGTCGGCCGCAACGCCCGCGACCTTGAGCATTTCGTCACCCTGTTCGGCTTCACGCCGATGGACGCGATCGTCGCCGCGACGAAATTCGGCGGCGAGATCATGATGAAGGGCGGTGAGATGGGCGCGATCAAGCCCGGCTATCTCGCCGATCTCCTCCTCGTCGACGGCAATCCACTCGCCGATATCAGCATCCTGCAGCACCGCGAGCGGCTGCTCGCGATCATGAAGGATGGCATCTTCCACAAGGTTCCGCAGATGACTCGGCTGGCGCAAGCCGTCGCCGCGGAATAGCGATTAGGCTGCGCAGCGCCGTGACGTCGCATCTGAGTGCCGGCCGGCGACGGTCTCCGAGAGCAGGCCAAGTGCGGCAAGCCCTGAACTGGAGGTTGAGAATCGTTCCGCGCCCGCCTAGGTGTGGGCGATAAGGTAGATCAGTCCCAGCAAGATGATGGGTACGCGGAGCAGCAAGCCGAGCGGGTACGGCATGAAGATCTCCCTGAATCAGCACTCTTATGCGTCGCCTTAGTAATCCCCGGTGCGCTCGGTGCGCCGGGCATGGGGCGTTCCGAAGCGCAATTCCAGAACTATACCGCAGGTTTCATTACTCGCTGCGGGACTAAATGGGGTCTAGGACTTTTGGGTGAATATCTTGGGGGCTTTCCGCCTCTCGAAACCCTTTGGTATAGGCGCGTCCCGCTTCTGGGTGCTTCGGCTGGACATTGAGCGGCCAGCCCACTGGATTGGCGATTTGTATAATTGCGCCCATCTCGCCGCAAGGCGCCGGCCCGAACTATGGCGTACGGGGGCTCGCATCTGCGGGCCGGGACCAAAGGAGATCACATCAATGCTTCGTTCCAAGCTTGGCGATCGATGCCGGCATCGAGAAGGAGAACGGCGTCACCGCATTCGCGATCGAGGTCGCTAAGGACAACGCTGTCCAGAAGGTCCTTGTCGACCTCGAGACCGGCAAGGTTCTGAAGGTGGTGGCCTCCGACAAGGAGCAGAATGAGAGCGACGAGCAGGACAACGACTGACCGCCCGCGCGGGACCTGGCTCGGCGTTTCCGACGCCGGCCGGGCCGTGGCCAACACCAAGCCGCATTCGCAGGAGGATCGCTGCCATGCTCGTGAGCATAAAGTCTTTGCAGTTGAGCCTTGGAGGCGTGCGCATCCTTCACGACGTTCATCTCTCTCTTGGAGGCGGCGAGATCTACGGTCTTCTCGGGCCGAACGGCGCCGGCAAGAGCACGACCATCGCCGCCGCGCTTGGCCTGTTGGTCCCGGAGGCAGGCGAGATTCGCCTGTTCGAGAAGAACCCGCTGACGGAGGGCGCCGCCATCAGCGCACGGCTGGGCGTGCTGCCGGAACAGAGCGGCTTCTATAACTGGATGACGGCGGAGGAGTATCTCGGCTTCTTTGTGGCACTCTACGGACTGAAAGCCACGGCGATTGACTTAGCTGGTTGCCTTAGAAATGTTGGCCTGACGCCTCGGAGGGTGCAGCGGATCGCGACTTTCTCGCGCGGCATGCGCCAGCGGCTCGGCCTTGCCCGCGCGCTGGTGGCGGACCCTGCGCTCCTCATTCTCGACGAGCCAACCAATGGGCTCGATCCGCGCGGGCGCCGCGAGATACATGATGTCCTCCTCGGGCTGTCGCGCCGGGGCGTCGGCATCCTGCTTTGCACTCACCTGCTCGATGACGTCCATCGGCTCTGCCATCGCATCGGCATCATCGTCGAGGGCCGCACCGTCGCGGAAGGCGCTATCCGCGAACTCGTCCGCTCGACCGGCCACATGGCGCGGTTTCGCCTTCGGCTCGCCGGCGAGCCGCCGAATGCCGCCAATCCACCTGTCACGATCCTCGCGCGCGAAGGTGAATGGTGCACGGTCGAGCTCGACCCGGATGTCGCGCCCGACACCGCCTGGCGCGAGCTCATGTTCGGCGGTTGGCCCATCGTGGAGATTCGCCGCGATTGTGGTGGGCTCGAGGACCTCTATCTCAGCCTTACCGAACGGCGCGCCGCGTGAGCCCGACGGTCCTCATCGCACGCAAGGAGGCGGGCGAGCTTCTGCTGAGCCAGCGCGGGCTTGCCTGGCTCCTGGCCTTGGCGGTGGCACTGTCCGGGTTCGCCCTGCTGCTGGTGAGCAACACCGAGCTCAGCCTGCTCGATAATGCGCAGGTCGTCTACGACATGCTCGGGATCGTCTGTGCGCTCGGGGCTCTCCTCGCGCTCATCGTGGGCGTCGACACGATCGGCGGTGAGCGCGAACGCGGCAGTCTGGTGCCGCTCCTCCTTGTCCCGGCCTCGCGGGATGCGATCCTCCTGGGCAAGCTCGGTGGCGTCGCCATCGCTTGGGCGATCATGTACGGCCTCGCCATGCCATATCTCTGGGCGGTCGGCAGCACTGGTCAGAACCTCGGGCAGGGCGCCGTATTGCTCGCGCTCCTCGGAACGCCGGTCGTGCTGGGCTTTGGCTTTCTTGGCATGACGCTCGGTGCCTGGCTTGCCTCCCTCCGCTCGGCGCTTCTAGCCGGGCTGATCGTCCTCCTCCTGTCGGCATCGCCGCTGCTGCTCGACGCCAGCCTCCGACAATCCGCCATCGGCGTTGCCTTCGATGCGGTCAATCCCTTCTCCGCCGCGCTCAACGCCTTCGATGCCGGGATCATCGACTCGCAGGCGATTTTGGACCAATGGGACCACATCGTCGTCGGCTTCGTCTGGCTTGCGCTGTCCCTCTTGCTCGCTCGCGCCGGCTTCCGTCGCGTTGCGCGATAGGAGATAGGTCATGAAGCTCGCATCGTTTGCGCTCGCCACTCTGATCGCTCTTGGCGCGACGGCTGCCTCGGCGGCAACGCTGAGCGTCGATCTCGCTCCCGATACAAAAAACCCGACCTCGCCCCAGATGGGCGACAATCTGGTGTTCCGCACCGTGATCCGGAACAATGGTTCGACGGCGGTTGATGGCCTCATCGCCTGGATCAGCGTCGTTCAACTCGACAAAGGCAAGGAGCAACCGATCGATCTCGAGGATTGGAGCGCGCACAAGGCAGTGACGGCCGCGTCGCTCGCGCCCGGTCAGACGCTCGCGACCGAATGGCCGCTGCGTCTCATCCAGGCCGGCAACTACCGCGTTGTCGTGAGCGCCGTGAGCCGCGACAGCACGGGACTCGTCGCCAGCCCGTTCGCGGACTTCACGGCGCGGCAAAAGCCGGTCGTGGAATCGCAGCGCGTGCTACCGGTGGCGCTCGGCGTCCCGATCCTGCTCGCCGGCGCCATGCTCTGGCGACGCCGCAGGACTTGAAGGAAGCGCGTGATGAAGATTTTGCTCATCGAGGACGACGCTGAGATGGCTGCTTATCTCGCGAATGGCCTGCGTGAGCACGGTCATGTCGTCGATCCCGTCGCGAACGGCCGCGATGGCTTATTTCTCGCCGCGGGCGAACGCTACGACCTC
>WNFI01673491.1_pt1 | contig 15994 bp, 22 predicted proteins | sample 5400471 | NCBI WGS metagenome assembly WNFI01 (sample SAMN13153348, study PRJNA577476) | soil metagenome | isolation source: 100 cm saprolite on Douglas fir-dominated hillslope | place: USA:California | collected 2013-09-17 | reverse complement strand
ATCGGTAACAAGCAATATCCCAGGACGGATGCCACTCGGTACGCATCTATTCCTGATTCGGACATCAAATTGAGCAGGACGTATATCGATACGGATCCAAGTAATGCGACCCCGTATATGTAGCCGAACTGTGGTTTTCCAGACTACTCGAAAGATACGTCCAGTGAGCACCCCAAGATGGTAATCCGCGAAGAAATGTATGGAAACGTACGAAGAGAAGGAAGAGGGCGAAAAAGAAACAAAAGACAATGGGGCCTGCTAAGTCTGCGTCGTCCATTATACGCTCATCTATCTTCCGCAGTGGATTGAGCACAGTGAGTGATCTAGCACCAATATGGTTGAAGTTTATCCCAAGTTCTATTCCAAAAAAGACCAGGTTAAGTAGACGTAACAAAGAACGTCCCAAAGTTTATAGTTAGCTTGTCTCCAGCTAGCTACGAGTACGCTGGACGAGCCACACGAGCGCACCTTCAAGCAGCGGTGGTTCCCCTTCAATTCCACCCGTGGTGAAAGCAATCCACCAAGGGCCCACGGTTTGAATATTCCCTCCAAAGTTCATACTCCCTGATGCACCATTCCCAGCAGCGATGTTCCCTTCTAAGCTCGAACGCGTGCCATACCCATATGAATCTGTTTGATAGAAATCTTGTTGCTGTCCTGCATAATAATTTTGCTGTTGGCCACCACCTTGACTGTAGGTACCGTAAGGGTTGTTGTTGTCAAAGATGGGCATTAGAATTGCACGCGGGAGCGCGTCGACTTCCAGGTGTTCAAATTCAAATGGGCTATGACTGGGCCGGGAACAGCCGTGAATTGTGGCCGTTCATTGAGCCAACTTTTCTTAAGCGCCCTCTATTCAATGGTACATGCTTATTGTTGACGCTCCCAGTTACCAGTTCGCTAACGTTCTGTTGTTTTTAGCCTCAGGCAAGCTTTTTCTCACAATAGGGCCCATTGGTTCTCTGTTCTCATCCTTCTCCATGAACAGAACGAGTATATCGAAGAGCACATCAAACGCCATGGGCGCAGATTAGACCACGAAGAGAAGGTGTAAGCGATGGATATATATCCTATTTCTTCTTACATGTCTCAACCGATATATTTCTCTACACGACAGGCGAAAACGACAGGCCCGTGCACCCCATAAAGCCTCCGTTGTCGCCCAAAAGACATTCGGCATAAAAGCCAAGATACTCCACGCCAAACGTCATGCTGAAAAAGTTCAACTCAAGAAAACCCTCAAAGCACATGATGAGCGTAAAGTCAAGCGAGCCGATAAGTCAGCGCTTCCCAGCAAAAAAGGAAAGAGAAAGCTGCCAAGTACTCTGTTCCGCTACCAAAGGTTCGGGGAATTGCAGAAGATGAAATGTTCAAGGTTATCAAGACCGGAAAGTCAAAGTCTAAATCATGGAAGCGTATGGTCACCAAGGCTACGTTTGTTGGGGAGAGCTTTACGCGAAAGCCTGTTAAGATGGAGCGGTTCATCCGGCCGATGGCTATGCGTTATAAGAAAGCCAACGTCACTCATCGTGAATGATTAGATATTCCTTGTTCAAGCTTGACGATCCTGACGTTCTCGGTGTTTTTTTTTACAGCTGACCTCAAGGCAACATTCCAGCTACCGATAATAGGTGTGAAGAAGAACCCGCAGTCGCCAATGTATACACAGCTCGGTGTCATGACGAAGGGAACAGTCATTGAAGTGAATGTTTCGGAATTGGGGATGGTGACGACTGGTGGAAAGGCTGTCTGGGTATGTTGCACATGCTAGATTAGGACTGTATCGCGGAGTGCTTACGTATATCTGCAGGGAAAATACGCTCAGGTCACAAATAATCCCGAGAATGACGGGTGTATAAATGCCGTATTGTGTAAGCTTTGAGAGTTTTTCAAGATAAATCATCGCTAAATTTCCGTCTCAGTGGTTTAATGGACTCATGCATGATCACTTGTATTTATTTCACAAATCCATTTACGACTGGTGCAATTACGAACAATCGAATATCAACGTAGACTATGAATAATGATAGTAAAAAAGGGTCTCTCCTTCAAGAATTTTCCACAACTTCCTGCGTATGCTGCTTCTTCAGCTGCTTCAGATATACTTCCAACAGTACCTTCATCAACTGCTCGATCGGGACTGTCGCATACTCGTGGACCCAAACCGGCCAAGAATCGCGAATGCTGATATTTGTCCATTGCTTGAACGTCTCCAGATCCGGTGATGCAGCCCCGAGCTGTTGAAGTTTTGGTGTCTCGATGACTCGAGATATGCAGTGATAGGTTAGGCCACGCATACCGACTTGGGAAATGTCGGGCGCGGCAGAAGAGGTAGTGCGGGCAAGAGGTGGAACATATCCACCGTCCTTTGAGCCGGAATCTGGCTGGGCTGGATCCTTACTCGGTAAGCTTACAGACCGAAGTGATCCGGTGGTGGTGGACAACGGGGCCTCTTCAACCAATCCAGATGCGCGTGCGATCGGCGTTCTATCTGCGCGTCCCATTTCCGCTAGTGCTTTCTCGATCTCTTGCTTTAAGGCGGACTGCATAGCCATAAGTTGCTCGTATTTTTGGAAATCCAACGCGATATAGAGCGACTGTGATCCTGACTTGGACTTGGGGCGAGGGAATGTACTCCGGAATGCATAATCTAATCGGTTATCTTCTTCGAACTCTGTGCTCTGCATAGAGATGTTCATCTCTGGCATGGTGAAAACTTTCGCTCCAGTGTAGAAATCGAGCCATTTCTCGTTGGACGGCATATCGCATCCGCGAACCTCGAACGAATGCAAGGCCAAATCGAGGTCTCGGAAAGGCGGCTGATCTAATTGCACGTTACGGAGAAGATCTCCTTGGACGTTGATAGCCTCAAATTGGGTCATCCTCGTGTCTGACTGGTTGAAGATCGCCACTCGTAGTCGCGCGACGCGAAGATGCATCTCTTGAATTATCATTAACTTGGTTCGTCCCGTCTCCTTGAATTTCGACTTCGCCGACTCGATCATTGCGCTGGCAACTTGCGAAAGTGGGTTTTGGGGCTGGGGTACTCGTGTTGCTCGGAACGCTTTGGATTCCCTGGCTGCTCCCTCCTTCTGGGACTGAAGCAGCAGAGAAACTTTCCCACCAACGAGAATGAGCTCCGAGATTAACATGATTCTCGCTGCGGCCCTCATATCACCGCCAGTGACTGCGAAATTAAGGTGGACGTGCGGCTCCGCGGGATCAGCACCGTCCGCGTCCGCCTTGCCCCAATCGTCAAACACATTTGCCTCGATTGGATCGCAACTAGTAAATGGGTCAGGGCAATGGGGTCGAAAGACATCCAGGTATCGTACCGTAGCAGAAGAACCTTCTTTCCTTCGTAATTCAGAGAGGCGTGGATGCCTCCCAGACGAATAAGGAGCTCAAGTAGAGCCGACTTTTGAGAGCCGGGAGCCGTGGACCGTCGCCTAACGGTCTCAAATGAAATGGAAGGAAGAGAAACTTGGCCGGAGATCGATCGAACAGCGTCTAGCTTTACTTCTTCCGACGTGAAAGATATCTCTGAGAAATCATCGGCGAGTCGAGTCCGCAATGCCACGGGCCTCAGATCAAGTGTGAGCTTGGTAATAGCATGACCCAAGTCAACCTCGAAGTGAATGGTTTCCAGCTGCACCAAAACACTAGTTACGAGAGCCGTCCTTTTCGAGGGTACACTTTCTGTTGGCAGTGATGTTATTGAGGTTGCAGGGGATGTTTTCGCTAGGACGTCCAGGACAGGTATACGATCCAACCACACCGCCTTGAAACAGAGCACGTCCTGCAATCGCCCAAAACGGACAGAGCCATCAATTTCGGAGCCAGCTATTATCGATAGGTGATTGATCAAGTTGCCTTCCTCCTCCAGGGCTCGCAGGTCCACGGAGAATGTCAGATTGCGAGCACTTGCGTTCAGACAGTCTTCCACCAGGTACCCATGTCGAAGTCTCATAGTAAAATCTTCCACCGAGCCCACAAGCCCGAACTCGCTTGCTCCTGGGGTAATACGAAGTAAGAACCCACCACTCTTCCAGTGAACACCTGCCAGTACGTTGACGTCCGGCAAGCAAGTGAGTTCAAACTGTGATTCATCAATGCGCAAGCTGAAGGTCAACTCCGTGGCCTGAATGATCTTGGTCTGACTCGGCAGATCATCATTTGGCGTGGTTGGGAGGACATGGGCGGGACCAGCCCTTCTCTCAACTGGTTGATTAGCGAGACGCTCCTCGATCTGCCGAGTCTTCTCCGTGAGGAACGGCAGGATGCTTGGTCGGATGGTATTTCTGCTAGAATGGAGGAGAGCATTGAAAGCAAGACGTGACTCTGTTCCATTCGAGATACGGGTGCGGGTGGAGGCCTGGGTCGTTGCAGGACGTGCGAGGTATTCAACCCATAACGATAAACTTGGAAGGTCGAAAATATCTCCCTCCGAAGAGAAAGCTTGAGTAAAGTCCTGGAATGCATGATCTTCACCTCGATGTAGGAACGACGCTCGCCTGTAACTGCTCACATTCCGCGGCGCGTGGAATCGGATACGTCCACTCTGGAATTCGAACGCCGCTCTGACACTGGAGGTGGGTGAGGCCGGGTACGCGGAGGACTTCGAATCCGTGACGGACGTCGGGGCGATCTCAGATGCCCCAGATGGCACTTCATCCCGCACGAAACGGCTGAAATGCTCCTTTCCATCCTGATAAACATCAATCATTGAAAAGACGTATCCTGGCAAAGCTGGAGACACGTCTAGTTCAAACCCGCTAACCGCCGCCCGCGCCAAAACCATGCGTGACGATGCAGAAACACGAGAAATCACTTCAACGGTCATCTCAGGATACAACATGCAGTCCTGGGTCCCATGACTCGCACTTTCGAAGTGTTCGGGATTACTCCGGTCAAACCTTGACATGCCAGGTCAGACAGTTCGATTCCAAGGCTTGTGATACGTACGATGAAATAAATTGCAATGCGCAACGCTCCATTCTCGCATTTCCGGTCTCCTCACGCTTCGTCACAAAGTCTACTGCTACAACAGAAAAGAGGAGGGCTGACGACCTATCAGTCGCCGTGGTGGGGGCAGAACTGAGAGGCATCTCTGCTCCATCCTTGCCAAGAGACAATGGAAACACGATGCCAATGTTGCGGAGTGAGAATGACATGATGCGATTAACAAATGGCGAGGGGCGCTGCCGATGTCGACTCTGTGACTCGAACGATTGAAGGAGCCGCTGAGTCTTCTTCTTCACTTCTTCTAACTCAAGTGCACGTTGCTCTTTGCGTAGAAGCATCTCCGCCTAATCGGTGAAAGTGTTCATTCTGTCATGAGTCACAGTCAGGAAGGGGCATACCTGAACATGATCGATCAAGTTACCAAGCTCACTAATTGCGGCAGGCATCATAAGTGCATGTACTCTGTCGATTTTGATTGTCAAATATTGAGCGTCCGTCCCATCTGTGGCTACTGGGGGGGTTTCGTTGTGGGCGATACAATCCAAGGTCATATAGGCAGAGATATAAAGTTTATCATGGTCGTGCATGAGCGATAGCTTCAACCCTTTGGCCTCCATCAGCCATTGCAGTCCGCGGGCGCCCATGATTCTTATACTGGCTTTGATCAGAGGGGCCTCCAAATATTGAACCGAACTCGGGCCACGAATACCAATAGTGAAACCTTTTGATTGGACTTCTAGACAGAACGATAGCGACGTTTGTGAAGACACAGCCTTGTTCCTTAGATTTGTGCGCGAGCCAGAAATGAGATCCAAAAGATCATTGAAGTCATTACCGAACTTCTCTTGCACTGTGAGAATGTCATCTACGTATTTTGGTTTCAGCATAAAATTGAACTGATCAACGAGCAAGGAGGCATGTATACGGCTCCCCTCGAGCACGCCTGACAATCGACAAGGTGGCAATTCCAATTTTACGGCTGGTGCGCTGTCTGAACCCTTAGGACCAATTAAGTCAGTGGAGGAGATGCTGATGGCCTGTGATGCAATGTGAACCCCGTAAGAGAGTATCCGGGTATTGAGAGTGCGTCCGAACGCTAAGGAATCGTAGATCGACCACGTAAACCACGCTCCATGCATGACGTGAAGAGACACAGATAATGTTCCCAACGTAGCCTGAATGTCCAAATCCCTCTTGAGGGAGGACAATGTTGCGTTTGGCGTGATCGGCGATTGTCCAGGCTTTTCGATTTCTGATAGTAGGCCCTTGAACATAGCATTGTACGCTCTAGAATAGTCATGAGTCCTTTATACATTAGAAGGGACTGAACAAACCACTAACGGTAAATACTCCGCCTCCCACTCTTTAATGAAATGGTACAACTTGATGGCACTGCGAGGTACCCGGACACCGGCATACTGGATCCCAGCTGTGATCCGTAATTTCCTTTTACTAATACCTGCATATATTCCAGCATCCAGCGCCTGAAACTCTGCAAGAATAGCCCTTTCATTTGTTTGGGCCTGTGGTTGTTCTGTAGACCTCGCTTGAATCTGCAATCTTTCGAATGACCCGTTAGCAGATGAAGAGAATTCTTGGATAACTGGGTTGGACGAGTCACTTCTCCCCATGAGTAGGACGGAACCAGCCTGTGCCCCGACCAATTGAATATCCACGTTCAGTAACTGAGCTGACGTTTGAACATCAAGCCTACGAATGTCAAGAAACACCTCCAATAAAGTCGGAAGTCCACTTCTCGACTTTCGACCCAAGAATTGCGTCGATGAAACGCTCTCGTTCGATACGCCAGCAGTAGGGAAGCGCTGCAGGTGAAGGAGAGATTTAACAAATGGCAATGATGTCGGTAGAATATTGAGTTTGACTTCCGAGACTCCCAGATGCAAGATATCGTGCATAACGACAACGTCGCCCATGCACTGCAAGATTTGCCCTGCCGTTTTTGCCGTCGATGTACCAAGCTCCCGAACGCCGGAAAAAAATTGCAAGTCCACTGAGCTCATCAACAGTTCAGTGCTGGAGAGGCCAGCGTCCCCGAGTGATACACGCCAATAACGTGTGTGCAGTGTGACACCAGCTGAAGGCGTAGGGGTTGAAATGTCTTTTTCTGCTGGAAACAACAAATCAAGGATACGCAGGGCAGAGATTTCCCCCTCCTCCAGGTCAAGCATTCCCCGGACCGACTTCTCTTCGAGGACGGCGATAAATTCTAAACGAAGTTCACTTGGGTCGAGGACATCCCTGAATTTCACCGATGGCGAGTCCATGATTTCTGCTTTCTCTGTCGGAGTCAAACTGCGTACGCTCTGGAGAAGACGAGCAAAAATAGATAAAGATGGGTCTGACCGAATAGCATGCGGGATACCTGATGTCAACATGAAGGAGACTTGAATCCGAGAAAGTGGATCGGCAATATCTTGTCCGACTAGGGAGAACAAGGTATGGACCAAATTCTGCTGAGCTACACGCGAATTCTTTCTCTGAAAGGATAGTAGTTTGGCAATTCGTTGGCAAAGGGATGTATACGCTAACACTGTTCCGTAGGCGATGTCGGGGGATTTGTCATCCAACCGGATGTCCATCTCACCGAGGACAGCAGAAACAGTGACTGCTTGCGAGGCCTTCCGAACGCTGATTGAGCTAGTTGCCACCGTGGCACTGCTGGGCTTGAAATGATCCAACGTCGAGATAGTGCCGCCGCGAATATCGAAATACAAGTCCCCAACACCTGCACTCAACACAGTAACACCTGAAGACCCAACAGAACCTTCAAGGGAGCCGAGCCTCATCGTAAGCTCAACAACTGAAACAGTCGTCGACGATTTAAAGGGTCGAGCTCGCTCTGTAATAGCTTGGGCTTTCTGGACAACCTGCCAGAGGTGGATCCGCCATGAAACTAATCGTGCATCAAAATGCAGAATTCTATCCCCCGATTTCGCTCTCGCAGGGTGCGAAGTCAGAAAGTCGATGAAGATGGTATCTAACAAGTGTTCAAGGGGGTCCTGCTTGATCCGAATGCTTAACATCAGGTGAGTGATATTCAATTGCAGACATACCCGTGCTTTCGTTGGCTGCCCCATCAACATACTACATATGACATCGCTCATAAGGGGAGTGAGTATGAACTCATTTTGACGTCGCGATTCAAGTCGAACATGAATATGATGGGCTTTTGCGTGATGCTGCGCAGGGAACCGATCCGACCCAGGCAGAAGGACAGGCGGATATATTGGGCCTGATGGGGCATGACTTTGTAGTAGCATGCCTCGTGCCTGCATGCTAGTTAGAAGAGGGTAACAGAAGGTGGATGCGTCTCACTTTCAATACGAAGTGTATTCTTGTAGAATCCTTGATCAGTTCAAACTTGGAAAGCATGTGGCGATAGAGAGCAATCGCTAGATATACAACTGGTGAGATCAGTGCCATGAATTATAAAGGATTTGGTGTCCGACCTTGATCCATTCCTTCGTAGAATGTATCACAATCTTCGAAATCTGTCTCCGAATCAAAGCTCGTACAATCGTCGTTATCAGATTCATCACCACTGGATATATTCTCATCCGTGAATGGATTCCGAGCACCTTGGTGGTTGAATTTAGGTTTATGGAACGGTGGTCTTCTAGGATGGCATTGGTCATCTTGAGCTGTATGTGAGATTCTAGTGGCTTACTTCAACGAAGCATGGAGAGTACCCATGTCTGTTCCAGAGTCCGACGAGGCTGACATGTCGGATGGCTCCTTTGTGGAGAAAGAGGAAATGCTTTCGTGTTCTGAATCCAAATTTTTCTCCACAACTCTTGGTATGGTTACGAAGGGGAGCAACAAAGTGTTCAGGTGTTGGTAAGCTAATCCAATGGCGAATAATAAGATCACTTATAATAGATGCGTGCCCAATACTCACGTCGTCCGTGCGACTCATCAGAGGCTTCATAAAGGAAGGGTACGCGCCGAGTCAATGAATCCTGAGTTTGAACAAAGTGGGTCTGACGTAGTGCATCCTCAGGCCAATTATAGGGAGAATCGTAGATATCCATATGGAGGTCGAACACGGCGGATCCTACCTCGAGCCAGGTGCTGGGACCTACAAGCCCTTTATCACCAGCATTAGCTAAAAGACACTGCACTTTTGACGTGGTGACTTCAATGCTCTTGACCCTTCTATACGAATGGCCAGCTAGATCATTGGAATCGAAGCGAAGACCATCGGACAGGATCAAACGAATTGCACATGCTTCTGACATGACGACTAAATCCACGCTCTGCAGCTGAAGAGTGAGGAATGTCACATCTGGGTCATAGTCCGGTCGGAACTCGGCCGCTGGTGCATTCAGAATATCCTTCATATTTAATTCGAATGCGGTGATGCAATCATAGAAACTGGTCAAGAACTGCAAGGACGGGGAGCCACGAATTGACTCAACGCCAAAGGCAGAGGTCCGAAGAGACGATGAGCATTTATATCAATGCCTAACACGGAATGTTGAGCCAGATCACCTCAATCCCTGATGTATCTTACCATCAATAGTCATGGCAGGACATTGAGCTTGAAGCATGCAGTCGGAAGCTTTCATGCCTGAGCAATCGTCCATAAAGGCTAGGGATAGAGGGAAAATGTTCAGAGTCATCTCTAGCAGCACAAATGTCAGAATTCATGAATGATGGAAACTCAATCATGTCATACCCATAAAATAATCATGAGTATTCAGAATCAGTTGTAATTTGGGGAGTTTGACACAAGTCGCCGAACGACAGTCATGAAGTTCACGAGGAAGCAGGACCGCTGAGTTTTGGACGTCCAAACTTAAGGCAACTTGGAGCATATTGGCCTGTCCAAAATGACATTCAACCAAAATCCAGTTTCCATACAGAAACGCTTACATGCCCTGGCCGATACTTTTGTTTCATGGGGTCCCCAACTTGAGTTACTGACTTCTTCTCAAGATACTCGGTGCGGGTAGCAAAATTCGTAAACGCCCCAAAATAATTGTCTCGAACAATCATCAGTTGCCTGACGGCCCAGCCATAGGCCTTAAACAAAACAGCAGTCGCCTACACGACGAAATTGAGCATCATCCACTTGATACACTGGGCCCGCTGAATACCTTAATATTAAGTTTCAGTGTATCCACATTGCCCGGTCGAACTTCGGCGTAAAAGAGGAAGGATGAATTTAAGGAAAGCGAGCCGATGCTTCCAATATTGATGGTGTGGGATACCCCCAGCACAACATGGGTGTTCCAACTTGGAAGGCTGAACGAAACATCCAGGGGAGTGGTGTTGATGCTGAAGGCCACAGTATTCGATAATGGACGGTACTTGAGATAAGGAAGTGACACATATGTGCTCAACTTCTGACCAGAGATGTTTACAAATGCTAAGGTTTAACAGGTGAAGGCATTGGCATGATTTCAGATCGAATGATACCCACCGTTGTGTTGGTCCGAGAGAGGAAAATCAATCACGTTATGGTCATTAACATTCAGACGAAGATGGAACTCTTGTAAAGTCAGCTTCAAAACGTAAACCATGGGTAAAAACTTGGCATGTTCCGTTGGAGGGCCCATTGTCCAATCCTTGGCCATATCCGTAAGAAGGGTAATATGATCCCTAAGAAGATAAATGGTTGGTTTTGACAAGGACACATCGAAGACCCATTCCCTCCTCCCATTCCACTGTAGAGGGGCTGGCATCTCACATAACACCTGCGGAAACCGTATACTGCAAGCTGACTGAGAAACCAATCTCTATCACTTACTCGGCATGACTCCGAAAACAGGAACTTGGCCTGATTTGCGCTCGAGAAGACTGTCAAATTGTCCGCATGTACTTGAAGAAAGTTATCATAGCCGCTTTCGCTTGCTACCATGGACATCACGTAATTTACTGTGGAATCAGCTCCAATTTTGACGTCCAGCCATCCGAACGGGCGACTGCTACGCTTGGCAGGCCCCAAATCACCAAGAACGTCATAACGCCAATTCTGGGGAAATGGACTACAGCAAAATGTCATACAAAGAAGACTGAGACTCACCTTAGAGACTTCTCTGACTGGAATCCTCAGCGTTACTTCATCCCTGAGCTCGAAGAATCGCTGAAGATGTTAACAAGTATTGTACCTCTGTCTGTCCGCCCAAGGTCCATAGTTCAACAGGCCTCCATGGAGTACGAAATCCATACCCCATTGGGGAGCCACATCACCATTCCCAATATCCACGGTTTCAAGGCCTGCATGTCCAACCGGACGAGCATCAATAGGGACGAGACCTACAAAAGCCTGAGTATGTAACTAGACCGTAACTCCGAATCCAAGCACACCTGGAACGTCCCAATAGTAACTCATTTCGAATACCGGAGTCTCCAACAAAGTAGACCAGCGGGCGTATTCATCGGACCGATCTCGATCAACTGTGTCCAATTGAGTGAAGTACCGAGAAAGACCTTGCCATCGGTTGGTCTCAATAGATTCATGGATGAGAAATGGGCTCCAGAAACCAAGGGCAATGCTACGGAATTTACGAGATACAAAATTACGCAGCGAAACGGGTGTATTTTGGGAACTGGAAGAAGCGGATAAGAAACTGAGGTCTTCAAAGAAGGGTAACCTACGTCTCCGTTGCTTTTCGAATGTCATTGATGACTTCGGTCCCACGCTCTAGCATTGATCGATCGTAGTCTTTGTTTACACGAGTATAAATCTTGGCCTCTCTGAACTTAAACGCATACACTTGCTTGTATGAATCTAATCGAGATCGTGCCTATCAAATCCATGAGTGACTATGTATGCGCAGTTAACTAATGCCCACCGGAACAATCTGAAACGTTCCTTCGGCTTGATTAAATTTTCCGATAAGCAGGATGGGAGTTGCCCGGTTCCCAACCATAATCGCCCCTCGGGTCAGCTGGAAGGCTACTGGAAGAAAGTCTCCAAACTCGTAGGATGGCCACAGAGAGACAAAAGAACGCTTCAGATAAATGAAGGGAATCAGGATGAGTCGTAGCGCTTGACTTCGTCTCCATAGAGGATCTGGATTCACAACGAGAGCATCACAATAACGTTTCGAGGCAGTAAGTGATGCCGAACCTATCTGAGCAGTTGAAGGACCGACTTGGGATCGATCACCCCTTGTCGCTCGGGATACATCGGTTGCCATTCCCTTCAGAGGTGGAAACAGATCATGCTCTTCCGCCATCATGTGCTTCAGTATATCGTCATACGCAGGTGTTCGGTTGTATATGAACCATTCTACCCCTTCAGCGACGCACTTGAATAGGCAAGGTGCCCGCTTTGGTGATTCTACCGGAAAAGATAAGCGCCCTCTACAGCGCGAAATCCAAACGAGAAATACATACGAACGTCCTCTCCAACTGCTCCGGTGTCATCGCTAAGCTCACGAGTTCTCCATAGCCAATAGCGACAAGTAATATGGAACTTGACGACTCTAATGGATTGATTTGTGGAATGGTACCGTAGTTCCTTGATGAGAAGCCGTCCCGACAGGATTGAAATCTGAACAGCATCTGCCAAACGCATATTGTCACATATAAAACGCCGCCTTATCTTCAGCACATTCGTGACGTACCGAACTCTACCCAAACATTATTCGACTTCCAATATAATGTACGGAGTACGAAGCCGACAATCCATCCAAAAAGGCGGTTCCAGAAAAAGAGGAAGAATGAGGTGACAATCACAATGACGAGACACAATACAATCAGGAGCCTTGTGTCGATCTGTCCATTGAGAACCGGTCATTAGACACGTGAAATGAAAGACGTACCAGTTCACTGATTCAACAGTAGTGCTCGAACGAGGTCCCGACATGACGCGTGCACTTCGAAACGTCGTTAACGCGCCTATTCCTAATCTCACGTAAGTGGACAGAGAGTACCAATGACTAAACCAAACTCGAGGCTGAAATGAGCGACGAACACGTCACGTCACGGGTGGGTGACAAGCCAATAATAGATCATTACATGCACGATTCAATTGTCCCAGCGCGAACGCTGAAGCAGCCTCTGAGTCTCTTGGTGGAACGCCTAGGGTCAATACAGAGTGCATTTCAAGTAGCTTGCATCAGATTGAAGATGAATACAATGTATACAAACAACGTCTAATTAGATAGAATAGTGAACATTGAACAGGCCTTTATTACACACTCATTTTCATCTCCAACTTCCCATGTGGCTGATACCCATCAACAGCAAAGTCATCATCTTTGAAGTCATCGATATCCGTGACGTTGCGAGTCCAACGCAGAGTTGGAAACGGGCGAGGCTCGCGCTCAAGTTGAAGCTTCAACGCATCGACGTGATCGCGATACACATGAGCATCGCCTAGTTGGATAACGAGTTCTCGAGCCTCTGTATTTGTGACTTTGGCAATCATATGAGTGAGGAGTGCGTAAGATGCGATATTAAACGGGATGCCCAATCCGAGATCAGCCGATCGCTGGAACATGATGCATGAAAGACCTGGCCGCTCGATTTCTGATGTCGGGAGGTGAACGTAAAACTGGCAGAACATGTGACACGGTGGAAGCGCCATCTCCGAAAGGTCTGTAGAGAATGGTGGCGCGCTTAGTCGGGGGTCAGAGGACACAATGCACACCGCACCTGCCGGATTCCAAGCGCTCATAATTATTCTTCTATCCGTTGGGTCTTCCTTGATTTTCCGAATGACCTCCTTGAGCTGATCGATGCCTTGACCGGTGTAATCCGTGTCAGCGGTGTGATACTTCGCCCCAAAATGTCTCCACTGGAACCCGTACACAGGGCCAAGATCGCCTACGCGACGATGGCTCAGCCCCCGTTTATCAAGGAACTCACGACTTCCATTCCCATCCCAGATCTTCACCCCGCGCTCCGATAGATGGATGGAGTCCGTATCAGCGCGCACGAACCAGAGCAGTTCCTCCAATACTGCACGGAAGAACACGCGTTTCGTGGTCAGCAGAGGGAGCACATTGTTCTTCAGCGAGAAGCGAAACGAGGGAGGAGCAAAGATGGAGATCGTTCCCGTCCCAGTACGGTCAGGACGCGTCGCACCTTCCTCGATCACGCGTCGGATGAGCGAAAGATATTGCTCCTCCTCATGTAATGTCATTCTGCTATGCGGAATGTGCACCGGAGATGTGAGGCTACAGGAAAGCGTGAATCAGGACTGTGACAACGCAGCGTGACCTTCTTCTAGTTGCAATGGATTTCCACAAGCTTTAAATTTCCGAACCATTGCTTTACAGTCATTGTATTCTCTCAAGGCTGTAGTTACGCTAATTCTGTTCTAATCGATGGAAGGGCAATCGGCCTAATAGTCATTGCGATGGTAATGTACACAGGTCAATTGACCTTCTACAGGTAACAATGAATGTGAAAACTGAAGTTACAAAAATGCAAGGTATATCCAGGGGCCGGCATCTAGAAAATGATGGTCGAAAACGTATAAGAGGCCACCAAGTGGGGCTATCGAGGTATCACCATCTGAGGGGTTTCAGTCGGTTGCCGATTCGTGATAGACGTTCCACCACCAACGACAGGTGCTCTGCCTTTGCTTTTTATCGACGTCTCCGGGCTAGCACTGCGTCTCCAAGCATTTATTCGGCTTCTCCGCCATGTATCCTTCGCGATGTCCATTTCTACTTCGACATCACTTTGAACACTCGGATATGTCCCCACGCCGTCATCGGAGAGTGACACTCGGGGGTTGTAAAGCGCAAGTGAGTCTGTTGACATCCGATCTAGACGCTCTATTCCATGGGGTAATTGATGGAGATGTACTAGGCGGGAAGAACGATAGTTCTGAGAGCGAAACATGACGCTTGGCCACCGAGCCGGGATTTGACTGTGAATCTATGAAACTTCTACCAGAAAGTTGGGGTGAAGATGGCCCCGCAACCGTCTCGTCCACTTCCACAATGGAGGCTTCGGCCCTCCGCCAATCAACAGGGATATACAAGACCTAAAAGTAGCAAAAGATCATCACCATCGAACATATAAACCGATCACCACGTCTGACCTTCCGCAAGTGTATGCTATCAGAGGGCCATAGTTTATTTGCCTTGCGCAATGCGGCAACCTATATCATCCATGATCCATTAACATAGCACCCATGAATATGAGTGCATTCGGACCAAGGGCGGCACAGAAAAGACACACCTTGATTCCGTATCTGAGCGCGACGCTTGCAAGTGAATCAGTGGGCATGACCTGAGAGAGAGTCAGTGCTGATCACGAAAGCATCATTCGAGGGAGCACACCTCATGGACGTACACTTCCTTCGTGTTTCTTGGGACTCCATTATCTGATCCCGTGTCACTCCCACTTGCCGCCGATGTTGTCGCCCACATGTCGAACGCAGACGTGGCATCCAAATGGGTCCTTCTCGGGTCCTTTGGAAATGTGGGAACGGCAGAAGGAGCATCATCCGGAGGTGCCACGGGCAACTTTCGACGCAAGCCAGGTCTAGTAAGTGTTCCATCCTCGAGAGCAGAGACGAAGATTGGGATATCAATCGACGACGATTGCAAGGGATGTGTCGTGTCATTTTGTGCATCCTCTCCACAGCTCTTCTTCCACTTCTTTGAGTCGGCCCCCAAACAAGGTGCGGCTGTTGGCAAAGTGGGGAGTGAGCCATTTCTTGTTTGCATGAGCACTGAATTAATGACATCAAGCCATGAAACGCAAGTTACCGCGAAGCGGATCCCACGCCAATATACTGTACAGAATGAGACTTCCATCTTCGACCGTCTCTGTACAAGAGAAAACATGTTCGACACCTCCCTACTAGTGCTCACATGCTCTCCACAAAGGGTCGTGCACCTCTTTTTTATCTGCTCATTTCCGTTCCCGACATCAAGTTCTGATGTTTTGTCGTTTCTTTCCATGAACGTCTTCTATCCTGACTTGGAGCACTCTTGGTGGAATGTGCCGATAGGCACGGAGTACTCAAGGAATCAGGGATGGGTACTTCGTCAACTTATCTGACCTATATCAGTGTTTCATTCTGGTCGCTTTG
>WNFI01009319.1_pt3 | contig 15995 bp, 20 predicted proteins | sample 5400471 | NCBI WGS metagenome assembly WNFI01 (sample SAMN13153348, study PRJNA577476) | soil metagenome | isolation source: 100 cm saprolite on Douglas fir-dominated hillslope | place: USA:California | collected 2013-09-17 | reverse complement strand
ATTTTGCGCCCGGAGAGATGGCAGAGCGGTCGATTGCGGCAGTCTTGAAAACTGTTGAGGTGAAAGCCTCCGGGGGTTCGAATCCCTCTCTCTCCGCCTCCCTTGATTAAGTCAGATTAATTAAAAGAAAGAAAGCCAGCAACGATGTACGTTTGCTGGCTTTTTGCATTTTACTCTTCCTCGGTTTTATAGCCCTTTTTCACTAGGTTTCAATGCGTGATTCGTGTAGTAGTCCACTTTACTGCACTTTACTCACTGAAACCCTTGTAACTAATTTATAATTAACGACTTATCAAATTAAAAGATTAGACGAAACCGTTAGTAAATCGTAATTTTAACCATTAAAAGCAGTGCGTTATGATCGAGCAGAGTTTTGGTTTGCTTTTTTACCTTAAAAAGCCAACAGGATTTGTCAGCGGAGAAGTGCCCATCTACCTTCGCATCACAGTGAACGGAATGTCCACGGAACTATCCACGAAAAGAAAATGCGATTCCCTCCGATGGAATCAACATGCCGAAAGAGCAACCGGCAACAAAGACACCATCAAACATCTGAACGCTTACCTGGAAACCTTGCAGGAAAAAGTGTACGAAATTAAAAGGAAACTGATTGAGCATAATAAGCCGATCACGGCGGAATCCATCAAAAATATTTTGCTTGGCCGGGAGGATGCGCAGGATCGTCCGCGTATGCTCATGGAAATATTCCAGCACCACAACGATCAGGTGGCCGCCCTAGTAGGAAAAGGATATGCTCCCGGCACTCTGGAACGGTATATCACCGCCTTCAAACACACCCGGTCTTTCCTGGAATGGAAATACAAGGTATCCGATATCGATATCCGGAAGCTGGACTATGAATTTATCACGGAATATGAGTTCTGGATAAAAAGCGTCCGGAGCTGCGACCACAATACCACCATGAAATACCTGGCTAACTTCCGGAAGATCGTCAAAAGATGCCTACAAAACGGGTGGTTAACCCGCGATCCCTTCATGGGTTTCAGCATGGCTAAAAAGGAAGTGGAACGGCATGCGCTCACCAGCGAGGAATTGCAACTGCTCGGGGATAAACGGTTTCCCGTCGAGCGGCTTAATCAGGTACGGGATATTTTTCTCTTTAGCTGCTATACCGGGCTGGCCTATGCAGACGTACAAAAACTAAAACGTTCTGAGATCAGTACCGGCATCGACGGCGGGAAATGGATCTTTGCGAACCGGCAAAAAACAAGGTCGTTATCCCGGATACCCTTGCTTCCCAAGGCCCAGGAAATTCTACACCGCTACGTCGACCATCCCCAATGCCTGCAAACAGATAAGGTTCTACCGGTTCTCAGCAATCAAAAAATGAACGCTTACCTGAAAGAAATTGCCGACCTCTGCGGGATTCAGAAGAACCTGACCTATCATATCGCCCGGCATACTTTTGCTACGACCGTTTCCCTGAGTAACGGCGTGCCTATTGAAACGGTTTCGAAGATGCTGGGACATAAGAACCTTCGGACAACGCAGCACTATGCGAAGATCCTGGATCATAAGATTAGTGATGATATGGCGGGGCTGATGGAGAAGTTTAGATAAATGAACCTGGAAGAAAATCGGTTAATTAAGCCAACAATAATCCTCTTCGTCTGGATTTTTTCCCATTAGGACTCAATCGATTTGCGGTATCTGTCTTTTCTTTCTATATTTAGCCGTCCCAAACCGGCAGATTAAATAATTTGTTTACAATGACCACTGAGGAAATACAACAGCAATGCGAAACTTTGTCCGACGAAGAATTATTGCTTGTAGTGAATAATAAAAGGTTATATACAGAAAAGATTGTCAGGGGTGCCTACCAGGAAATTAGAAAGCGGGGACTTTCAAAGCAGAAAATCAAAGAAATAGAAAAAGTCCATGCGGGCCGGAGCAAGATAATTACGGGAAATATTCACGCGGATGTATTACTACTGGAAAAAATTGGCTTTTTCTTTCTCTGTATCCCGCGGATGCACTTTTTTGTCCTACGAGATTATCGGAAAAGAGGTTTCGTTTTGAAAGTCAGGCAGGCATGGTACTATAACCTACTCGGTCTACTAACTTTCTTTTTGAGTGTTTTTCTTGGGGAATTTCTTCACTCAATTTTAGCCGGTGCTATAATTTGGGTGGCAAGCTTTCTGCTCACCCATTTTCTAAATAAATTTTATTTCAAAGCAAGAACCGTAAAATATTTAGCTGCTCGTTCTGCCGATCCAGAGGCTAAGTAGTCAGGCCAGAATCGAAATAACCCGACCGCTGCAAGACCATTACTGGCATGGCTTTTAAATATGGTCGGCCTAACAGTATAATTTTTTTTGCAGGATTTAAAGCTAAACGTAAATTCACTGCCAATAGCCCATAGATTATGCTCAATATCAACGAACGGTTTTTCTCCGCATTTTCATCTGCCTTCCCAAATAAAACTGTGTTTACCGCTAATGTACCCAAGGAAATGATGGCATCCCAGGTTGACAAAGAAGGCTGGTTTCAATGGAACCTTTTGAAGGGAACAATCCCAACGGAAGACTATAAAAAAATAGAATCCCAATACGATATAAAACTTCCCGACAGTTTTATTGAATGGCATCAATCATACTTTTTCTTGAGCGGCGACTGTTCATTAGTTCGCCTTCCTTATTCAAATCCCTCTCAGCCATTACAGGCAATTAAGGCAGAGCTTGACTGGCATATTCCACAAAAGTTAATCCCTCAAAAGATTTATCCGTTTGGGTCTGAAGGAAACGATTCAGGGCCCTTAGTATTTGACGGGCGGAAGGCAGTTCCGAATAATGAATTTCCTATAAGAGTGTATGACCAGGATTTTCGTGGCGACTTGGAAGGGCTAAGTGAAGTTATATTTTCTTCATTTTCGAAATTGCTCGAGTGCCTTACCCATTATATGACCGAATTAAAAACAAAAAAGGACTTTGAGATCATTCCAGCTTTTTTTGAAATAGATCCCGAAGGCGCTGGTAAAAAAGGTATTGACTATTGGTTACTTTGGATAAGCGGCCTTCGGTCTGAAAATGAAGAATTTGGAGATTAATTGTACTTCTATGTACATTCCCCTTTTAGCAGAAAATAATGATTATAAAAAATGATTTTGCCCAACAATACATACAGCTTAGATTTTTTGGAACAAGCCCATAAATTAAGTTCTTCCCATAGAGATGAAATTATGAGCGGCAATTTATGCGGTTGTTTCCATTGCCAGCAGACGTTTTTGCCTACAGATATCGAAGATTGGATTGAAGAAGGCCTTGGAAAAGGAGAAACAGCTATTTGCCCAAAATGTGGAATTGATTCTGTATTAAGTTCTAAATTTCCAATAACAGACCCCGAATTCTTAAAGGAAATGAATAGTCGATGGTTTTGATCTGTGCATACGTCATTTCCTTTTGAAATACCGTTTAAAGTGTCGAGCTTTATGATTGTTTTCTGAAAAATCAGCCATATAGTCTTACAATGAAGCGGATTGCTTTTCCAATTCCTCCTGCGTGATAAATTTACCTGTTGCAGCCTCCGTCATTGCTTCGTCTATTTCCTTATTATATTGCTCGATACTAACCCGACCGGAAGCGGTTTTCGGAATAACAAAAGATTTAAGGAAGGCTAGTAGCGATTTTTTTTGAGCCGGAGTAAGTATCGAGATGTATTCATCTAATTCGACATTGATTGATGTTGATGCCATAATATTTTATTTAAATGCTATTGTGATGCATATCAACATGTGAGAAAGCAATAGTCCCTATTTGCATAAAACCCATTAGGTCTTTCGGCCCAAAGGGTAATTCAATTCAAATTAATTATATTAAAGATCTTAAGCCAATTGTTTTTTTGATTTACTAAGACGATTTCTTTTCGCCCTGGCTTTCTTGGCAGTCTTTGCCTTTTGTATAATTTCACTTAGCTCGGCCAATTCCTCCTCATTCCAAGGTTTTGATTGTATAGTCAGATCAATGTTCTTAGGTTCCTTAATTAGTCCCATATACTAAGTTTTAAAATATTGATAAATTAATTTCTGAGCAGCCACATCATCCAGATACATTCTTTGCCCCCTTAGTCGAATGGCTCCAAGGGTTTCCTGATAATGTTTCACTAGAACCGTTTTTGAATCGAAAGCAACAAACCCTTCGTATCCTCTTTCTTTTGAAACTTTGCAAGCAAATGCAACGAGATTACCGGGAACTCCCAAATATATTTTATCCTTCCCCCTATTAAACGAAGCACTTTCTACAAGATGCATAAAGACATGATCATCCATTTCCTCAATACTTATAAGCCCTTGAATAATGGAAGGATTATTAATGGTTGATAGCTTATATACTTCTTTGGACTTATCCTTTATTTCAATCTTCCAGTCAAAAAGCCAATCTTTTTTATGAATCAGCTTCATATCCTTAACTCTTAATTGGGTGATCTCAGTGTCAAATGTCTCTTCGGTTCGAGCATTCTCAATCGAATTCGTCAGTTTGTCAATTTCGAAATCGGCTAATCTTTCCCTTTTACGTTTCACCTTACGAATTTACGAAAAAATCACATATTCTTCCTGTATGTATTCAGTTTTGTAAGCATCAATATTGATTTACATTCATTGTCGTATTTGATAGCTGGCTTAAAATATTTTTCAGGTATTCTTTTTCCCTCGGATCGCCTTCTGCTTCACCAAATATTCCTGGAATTCCTTAATATCCTTATCCGTTACCCCATCATAATAATCAGCCAATTCGGAATAAGTGATACCCAGGGAATTTGCAATGGCGACATTGACAGTAAGGGTTACATTGACTTTACCGACTGAAATTTTCTGAATGTGGGACGGCTCCATATCTCCGGCTTCCGCCATTTTCCGAAAGCTCTTAAAAGAACTATTTTTCAACGCTTTATATAACCCCGTTGCATAACGAAGTTTTATCATCTGTTTTTCAGCTTTTGTTTGTCTACTCATAGAAATGGAAAGCTGATACATTTTTAAAAATATTTTGACATACAATTGTATGTCAAATTGAAATTTCCCTTATTTTTGTATTGTTATAGTTTTTGTTTTATCCTTGCAATCCTTCTATTATAAAAGTTAGGACGCACTATAAGTCTGGCGTAGAAAACCGCGAATTCTCAAGAAGCCAAGATGATAGTGACAGCCCTTTCTATACCTTATAGGGTGGGCCTCTATCAGCTTATCGGCTTCGGGCTCTTCGCGGTGCCTCTACGCGATAAGACGGTATTATTTTCTTATTTCGTAACATAGTTCCACCATTCCGCTTTTGTAGGCTGTCACGTCTTTCAGATGCAATGCTTGTTCTTGTCCTATGTGGTCAAAAAACAGTGTCCCGTCACCCAATCTGTCAATTGGCAGGTTTCTGTGAGTTACTACAATTGTCGGCACGTCTCCATAAGCCCACCCATAAGATTTTGAAAGTTCCAAGGCGTGTTCGTATGTCCGGGAACCCATTACATAGCAATCTATTGTTTTAAGAAATTCCTCTGTGTCTTGTTCAGTAATTCCTTTCTCGTAGTGGTCAGATGTCTCAAACCACGAAACGCTATTGTCTTTTTTGGCAATAATTCCGTCAAGGCTTGAAACCATATGTATCGTTACTTTAAATGTTTTTGCCGTCATTTGTTAGTATGAGTTGTTGAACCGTTGTTGGCTCTGTTAAACAAATGTCTGTCCGTGATAATTTTCTTCTAAAAGTCGGCAAAGGCCCCCCGCCAAACGTTGATAGAAGCACTACCGTTGCAAATTTCGTCAAATTCCGATAAAATTTAGCTGAAGTTAGAACACGTCGCGACTTCGGTAAGTCTGACAAGCCGCTGATAGGTTACGATTAAATTAAGGGGCATCCGCCATTCTTAAATCCTTATACAACTTATTATCCTTCATAGCCCAATCTGCCATAGCCATAAGGATGGGTCCTAGTTTTTTTCCTGAAGGTGTTAGACTGTAAATAGTAATTGGCGGCATCTCCTGTACTACCTTTCTGTTAATCAGATTGTCCTCCCGCAATTGCTTCAAATGCTGGGCTAACATTTTTTCAGTGATAGCCGGTATAGCTCGCCTGAGTTCGCTATACCGTTTCGGGCCGCTTATCAGGTAGTAGAGAATGATAGACTTCCAATGACCTCCAATCTTATTCATAACGTACGTTATTGGGCAAGTCATTTCTGCGATGTCTTTGTTGTGATTCCGGGTTGATAACTGTTTTACTTTGGTCATAATCACTTACTTTGGGGTAGGTGCTTGTATAGAAGTTTGTTCAAAGGTAACTTTGCCTCTCAAATTAAACAAGCACAAATGAAAATCACATTAACGGGCTCTCTTGGAAATATAAGCAAAACGCTTGCAGAAATGCTAATTACCAATGGCCACGAAGTCACCATCATAAGCAGCGACCCCCAAAAGTCAAACCCGATTGAAGCAATGGGCGCAAAGGCTGCCATCGGGTCTATTTCGGACGTCGGCTTCCTTACTCGTTCATTTGCAGGAGTGGATGCAGTCTATACGATGGTGCCACCCAATTGGGGAGTTGGCAATTACAGGCAGTATATAGCCCAGACAGGTAAGAATTATCTGGATGCTATCAAGGCATCGGGAGTTAAGCGTGTTGTTAATCTAAGTAGTATTGGCGCTCACCTACAAGACGGCACCGGGCCAATTGCGGGGCTTTATGATGTAGAACAAACGTTGAACACACTGGATGATGTTGCTATTAAACACCTGCGGGCTGGTATTTTCTATATCAATTTCTTCTTTGATATGGGGGTAATACGAAACATGGGCATAATGGGTAATAATTACGGAGAAAAAACCAAACTGGCTATGGTGCATCCGAGAGATATTGCAGCAGCAGCGGCTCAGGAATTGCAAAGTTCATTTGAGGGCAAGAGCCACCGTTACGTTGTGAGCGAAGAACGTGAAATATCTGAAATTGTTAAAATACTGGGAACTTCAATTGATAAACCTGAGCTACCCTGGGTACAATTCAGTGATGAAGAAACCTTTGCTGGCATGACCGGTGCAGGTATGTCAGAAGCTATTGCAGGTGTTTATGTGGAAATGGGCAGTGCCATCAACAGCGGATTATTATTTGAAGATTTTAACCAGCATAAACCGGAAGTTTGGGGAAGTACCAAACTGAATGATTTTATGAATGAATTTGCCGCCGTTTATAAATCACAAGGTTAATTGCTAAACAAATCATAAAACGTAACTTCAAATAAATGAAAAAACTAAATATTCCGAAGTGTTATCCAAGCTATTATACGGCAACAGATCATCCCGAGGTAATTCATATCGAAAACGCCAATTTCATTTCCATACTGGCTAAAGGAAGTTTCACGGAAGAAATATTTTATCAGCGGATTGCCTTATTAAAACAGGCGGCCCAGGGGGTAATTGACCTTTTTCAAGATTCCGAAAAAGCTTTTGAAATGTCTGTTTTAGAGGGTCTTTACTGGAATGATGAAAAATACGGCCAGCACTCCATCTCCCATGTTTTTGATGCTGGCCCATTGAGCGAACTGAATTATCGTTTAATGATCCGTGTACCGGAATATGTTACAGGGCATCATATAGCGACAGCGAAAGATACTATTGCCCCAATTCATAAAGACTTGTCTAACGCAATAGATTTTTTTGAATATCAGGAGGAAAAATGTATCCAGATGTTACATAGAGGGCCATTCATATATGAATTTGAAACGTTGGGGAAATTAGAGCAGTTTGCTGAACAAAATAGCTTAATCAAAAGAGGTGTACACCACGAAATCTATTTGGTAGATTTTACGAAAGGGGGCTCTCAGGAAAACCTTAAAACTATTTTGAGAGAACCCGTAGGGCAATAAATAGTTATTGAAATACGAAAAAGGCTTTTTCCTTCGGGAAAAAGCCTTTTTTAATAGGTATCTGGCGGGGTCGAATCAGCGACCATTTGATCCGCCTTACGGCACAAGTTGAAATTAGTATTATCGCAAAAATGTGTAAGGTTTTTCTAGAACGAGACATTTATATTTAATTGTACAGTGAAATCTATTCCGGTACAAAAAACAGGTAACCGGATGGTGACTAATTGGTGGCATTAATGCCAAATAGGCATGGTATTTATTTCGTCCCCGCTAGTAACACATTCTGCATGTTCGATTCCGGCACTACGCCTTTTTCCGAAACTATAAATACATTTCCCTCTTTAGCTGCAGGCGGATGCCCGGAGAATGCCACAACAGCCTCCGCGACATCTTCTTTCGTCTGTGGCAGAGTCATCGTGGCGATAAAATCCTTTTCAGGAATGCCAATATATGCTGTGTATCCGGGAATGACGACTTCTCCCGTACCGGTGTCCTTCATGAGGCGCCATGGTGCGAGCGCAATGAAACGCAGACCAAGCTTGAGGCGATTCGATGCTTCCTGCGCATAGTTTGCGATGAACATCTGCGTCCGTTTGGATCCCGCATAACCGCCTGAAATCGGTGAACCTCCTATTGCCGCACCACTTGAAATAAATATAATCTCGGTGCCGGATTTGACAGGAGCCGTTAGTGCGTATTTCGCAAGAAGAAACGAAGCTTTTACATCGGCATTCCAATTAGTGCTAAATGTTTCCCAATCTAGCTGATACACAGGCTTAGTAGGTGGAACCGCTCCCGCAGCCAGTACCACGACATCCGGTGAGTCTTGAAAAACTTTCGCGGCTGTCGCTGCATCAGTCGCGTCCGCCTTCAGCGTGCGCACTTTCGGAAATGCGCTGACAAGGTCGGCAAGAGATTTTGTGTGTCTCCCTACTACGAGCACATCGGCCGCTTCATCAAGGAGGGCCTCGACGATAGCGAGGCCCGTGCCACGGCTCCCGCCGATAACCACAACTTTTTTTTCTTTTAGTTTTTTCATCTGACCGTCTTTCACTTTATATAACATTATCTCATCAATTCTTATTCTTCCCAGTCCTTGCAACTTCCTGAGTTGCCAGTACTGTTTTGTTGGTTGTTATTATGCTTTTATTTTTTTATTAAGCGGGTTCGGCTGGCCTTTACCTGTGGCTATCAAGCTCAATAAACTTTGCTGTATATACTGACTCCATGCATTTGAACAGAGTTCGAAACATTCAAATTCGCGAACTAAACCCAGGTGAGCGAAGCGGATTTGCGTTTTTTTATCCTTTTCAGAGATTTCAAAACTAATTTTTGTGCCTGTCCATTCGCTTTTGTCTTTCGTAAAATTAAAATAGTTGTACTTAACCAGCCAAACGACTTTTTTGTTTGGGATGACTTCTATTAATTTCATTTGGCAATAATGGACATCTTCGTAGCGATACGTAAACTCGTCATTGAGTTTGTCTGTACTGCCTTCAATTTCTTCTGACCACCATCCGCGAACATTATTGATGGCATTGAAAGCTTCTTTCGGAGTTTGGTCTACCAACAGCGTAGTGGTAAAATCTGATGTAGTCATTTTCTTTATGATTTTTTGATTTGGAAATTTTATGCGGTAAGTGTATTGTTTAACTATTAGCTCAACATTTCCTGCATACCAAATGCAGTTAAAAAATTCTCGTATTGCTCTTTTACATGTTTATTTGCAATTTCCGTGAAGTTGCCGGTTGCAGGATCTACAACAGTCCTTAATGGCCTTTTACCATTGGGTGTATTAATTAGTTTTACAATTGCGTCGGCAACCAATTGAGGGTTTGGCTTAATGGCTTCAAACATTTGCCCAACACCTGCCCCTATTTGTTCAGGAACTTTTGCCAGGTCACCATATCCGGCAATTACAGTAGCATCTGACCCGGTTACGATTTTTCCAAAAATATCAGTAGGAAACGCACCGGGTTGTATCATAACAACATCCACCCCCAGGGGTCTTACTTCATAATGTAAGCCTTCTGTTAAGCCTTCTACAGCAAACTTAGCACTATTGTAAACCGTCTGAAAAGGAAAAGAGAAACGACCTGCTACGCTTGAAATATTAATAATTAATCCCTCTCCCTGCTTACGCATTTGAGGCAAAACTGCTCTAATGATTCTCCAGGGTCCTTTCACATCCACATCCATTACTTTGTCTAAATCCTCTTCTGTAAACGTTTCAGCAATTCCAGTTGTATAGATTCCTGCATTATTTACCACCACATCAATTCTACCTTCTTTTTTAATGATAGTTGCTACCGCATCAGTTACAGACTTTCCATTTGTAACTTCCACATCTAATACTTCTATGTTTGCCTGTTGAACCAACGCCTTTGCTTTATCAGCATTACGACCTTTTGTATCACGCATAGTAGCATATACTTTGTGCCCTAAAGCAGCGCAACTGTTAGCCGCAAGCCAACCAAAACCGCTGTTTGTTCCTGTAATTAAAATGACTTTTTTTTCCATGTTTTTTTATTTAGTTAGATAAAATTACGGTCTTAATTTGGTAGTATCAGGGTGCGAAATAGACATTCTACAGGGTTGATTTGGACAAAGTAATCATGTATCTTTATCCAAAATTTCACAATGAAACAAGTGACTATAGTTGTCCCAAATGGGTACGCTGACCTGAGCAGCATAACGGGTTCGTTTGAAATCCTGACCAGGGCAAATGAGTATTGGCAAAAGATGGGAAACAAACCAATGATTGAAATCCATATAGCCGGTTTTGTGACAGAACTAAAATTGGATGTCGGCTTCTTTTCGGTTTACCCTGTACATATTAAGGAAATGAAAAAAACCGACCTGCTGATTATACCTTCCGTTTCTCATTATTATGATAATGTAATTAAAGAGAATAAAGAGCTAATTATCTGGATCAGGGAGCAATATAAAAGTGGTGCTGAAATTGCAAGTATTTGCACAGGTGCATTTTTGCTGGCCGCTACCGGCTTGCTGGAAGGAAAGAGCTGTTCCACTCATTGGATTGCAGCAACCGATTTCAAGCGACTGTTTCCAAACGTTAATCTTCATACCGACAAACTGATTACTTTTGAACAGGGAATATATACCAACGGCGGCGCATACTCATTTTTGAACCTGATACTTTTCTTAATTGAGAAATATTTTGATAGGCAGACAGCTATTGTCTGCTCAAAAATGTATCAAATTGATATTGACAGAACATCGCAATCGCCTTTTATCATTTTTGAAACGCAGAAGGACCATGGTGATGAATTGGTTGGCAAAGCACAAACTTATATTGAAGAAAATTTGAGCGAAAAATTTTCTTTCGAGGAACTGGCCTCAAAACTTGCGACTAGCAGGCGAAATTTTGACAGACGTTTTATCAAAGCTACGGGTAATACTCCGGTGGAATATTTGCAGCGTGTAAAAGTGGAAGTTGCAAAAAGCTCTTTAGAAAAAGGCAGGAAAAGCATTTTTGAGGTAATGAATGAAGCGGGCTATTCAGATGACAAAGCGTTCAGAGAAGTTTTTAAAAAAATAACAGGCTTATCTCCTTTGGATTACAGAGCGAAGTATAATAAGAAAGCCGTTTTGATTTAGATATCGGCCTCTCAATTAAAAATTACCTTTGGCGATAGAATGAAGATGAATTAATTTTCATTCACAAAGGATCCGGATTATTTACCCTGGGCGAAAAGCAATATCCCGTCACCGAAGGTGCTGTAGTTCTGGTTTAAAAGCGAACATGTCCAGTACCAAATACGGACAGTTCAAATAAATAAATTATTTATAAAACATTAAATATCAATCAAATATAAAATGGCATTTTTTTGGTCCTCTTCCTTATTGAGTTTAGAAACCAGATAAAAATAGCCATGTTAAGAAACTATTTCAAGATAGCTTTTAGAAATATAATACGCCACAAGGCCTATTCGATTATCAATATTTCCGGCCTGGCCATTGGCATGGCCTCCAGCATCCTGATCCTACTCTGGGTGCAGAACGAATGGAGCTATGATAGGTTTAATAAGAATGCCGGCCAGATCTATCGCATTACTTCCAACGCCGGCGACTTTAAAACAGCCGTATCGACGGCAGGGATGACGCAAGGTTTTCAATCGGCTCTGCCTGTTATAAAAAATACCGTCCGGATGTATGGCCCCGGCAATGTTCTTTTCGAAGCCGGTACCCACAAATTTGAAGAGAATCGGGTCTTTTTCGCGGATAGCACTTTCCTGGATATTTTCTCTTACCCTCTTATAAAAGGCGATGCGCATACAGCTCTTCAACGTCCCGACGGCATAGTGATCACCCAGGATATGGCTAAGAAATATTTTGGACAGGACAACCCCCTGGGAAAGGTGCTCCGTAAGAACAATAGCAGCAATGTCGTTGTCACCGGCGTGCTGTCCGATATCCCTTCCAACTCCCATCTGCAGTTCGATTTTATCATACCCATGTCTTCTCTCGCCCATGACCGCCACCTGACGGAAAATCCCTGGAATAATTTCAGTTTCTACGATTATATACAGCTGGATAAGAATTTCAACGCAACACCCCCTGCCCTGGCGCAGCTGGAGAACCAGATGGACGAAATTTTCAAACAGCATAATAAAGATATAAAGATAGACCTCCATTTACAGCCCCTGACAAGAATCCACCTGCACTCCAACCTGCAGATAGACCTGGCGGGCCATGGCAATATCCAATATGTCAATATCTTTTTTATCGTGGCCATCTTTATCCTGATCGTCGCCTGTATCAACTTTATGAACCTGGCGACGGCCCGTTCAGCACGCAGGGCAAAGGAAGTGGGATTACGGAAAGTAGTTGGCGCAGTAAGAGGGCAACTGATCGGTCAGTTCTTGGGAGAGTCATTACTTATCTCTTTCTTTTCTTTGCTGGTGGCGATACTGGTAGTATGGCTGGTCCTTCCCTCCTTTAATTCGCTGGCCGGTAAGACACTCAGCGTAAACATATGGGATGGGAAGCTTCTGTTAACCCTGCTGGGTATTTCAGCTGCCACCGGTGTGATCTCCGGCAGCTATCCCGCCCTGTTCCTCTCCGGCTTCCAGCCCGTGAATGTGCTGAAAGGCCATCTGAAAAGCCTGGGAGGCAATCGCCTGTTCCGTAATGGACTGGTGGTGACCCAGTTTGTCGTTTCCATCGTACTGTTGGTAGGCACGGTAGTTACCTACAACCAGCTACGGTATATCAAGAACAGGAATCTTGGATTTGAAAAGGAGAACCTACTGTATATGAACATGAAGGGAAATATGTACAATAAGAAACAGGCTCTGTATACCGAACTGGCGCAGAACCCACTGACCAGTCATTTTACGGTGACTTCTGATATGCCCACCAATCTCATCAGCGGCACCGTCAATGTGGTATGGCCGGGAAAAGACCCAAAATCGCAGGTCGTCTTCCCTTCTATGGCCGTCAGCGAAAGTTTTTTTGATATCTTCCATATGAAGCTGCTCAGCGGCCGCACCTTTTCCAAAGAGTTCAAGGCTGATTCCACCAATTATATCCTTAATGAAACCGCGGTCCGCACTATGGGCATGACGCCGGCCATTGCAGTGGGACAGCAAATATCCTTCCAGGACACCAAGGGCACGATCGTTGGAGTAGTGGGAGATTTTAACTTTAAACCCATACAACGTACCATTGAGCCGTTGGTCATGATGCTGAATAGGTATGGCGGCATCGTGGTCGTACGGACCAGTCCCGGCACTGCGGAGGCTACCATCAAGGCACTGAGTAAGATAAGCCAGGAACTGGATCCCGCCTATCCTTTTGCGTATAATTTCCTCGACCAGGATCTGGCCAATCAATACAAGGGTGAACAGCAGATGGGTAATATCTTTAATTTATTTGCTGTCCTGGCCGTCTTTATTTCCTGTCTGGGACTCTATGGCTTGTCCGCTTATATGGCCGAACAAAGGACCAAGGAGATCGGCGTGCGTAAAGTGTTGGGTGCCTCGTTATTCAATATCGTCCGGCTGTTGTCGACGGACTTTACCCGGCTGATCCTGGTTGCCATGGTCATTGCTATCCCCCTGGCCTGGTGGGCCGTGAATAAGTGGTTGGAAAGCTTTGCCTACCATATCCATGTTGGCTGGGGCGTCTTTGCATTAGCACCCCTGGCGGCCCTGCTGATCGCATGGTTAACCGTCAGCTATGAATCGATAAAGGCAGCAATTACTAACCCCGTAAAGAGCTTGAGAACTGAGTAAATTAGTTGTCGGGGAGAATCGATACATTATGATTGCGGCCATTTATTTCAGCTCGGGCGTTCCTTTTCCTTCGGTTATTAACTTGAACAAACTTCCTTTTATATATTCGCCCCAAGCTCCTGAACAGCCATCGTAACATTGAACATTGGGAGCTAAACCCAAGTGAGTAAAATCTATTTTAGTTTTGTTGCCTTGATTAGATATTTCAAAAATAATTTCAGTGTTCGTCCATTCGTGTTTATTTTCAACAAAATTAAGTTTGCTTTCAGTAACAAGCCATACTACTTTTTTGTCTGGAATAACCTCAACTAATTTTTGCGTTGAAACATGGACATCGCCAAAACGAACTGTAAATTCATCATTCAGTCTTTGCGAACTGCCTTCCAAATGTTCTGTCCACCATCTTGTAACGCTGTTAATGCTGTTAAATGCTTCTTGTGCTGTTGCATTAACCGTAATGCTCACATTATAATCTTGTTTTTTCATTTTCTTTATAAATTTTGATTTTGGTAATTTTATTCGACAATCATCCCGGCGGTCAGGTTAAGAATGGTTCCGGTTATCGCACTACCTTCATCAGAGGCTACGAAGACAGCCGCGTTTGTAAGCTCTTCAAGCTTAGTTAAGCGTCGCCTATGCGTCATACCTTCCATGACGGAATGAAATTGCTCAAAAGTTATACCGTGTGCTTTCCCATGAATATCCCAGACTTCGTCAATAAGCGACGTCTCCGGTATGCCGGTCGTGAGCAAGCAAACTGACCGCACTCCGTACTGTCCGCATTCCACCGACAGAGAGCGGCAGAGCGCTTCTATTGCCGCCCAAGCTGGCACCATGCCACCCACAAAAGGAGGGCTTATCCGACTCGCGTTTGGCGTATGCATGAGCATCACTCCATGCCCTTGCTTAACCATACGGCGTGCTGCTACTTTTGCGGTCACGAAATGAGACTGCGTATAGGTAGTGATCGGAAGGGAGAAACTCTCAACCGAGAGTTCAGTGAGCGCAATACCTTGAATGCCTTTTTGAGGAATACCAATAGCGTTGAAAGAAATGTCGATTTTCCCGGCTTTTTTGATTACTTCACTCATGTGCCTCTCTACGGCCTGCTCGTCAAGTGCGTCGAGCTGGGCCGTCTCGATAGCTCCTCCACCGGGCAGGATTTCGCCAGCTATAGCATCAAGCTTTTTTACTGTGCGGCCAGTCAAAAAAACCTTCGCACCTTCCCGGGCAAAGGCTTTTCATACAAAATGTTTTTATTTTACAGCAAAACTATTGTGCTTTCACTCTTTTATTAAACTGGTTCGGCCGGCCTTTACCCGTGGTTATCAAGCTAAATAAACTTTGCTGTATATACTGACTCCATGCATTTGAACAAATATTGAAACATTCATATGCGGGAACTAAACCCAGGTGAGTGAAGCGGACTCGCGTTTTTTTATCCTTTTCAGAGATTTCAAAAATAATTTTTGTGCCAGTCCATTCGCTTTTGTCTTTCGTAAAATTAAAATGGTTGTACTTAACCAGCCAAACGACCTTTTTGTTTGGGATAACTTCTATTACTTTCAGTTGGCAATAATGGACATCTTCGTAATGATACGTAAACTCGTCATTGAGTTTGTCTGTACTGCCTTCAATTTCTTCTGACCACCATCCGCGAACATCATTGATGGCATTGAATGCTTCTTTCGGAGTTTGGTCTACCAACAGCGTAGTGGTAAAATCTGATGTAGTCGTTTTCCGTGTTTTTAGCTGGTCTTGAGCAAAAGTGGATGCGAAGCATAGAGCAAGTATGCACGTTAACACCCCTTGTATTAGTATATATGTATTTGTATTACTCTTATTAGTCATGTTGATAACTGTTATTTG
>WNFI01096612.1_pt1 | contig 15996 bp, 18 predicted proteins | sample 5400471 | NCBI WGS metagenome assembly WNFI01 (sample SAMN13153348, study PRJNA577476) | soil metagenome | isolation source: 100 cm saprolite on Douglas fir-dominated hillslope | place: USA:California | collected 2013-09-17 | reverse complement strand
GGCATTTTCGATCGCGGTCGAAGCTTGCGTCGCATACATGCAGTAAAAGCGCCGGTCCGGTTCGCTTAACCGCAAGGTGAGGTGCGTACGGCCCGCCACGATAAAACCGATCAATCGAGACTTAAAGCGCATCGGCAGCAGCATTAACGATGACAGGGACAGCGTGTGAAGAAGTTTCGCCCAGTCGGGCGGCGCATATGCCGCGGTCTGCAGATAGACCTCGTCCTCTTGGGCCAGGGCCGGCCTCAAAAGCGCTTCAAAATGTTCGAGCAAGTGGGTGTATTCCATGGAGCTGAATCCCATGTAACAACTCTGCATGGGTTTCTGGCCTTTTTTCTCAAAAAAGACGACGCCGGTTTTCTCGAAATCCAGATCTTTGGCCATGGACTCCGAAACGGTTTTCATGATTTCTTCGATATCAAAGGTGGAGTTGATGAAAGTCCCGAGGCGATGCAGCGCATGCAGTTGGGCGATTTGCTGGTTGAAACGTTCGTTGGCTTGATGCAACTTGAGATCGGTTTGGATCAGCGTGCGGGCCGTCTTATCCAGTTCCTCGTACGCGTTTTTGAGCGGGCCCTGCCTGCTCGATGCGGCGACCCGGTCGGCGGGGAGAGCAGGCTTCTTGCGGGATTTTTTAGTTTTCCGCTTGATAAATCTACGCATTGTGTTATTAAGTCTAGCCTCGGACGGGGTCGTTTTCAACCTAAATCGGGGTCGTTTGACCCGAATTTACAACCGATAATCGGAGGAACTAGGTGGTTTATTTAGGCGCTGAAAGATTAGGCTTTTTAGCGTTATTTAGACGCGTTTTTGGTGTCATCTGCCGGATCTCGAAAAGTTTGTCACGGATAGCCGCCGCAAGCTCAAATTGAAGGTTGTCAGCCGCTTCCAGCATCTGCTTTTCTAAGTCCTTTACATACTGTGGCAGTTTGTCCGGATGGATGACGGGGAATTCCTGGTCCATAAAGATCTTCCCCATATGGTTTTCCCGGGCGTGAACCTGGAATTCCTCTAAATCATGCACCGCTTTGATAATGGTTGTGGGAGTAATTCCATGTTCTTGGTTATATTCGAGCTGTCTTTTCCGCCGGCGATCCATTTCGTGCATGGCGCGCCCCATGGAACCCGTCGTTTTATCGGCATAGAGAATGACCCGGCCCTGGACGTTCCGCGCCGCTCGTCCGCAAACCTGGATTAGGGTTGTTTCGCTTCGTAGAAATCCCTCTTTATCGGCATCCAGAACGGCGACCAGCGCGACTTCCGGCAAGTCCAGTCCTTCCCGCAGCAAGTTAATACCGATCAGGGTGTCAAAAGCGCCCTTTCTGAGATCCCGGAGAATCTCGATGCGCTTTAACGCATCGATCTCGGAGTGGAGATATTGGACTCGCAGGTTCTTGTCTTTGAGAAAGTCCGACAGGTCCTCCGCCATCCGCTTGGTCAGCGTCGTCACCAGGACCCGGTGTTTCATCGCTGCCGTCCGTTCTATTTCGCGGATCAGATCATCGACCTGGCCTTCCGTGGGACGGATTTCCACGGCCGGGTCGACCAAGCCCGTAGGCCGTATCACCTGTTCGACCACGACACCGCCGGCTTTCTTCAGTTCATAGGGAGCCGGGGTTGCCGAGACGTAAATCGTCTGGGGGATGAGCTTTTCAAACTCGGAAAATTTGAGCGGGCGGTTGTCGAGCGCCGAGGGGAGGCGAAACCCGAAATCGACGAGTGTTTGTTTGCGTGAGCGGTCTCCCTCGTACATGCCGTTGACTTGCGGCATGGACACATGGGATTCATCGACAACCAGAAGAAAGTCCTTGGGAAAGTAATCGATCAAACACGCCGGCCGTTCGCCGGGCCGGCGTCCCGACAACTGGCGGGAATAGTTTTCAATGCCGTGGCAGAAGCCCATCTCCCGCATCATCTCAAGGTCGAAACGCGTCCGTTGGTCGAGACGTTGGGCCTCGAGCAATTTGCCTTTATCGTGCAGCGCCTGGGTCTGCGCCGCCAGTTCCTCCTGGATATTCTTGACGGCGGCGTCCAGCTCAGGCCGGGTCGTTACAAAGTGGCGGGCCGGGTAAATATAGATCCGCTCTTTGTCCCGGATGACCTGACCGGTGAGCGGGTTGATCTCGCTGATCCGCTCGATCTCATTTCCCCACAACTGCACGCGGATAGCCGTTTCCAAGTAAGCCGGGAAAATCTCGACGGTGTCCCCTTTAACGCGAAATTTCCCGCGCGAGAACTCGATCTCGTTTCTCTCATAATGGATGTCCACAAGGCCCTGGAGAAGCTGTTCGCGTGAAAGGGTGCTCCCTTTTTCCAGACTCACGCACATCGAGCGGTAATTTTCCGGCGACCCTAATCCGTAGATACAGGACACTGACGCGACGATGATGACGTCCTTCCGCTCCAGAAGGGCACTGGTCGCCTTCAGGCGAAGGCGGTCAATGTGGTCGTTGATGGAGGCATCCTTCTCGATATAGGTATCGGACGAAGGGACGTACGCTTCCGGCTGGTAGTAGTCGTAATACGAGATGAAGTACTCCACCGCGTTCTCGGGAAAGAATTCTTTGAACTCCGCGTAGAGTTGGGCGGCGAGGATCTTGTTGGGCGACAGTACCAGGGTGGGCTTTTGGACTTGGGCGATGACGTTGGCGGCTGTAAAGGTCTTAGCTTAAAGGGTTCCATGCAAGTTCTCAAGGTATTCTAACATTCGAACGGAAAGATTGTTCCCGGAGGGCCGGCTAAGCGGCGTAACGTTGAATGAAGTGGCGGAGAAAAGAGGTTAGATCGATGAGATCGAGCGGCTTTTTGAGGTGCGCCGCACGGGGCGACGATTCGACGATCGGGTAGATCACCTGGGACATCATCTCGGAGATGAATACCACGGGGATGTTGGCGGTCTCGGCAGTGGCGCGGAGCGTCCGAAAGGCTTTCAAACCGTCCATATACGGCATATTGACGTCCATCAGGATCACGTCGGGATGGTGCTTTTTGGCGAGGGAGACAGCCATCCCTCCATCGAAGCCACAGTAGACGATATAGCCTTCCGCCTGCAGGTTCTCCTTCAGCAGTTTGATAAGCCGAAGGTCATCGTCTGCAATGAGGATGGTCTTGGCGGCGTTAGGCGCGGTCACTTCCATCCCTTAATCGTAGACGAAACGGCTCGGCGGAGAAATAGAGCAAAATGCTCTTTTTTTCGGTCCAGTTAGCCTAGGTTTTTCTTGGGTCTGGGACTAGGGAGTAGGGTACTGTTGAAGGATTTGGCGGACGAGGGAGTTAAGTTCTTCTAAATCGACCGGTTTCTTAATATGGAGGACACGATGGACTACCTGTACTTTGGGGAAGACTTTATCGGACGATTCACCGGAGAGCAGGATGACAGGAATGGATTTGGTTTGGGGATTGTCTCGAAGAGCTTCAAGAGCCTTCAGCCCGCTGGTCATGGGCATGTTGACATCCATGATAATGAGATTCGGCTTGGAGGTCCGAGCAAGCTGGATGGCCATTTGACCGTCATATCCGGACACGACGACGTAGCCGAGTTCTTCCAAATTGGAGGTCATGAGGTGAACGAGGCTGGGATCGTCATCGACGACGAGTATTTTTTCGTTCATGGGCTTCCCGTGATGAAATCAGCGAGCCGTTCGGCGGCGGCTTGGTGGATCTTTCCGGTATTGGCGGCGGTGAAGCGGTCCCGCATCTGTCCAATCCGTTCGGGTAAGCGGAAATAAAGCCGCAGTCGTTCCGCCAATTTTGTCGAGTCCAGCTCCCCATCCGGGATTAAGTCCGCGACCCCCCTATTCACCAGGACTTCTGCATTGTAGAACTGGTGATTCTCGGAAGCAAACGGAAAAGGGACCAGCAGCGCTGGTTTTCGCGCGACCAGCAGCTCGGCGACGGTGGACGCCCCCGACCGGCAAACGACGAAATCCGCGGCCCCCAAGGCGGCCGCCATGTCATGGCAATAGGGCATGACGACGGCATTCACTTGCAGCCGCCCATAACGCGCCTGTATATCGGAGAAATCGCGTCCCCCGGTCACATGGATCACTTGAAACTCCTCATAACGATCGGAGAGCATCGCCCAGGGGAAGTATTTTTTGCTTTCGGGAAAGCTGACAGCGACGGATCGCACCCAACGGCTAGAAAAACGGTTGGCTAATCCCGGGTATACGTTTTGCTCGTGGATCAGGGTCGGAACTCCCTGAAGTCGTGCTACGAGGAGCACGGGGAACGAGAGATATCCACCCATCCCTATAACGATGTCCGGCTGGATGCGGCGGACCGCCATCCAGGCTTGGGCGAAACCCGCGACGAGAGCGATTGGAAATGTAAAAGCCTTCGTGGATAAACGGCGCGGCAGACCCTGCCCCGGCAGCTCGATGATCTGAAACCCTTCTCGCTCCAAGAGATCTTTGCCCAGGTCCCCCTTTCGAACGGCAAAAATAACTTCCCACCCTTCCCGTTTCACCACGGCACGGGCCGCGGCAATCCCGGGATAGAGGTGTCCTCCCGTGCCTCCGGCGACGATGAGCGCGGTGTGGCTCATTAGTTCGCCCGCACCCGGCTACGGCTAAACGTCTGAACCTTATCCCATGAACTTTGCGCTGACACATTCAACAGGATGCCCGCGGCCGCCATGGTAATCACCATGGAAGACCCGCCGAATGATATGAAGGGAAGCGGCAATCCCTTCGTCGGAAGCATGCCGCAGGAGACGCCCATATTGATCGCGGCTTGAAACAAGACCCAGCTGGTGATCCCGGAAGCAACCATCTGGCCGAAAAGGTCCGGCGCCCGCTTTGCGGTCTGCCATCCCCGCCATCCCCAATAAATGAAAAGTGCGATCAAGGCCAACGCGCCTAAAAATCCCAACTCTTCCCCGATGATCGGAAAAATAAAATCGGTATGGGGGTCCGGGAGATAAAGCAGTTTCAGCGTCGAAGCCCCGAGCCCTTTGCCCCATATACCCCCCGAACCGAAGGCCATCATGGATTGGGTAATCTGATAGCCGCCGCGCTGGGGATCCGCCCAGGGATTTAAAAACGTCAACAACCTTCGGCGGCGGAACGCGACGTGAAACAACAGAAAATAGAGCGGCACGGTGCTGGCGGCGACCGTCGAGAAGAGGTGTTTCCAGCGTGCCCCCGCTAGGAACAGCAAGATGATCCCGACCGTGGCCAATAAGACGGCGCTGCCGAGATCCGGTTCGAGCACAATCAGCCCACACACCACGCCGATGATGCCCATGAGCGGGACATAACCACGGGGCAGGTCTTTAACTTGGCTTTTATGCCGATCGAGGTACGTCGCCAGGACCAGGATCAACGCAAGCTTCGCCAACTCTGAAGGCTGGAAACTGACCGGACCCATATGGATCCACCGTCGAGCGCCTTTGATGAGAGGACCGACGGCGAGAACCGCCACCAGTGCGACAATTGAAGTCCCCAGCAAAAAATAAGACCATTTTTGCCAACGATGATAATCCACACGCAGACAGATGAAGAGGAAAACAAGCCCAAGAGCATCCCAGGCGAGCTGCTTGCGCAGGAATAAATAGGCAGACCCATAGCGTTCTTCCGACATCACGGCACTGGAAGAAAAGACCATCACCAGCCCCACGCTGGCTAAGAGCAGCGTGGCGACTAAGAGCCCCCGGTCCGGCCAGACCTTGGTTGTTTTCCCTTTTGCCATGGACTAGTGCAGCCGCCTGACAAGCTGCTTGAAATGACGCCCGCGTTCTTCGTAATTATGATACTGGTCAAACGATGCGCAAGCGGGTGATAGAAGGACGACATCCCCGCGCTGCGCCACTTGGGAAGCCCGTGCGACGGCCTTAGGCATCGTCCTTAAATTCTCAAAAGGAACGACCTTTCCAAGGTCTTTACGGATCCGGGGCGCGTCCTGACCGATCAGCAGCATCTTACGGACATGCCGCTTGATCAAAGACTGCAAAGGCGTATAAGGGCTTCCTTTGCCAAGTCCTCCCATGATAATAATCAGCGGTTCCTCGAAGGATTCCAGCGCCACCCGCGTGGAATCGACATTGGTGGCTTTCGAGTCGTTCACATAATGAACGCCGCGCAACCCGCGAACGTACTCCAGACGGTGTTCCACACCCTTGAATCGCCGCAGGACAGATTGGATCGTGCCAAGAGGGATGCCTCCGGCGATGCCCATGGACATTATGCGGCCCCGGCAGGTCCCATCGCAGGGGAAAAGACGCCTTGTGTCCCCCCCAACGCACATGAACCTGCCCCTTCTCAAAATAGACACCTTCCCGCAGCCGTTTTCGCCGGCTGAAATAAAAGACGCGGCAAGGACACTGCCGGGCGAGTGAACGGCACCATCGGTCGTCCGCGTTCAGCACGCATGTCTCTCGCGGGGTCTGATTTTCGAAAATCCGAGCTTTAGCGGCCACATAAGCGCGCATCGTGCCATGGTGTTCCAAATGGTCCGGCGTGATGTTCAAGAGGGCGGAGATCGTCGGATGGAAGCGTTCGATGTTTTCCAACTGATAGCTGGAGGTTTCCACGACCACCGTGGAATTTTTCTTTACTTTGAATACGACATCGGATAAGGGGGTCCCGATATTGCCGGCGATAAGCGTCGATCGGTCCACCGCTCGGAACAGTTCACCAACCAGGGTCGTTGTGGTGGTCTTACCGTTGGTGCCGGTGATCGCCACGATGCGCTTCGGATGGATCAGCCGGCCGGCCAATTCCATTTCGCCCCAGATCGGGATGCGTTTCTTTCGGGCTTTCTCGAGGATAGGGAGATGGTCGGGTATACCGGGACTGCGCACGATGAGATCGGCGGCCAGCACGCGATCGGAATGACGTCCGGCTTCGATTTCAATCCTCTTCACTCTGTCATCCCCCGCAGATTTTAGCGGGGGATCCCCGGGTTTCAATCGACGCCGTGGGATTCCCCGCCAATGACCGCGGGGAATGACAGGGGAAGAGTCGCTGAGAAGAACGTGGGCGCCGAGGCGCGCGAGGAGCCGCGCGGCGGCTTGTCCGGAGCGACCGGCTCCCAGCACGGCCACGCGGGCGCCCCTCACCCTTACTCCCTCTCCCCCAGGGAGAGGGGTGGGGTGAGGGGAGGTCCTTTTCATCGCAGTTTCAAAGAGGCCAGGGCGACTAGCGCCAGGACGATCGAGATGATCCAAAAACGGATGGTCACTTTGGGTTCAGGCCAGCCCAAAAGTTCGAAATGGTGATGGAGCGGCGCCATCTTGAAGATTCGCTTTTTATGAATACGGAAGGAATAAACCTGGGCCAGGACAGACAACGCCTCCGCTACAAAGATACCACCGGCGATCAGGAGCAGCAGTTCCTGCTTCACGAGGATGGCGACCAGTCCGATGCAGCCGCCAAGAAACAAGGACCCCGTGTCGCCCATGAAGATCTCGGCCGGATAGGCGTTGTACCAGAGAAATCCGAGGCAGGCTCCAACAAGCGCGGCGAGAAGGACGGTCAGTTCACCCGCGCCAGAAACCGGAATCAGTCGCAGGTACTGCGAAAATTTCACATTTCCAGCCAGGTAGGCGAACACGCCGTACGTTAGCGCGGACATGATCACGGTGCCCCCGGCCAGACCATCCAAGCCGTCCGCCAGATTGACGGCGTTCGAAGATCCCACCAGGATCATCATGACCAAAGGAACGTAAAAGGCTCCCAGATTGAGCGTCCATTCCTTGGAATAGGGAACGCTGATGTGCGTGGCGAATTGGGCGTTGGGGGGCCAGCGATACAAATAGGCCGCCACGAAAAAGGCCAGTACGAGTTGTCCGGTCATCTTGACCGCCGGGGTGATTCCCTTCTTTCGCGGGTTCAGGCTTTTCAAGTAATCATCCATAAACCCAATGAGCCAGAGCACGGTCGCGCAGATCAGAAATAAAATCACCAAACGGTCGTCCAGGCGGGCCCATAACAAGGCCGCTATCAGCATGGTGACGTAGATGATCAGCCCTCCCATCGTCGGCGTGCCGGACTTGGCGTGATGCTGGGGAGGACCATCGGCGCGGATGGTTTGTGCAGCGCCGTGAGTCCGAAGCATCCGGATCACCCACGGTCCGACCATCAATGAAATGCCCAGAGCGGATAAAAATGCGCCGGCCGAGCGGAAGGTGATGTACTGGAAGACATTCAGCGGCGAGAATAACGGTTTTAGATTATGAAGGTAATAAAGCATGAATGATCTGTTCCAATTTCATGGCGCGCGAGGCTTTGAATAGGACCGCCGGCTTCCCATCGAGGGACCGTTGCAATTCGGCCAACAGCAAGCGTTTTTTGCGGAAACGGTCCACGCGCGCCGTTTTTGTCTTGGACATCAGCCCGTCCTGCACAAACCGGGTATCCCGTCCATACAGAAAAATGCGTTCGACGGGCTGAGACGCCAGCCAAACGCCCAATTCAAAATGTTCCGACTTCGCTCCGGCGCCTAATTCTCGCATATCTCCCAACACAAGCCAACGCGCCCGGCGCGCATACGCCTGGCAAAAACCTTGAATCGAGGCCCGGACGGATGATGGATTGGCATTATAAGCATCATTGACCACGAGCGCGCCGCTCGGATGCGCGAGCACTTGCATCCGCATCGCCACCGACTGAAAGGACGTCAGTCCCAGGCCGATGTCTTCTAAGGACGCGCCCACGGCATGAGCGGTCGCGGCGGCGGCCAGGGCGTTCATGACCTGGAAACGTCCCGGCAGGCTTAACCGTACCGCGACGCGTTGGCCCTTCACATTCAGCGTGAACCGGACCCCGGATTCTTCTTCCACAATCGACTCGGCTCGTACATCCGCGAGAACCGTCAATCCGAAAAAGACTTTCCGGCAGGTCAGAGAACTGGCGGCCCCCGCCAAAAATGGGTCGTCCTGATTGATAACAGCGACCCCTTCGGGCAAAAGCCGGTCGAACAAAGCCCGCTTTTCCTTATATATACCGTCCTGAGACCCTAGACCTTCCAAATGCGCTTTCCCGATGTTCGTGATCACCGCTACCTGGGCCCGCGCGATATCGGCCAACAGAGCGATCTCGCCCGGCCGCGACGTTCCCATTTCCAGAACGATAAAGCGATGGTCAGGCTGGATCTGGCTGAGCGTGAGAGGCAGTCCCAGGTGATTGTTCAAGTTACCGCGCGTCGCGAGGGTCTTACCCATACGACCCAGAATGGCTGCCAGCATCTCCTTAGTCGTCGTCTTTCCGTTGCTGCCGGTGATTCCGATAAACGTGGCCCCAGAACGTTCCCGCAGGGACCGCGCCCACTGCTGGATCGCCGAAATACTGTCGGGGACTTGGAAGAGCGTAGGGATCTGTTCCGGATCGAAGCGGACGCGCTCGTCCAATGTTTGGATGACGACGCCGGCGGCGCCTTTTTTGACCGCCTCTTCGAGATGATCGTGGCCGTCGTGATGCGAACCGGGGATCGCAAAAAACAGATCTCCTTTCCGGAGCGTGCGGGTATCGATCGATATGCCTTCAAAGGTCGTATGCGGGTCCCCGAGCAGCAAGCGGGCGTTGTTGGCATGGACCAGATCGCGGGCGGTGAAGGTCATGAGTGGGAGGGCAGGCTCAGCATGCGGCGGGCTACTTCACGGTCATCGAATGAAATCGTTTTGGATCCCAGAATTTGATAAGTCTCATGCCCTTTTCCGGCGATGAGGACGATGTCCCCGGCTCGGGCTTGTGAAATCGCCCGGCCAATCGCTTCCGCGCGGTCCAGAATAATCTGGTAGTGGTCGGTGCGGACTTTCCGGATTCCCACTTCCGCATCAAGCGTGATGCGTGATGGATCTTCGCTGCGCGGGTTATCGGACGTCAAAAAGACTTCATCGCTGAGGCGCGAGGCGACTTCTCCCATCAAGGGGCGTTTGATCCGGTCTCGGTCACCGCCGCAGCCAAAAACCGTCAAGAGACGGCCCGGCTTGAGCCGCCGCAGCGCGGTCAACACATTTCGCAGCGCATCTTCCGTATGAGCGTAATCCACGATCACGGTGAACGGCTGTCCGGCATCGACCCGTTCCATCCGGCCGGGCACGCCTTGCACGGCTTCGAGTCCTTTCACAATGACATTCGGTTTGATGCCCTGGTTCAGAGCGACGGCGGCGGCCGCGAGCGCATTGAGGACATTGTATTCACCCAAGAGCTGCAACCGGATCGGGATTGGAGGCTCACCGCGCTGTTGGATATCGAAACGGCTCCCCGACGCATCGCAAACGACATGCGTGGCCGTTACATCCGTCGGGCTCCGCAATCCATAGCCCATGACCGGGACCCGGCTGAACGTTTGCATGCGTAAGGACCATGGATCATCCATGTTTAATACCGCGCGTCTTGTGTACGGCTTGCGGCTCTCCGGAGTCAATTGTTTGAACAAGAGGCTTTTGGCTTCGCCATACTCCTCCACCGTCTTATGAAAATCCAAGTGGTCTTGCGTGAGATTCGTGAAAACAGCGACGTCAAAGTCCACGCCTTCCACCCGTCCGAGCGCCAACGCGTGCGATGAGACTTCCATGACACAGGAACGAACCCCGGCCGCGAGCGCCTGCGCCATAAAGCGTTGAAGTTCGCTAGCAAACGGTGTTGTGTTGGGCGCCGGGAAGCTCTGGTCGTTATAGCGATAATTGATCGTTCCCAGGACGGCCGGGTTCAAGCCGGCCCCTTTAAAAATCGATTCGATGAGATAAGAGACCGTTGTTTTTCCGTTGGTGCCCGTGATGCCCACCGTCAGCAACTTTTGCGAAGGGGCATCCCAGAAGCGCACGGCTAAGGTAGGAAGCACTTTCAAAGAATCTGGAACCACCACAACGGTGGCTCCCTTCGCCTGGATGGGCTCTTCGCAGACGATCGCGGTGGCCCCGCTGGCCACCGCCGTCTGGATGAAGCGGTGTCCATCCTGATGCGCTCCTCGCAAGGCGACAAATAAGCTGCCCGGCTTCACGAGGCGAGAGTCAATCACGACGTCCGAAATGGAAACAGACGTATCACCTGTGACCTGGACGGGGAGACCGTCGATCAATTGTTTCAATGTCTTCATCGGTCTAGAGATGTGTAAGGGTATGCGCGAACGCGACAGGGCCCACGTCCTGCGTTTCTAAGTGAAGATAGGACACGGCGTCACGAACGATGCGGGCAAACAACGGCGCGGCCTCAGACCCACCCCAATACGACGTACGAGGGTCATCCAGAAATACACCAACCACCAGACGCGGGGAATCCACCGGGGCGAACCCACAAAAAGACGCCAAATAGCGGTCGGTCGAGTATTGATGCGTCAAAGGATCGATCTTCTGCGCGGTACCCGTCTTGCCGGCGATGGTCAAACCGTCCACATGCGCGGCCTTTCCGGTCCCATGATCAACCACTTCCTTCAAAATGCGCCGCAGGGCAGCGACCGTCTTCGTAGAAATCACCCGCCGGATCGGTTTGCGCGCCTGCCATTCTTGATAGATCCCTTTTTCATCAATCAATCCCTTATACAGACGCGGTTCCAGCAGCAGGCCGCCGTTGGCGACGACCGCGTAGGCATTGACCATCTGCAGAGGTGTCACGCCGACCTCCTGGCCAAAAGCGATCGTGGCGAGACTCCCTTTATTCCACGAACGAGGGTTCCTTAAAATACCGTTGCCGGCCCCGGGCAAGCCGCACCCGGTCGGCATCCCGAACCCGAACGCGCGCGCATAACGAAAGAGGTTTTCGGGACCCAGCTTCATCGCGACTTTGGCCGTACCGATATTCGAGGAATGGCTAATGACTTCGGTAAATGTCAGCCATCCCTCCTTTTCATGATCGTGGATGGCCCGGCCGGGTATCTGCCAGAGTCCATTCTCACAGAAAAATCCGTCCTTGGGGTCCACGATGTGCTGTTAAAGGAAGGCGCCGTGGCCATCGCAAGAATCTCACCCGTTTGCGGGTCTTCGACGATGACCGTTCCGCTTTTAGCGCGGGACATTTGCATCTGGGTGGCCAGTTCCTGCTCCACGATATATTGGAGCGTGCGGTCCAGGGTCAACACGACCGACCGCGGTATCGTGTCCCCCTTGGTCGTAAAATGGCCCTGCGATTTGGATAACGACCAGGATGCAAAGGTGAAGGGGGTCGATCGTCCGCTCAGCCAACCGTCCGCCGCTTGTTCGACCCCGGAAGCCCCTTCATGATCGCCCCCCACGATGCCCAATACCTGGGCCGCCAGCGTTTCTTCCGGATAGAAGCGTTTACTCTCCGTAACGACGGAAATTCCAGAAGCTGCCAGATCATGCACCTGCTGGGTGCGCTCGGGGTCCAAGCGGCGGGCGAGCCAAACGAACCGGCGGTGTTGCCGGAGTTTGGCTTCCAACGTGGCTGGGGGCATCGCCAGGATCGGAGCTAAAGCGCGAGCGGTCGCCGCGGGGTTTTTAATCCGTTTGGGATCGGCGAAGCAGGATCCGCCGCCAATGCTCATCGCCAGAACGTGTCCAGCGCGGTCGAAAATAGCGCCCCGCGGGATCTCGACATAGTGCAGGGTATGTTCTTTTTCAGCCCGTTGCAGTAACGAGGCATGGCGATAGATTTGAAGGTAGCCGAGACGCCCTACGACCAGCGTGAAAACCAGCAGGGAACCCATGCAGACAGACCAAAGCCGGTGTAGAGGGATCATGGAAATTCGACTCCGACGCGATGCTTGGCGTCCGGAGGCGCCATGCCCAGGTCTTTGCGCGCCATGCTGTCGAGGTGGCTGGGCGACAACCACTGATTGATTTGGCTTTGCATGTGGGCGTTCTGATAAATCAATTCGTCTTCTTCCTTCCGCATTCCCTTCAATGCGCGTTCCAAATGCCTCGCTTCGACGTGCTGCCAGACCATGAACATCAAGATCGACAGACTGACGCCGAGCACTTTCATCCAGTAATAAAAGGCGTCGGTCGAGGTACGGTTCCAGCGCATTAAATCTTCTCCAAGGCGCGCATCCGCACGCTTCGAGCGCGCGGGTTGACGGATTTCTCGGCCCATGAGGCCTGAATCGCCTTCTTGGTGATCAACCGGGCCCAATCGGCTTGCTTAAACGCCTGCTTGACCATCCGGTCTTCCAACGAGTGGAATGACAGAACCACAGCGCGTCCACCTGTCTTTAAGAGGGTGGGAAGGGCCTCTAAAAATGTCTTCACATTTTCGAGTTCATGGTTAACAGCCATGCGAAAAGCCTGAAAGCAGCGCGTAGCCGGATCGATCCGACCCCGCCCGGCTGGGAGTGCCGCCCGGATGCATTGGGCAACCGCCCATGAATCATTGGAAAGTTCTTTCCGCTCGAGCGCTTCTTTAAGAGTTTCCGCAACCCGCATCGCATGGGGTTCTTCGCCATAGTTTTTGAAAAGACTCGCCAATTCTTCCACGTCCATGCGGCTCAAGAGATCCCAGGCCGTTGTGGGCAGCGCTTTCGACATTCGCATATCGAACGGCCCCCGCTTGGAGAAGCTGAACCCCCGCGCGGCATTATCGAGCTGAAGGGATGAGACGCCGAGATCCACTAGAATACCGGACACACCTTGAATACCTTCATCCTGAAGAATCGTTGGAAGGTCCGCATAACTTCCAAGTATCGTTCGAAAACGGCCTCCATATTTGGCGAGGCGTTTCTCGGCGACTTCCAGCGCCTCCGCATCCCATTCCACACCGAGAACCGAGAGATGCGGGTAGCGTTCCAACAACGCTTGGGTATGGCCTCCTAACCCCAGCGTGGCGTCGACCACCAGGGGCTCCTGCCTGCCGGCAGGCAGGTCTCCGGGAAAATCGAATTGCGCCACGACGTCCCGGCACAAGACGGGGAGATGAGCGAATTCTGTTTTCTTCGACGGTTCCATGAGCAGCGTCATAGTTCCAAATGGGGCGCGACTTTTTCGAAACTGGCCCGGGCTTTTTTCTGATACGGGATCCAGCGTTCCCGCGACCAGATTTCAACATGATGCAGGACGCCCAACACTACCGCATCCCGGCGGATCTGGGCGTAATCGACCAGCATTTGAGGGATCAAGATGCGGCCTTGCGGATCGACATCGGCTTCACATGCGCCGGCCAATAGCGTGCGTTTAAACGCGCGCTCCTCGACTTTATTCGCGAGTGGGAGGTGATCCAGTTTAGCGGCGAGGGAATTCCAGGCGGTATTCGGGAACAAGAACAGGCAGCGTTCCAAGCCTTGCGTCATGATAAAGCTGGATCCGTTATTTTTTTCTCGGAATAACGCCGGAAGGAACAGCCTGTTTTTCCCATCCAGGCTGTGCTCGAACTGGCCCAAAAAGATCGAAGCTCTACTTTCCACCACTTTCCCCCACCGGGCACCAGTATATCCCCAGTGTGCGTATCTGTCAAGGGAGGTGGAACACAATTTTTCAGACGAAAAAGGTCCCTCCTTGAGGATGTCTCTTCAACAAGGAGGGACGGGGTGTTCATTCGTTAAAAGCCACGCTCTGTACACCGAATTCTGTTCCGCCTCCGCTAAAGCTACGGCGGACAAGTCCGCCATAGCGCTTCGCGAAGGTGGATGAGCGCCATTCATCTAAGCGATGATCTGGAGTTATCCGCCTTCGCCAGACGACGGCTTCGGCGGACAAGTCATCAATTGCTTGGCTTGGCCGCCGTAGCTTTAGCGAAGGCGGCCGAAGCGGGCCGCTTCTTTCTCCTATCGCATCTTGCTCCAGGCGGGGTTTTCCGTGCCTCGTCGGTCACCCGACGAGCGGTGGGCTCTTACCCCACCTTTTCACCCTTAGTCGCCAATACGTCTGGCGACCGGTTTATTTTCTGTGGCACTTTCCATGTCGCCAAACGTCTGGCGACTCCGCGCTTTCACGCGGCGTCCTGCCCTAGGAGTTCGGACTTTCCTGACCCCCCAAACGAATGGGGGGCCCGGCGCTCCGAGCGTGGCTTTCAAAGAACAAACAAAAATTAGGCGGTGAGCGGCTTTTCTACAGGCGCTTCCAGATAGACGATGCGAGAGCAATGCTCGCAGACCATCATGGCTTGACCGCGTTTGACCTCATTGACCAAATTGGGCGACACCCGCATATGGCAGCCGGAACATTGTTCGCCTTTGAGCGGGACGACCACGGCGCCTTTCTTGCCGTTGCGCAAACGCTGGTAGCGTTCCAGTAGCGTGGGCGAAAAACTGGCCCCGAGATCATCGCGCTCTTTTTGTTTCTGCGCTTTCTGCTCCTCTAAATTTTTCCCCTTGGTTTCCCATTCCGCGATCTTCGCTTGCCGCTGTCCTTCGGTGCTTTTCGCGGTGTTCTCGCGCTCTTTCCAGACCCGCTGGGCCTGATCCACTTTCTCCATCAGCTGCAAAATCTCATCTTCCAGAACGGATTGTTCCTGCTTGGCTTTCTCAATCTCGCCGAGCATCGCCCGGTATGCGTCGTTGCTCTTGATGGCGTTCAGCTCAGCCGTATGCTTTCGGACGGCCTCTTCCTTCGAGGCCAAATCGTTTTCTTTGTCTTTCCGCTGAAGCTGAACCTGGGTCAGTTCTTTTTTAGAGTCTTCCAGCGCCGCCTTCTCCTCCTCCATCTGCTTCTTGATGGCTGAGATTTCCTTGGGGATCGCTGTCAGCTCGGCCTGGAGTTTGTCCAACTCGAGATCGCGTTCCTGAAGACTTAATAGCTGTTTGACGGATTCCTGCACGTTTGACCTCCTGCAAAAATGGTGGGCTGTACAGGATTTCCCGCCACTACGTCTTTGGCGGGCGCGCCAACGTCTTAGTGGCGCGGAACCTGTGGCCCTACCTTTTTTAAAAACGTGGGCTGTACAGGATTTGAACCTGTGGCTTCCATCGTGTGAGGATGGCACTCTACCGCTGAGTTAACAGCCCATTAAATTCGCAGCGATAATTCTACCAAACTGCAACGACCGTCGGACATGGTTTTATTAGTTTCCCAAATCCTCCGATAACTTTCAGTTTCACGGGATTGGCGCGTGGGCGATAGCTCCATCCCGTTTTTTAAGCTCTCGGCCGCCTGCGCGGCCCGGTTTC